>Ga0180431_10001771_pt1 | contig 29556 bp, 31 predicted proteins | sample SS_ome_11_FD_132459 | JGI IMG/M metagenome (GOLD analysis project Ga0180431, IMG submission 132459) | Hypersaline lake sediment archaeal communities from the Salton Sea, California, USA - SS_1_MS_1 metaG | ecosystem: Environmental > Aquatic > Non-marine Saline and Alkaline > Hypersaline >... | reverse complement strand
CAAGACGATTCCGGTCCGGAGCGTGGCCAAAGCGCCACGTGAGGGCCGGAATCGTCGCAGCGACGAAGCAGATCATGTGCTTGCGGCGACCGCAGTAGTTTTCATGAATAATCCGGGCTAGGGTTCAATCGGGCTTAAGGGCCGGGAGCCTATCCACACGTCGGCTTGCGCGGCTGCGCCACTCCACTGCGTTGCGTGGCTCACGACGAACGTCGGCCCGCGCCCAGGGATGACAGCCACAGCGCGAATGGCTCATGGGGCGTGAAGAAAGGGCAGGGGGACAAGGGGAGGGTCGTCCCGGTTCCCTCGCCGTCAATCGATATCCTCGTTCATCTCGGCCTCGAAGCGCGCCTTGCACTCGGCGTTGCAGAATGCGAAGTAGCGGATATCCATCTTGTCGGCCGTGATGACGATCTTTTCGCCGCAGGTGATGCAGATGCCGCGGTAGGTGAACCCTTTGCCGGCTTTGGAGGGGGCCTTCTTCGGCGCCTTCTTCGCCGGGGGAGGCGCCGGCAAACGGGGTTCGGTCTTCGTCTCGCAGGTCGGGGCCTGTTCGTCCGCCTTGGACACAGACAGCCGGGCGGATGCACTCATGCATACCTCCAGGAAAAAAGGGAGCCGTTCGGCATCCCCTCTCCTTCCCTGTATCGCCCCGGCCGCGGCCGCACTTGAATGCTTTTTCAAAGAGACGAATGCGTCATCGGTAACCAGTAACCAGTAACCTGTTTATGCTGTGGGCTGCTACGATGAGTGCACCACACCGAAACGGATCGGTTCGGATTAGAGGGCGAGCCAGGAAACTCTGGGTCCGCGCAAGCCGGCCGGCACTCCACTTCGTTTCGTGCCTGACGACGAGGTCAATGCCCTCCTTCTCGGTGACCTTGTCGTCGCGTTGACGGTGCCCCGCAAAGGGGCTACCATGAGAAGGATCCGCCAAGGAGAAGACCATGGAAAAGATCTTCTACGCCTTCTGTCCCCACTGCCAATCGTACAGCATCGTGGAAAAGGAGAAGATCGACCGCGACCGGATGGTCTGCTTCGAGTGCAACAAGGAATTCGCGTTCGAAAAGGAACTCTTGAAAACGCTCGACGAGATCGTGGAGGAAGGCGAAGACATCGAGAAGGATGCCTCCTGATCTTCGGTCTCCCCGACAAGGCCGCCATGCTTGCTCGAACGATGTGGAAATGCACGGTCCGGCGCGTGAAGGAAAGCACGGCGCTGAAAATCCTGGCCGCCGTCTGCATGGTCGACTACATCGGATACCTGTTTCTCGCAAGCGCCGAACAATTGGGGTGGACCTCCTTCACCGTCCTGTTCCTCCTGTCGGTCGCCTGCTGGTTCTGGGCGGTCACGTGGCCCCCCTTCTGGAACCACCTCACCTATCCCTGGCAAGGACCCGGCACGCGTCGGTACCTGGGATTCGTCGAACGATTCGGAATCGTCGCCCTCTTCTTCGTCCAGATCGTCTACTCCATCATCTTCGTCGTCTTCCTCCTGAACGTCTCGAAACAGGCTTGAACGACGCGACGGAAAACCGGGGAGGTGTGGACCATGGAATCCCTCAAAGGATTCTTGCGGCGACACGCCGGGATGTCCAAGGCCGCTTTTCTCGCCGCCTGCCCCTATCCGTTCCTCGCCTCCCCCCCGCCCGGGCCCGGCCAGCGGGACCAAGGCCTCTTCCCCGGCGCCTGGATCGTTCCCCTCGAGAAAAAGGACACCACCGCCCTGGACCCCTCCATCTCCCTGGGCCGGGGAACCGAAAACGACCTCTGGATCGACGACGGCTCCGTCTCCAAACAACATTGCTACTTCCTTCGGGAGGACGACCTCTTCCAGATCGCGGACGCCAATTCCACCAACGGCACCTTCGTGAACGGACATCCCCTCGCCCCTCATGTCCCCCTCACCCTGAGATCGGGAGACCGCATCGGCATCGGGGAGAGCATCCTGTTCCATTTCCTCTTCCCCGGCCATGTGTACGACAGCCTGATCCGACGCGTCAGCGAGGAGAAACCAGCCCCGTGAACGAAACCGCCACCCAAGCCTCGACGGACCCTCCTGCCCCGCCCCCAAAAGCCCTGCGCCTGCACCGCGCCTGCTACGCCTCCTCCGCCCTCAGGACCCTCCTCTTCTACGCAAGCGTCCTGGCCCTCTGCGTCTTCTTCCCGGTCTGCGTGACCCTCGCCATTGCCCTCTTCTTCCTCTTCTTCTACCGTCAACACATCCGGACCTTTTTCAAAAAGCCCCTCGAGACGCTCGCCGGGAATCCGGACACGACTTCCTTCACGAGCCTGGAACCCCTTCCCCCGGGCGCCTCCCAGCGGCCGTCCCCAAAATCCGGGAAACCCGAAACGCGTACGAGCGTCGATGGAAGTCACGTTGAGGACGTTTCGGGGTGAGAACGGAACCGGCGACGACTGCAGCCGAGCGCAGGGAATCGTGCTTTCCAACGGGCTGCTAGGCGAAGGTCAAGGCGTCGAGGTGCTGGAAAAGAGCCGAAACGCCCCCCGTCCGGAACGGGATGACGCGGACCTTGCGCATCGACTCCAGCAGGGTCTTCTCCCTCTCGTCCGGACGTTCCTGCAGGTACAAAAGGGGGACGTTCCCGTACGCCTCCTTGAGATCCCGGAAGTTGTCCACCTTCTCCTGGTTGGTCTCCCCCCCGATGAGGTTCATGACGAACCAGCGTTTCTTGGCGAGAAAGTAGACGTCGGGGGAGTGCATCTTTCCACGAAGAAGGAAGACCCAGTCCAGCGTGGTGAAGGGCTCCTCCACCTCCTCGATCTCCGCGTGCATCGTCGAGGCGACCAGGATGTCGTAGCGGTGGCGCGTCATCCGGGCGACGGCGTCGCCGAAATCGGCCGTCCGATCCAGACCGTAACGCTGGGATTTCGGACGCTGGTCGTTCGCCGAGACGAGACCGACGAATTCATGGGGATCCTCGTACAACGCGAGGACGCGGCAGGAGGAGGGAACCTTCCCGATTCGCGTGCCCGACTTCGCCTTGGGAGGCGAAGGCACCTCGAACATGGGAGGATTCGACGTGTCCTCGGCTTTCTTGGATAGGCGGGCCATGTAGTCCTTCAGCCTGTCCATGTTCAGGCTCAGAAGTTCCTGGGTGTTGTACTTCTTCTCGGATGGCTTCGGATCGTCCATGGAATTCCCCTGACCCGGCTCGCGTCCAGCCCGCCCGTCCCCGGTGGGATTTCATCCTCCAGTCTATCATTCCCCTCCCCGGACGGGAAACCCCCTTCCCTCCACCCCCCCCAAGAAGGCGCGGGAGCGAAGCCGAAATGTACGGCCGACCGAATTCGCCATAGCGATCCGACAGACTCCCGGGAAAGCACCCGGAAACGCAGCAACGCGATATTCTTAATGCATTGAAGGACAAGGACTTAAAAACGGCAATCTCCCGCCGACCTCTCCGGCCAAAGGCACGAAAATTGCGACTTGTCGACTTGAATCCGGGCAACGCCCCGGAAAACAACGGTGTTCCACGCTTAGGAGAAACAGGCGATGGCCAGCAAAAACGGCTCCAACGGGAAAAACGGGTCCCACGAGAACGGGAAGTTCAGGATCACCTATCTCGAAGTCATCGAGACGGACCAAAACGTCACCCTGATGGCCGACATGCCGGGCGAAAACGAAGACCCGCTCGCTCTCTCGGTGGACCGCGGCGTCCTGAACCTCTCCGGCCGCATCGACTTCGGAGAAGGATCGGAGCCGAGGTTCCGCCAGTGCGTCCTGGGGGACTTCTTCAGGCTCTTCCGCCTCTCTCACGACGTGGACCGGGACCGGGTCTCCGCCGGCATCGAGGACGGGATTCTGAAACTCACGATCCCGAAAAGCGAACGGGAACTCGGGCCGCGCCTGGGATTCCGTCCCGTGCGGGGAAAAAGCCAGAAGAAACGGGCCCCCGCCAACGGCTCCGTCTGAGTGCGAATCGAAGGAAAAACCCTCACCCTCTCCCCGGGCGGGGCCGAGATCGCCAAGGACTCTGGCCCCGCCCCTTTTCTCCCCAAGAACCCCGCCGAAGCCCTCGGACCTACTTCCCCTCCCCGACCGATCCCGGCGGCAGTAGCCTGTTCACGGGGGCGTCCAGGGTCCCTTTCACGTGGATTTTCAACAGGAAATACTTGCCCAGCCCCTTCCAGAGGGCCTTCTCGAACGCCTCGAAAACCGTTCGAAGGGGTGGAAGGCCGCGGGGCCTTTGCCGGTGAAGCCGGAGCTCGAACAGAAGGTCCAGGGCCCGCGCGGGACCGATCCGGCCGGTCTTCAAGAGGTCGAGCCGGAAGCCGGAGCCCAGGAGAGACAACTCGGGGACCAGCGTAGAGCGGCCGAGATGGACGATGCGTCCCTCCACGGAAGAAAAGACGTTCTGGGACCGCCCGAAGACGGGGACCTTGTCGCGGATCCCGGACAGGAACCGGATGCCCCAGAGCGCCGCGTCCCGCGCCCGGAACGTTCCGGCCAGCCGGCCGTTCCCGAGCGTGAATTCCGCGTCCAGCGTGCCCCCCGTGGGCGTGGCCGACCCGAGAAGCCCCGGCGGGACCCGGGAGAGATCGGCGTCCCGCAGCGTTCCCCGCCCCTCGTAGGCGGGATTCGCGGCCCCCTCGATCTCAAGGGTCCCGCTCCACAGCTCGGCGGATCCATGGGCTCGCCCGCCAGCATCCGGGGGCAGCACGAGTTCGACGTTTTCCAGGACGATGCGGTCCCACCGGGCCTGTTTCGCGAGGACGTGAAGGCGCGTGTTCCACGAAGGCCCCGACGAGGAACCCTTCACGACGAGACGTACGGCGTCGAGGAACACGCCGGCCCCGGCCAGCTCGACCGACTCCAGGGCCAGGGAACCGGCCAGGAGGGGAGAGGCGCCGCCGCCGAAGGCGAAAGAAAAGGCGCCGGCGGCCTTTCCGTGAAGAACCGGCGGACCGGCCGATCCGAGGGCGCCGCCCAGCCCTTCGAGATCCACGGATTCGGCTTTCGCCCGCAGATGGGATGTTCCGGAGGGGTTCACGACGCCCCTCACGGAAAAGCGCCCCAGGGGCGTCTCGAAGGTTCCCCGGGCCGTGGATCCCTCCCCCGGATCCATGACGAAGTTCACCTGCTGCGCCCAGACGACGAGCACGCCGTCCCCGCCGGGCAGGAGGCCGGCGATGTCTCCCTGCATCACTTCCACGCGGGGAAGTTTCCCGCTTCCCGGCGGCACGCGGAAGGCGTCGGGGGGGAGGAAGGCGGGTCCTTTCTTCAGCCGGAGCGTGGGGCGCCAGAGGCGGAGGCGGGAGAGGGAGGCGCCGTCCCCGGACATCTCGACCTCCAGGGATCGTGCCGTGAACCAGGGCGCGTCGGTCGCCGGGTCGAGGGCTTCGAGATCCGCCACCCGGTAGCACCGGGGCCCGAGCCTCTCGGCGCGGCCGAACGTCAATCCGCCGGGAAAGAACCGGCCCAGGTTCTCGTCGAGGCTTCTGCGGATCTCGGCGGGAACAAGGATGACGTTCACCGTCCAGAGGACGGCGGCGGCCGTCGTGAGAGCGACGAGAAGGAGCGGCGCGATCATCCGCCACGGGCCTTGATGGAAGTTCGCACGGTTCATGGAGATCCTGCCGATGGGGACGCGGTCGTTTGATGGTACATCACGGGCGATTCCGGGCGGGAGAGGTTTTTCCCCATTTCATCTTTCAAACCACCGCTTTCCAAAATCCCCCGCATCCTCTTCGTGGATGCGGGGGATTTTGAAAGGTTGATGACCCGTTCCGCTTTGTGCATCATGAAACCGTTTTCTTACCTCTTCGATGGAGCCGGCACGGCTTGCCGGCGATGCCGGAACGAAGCTCTGCGAGTCCCAGGATGCGGATCCTCTTCGATGCGAGAATGGCGCAGTGGACCGGTGTGGGCAGGTACATCACCGGACTCGTGCCCACTCTTTTCAGGATGGATCCAAAAGACGAGTACATCGTCCTTCTCAATCCCGGCGATGCCACGGATTTCTGTCCCGACCTGCCCAACGTGCGAAAGGTGTTCTGCCGGCGCGCGCTGAAACCCTACTCCCTCTCGGAGCAGATGTTCTTGCACCGGGAGCTGGGCCGGCACGGCGCGGATCTCGTCCACATTCCCCATTTCAACGTCCCCCGGCTCGTTCCTCCCCCTTTCATCGTCACGATTCACGACCTCATCTACCTCCTGTTCCCCGAGGACGCCCCCTCCCGCCTGGCTTTCTGGGCCGCCAAGCGGATGATCCGCTCCGCCGTCCGCCGCGCGGAAATGATCCTGTCCGTCTCCGAAAACACGCGCGCGGATCTTGTCAGGCTTCTCGACGTCGACGCCGACCGCATTCGGGTCAGCTGGCTCGGCCCCCCCAACTTCCGGGCCGTCTCCCCCGGCACGGCCTCCCTGGAGGGACTGGATGGGCCGTATCTTCTCTACACCGGGAACCATTCGCCCCACAAGAACCTGAAGACCCTTCTCGAGGCGCTCGATCTCCTGCGCCGAGACGGCCTGGATCTGAAACTGGTGATCACCGGCAAGAGGGACCGACACACGCCGTCGGTGGAAACCAGGGTCGCCGCGCTGGGTCTTGGAAAGCACGTGATCTTCACGGGCAAGGTCCCCGACGAGAAGCTCGTGGCTCTCTATGCCGGAGCCGCCGTTCTGGTCTTTCCCTCTCTGTACGAGGGGTTCGGCATTCCCCCCCTGGAAGCGTTCGCCAGCGGCGTGCCCGTCGTCGCGTCCCGGGCCGCCTCCATTCCCGAGGTCCTGGGCGACGCCGCCCTGCTCGTGGATCCCCGGGATCCCGCCGCCTTTCGGGACGCCATCTCGAAAGTGACCCGGGACGAGGCGATGCGAATAGACCTGGTCGACCGCGGCCGGAAGCGCCTGGAGGCGTTTTCCTGGGAGAAGACGGCGGCGGCAACGCTCGACGTCTACCGGAAAACCGCGGAATGCCTTCCCGTCCCGGGCTCCTGAGGGTTCCGCCCCTTCCGTTTGGAAGGCGCGGCCTTCCCGTTTGGCGCCGGGAAAGGTATGGTAGTGCGAAGAAGCGGGACGGATCACGGCGCGTCAAGGCGAGGCGGGGAATGTCGCCGAATCCGTCAGGGAGGATCCATGAATTCCAAGGACGAATCGATGAGCGAAACCCTCTACGTGCGGCCCGTCGTGGAGGAATTCAAGGCTTTCGTGCAGCACAAGATCGACGTTCTGGAGCGATTCAAGAACGTCGAGGAGCTGAAGGTCTATCTGGACGCCCTGGAACTCGGCGACCGAACGATCCGGGAGCTCCAGGCCGAAGAGGCGGAACAGGCCGAGTTGACCGAGGTGGAGTTCAAGCCGGCCCCGGAGCCCGAAGAATCGCCCGCGGTGGACGAGGAGGAGATGGAGGAGGACGTGGGGATGGAGACCGAGGATCTGGACACCGCGGAGGACGGGGAGGCCGCGGAAAAGAAAGCCGAGGAGGAATGGGCCCTGCCCGACGACCGGGACGTTCTCATCGGGGAGCGGGAGGAAGAAAAGGCGCGGGAAAGGGAGGACGCGACGGTCGAAACCGTCGAGGCGGCGACCGGCTCGGCCGAGGAGGAGGAAGAGGAGGAAGGCGACACCCACGACGCCGGGGGGGAGAAGGCGAAGGGGTTGCTCACCCGCCACTGGAAAGCGCCCGCGGGAAAGGAAGCGGAGGACGACGCCGACGAGGAAGCGGAAGTGGAGGTGGAACAAGAGGTGGAGGAAATGGAAACGCCGGACGAGGAGGCGGCGCCGGAAGAAGAAGAAGGCTAGCGGTGGATGGCGGATGCGCCGCAGGCTCGCAGACGGCGTATCCGCGCAACCAGCGGATTTCGTAAGGGCGGAACGACGTGCTCATCGAACGGATCCAGGCGCGCGATTTCATGAGGTTCAGATCCCTCGATCTGAGGAACCTGCCCCTGCACGGATCGGTCGCCGTGGTGGGACCGAACGAATCGGGGAAGTCGGCCATCGGCGAGGCGATCTGCTTCGCCCTGTTCGGCGCGACCCCCCGCGCCTCCGTCGAGCGCGCCCACCGCGTGATTCGCTGGGGGGCGCCCTCGGTCCGGGTGGAACTGAACTTCCAGATTCCGGGCCGCGGACGGTACACGGTGGTGCGGGAAATGGACCGCGAGGGGGGGCGTCACGTCCGCCTGAAGGCCGCCGGGACCGATGTCGTCATCGCGGAAGGCCTCGACGAGGTGGGCAAGGAGCTCTACCACCTCCTGGGCTTCCGGTTCCAGGAGTTCCGCTACTCCTTCTATCTCGCCCAGAACGAGCTCGACATCCTCGACGTCGGCCAGGAGAGCGGAACCCGGCGGGTCATCTACAAGATGCTGGGAATCGACGTTCTCCAGCGCGCCTCCCGGCGCGTGAAGGCCGAACTCGAAACGCTCCAGAAGAGCTTCCGGGAGGATCGGCAGGAACTCCGCCTCTGCCAGGCCCTTCTGGAATCCTCCGGCTTCGATCCCGCCGAGGCGGAGGCGCTGGACGAGGAGATCACCCGCCTGAAGGAGGAGGAGGAGGGGCGCATGCGACTCGTGGAGGAGGAGAAGGAGAGCCTCCGGCTCCACGAGCAGGCGCACAAGATCCTGGTCCAGCTGCTCCAATCCCTGACCGCCCTCCGGAGGGCGGTCCGCTTCCGGTTTCTGGAGGGAGCCCTGGAGAGCCTGGCCGAGACCCTGGGGGGGCATCTGAAGGCGCGCCGGAAGGAACGCGACGAGATCGAGGCGCAGCGCGTCGCCGCCCGGGAACGCCTCGCGGAAGCCTCTTCCTTCGCCGAAGCGCTGGGGCGCCTGGTGGACCTGGCGCGGAGCCGCGCGGCCCGCCTCCGCCAGGACCTCACGGAAGGGGCGGGCGCCGAAGAAGACGCCGTCTCGCGCGTCGAGGAACTGCAAGAGGCCCGGGCCCGTCTGGCGGCCGACCGCCGCCAGCGATGGACCGCCTCGATCCAGTTCCTGCTCGCGCTCGCCGTGGCCGTCCTGGGAGGCGTCGCGGCCTGGGGGTTCCACACCGACGCGGCCTTCATGGCCCCCCTGGCGGAGGTCCTCGCGAAGACGTGGCGGATGCCGGCGGCCCTCGGCGGCGGAGGGTTCTTCCTGCTCCTCGCCGTGCTCGCCCTCGTTCGCATTCTCGTCACGGGCCGCTCCCTTCACCACAACCGCCGGTTCCGCAACCGGCTCGAGATCGAGGTCAAGGCCCTGCAACGCGAAGCCGGCGCCCTGAAGGATCTGCTGCAAAACCGGGCCGGAGGCCTCAAGTCCGCCCTCCCCTTCCTCCTCGACGAGGACCTCCAGCAACAGGGGAAACGCCTCCTCGACGAGTTCCCCTCCCGGATTTCCGCCGGGGCGGGCGAAGAGGAACTCGCCCGCGTGCTGGACGAGAAACGGGAAGCCGTTGCCGAGGTGGAAACCCTGGAAGCCCGGAGACGGCGCCGCGCCGAGCTGACCTCGTTGCTGGAGCGGCGAACCGCGGACCTGTTCGAGGGACGCCCCGACACCCTCGCCCGCGCCGAAGCCGTCGAGCCTCTCCCCCCCCAGGAGGATGTCGAAACCCTCGAGACCGAGATCGACGCCCTCGTGGACCATGCCCAGGAAGTCCGCAACCTCCTGATCTCCGCCGAGAAGGAACGCGGTGAAACGCACGAGCTCGATCCCCTCTGGCAGGACATCGAGAACCTCTCCGGAGATCTCCGCGGGAAACTCGAGCAGGTGATGGGTCATCTCGGCGCGCCCGATCTCGACCGCCTGAAGACCTTCCTGTCGGACATCGATCTGCGCAGGCTACCCAGCGACTTCTCCTCGGCGCTCGAGGAGGAGTTCGGACGCGTCCGCTCCGCCTTTCCCGCCGAGGAGGAGATGGTCCGGCGGCGGGAAAAGGTCCTCTACGACCTGGAACAGGAAACCGCCAAGCAGGCCTCCCTGTCCGCAAGGATCGAGGGGCTCGAACGCGAGGCGAAACGTCTCGCACCGAGACTCGAAAAGCACCGCGAGCTGGAAAAGAAGGTGGAACTGCTCTCCTCGCGGGTGGGCCCCCTCGAACACGACATCGCCGTGCGCCGCGCCCTCATCGACCTCTTCGCCGGGACCGTGACGAACGTGAAGAACCGCTTCGGGCCGGCCATCGGACGCTTCGTCGGCACCATCCTTCCCCGCGTCACCCGGGAACGCTACGGCAAGGTGCAGGTCTCCGCCGACCTCGACATCTCGGTCTTCTCGCGGGAAAGAAACGACTACGCCGGCCTCGAGGAGATCTCCGGCGGCACCCGCGACCAGGTCCTCCTCTGCCTCCGCCTCGCCCTCGCCCAGGCCCTTCTTCAGGCCCGGATGGGGGAGGACCGGAAACAGTTCCTGTTCCTCGACGAACCCATCTCCTCCTTCGACGAGGAGAGAAGCCTCCTGTTCCTCGAACTCATCAAGGACTTCAACGATACCTTCCAGCAGAACTTCGTCACCATCCACATGGTCAACGCCGCCCCCCAGGCCTGGAAGGGCGTCATCCACACCTCCATCGAAGAGGACCGACTGGACGTCGATCTCGAGGATGAGCCGGCGTGAACGTCCACCGAACGTCCGCCACCTCCGCCGCCCGCGCCGCGGGACGTCTCGCCCGCGCCGCCGTGGATCTCGTCTACCCGCCCCACTGCCTCGCCTGCCGCGCCGACATCGCGCTGGAAGACGATCCCTTCCTCTGCCCCCGGTGCCGGGACCGCATGCAGCCCGTGAGCGATCCCTGCCCGCGATGCGGAACTCCCCGCGGACCCTTTGCGCCCCCCGACGACCGGTGCGATTCCTGCCGCGGAAGACCCCTCCACTTCGACGCTTCCCTCGGCGTCTTCCTGTACGAAGGCCCGGTCAAACGGCTCCTCCACCGCTTGAAGTTCGAGGGGCTCGAAGCGGCTTCACGCCCCCTCGCCGAGAGAGCGCTCGACATCGTGGCCGGACATCCACTTCTCGAAGGCCTGGACGCTTCCGTCCCCGTCCCCGTCCACTGGCGACGCCGCCTGCAGCGCGGATACAACCAGTCGGAACGGCTCTCCCGGCGCCTCGCCGCCGGCTTGCGCCTGGATCACCTCGAAGCCCTGCGGAAAACCGGACGCCGCGAACCCCAGGTGAACCTGCCGCGCGAAAAACGCCTCCGCAATCCCCACGGAGCGTTCGCCCCGACACACCGCGCCGGGATCCGCGGACGGGCGATCCTCCTCGTCGACGACGTCATGACATCCGCCGCCACCGCGTCGGAATGCGCACGCGTCCTCAAGGACGCCGGCGCCAAGAGAGTGGTCGCCCTCGCCGTCGCCCGCCAGACGTTGGGATGAGGAAGCCTTGGATTTGGAGGGCGAGCCCCTCCTCCCTAGTCCACGAGATCCGCGATGTCCGGAAACCCGTCCAGGGGTGCGTCGGGCTCCTCCCGGCAGAAGAACTCGAGACCCAGCGGCGTCACGCTCACGTACCCCTCACGCACCGCCAGCCCGTCGCTCCCCGGCTCCAGCGCGTCCCTTCCCTGGAGGATGCCGTCGAGCAGGTAGGTCGTCTTCCCGTCAGGGCCGGTCTCTTCCCGGTAGGCGTCCTTGAACAAGGCGCCTTTCTGGCGCGTCCACCGGATGCCCTTGTAGTCCCGGGGATCCCCGTCGGGCAGGTTCACGTTCAGGGCCACGCCGGGGGGCGGCGGATGGTGGGCCAGAAACGCCAGCAGGTTCTTCACGAAGCGGGCGGGACCCTCGAAAACCGGATGAAGGATCGATTCCAGCGACACGGCCACGGACGGGATGCCCTGCAGGACGCCCTCCAGGGCCCCGGCCACCGTTCCCGAGTAGAGGACGTCGTTGCCCACGTTGATGCCGCGGTTGATGCCCGAGACCAGGAAATCAGGCCTGGCGTCGAGAAGCGCCATCACCCCGAGCTTCACGCAGTCCGCCGGCGTGCCGTCGACCGCGTACGCCGGGTAGGGAGCCTCCAACCGTTCGGGATGGAGCGACTGCCGGAACGTCACGGCGTGGCTGACGGCGCTGCGCTCCCGGTCCGGCGCCACCACCCGGATCTCGAAGTCCGGAGCCAGGATGTTCGCGAGCGTCGTCAGGCCCGGAGCATGAATCCCGTCGTCGTTCGTCAGGAGGATTTTCACGGCGGGGGATTCTACCAGATGGGATCAAGGGGGGAAGGAGGGATTTCCGGCGGAAGAGGTTCGCCGTCCGGACGCTATCGCTCTTCCTCCTCGCCGTCGGCCTTCCCGTCCTGCGTCGGGGCGCCGGGGCGGGGCGCCTCCCCGCCCGAGGGAGCGGGGGCGGCCGCGGGGGCCGGCGGGGAAGCCTCGAAACGGATCCGCACCCGGATCAGGACCTTCCGCGCGTTCCCAGGCCGCTCGTCATCGCCGGAAACGGCGTCCCGGCCGGAGACATCCGCTTCCCGGGAGGGGCCCGCGGCGTCCTTCCGCTCGGAGGGAGCCCCTTCCGGTGTCTTTCTCTTCCTCGTCAGGGCGAGGTAGGCGTTGGACGGGATCTCGAACAGGCTCATCGTCTTGCCCAGTCTCTTCTTGAAGGCCCGGTAGGCTTCCAGCGTGAGTTCCAGAACCAGATCCGCTTCGCCTTCCGCTCGCGGCGACGCCCCGGGCCCCCGGCCCGCTTGTCCCGCGGCGCCCTGCGGCTCGGCGGGCCCGCCTCCTTCCCTCTCCGGCTCCGGCGCGGGCGCCGGGGCGCGCGCCTCGCCGTGGGCGTCGACCGGCGCCTCGCCCTTTTTCTTCTCCTGTTCTCGCTTCTCGCGGAGCTTGTCCAGGGCCCCTCTTCCCAAGTATCCCTTCCCCTCTTCCTCCGCCTTCCCTTCCAGTCTCTTCCTTCGCTCCGTCCGCCTCGTGCTCTCGAACGCCTCGAGGACGCGTGCACGGCTTCCCGCCGCATCGCTCGATCGGATGACCAGCGTGTTCGGCACGCGGCGGGTCTCCGATCCCCCGCGCTTCCGATGCTTGCTCTCCGGGCGGAGCACGTCCCGCGCCGTTTCGGGGGATTCCTCGTCGAACTTTCTTTCCGGCTCCCCCTTCTTCGCCTTCGCGGGAGCCCCTCCATCCGTCTCGGCCCGGTCGCCGGCCCTCCCCGGCGCCTCCTCCTCCAGGGGCTTTTCCGCTTCCTCCTTGCTCTCGATGCCCCGACCGGTCTTTTCCGGCCTCTCGGCGGGTTTTCCCGCCGCGGACGGCGTCCCGCGTTCCAGGGCTTCGGAACGCCCGGCCGACGGCCTCTCTTCCTGCTCGAGCCGGCCCTCTTTCAACCTCCGCCTCGCGACCCGGGCAAGGTGCTTCAGGTTCTTCTCGAGGGTTTCCACGTCCCGCGACTCCGATCCGGCGGCATCCTCGGGCGCGGGGGAGCGAACCTCCTCTCCCACGCCGGAGGCCGGCTCGGATACGGTCGCGGGCTGGTCGATGATCTCGTGCCCCAGGTAGGCGAAGAGGAAGATCACGGCGGCCGCCGCCACGCCCCTCATGAGGGGAAGCATCCGGTTCAGCCGGCCGGGCATGGCGACCCCGCCGGCCCCCCGCCGCGCCTTGGCGAGATTCGAATCGAGAATCGTCTCGTGAAAACCCGCCGGGGCGGTCTCGTAGGGGAGTTCCCTCACCAGATCGATGACCTTCTGAAGCGCTTCCGCCTCCTCGCGGCAGGCGGGGCAGGCGTCGAGATGGGCCGCGATCCGGCGACGCATCCCCTCGGGGAGACGGTCGTCCAGATATTCCGAAAGCTGTTCCTGGATCGCCTTGCAGTCCATCGTTCGATTCCAGATCAGTCCGTCCACGGGCGGAACGTTCCGCCCTGTTCACCTGTTTCGACGCCGGAAGCGGGGGGAAGTTCCCCGATTTTCCTCAAAAAAGGGCCTTGAGCTTCTCCTTCAGATCGCCCCGGGCGCGATGGAGACGGGACCGGACCGTACCGACGGGGCGGTCGAGGATGTCGGCGATCTCCTCGTAGGAGAAGCCCTCGATGTCCCGCAGGATCACCACGATCCGGAAGTCGTCCTCCAGCGACGCGATCGCCTCCTGGACCAGGGCGCTCTTCTCCTTGCGCTCCGCGGCGTCCGCGGGATCGCTTTCTTCCGCCGGGGGGTCGAAGGGCCGGCCGGGCTCGCCCCCCCCCGAACCCGGAAAGGGGATCTCGTTGCCCCGCTTGCGGGCCGCGCTCTTCCGCCATTCGCTCGTGCAGGCATTGACCGTGATGCGGTAGAGCCAGGTCGAGAAGGAGGACTTCCCCTTGAACTTCTTCAGACCCTTGTAGGCCTTGAAGAAGGCTTCCTGCGTGATGTCCTCGGCCAGTCCGCGGTCGCCCGTGAAGCGGTACGCCGTATTGAACACGCGGTCCTGGTAGCGCAGGACCAGGGTCTGGAACGCCTCGACGTCCCGCCCCCGCGCGCGGGAAACCAGCTGCATGTCGTCCCGAAGGACCTGTTCCACGCTCTCCATTCCGCTATCCGCAAGCCCACAAAGCAGCGAAGCCGCACCCGGGAAGGATCACGGTGCAACGCGGCATCCATCGAGGGGGGGGACGGCCTCGGTCCCCGAGGCGGCCCTTCCCCCCGCGAGGCAATCGCCGAGGGAAGCATCGTCGAAAACCCGGCATCACAGCTTGCCCAGGAATTCCTTGACCGGATGATCCCATTCCCTGGATTCGATGTCCACGACGCGGCCCTCCTCCCCGTCCCGCACGGTGAGCGCCACGTGCCCTCCCCCGCCCTCGAAGACGATCCGGCAATCCTCCCGCTCCTGTTCCTCGAGGCCCAACCCCTCTGCCCCGAAGTAGGCGGACGCCCGGTCCAGGACGCTCGCCATGTCGAGCGACGTCGTTTTGGATACCTTGATCATGACAAGGACTCGAAAAAGACGAAAAACCCTCTGTTTCCGACACGTCCATTGTAGCGCCCCACGGGGCGGAAGCGGTTCATGTCGCCCCGTCTCGCGGGGCGTCCAGGGCCTCGAAGTGCGATTTCTCGGCTCCGCACACCGGGCAGTGCCAGGCTTCCGGAAGCGCGGAAAAGGGCGTGCCCGGAAGCACGTCTCCATCCGGATCGCCGCGCTCGGGGTGATACTCCCAGCCGCAGACGAGACACACGTAGACGGTGGAATCCGTTTCCAAAGGCGTCTCCTCTCTCGATCAATGGTAAAGGGTATCGGTTGAGGGGGGAATGGAAAATCGTTTTCGCCTTCCCCGCCACGACTCCATGGTATGATGCCACGCGTCCGTCATCGAAATCCCCCTCGCCCTTGAGGACGAATCTCATGGAAGCCAAGCGCGCACTTTTCCTCCTGACCGCACTCGCCCTCCTGGGCCCGGCGGCCGGCCGCGCCGGCGCCGGCGGGACGGAGGCTTCCAAGCCGAAGCCCTACTTCCACGACCCCGCGGTGAGCGCCGACGGGGCCCGCATCGCCTTCTGCCATCGCGGCGACGTCTGGCTCGCCGGCGCCGACGGATCGAATGTCCGGCGCCTCACCGACCACACGGCCTTCGACACCTGTCCCGTCTTCTCGCCGACCTCGAGGACCCTCGCCTTCTCCTCCGACCGCGAGGGGGCGATGGACGTCTACGTCGTCCCCGAAAGCGGCGGGACGCCGAAACGCCTCACGTTCCACAGCGCCGGCGACCGCGTCCTCGGCTTCACGCCCTTCGGAAACGCCGTCGTCTTCCTCTCCCGGCGCGACACCCGAAGGAGCCGCATCTATTCCGTCCCGCTGAAAGGCGGCGAGCCGGCCGTCCTGATCGACGCCCCCGCCTCCGAGCTCGCCTTCTCCCCCCGCGGCGATGCCGTGGCCTTCGCCCTCGGCGCCATGGCCTGGTGGCGCCGCGGCTACCGGGGGTCGGGGAACTTCGACATCTGGGTGAAGATGCTGGACGGAAGGAAGGCCCGGCGGGTGACCCGCTGGAAGGGCAACGACAACGGCGTGATGTGGGGAAGCGACGGGCTGCTCTACTTCGTCTCCGACCGGAAGGGCATCGGAAACCTCTGGAAGATGGACCCCAACCGGCCGGACGGCGCGACCCAGGTCACCTTCCACGAGCGCCACCCCGTCGTCTCGCCCCGCCTCTCCGCCGACGGACGATGGATCGTCTACGCCTGCCTCGAAGGCGGCATCCACCTCTTCGACGCCGAGACCGGAAAATCCGACCCCGTGCCCCTGAAGGTGGTCACGGACCGCAAGGAAAACCGCGTCCTGCGGAAGACCTTCACCGACAAGGCTTCCGAGGCGGCGCTCTCGAAGGACGGCGAGGAGATCGCCTTCGTCGTGCGCGGCGCGCTGTTCGCCGTGGGCCGCAAGGACGCCCGGGCCCGCCGGCTCACCGAGGGCCCGTTCCGCGAGAGGTTTCCCGCCTGGACGCCCGACGGGAAGACGCTGCTCTTCGTCTCCGACCGGCGGGGGAACAACGACATCTACGCCGTCCGCTCCGACGAGGAAGGGACGCCGCGCCTGTCCAAGGCGCGCTATTTCGAAACGGAATGCCTGGTCGCCGGACCCACGCGCGAGGAGAAACCCGTGGTCTCGCCGGACGGGGGGCGCTTCGTCTATCTCGAGGGCGGGGGAAACCTGTACGTCCGCCCGCTCGATCCGGGAGCGGAGACGCCGTCGCGGCTCCTGGCGAAGGGGCCGATGATCGAGGACCCGGTCTGGTCCCCCGACGGCCGCTGGATCGCCTTCTGCAAGGCGGAGAAGGACTGGAACCAGGAGATCTACGTCGTGGCGTCCGCGGGGGGCGAGGCGGTGAACGTGACCCTCGACCCGGACGACGACATCCAGCCGGCCTTCGGCCCCGGGGGGGAGTACCTCTACTTCGCGTCCAGCCGGGGCGGCGGCGACCGGTACAACCTCTACCGGGTCCCGCTGACCTTGAAGGTGGCGCAGAAGTACGAGGACGACGAGGAGGACGACGACGAGGACGACGACGAGGAAGACGAGGAGGAGGGGGAGCAGGAGGGGGACGGCGAGAAGAAAGGAAAGGGGAAGGGCGAGAACGGGGACGGGAAGCCCGTCGAGGTGAAGATCGACTTCGAGGAGATCGAGGACCGGGCCGAGCGGATCACCTCCACGCGGGGAAACGACACGATGCCGGTGCTCGACGGCGACGGTGAGACGGTCTTCTTCAAGTCGGACAGCCTGGGGTACTACGAAATCTGGAAGGCGGCCGCGGACGGCTCCTCGCTGGAGAGGCTCACGCGGGGCCGGCGCAACCCCGAAGAGATGGCCTGGTGCGAGGAGGAGAAGGAGCTGGTCTACCGGACGGGAGGCGCGATCCGCACCCTTTCGGCGGACGGCCGGAAGCGGGGGACGATCCCCTACCGGGCGGAGATGGAGATCGACCTCGAGGCCGAGCGCATGGAGGCCTTCCGCGAGGGCTGGCGGGCGCTGAAGGACTTCTTCTACGATCCCGGGATGCACGGGGCCGACTGGGAGGGCTGTTTCGAGGCCTACGCGCCGTTTTGCGCGGGAGCGGCGGTGACGGAGGCGTTCAACGACGTGTTCCGCATGATGCTGGGGGAGCTGAACGCCTCGCACCTCGGGATCTACGGGCCGGGTTCCGGGCGGTCGCCCGAGAAGACGGGTTTCACGGGGCTTTTCCTCGAGCCCGGGCCGAAGGGGAAGCGCTACGAGGTGGTGCGGGTGCTCGAGGACAGCCCCGCGGACCGCGAGGAATCGAAGGTGGAGGCCGGCGCGTTCCTGGCGACGGTGAATCGCGAACCGGTGGCGGCCGGCGACAACCTGGCGAGGTTGTTCAACGGCACGGTGGGCGAGAAGGTGGACCTGGGGCTTTCGGAAACCGAGGCGGGGCCGGTGTCGCGGACGGTGACGCTGAAGCCGGTGGACCCGGGAAGGGTGGGTTCGCTTCTCTACGAGGCGTGGGTGAAGGGGAACCGGGAGAAGGTGGAGGAGCGCAGCCGGGGTCGGCTCGGCTACATCCACATCCGCTGGATGAGCGGGGGGTCGTTCCGCAAGTTCCGCCGGGCGTACCTGTCCAAGGTCCGGGCGAAGGACGGCCTGGTGCTGGACGTTCGCGGCAACCCGGGCGGCTACATCCACAACGAGCTGTGGGAGCTGCTCTCCAAGCGAAAACCGGTGGGGCGCTTCCGCATCCGCGGGGCCAGTCCCGAGCACCAGCCCGACCACACCTGGCTCAAGCCGGTGGTGCTGCTGATCAACGAGCGGTCGGCGAGCGACGCGGAGATCTTCCCGTGGGGTTTCCAGCGGCTCGGCATCGGCAAGGTGGTGGGGGTGCCCACGTGGGGCGGGGTGATCGGCACGGGCGGCACCTCGCTGATCAATGGCGCGTGGCTGCGCCTTCCCTACGTCGGCTGGTACACGGACACGGGGGAGAACCTGGAGAACCTCGGCGTGGAGCCGGACGTCTACGTGGAGAACCATCCCGAGGACGCCGCGAGGGGGATCGACGCGCAGCTGCAAAAGGCGGTGGATCTGGTGCTCGAGCAGCTGAAGGACGACTAGGCGGAGCCGCGGGCTGGCTGCTTGTGGGAGGCGTGTGTCCCGGGCCACGCAGGCTTTCGGCCCGGGACCACGGCGATGCCGCCGGTGCGGATCGCGATCAAGAGATGGATCCTCCTCCGCGCGGGAGCGGATTCCACAGGCTCTGAGCCGTTTGCGCCGGCGCAGGGGGGCTTGTCTTTTCCGGACGCGAATCTACAATCCCCTTTTCGCAGATCCGGTCGGCGTCTTTTCGAGAACGACACCATGTGCACCATCGGCGCGGTCTTTGGCAGGAATGGCGACACCCTCTTCTTCAAGAACCTCGACCAGGTGGGCGGGGCCCCCTTTCCCGAGCCGGAGATCCGCAAGGGCACGACCTACGACTACCTCCACCTGGGCACGAGCCTCCGGCCCGAATCCACGGGCGTCTGGGCCGGCGTCAACGAGGCGGGCCTGGTGGTGCTCGGCGCGGACGGCAACTGCCTGCTCAACCACGTGGGCAACCAGTACGCGAGCCTCGACGCCTCGCTCGAGGCCTACCGCGAGGTGCTCGAGACGCAGGACTCGCTGCTCGGCGCGGTCGGACATCTCGTGGACTTCTACGAGGGGCGGAAGGTCGGCGGCGACGGCGACATCATCCTGGTGGGGCAGCGGGGCCAGGCCGTGGCCATGGAATACACGCTCAACCGCTGGGGCATCGAGTTCTCGGGCGACCGCGACTACATGGTGCGGACCAACTTCTTCCAGGTCATGCGCCACATCCGGCCCCCCTCCGACGAGAACAGCCTGCATCTCAGTTCCGCCCTGCGCCACCAGCGCGTGCGGGAGCTGCTCTCCCGGCGGTCCGACGAGACCACGATGGCCGACGTCTTCGCCATGCTCCGCGACCACGCCCACGGGCCCAGCGCCATGAGCGTCTGCCGCCACGGCGGCCGGCACGAGTACCGGACCTGCTGTTCCCTGGTCGTGCGCCTCGCCGAGGGGGAAGCCGAGATCTACACACTGGTCAACAGCCCGCCCTGCGAGGGCCAGTACGAGAGGCGCCGGATGACGCTGCAATCCCTGCGGGCCGGCGTCACGGGCGGCTAGTGGACGTAGCTCCCCGCGTTCACGTCGAAGGTGCCGCCGGTGGCGTGGTCGGCGAGTCCCGAGGCGAGAAAGGCGACCAGCGGGGCGATGTCGTCCGGTTCGGTCATCCTCTCGAGCGCGATGTCCGAGATCGCGTGCGCTTCCCCGTAGGCGTCGATGAACTGCTGCGCCATCGCCGTGCGCGTGAAGCCGGGCGCGACCAGGAACGCCTTCACCCCCTGCTTGCCGAATCCCCGCGCGATCGTGCGCGTCAACGCCGCCTGCGCGCCCTTGGACGCGGCGTAGGCGAGGTAGTCGGGGGTGTCGCCGCGGAAGGCGGCGCGCGAGGTGAGGGTGACGATGCGGCCCCCGCCGCGCCGGGCGAAGTGTCGCACGGCGTGGCGGCTGAGGATCGCCGTGGCGGACGCGTTCACGGCGAGGGTCGCGCGCCAGGCGGAGAGCCAGCGCTCGTCGTCCTGATCGAAGGGGGCGGGAATCGCCACGCCGGCGTTGTTCACCAGCACCTCGAGCCCTCCCAGCGTCTCGATCGCGTCGTCGAAGAGGGTCCTGCAGGCCTTCGGGTCGGCGAGATCAGCGCGAAGCGGCGAGGCCGCTTCGCCGATTTCCTGGCAGAGCGAGAGTGCTTCGGCCTCGTGGCTTTTGTAGTGGACGCCCACGCGGGCGCCCGAGAGGGCGAGCCGTCGGGCCACGGCCCGCCCGATGCCCCGGCTGGCCCCGGTGACCAGCGCCCGGATGCCGCAAAGATCGACCTTCAAAGGACTTCCATCCCTTCAAGCACGCGCCAACAAGGCCATATGGACATATGCACATATGGCCATATGTGCATATGTCCATATGGCCTTGTTTCTCTTCATGCGTCCGGCCCCGCCAGACCCTCCCTCCGGTCCTCCCCCTTCGCATCATCAGAACTTTCTTCCGCCGGCGGCCCGTACCAGAGCCGCTGCAGTTTCTCCCGCTCGTGGCGCCTCTTGTCTTCCTCCAGTTTTTCCTGCATCTCCTCCACTCGCTCGTGCAGTCCCGCCTCCCGCGCGAAAAAAAGTGCCTGGTGAAAATCGCCCGCGCGCTCGAGGATGGCGAGCCCCCGCTCGGGCTCGCCCTGGCGCTTCGCGGCGTCCGCCGCGAACTGCATGAGAACGGGCTTGCCACTCGATTCGCAAAACTCGTAGACCGGACAGCGTTTCCAGGAAAGCGTTCCACCGGCTCTCATCGGAGAGCAGGTAGAGAAGAGTCGCGCCGAAGAGGATGCCGATACCGCCCCCGATGATGATCGCGAAGAGAACAACGTAGCCGAACGATGAAGCGAGGACCATGGGACCTCCGGATTCCACCCGAAAATTTCTTCCTCGCTCTCCCTCATGCAAATACACAAATCCACGAAACCACAAATCCCCCTTCCCTCTTCATCCGTCAACCCCCCCCGCCTCCCTCTTCCTCCCCTTCCCCTCCGCCCTCCTTCGCCTTCAGCGCGCGCAGGGATTCGTTGAGCGCCCGGAGACGCTCCATGAGGATGCGCTTCTCCTCGAAAAGCACCTCCTCGTACTTCTCGAGCGTCTTGTCCACGCGCCCGCTGACCTGCTCGTAGTTGCGCTTCAGCCTCCCCTCGATGGAATACACCTCGTCCAGGGCCCGTTCCACCTTCTCCTGGAGCTCGGCCACCCGCCTGGCCGCTTCCAGCGACAGGCTCATCTTCCCGCGAAGATCCGCGAGGTCGTCCTGAATCTCCTGCATGGACGTCTCCAGGTCCTTCATGGACTGGCGGGCGGAAGCGACCTCCTTCTCCACGAGCTTCAGCCTCGCCTCGGCGTCGGCCTTCCGGCGCGCCTCGCGCTTCTTCAGGTACTCGTCGAACTCGTTCATCTCCCGCGTCAGGCGACTCGGCGTCACCCAGCATCCCGAGGCGAAGACGATCGCCAGAAGCGCCGACGCCCACAAAATTCCTCGAGCCTGGTTTTTCATGCCCTGCTCCTCTTGATCAGGAAAAGACCATGCCATGAACGCTCACGCGCTAGTCCGGCGCGCTTCCCCCCTCGTCCCGGAACCGTTCCCGGTAGAGGGGCAGGACGCCCCAGCTCAACTTCTCCTTCAGGATGCCCAGAAAGCCCCGCCCGGGCGCTCGCAGGAGACGGAAGGCGTCCGGCCGGGCCTCGACGCGAAGCACGTCCCCGTCCCCGATCTCGCAGCACGTCTGCCCGTCCAGGGTGAGGGTGCCGCTCGGGCCCTCCATCTGCACCCGGATCTCGAGCTGCGTGTCCGCCGGAATCACCAAAGGGCGCGTCGTGAGCGCCTGGGCGCAGATGGGCGTGAGGACCACCCCCTTCATCTCCGGCGTGAGGATGGGGCCCCCCGCGGTGAGGGAGTGGGCCGTCGAACCCGTGGGCGTGCTCACCACCAGCCCGTCCCCCGCGTACTGGAGCTTTCTCTCCCCGTCGAGCGTCAGCTCGATGTAGATCATCCGCGGATTGGCGCCGCGCAGGATCACGACGTCGTTCAGCGCCCTCCCGGCCATCCCGCTTCCGGCCGGCGAGGCGATCTCGAGCATCATCCGGGAGGACGCGACGGCCTCCCCCGCAAACACGCTCTCGAGGGCCCCGCGGATCTCGTCGAGGTTGTACTCGGCGATGAAACCGACCTTGCCGAAGTTCACCCCCATCACGGGAACGGGGCGCCCGTTCAGCCGCCGGGCCGCCGACAGGATGGACCCGTCCCCCCCGAAGACCAGAAGCACGTCCGCCTCGAGCGACGACAGGTCGGCCCGCCCCTCGAGATCGAAGAGCGGATTCTCCGCCCGGCCGGAAAGCCAGTCCCGGACCTCTCCCGCCGCCTCGCGCACCTTCGCCTTGCTTCCGTTTCCGACGATGGCTACGGATGTCACGTCTTCCTCTCCACGAAGTACCGGGCCAGCGCCGCGAGAAGCCCGCCCTTCTCCAGCCGCCGGGCCTCCGCCTCGGCCCGATCCGCCAGATCCCGCGCGCGCGCCCGCGCGCCCTCCGCCCCGAGAAGCGACGGGTAGGTCGCCTTCCCCGCCGCCGCGTCGTTTCCCGTGTCCTTGCCGAGCACCGCCGCGCTGGATTCCAGGTCCAGCAGATCGTCGGCCACCTGGAAGGCCAGTCCCGCCAGGCTTCCGTACGCCGCCAGGATGTCCAGGGATGCCTCGTCGCCCCCCCCGAGGATGCCGCCCCCTACCAGCGCTGCGCGCATGAGCGCCCCGGTCTTGAGGCCGTGCAGCGTTTCCAGCGCCTTCTCGCCGATCGCCTTCCCCTCCCCCTCCAGGTCCAGGACCTGGCCCCCCACCATGCCGGCGGCCCCGGCCCCCCGCGCCAGTTCCGCCACCAGCCGACCCGCGACCTCGCCCTTCCCCGCGCACGCCGCCGTCTCGAACGCGAGCGTGAGCAGCGCATCCCCCGCCAGGATCGCCGTCGCCTCGTCGAACGCCTTGTGCAAAGCCGGCCGCCCCCGCCTCAGATCCGCGTCGTCCATGGCCGGAAGATCGTCGTGCGCCAGCGAGTAGGCGTGAATGAACTCCACGGCGCACCCGAAGCGAAGCGCCTTATCGGGACGCGCCCCCACCGCCTCGCAGGCCATCATGGAAAGCAGGGGCCTCAGCCGTTTTCCGGGAGACAGCGCGGCGTGGCGCATCGCGCGGCGAAGCGTGTCGGGCACGGCGTCCCCGCCCGGAAGCAACGCCTCCAGCTCCCTCTCCGCAAGAGGCCTGTGCGTCTCGATGAAGTCGGAAAGGTCCGCGTCCATGTCGGCACCGTCAGAAGAGAAAGCCGTCCTTCGGCCCCTCCTCGTCTTCGGGCTCCTTCTTCTTGCGGGACCGGGGCCCCGTCCGGCCCTCGCCGCTCTCCGCCTCCCCGGGCGCGAAGGGTTTCGTCACCGCCCGGCCCTCCTCTTCCTCGACCAGGACCTCCAGCTTCTTCTCGGCCCGGTCGAGAACCGCCCGGCACCGCTTCAGGGCCTTCAGCCCCTTCTCGTAGGCTTCCATCGCCTCCTCGATGCCCAGATCCTCCCCCTCGAGACGGCGCACGATCTCCTCCAGCGCCTCCAGGCTCTTCTCGAAGGAGATCTCCTCCTTCTTGTCCTTCTTCGCCGCTTTCTTCCTGGCCGCCATGTCGCGCCCGCTCCATCCTGTCTGTCGAAACAAACCGACGACCGGGCAGGCATTCCGGATCTTCCAAGACCCGCCGGCCCGATCCCTGAAAGCTACGAACTGGAGACCAGAATGCAATCCGAAATCCCTGATCAACCGGATGCGCCTTCGGCGAAGACGGATCTGCCTGATCTACGGACCCCCTGTCCGTGAACGTGCCCCGTCCCGTACCCTTGCCCGGCATCGCTGTACGGGGCGCAGGCGCCTCGCCCGCAGCGCCTCGGTTTTCAGCGGAGATCCGTTCTCGATCAGCGTGAACCTCGTGGTGAGCAACGTCGAACCACCAGGCTTGAAAAACACGGCGCACCGGTTTTTCTATTTCCCCTCCCCAGGGTTCCCCTTCGCCTCTTCTTCGACCACCGACCGCAGCTCCCCCTCGGCGAGGAGGGTCTTCAACACCGTGCCCGACGGGGCGTCGGACGGCGACCGGACCGCCCGCCCGCCGGGAAAAGCCAGGGTCACCGAGTAGCCCCGGGCGAGGATGCGCCGCGGATTGAGGGCCTCGAGCCGGTCTCCCACCGCCTCGATCCTCTCGCGCCTCCTCGCCACCAGGCGCCGGAGAGAACCTTCGAGCCGCCCCCCCAGCTCGTCGAGCCGCTGCTGCCTCTCCTGGAGAGACCGCAGGAAACGGCGGGGGGCGAGCACGGCCGCGGCCGCCTCGAGACGGGCCCGGGGCCCCTCGAAGGCGCCCCGAAGGCCCCGGCGCAGACGGCCGGCGAGGTTCCCGAGATCCTCGAGCATCCGGTCGAGGCGGGGCACGGCCAGCTCCGCCGCCTCGGAGGGCGTGGCGGCGCGGCGGTCGGCCACGAAATCGCAGATCGTGAAGTCCACCTCGTGTCCCACCGCGGAGATGACCGGGATCTCCGAGCCCGCCACCGCCCGCGCCACCGCCTCCTCGTTGAAGGCCCACAGATCCTCCAGGCTCCCGCCGCCCCGCCCGACGATCAGCACGTCCACCCCCCCGATCCGGTTCATCCGCCGGACCGCCTCGGCGATCTCCCCGGCCGCCTCCTCCCCCTGGACCCGCACCGGATGGAGCAGCACCGAAGCCGCAGGGTACCGCCGGTAGACGATGTTGATGATGTCGCGGATCGCCGCGCCCGTGGCGGACGTGATCACGCCGATCCGGCCGGGAAGGAAGGGAATCGGGCGCTTGCGGTCCGCCTCGAACAGGCCCTCCTTCTGCAACTTCTCCTTGCGCTGCTCGAAGGCCAGCTGCAGCGCGCCCAGGCCCTTCGGCTCCAGGCGGGTCGCCACCAGCTGGTACTCGCCCCGGGGCTCGTAGACCGAGACGTCGCCCGTGGCGACGACCTCGATCCCGTCGGCGAGGTCGAACTTGAGCCGCGAGGCGTAGCGGCGGAACAAGACCACCCGGAGCTGGGCGTTCTCGTCCTTCAGCGTGAAGTAGGCGTGGCCCGAGCGTGGAATGCGGAGGTTCGAGACCTCGCCGACCACGTCCACGCGGCCGATCTCGTCCTCCAGGATCGCCTTCACGCGTCGCGTCAGGGCGGAGACCGTGAAGACCTGGGCCTTCGGGGCGGCCGCCTCGAGCTCGGGGCTCCCGGCCTCGCCCTCGTATTCCGTTTCGAACCACGCGTGCATGTCTTCCCCCTTCTACCGGATTCTCCTCTGGAGATTCGAGGTCCCCAAGGACCCGCGACCTCGATCCGGGGGATCGGATGGGCCTACACACCATCAGGTGGATCAGGGCCGAAGAAGCAAGGCGCCTTTCCTCCACGTTTGGCGTTGCAGGATCCACGAGACGGGCGCGCGAGGCGCTACTTGTCCGGTCCGTCCCCGATCCGTTTCACGTCCTCGGGCACGTCCATAACGAAGACGTCGGCCTCCAGCGGCTCGTTCAGGCGCATCCCCTCCACGTCGAACCGCATGGTGAGGCGGAAATGCCGCCGGGGCGCCGTGATCTCCATGCAGTCGGGCCACCAGACGCCCGATTCCTCGTGCTCGTGAAACACGCCGAAGCGAAGATCCAGCTCGCGCCGGCCGCCCCGCCCCAGGATCACCTGGCGGACCTTGAAGAAGGCCTTGGGCTCGAGCCACACGTACCCCTCCACCAGGCCCGACGGATTGATCATGGCCAGCCGGACGCCGTTGGGCCCCGTGTCGATGTAGCGGTAGTCGATCTGGTCGTGGGAGGTGCCGAGGATGAGGGACGCCAGCCCCGTGGTGTGGAAGAGCGCTTCCAGGTCCGGGGCTTTCGCTTCCTCCCCCTCGCCGTCACCGGACGCCCCGCGGCCCTCCCCTTCGGGAGGGGGGCCCACGCGCCGGGCGTAGAGCGTGTCCTCCTGCAGGTTGTAGAACCAGATGCGGTCCTTCCGGATGAGCAGATCGAAGATGCCGCCGACGAACCTGGCGAAGGCCCGCATGCGGAAGGCGTCGGGCCGGCGGACCCAGAGGTCGGCCTGGGCGCTGTCGCGTCCCCGTTCGGGGGACTCGAAGGTGGTCTTGACGACGGCTTCGAGGGTGCGCACGGCGTTCTCGCGTTCCCGGTGGAGGCGCGCGGCCTCGGGCGGGGTGAGGTCGATCAGGGGATAGTGGGAGGTGTCGGCCTCGTCCGAAACCAGCCAGCTGCACGCGGGAAGCGCCATGGACGCCGCGAGCATCCCCGCGAGGAGGAGCGCGCGTACGGTCACGGAGCCGGCGGGATGGGTTCGGGACGGGGCCATGGGAGACAGTGTACCGGTCCCGCCGGGCGCGGTAAAGGCGCGCGGGGCGATGCGGGTCCGGAGGAGCGATGTCGGATCGGAGATTTCAGATTGGAGATTTCAGCGGCAAGCCTCCGCTTCCAAAAACAGCGACCGGAAGAGGGCTTCGAGGGCTATAATGAAGCATGGCGCGTTATCGGGGTCGAGATTCCCAGCCGAAACACCGACAGAGAGAATAAAGCGTTCCCATCCGCCACCGAGGAGGTCGCCATGCGTCTCGCCTGCATCGCTCTCGGGTTCCTTCTTCTCGCCGGGTGCTACTACGACGAGCTCATCGAGCCTCCGGCCGGGTCCGGCTCGAGAGCCTATCGCGCCGCGCCTCCACACTCGTATCCACCCTTCGGGGAGCGGAACGAATTCCGGCACCAGGCGCCGCCCGCGACACGGCCCCGCCTCGATCCCACGCCGGCCCGGGAGGAAGCCGACTCCCCCCTGGAGGCCCGCCTGGCGAGGCTGGAAGCGCGGCTGGACGAGATGAAGGAGATCCTCGAAAACCGCGAGGAGATGGAGGCGCTCCGTTCCGCACACGAGGAGCTCTTGAAGAAATTTCAAAACCTGGTGAAAGAGAAGGAGCGGCTGGAAAGGCGACTCCCAGTGAAGCCGGCTTCCCTGGGCCCGGGGAGAGTGGTGTTCAGGGACGAAGTGGATAGCATTCCTTTCTTCGTGAATACCCACGCTGGTGGTCCCCCGCAGATCAACGGCGCGATCGTCGGCGTCAGCGACAAGGTGAACCTGGTCGTCATCAACGTGGGCGAGGAGGACGGCGTCCGCGTCGGCTTCGCGTTCACGATCTACCGCGGCAACTCGTACGTCGGCAAGATGGTCGTGGAGAAGGTCTACCCGAGGCAGGCCGCGGGCCGCGTGATGCTGGAGATGACCAAGAGCAATGTGCGCCAGGGGGACCGGGTGAAGACGCGCGTCGACTAGTAGCCCTTCGAGTCGAATGATATCCGTCAGAGATTTCAGATTGGAGGGCGAGCCTCCCGGCGAGCCCATCAGCCTGGGCTCGGGAGCCCACCTTCGCTTGGTTTGCGAAGCGTGAGCTACGGCGGGTCCGCCAAAGCCCTTGCCTGTGCGAGCCAGGCGGCGGCGGAGACCCTCGCTCCGCATGGACCGCCGGCTTCCAGCCGGCAGCACATTGGAACGCCCAGGTGCGGACAGGATGTCCGCGGTCCGATGCAGGTGCTGCTGCGGGCTGGAAGCCCGCGCTCCCGTCCGCAGCAAACCGGCGTTCAGCCGCGCTCCACCGACTGCGGGACGCTGACGTGGCTTCCGGGCGGCACGTCCTCGGTGAGCCAGACGTTCCCGCCGATGACGGACCCCTCGCCGATGGTGACCCGCCCGAGGATCGTGGCGCCGCCGTAGATGATCACGTCGTCCTCCACGACGGGATGGCGCGGGATGTTCTTGATGGGGTTGCCGTTCTCGTCGAGGGGGAAGCTCTTCGCCCCCAGCGTCACGCCCTGGTAGACCTTCACGCGGTCGCCGATGACGGTGGTCTCGCCGATCACGACGCCCGTCCCGTGGTCGATGAAGAACTTCTCCCCGATGTGCGCGCCCGGGTGGATGTCGATGCCGGTGGTGGAGTGCGCGTACTCGGTGACGATGCGGGGCAGGAGCGGCACCTCCAGGGCGAAGAGGGCGTGGGCGATCCGGTAGCACGTGATGGCCTGGACGCCGGGATAGCAGAAGATCGTCTCGTCCGGGCAGGTCGCGGCGGGGTCCCCCTCGAAGTGGGCCTGCACGTCGAGGCTGAGCTGGTGTCGGACGTTGGGCAGCATGCCGAGGAAGGTCTGGGTGAGGGTCTCGGCCTTCTTCTCGAACCGCGAGCTGTCGCGATCCTCCTCCACGCATCCGAAGCACAGGCCCCGCCGCACCTGCTCGCGGAGGGTCCGGAACACGCGATCGAGCGTGGCGCCCACGTGGAAGCGCAGGGTCTCGGGCGTCACCTCCGAGGTGCCGAAGTACCCGGGGAAGAGGACCGAGCGCACATCCTCCACCACGGCGACGAGGACGTCGCGCGAGGGGAGGACGTGCGAGGAGAGGCGGTTTTCCCGCGGGCGCACCAGGCCGTCGTGGGTCTCGCACAGGGCCTCGACGACCTCGGACAGATCGATGCGGCCGGGTCCTGCCGGGGGCCGGTTTTCCGTGGAGCGCGAATCGTCCTTGTCCACGTCGCTTTCCTCCTTCGCAAGCGGGATCGAACGCCGGGAAGGATAACGAATGCGGTGTGCGTTACAACCGTTTCTCGAACATCGCGTGGGTCATCGGCTCGCCGGCGGGGCGCATGGGGGTGACGACGGCGAAGCCCGTCGTGTTGAGCAGGTGGATGGCGCGCAGGTTGTGCGGCAGGACCTCGGCGACGACGCGGCGGAGTCCGGAGGCGCGGGCGTGTTTCAGCGCGGAGGCCAGCAGCCGGGTGGCGATGCCCTGGCCCTGCATGGATGCGCGCACGCCGAAGCCGAGCCGGGCATCGCCGGGTCCGAGGTCCTGCTGTTCGGTGAAGAGGGCGGCCATGCCGGCGACCTCGTCGTCCGCCTTGGCGAGGAAGACGGCCTGGCCGGGCCGGCTCGGGACCACGTCGCGGAAGAAGGCGGTGAGCGTCTCCACGTCGAGTCGGTCGCCGCCGGGGTCCCAGAATTCCTGGTCCGGCTCGTGGATCAGGTCGTGGAAGCCGCGGACCTCGTCGTCGGTGAAGGGCCGCTCGGCGGTACTGACAAATTTGAATCTGGAAGGCATGAAAGACAGGGTAGCGTGTTTGCATGCAATCTGGAACTCAGGAATTCATTCTTCGACGGGATCTTCCTCCTTGCCGTTCTCCATGATCTGTTCCCTGCCCACCCGCTTGATCGTGAGGGGCATGCTGGCGAAATTCAGGAGGCGGCCGGCCTCTTCTCCGATCGCCTTCATGTAGGACCGGACGCGAGAGAAGTGGATGTTTTCGAGGGAACGAATTCCTAGCTCTTTCCTGCTCCGAAAATTCGGGAAAAAACATGATCGACGACCGCCTTGGAGGGCGAGGGTCCTCCCGAGCCCATACCATGGCTCGCCAGCCCGTACTACGCCGATCGGCTCTTGCAAGGGCTACGTAGGGTCCTCCGTAGCTCTCGCAACCACCTGCAAGCGAAGGAGGAGAGGCTCGCCCTCCAAGTTTTCATGGT
>Ga0180431_10001769_pt1 | contig 29562 bp, 22 predicted proteins | sample SS_ome_11_FD_132459 | JGI IMG/M metagenome (GOLD analysis project Ga0180431, IMG submission 132459) | Hypersaline lake sediment archaeal communities from the Salton Sea, California, USA - SS_1_MS_1 metaG | ecosystem: Environmental > Aquatic > Non-marine Saline and Alkaline > Hypersaline >... | reverse complement strand
TAAGTTCCTCCAGACCTGTTTTTTTGGTAATCCCTTCAATAATTTGGATGATATGCAAGGCCAAATCCTTGTCATCATCTTCCTCATACAGGATGTTGATTTTTTGAGGGAGTAAGCCCGGCCGTGAGAATAAGCAATCATTAAGATGAGCACTGAGATCATTGGGATCGATTAGACCTGTAAGCTCGCGAATTATCTCACGTCCCATTCTCCTTGTCCGATGACCGTTGCCTATTTTCCCATGTTCCACGTAAATACTCGTTTCGGACATTGTATGAATTGTCTCGTCCAGGTGAACCTCAGCTTCCATCTCCAGTCCTAAGGTCTTTATGGTGTCTATCATTTTCTTATGAAGATCTTCCGATATCTTAATACCCTCAATATTCCGCGAAATATCGATTCGTACAGGTAAGTGATCCTTGTTCACCATGAAATCTTCGGCGTAAGCTATTGTCTCCTTACTGGTCACGAGCTTCACGAAATGATGGCGCATTTCGAATCTATATTCATTGAACGGTTTCGAACAGGTGAAAACACAAATTTGACTGCCTATCACTCGTAATTTCAGCCACCCGTTCAAGTATTTGATGGGTTTCATTCCCAGGGCGTGTTTAGGAATAATATGCATCGTTTCTCTTAGCTGGGCCAGTTTTATATCACGCTGGGATTCCAGTTCCGCCTTTGCCAAAATCAATTCTCGCGCGAGAGGATCGGGCAATCCTGCCGAGTGCAGTTTTGCATCGGTTTGCTCTATTTGGGAGTCGAGGAGCTTGATCTCCACATAAGCTTCGGTCACGAGACGAACGGTTTCGAGCTTCACTTTCTCTACCGCTTCCTTTTGCTCTGCGTAGTCTTTGCTTCGGGGATGGATTTTCGCCAAACGCTTGGATTCCGGCATGTTTTTCAACGCGACCCGAATGAGCTCACCCAATTCACGATCATCAATCGTTTGCACGCGACTCAGAACACTCGCTTTATCTTTAGCGATTGCCGTGTTTGTCAACCCGGCCAACAACAGAAACGTACAACAGAACAATAGACCTTCTTTTCTTAAATTCGTTCTCATGGTTCTAACCTCCAAAAATGTTGTGTCGTCATTTTGCTTAACATTTCATTCGGCAATCCCCAGTCGTTGAGGATTGCTGTTGAACGCACTTGTTCGATGGACGCTTTCGTGGAGTCGATGGAGCTGTATAAACTCTGTGTTCCCAGATCGGCCTGTTGATTCATAGCCGGCATGTCGTAGGGGATTAAGTCGCTTGCCTGTTTGTAAGAAAGGGCCGCTCGTTCTTCCATTCCAAGCTGGGCGAAGAACCGGGCGGCGTTCAGCCAGACCACCATATCTTTCGAGACCCTGACGCTATCTTTATCCTCATCGGCAGTCCGAACGGCGACTTGCTGGTTCGTTATCCTTTCGGTAACTGATATCCGTCCGCTGAAAAACGCCGCTGTCGTAACCAACAGGATCGCGACGATGAGTCCCGTCATTCGCATTCGATGTTTAAACGTTCTGTCTCTTATGAAAACTGCGGTTGAGTCCTGTAGTAATTGGCTTTTAAAAGCGTCATTCGATGGGGATGCATTGAAGGCATCCTCTATTAACTTATTAACATCTTGGTTACTCATCGTTTTAACTCCTATGACCGGTTAAGACTCATCGCGGATTTTATAAACCTGTGCAAATTTATCCCGAGCCCGACCCAACAGTGATTCAACGGCCTTGGGGGTACTACCGTTGGTCTCGGCTATTTCATTCACTGTGAGCCCTTCCAGATACTTCGCCTCCAGCACGGAACGGTAGTGGGCCGGCAGCCGGGCGAGTGTCTCATAGACAAAGAGTTCCGGGGCATCTGCTTTCTTCCTTTCTGAAGTTTGTTCCGAACATTTTTTCTCATGGTATTTCTGCCGGAGTTCTCCGGACTGGGCCTTCAAAAAGCGGTTTTTTGCAATGCCGAGGAGCCACGCACGAAAACTTCCTTTCTGCGGCTTGAACTTGCCGATACGATGGGCCGCCGTCATGAAGACCTGCTGGGTGATCTCCTCGGCCAGGTCACGCCGGCCTGATGACAGGCTCAGACAATATCTTTGCACCGGCTCAAAATGCGACTCAAACAGATACCGCCATGCCTTTTCGTCACCCTTCTGAGCGTTTCTTACAACGAAAGTTTCTCGATCAACTTCCATATCAACTCACATCTTTTTCAGCAGGCCCGTCGTTTTACTGAGCGTTCACTACCTTATTATTCCTCGTTTGACAGAAGAATCCTTCGATGATTTTCAAAAAGATTTTTTTTGTTAGACTTCGTCCCTGCAGTTTCGTATCCCATGCGCTTTGATGATGCTCATATTGGCAATTCGTACGAGAATCCGGATCGACATATTGTGCACGTCCCGAAATATCTTTCATCCTTTTCAGAAAACAGCCTTCGGCCCCGTTCCCCTCGGGTTTATGAAGATAATGTCTTCTAATAAAAGGCTTTGCTGTCCGATCTGGTCACAAAGTGTGCGGAATCAGGCTAAAAAAGGCGATTTTTTCGCACAAACTTTGAATCTGCGGCTGTTTTTTAACGATAATAGTACAGGAAACCGCCTTCAGGGGGCCATCCTAATCTCGAAGACCTTCGGGAATCAGGATTGGCGAAGGACCTCAGGATGGAGGATAACGGCCTGGCAACTGAGTCCCGGAGTACTTCGGGATCGTGGAGTTTATGCAATGCAAATTAGGTATGTCGTATCATCGATGATTTTTTGGGGGCGAGAGCATTCGCTTTCGCTCGAAGCCGAATGCGAATTCTTGAGATCTTTAGGCTTCGGGATCGAGTTATGGCCGAACATCAAAAGTCGGCACGAATGCCGATATGAAAGACGCAACTGGCCCCGTCTTGTCGCCGCGACCGAAGGCATGCTGGTCGCGATGCGTTCGCGGCACGACAATCCGACTTTGGCGCAGTGGAGCGAGCAGATCGAATGCGCCGCGATGTTAGGCGCCCATATCGTGACGGACCTGCAAAGTATCGGGATTCCGGATGAATCCGCCAATGGCGGACTCAACGGTTGCGACTTCGCCGATCAGGTTATCCAACTGGCCGAGGAAAGGGACGTTACATTGTGCCTCGAGTCGGGACGATTGGCGATGCTCAAAGAAGTGGGAAAGAGGTTTGAATCCGTCCGGTATTGTCTTGATATCAGCTCTGCCTGGCGCGACGGGGAATATTCGTTCAATCAGTACGTGGACGATCTGGGTCCCAGGGTCGCTCATTTGCACCTGAATGATCACTACGGACCGGCCCATCATCCCGCGCCAATCCGAACGAGGATGTCGGGGGATAGTTTCGGTTTTCCGGACGATCGTTCGGCTTATCAGGGCTTGTGTCGATTCTGGTGCGGAGGCGGGATGCCTGTTGAAGCGTGGGATTATCTGCTCGAAAGCCTGAGTCCGTACAACAACGATATCGTCGGCTCGATTGAGATGTCCCCTTGCCCACCGGCCGTGATGATCCGCCAGGCCAGCGAGTTTCTGTTCGATACCTTGAAGTGGCCGAGCCGGCCGGAGAAAACGATAAATTCCAATATCTGAATCTCGCTATTTATGATAAAATGTGTCCAATAGATTCATAATGTTTTTTTATGTGGGAGATCATGATTATGAAAACCACTCTGTATATGTTGCTCGCATGTGCTTTGTTCATCGGCGGTTGTTCCTCGTCGACCGAGGAGCGAAGCTCCGCCCGACTCGGCTATGATTTCAGCGGCGTCGAGAAAGTGGCGATTGTCTCCGTCGAGGGAACGATCCGGAGCGAAACGGCCCGGGATCAAATAGCCGAATTCTTCGCGATTGAATTGTTGGAGCACGGCTACGCGCCCATCGGCCGGCCTCAGGTCCGCAGGCTGTTGTCCCGTCGGGCGGCCGAAGTGAATGAACCCGCCGGCGTGGATTTGAGCAATCCCGAAGAGGCCGTGGAGATCGGCCTGGCCCTGAAGGCCCCGGCGGTGTTGACGATTAACGTGCCCCACTTCGGCGACGCCATATCCATCACGGCGACCATGATCGAGGTCGAGGACGGCAGTATCCTGTGGATCGCTCACAGCTCGGGTCGCGGCGCCGCAGGCGGATCCGGCTTCTTCGGAATGGGTGCAGGAGATGCGCAGGGAGACGATTTGCTCAGCGGTCCCTCGACCCGCCCGGTCGGCCCAACGTCCGGCTTACCTCTTTCACCCGATGAAGAAAAGAAGGTCCAGGTCATCATCGAGGACGTGTGCCGAAGCCTGCCTTCAAAAGCCATGGAAAAATGGTAAAACGAGGGGTGATAGAAGTATGAAGGCCTATCGTCGTCCGTTGCCTATCGTCCATCGTTCTCTATGACGTGGAGTAACCGACGGCGGTCAGGAAAGTTTCGATGTTCTCGGTCGGGACGTCGGGAGGCATACTCCCGCCGCATGAGAGGATCATCCGGCGTTTGTCTTCAACCGAAGACAGCGCCGACTTAACGCTATTTCCCACATCATCAGGCGTACCCGCCGCCAAAACATCCCGCGTGGGAATGTTCCCAGGCAACGTGACCTCACCGTTCGTCAGAGCCTTCGTCTCGACCAGCGCGTCGATGTGGGATCACATGAATTCAAGCCCTCAGTAAACAGACAGTTCATTCGTACGAGGCTTTTCAAGATTCCGAAAACGGCGATGTGCTCTCGGACTTCATCGATCGTATTTGCCGGCCGGAATTTGTCCAAGTGATAGTTGTACGATCTCCAGATAGTGCTACAATGTATCTTCATTCTTTATCGGTTCGTTTAACTGTTAGGTACCCTGGAGATTCGATGGAAAAATGTGAGATGAGTCAGTCAACGATACGGCATAGGATTATTATACGAACGTTTTTGGTTGTATGCGCGATTTCAGCCACGGGCGGTTCAGTACTGGCAGACGAACTCCCGAATTTTATTCTCTTGATGGGGGATGACCATGGCTGGGACGAAGTAGGATACAACGGCCACCCACATTTAAAGACGCCGGTTTTGGATAAGATGGCTGCACAGGGATTGAGATTAGACCGCTTCTATTCAGCGCATCCGTCCTGCTCGCCAACGCGGGGCAGTGTCATGACGGGGCGACATCCAAATCGGTACGGTACCTTCGCCCCTAATTGGTCGATTCGCCCCGATGAGATTAGCATTGCTCAGATTCTAAGCAAAGCCGGATACGCTTGTGGTCACTTTGGCAAATGGCACTTGGGTCCCGTTAAGGCTCAGTCTCCGACCAATCCGGGAGCGATGGGTTTCGACCAATGGCTTTCGCATGATAACTTTTTCGAGATTGATCCGACGCTATCGCGCAACGGAGGGCCTCCCGAAAAGTTCCGTGGTGAGAGTTCGAAAATCATCGTCCACGAGACGATTCAGTTTATCAAAGAAGCGAAGAAGAAAAAGCAACCGTTTCTTGCCGTCGTTTGGTTTGGCTCGCCTCATGAACCCTACAGTGGTTTAGCGGATGACCTTGCGTTGTACGACAATCTTCCCGCCGGATACAAAGAGCGTATGGTTACACTCACCTCAAATGAAACGGGACGTCCTGTCAGGCGCCCATTAGGCGACGTGTTGCGCGAGCGGTATGCTGAAATTACCGCGATGGATCGCGCGATTGGTAATTTACGCGATTACCTCAAAGAAGCGGGTTTGCGACAGGATACGTTGGTTTGGTACTGTGGTGATAATGGTGTTCCGTCAAGCGGACGTATCACGACGCCTTTCCGCGGACAAAAAGGGACGATGTACGAAGGAGGTGTACGCGTTCCCGGTGTGATTGAATGGCCGGCGCGGATTCGAGAGCCACGGGTCTCCAACGTTAACTCGGTGACCAGCGATATGCTTCCAACGTTATGTGAGTTGGCGGGCCAGCCTTTGCCGAATCGACCGATGGATGGGATTAGCTTGACGCCATTAATCAACGGCGAGATGCGGAAGCGCCCCAGCCCTATTTTCTTCTGGAACTTCAACACGGGAAGAGTTTCTTCACGCGATTCCAAACCGTATATCGATCCTATACTGCAAGAGGGCACAACGCCGCTGGTCAAAATGATGGCCGGTAAATATACGCGCACCTTCCGCAATTTTCATTATCCGGATATTTCCGAACGAGACTTCGGCGGGGCTCGCGTCATGCTGGACAATCGCTACAAGCTCGTCGTTGATGCTCAACCGAAAGATCGATCGGCTATTGAGTTATTTGATCTAATCGACGATCCCGCTGAAGAACACAATCTGTTTGGGTCGCACAAAGAGATCGCTGAGAATATGGAGAAGCAGCTTCGCGATTGGCAGCAGTCCGTACTTGAAAGTTTGACCGGTGCGGATTATCGGTAGCCATTATTAAGCCATGAACAAACATGGCTTGTTCGACAGATTGTAATACGGATTATAATAAATCATCGCGCGCGGCCAGGAAGGCCTCGATGTTCTCGGTCGGGACGTCGGGAGGCATACCCCCGCCGCATGAGAGGATAATCCGGCGTTTGTCTTCAACCGAGTCCAGCGCCGACTCAACACTCTTTCGCACGTTATCAGGCGTGCCCGCCGCCAGGACGTCCCGTGTGGGGATGTTCCCAAATAATGTGACCTCACCGCCCGTCAGTTCCTTCATCTCGGCCAGAGTGTGTTGATAGCTGAAGTTGAAAAGATTCACGCCCATTTGCGCCAGATAAGGAGCGCAGACCAGGCCCGCCGCATCGTTGTGGAAGAACCTCACGGCGACATCGAGCGATTGGAAAATTCGTGTGAGGTACGGCAGCGCCGTTTCCTTGAAATCATCCTCTCCGATAAAGCCGACAATATCGTCGAGGATGAGTACGCCGTCGATGGAGGGGAACGTTTGCGCCTGAAGTTCGAGCCATTCGACGATAAAATCCGTAATGATTCCAAGCAGCGTGTGCATCTGAGCGGGATCGGTTCGGATCGCCATGAGAAATTCCGTCGTGCCCATCAGGAACGAGGCAATATTGAGCGGGCCGCGTGAAACGGCGAACTTGATGCTATGCCCTTCTTGCTCCATGGGATTCGTGTAATGTTGCAGGCGGCTGAGAACGAAAGGCAGCAGGCCGTCCTTTTTGGGATTCGGCTTGGTGAGGGTAGAAACCGCCTGAATGTCAGTGATGATCTTGTCGGCATAAGGAAATTCATTTTCCTCCCATGAGCATTTGGCGCCGAACGCAGAAGGTTCGGTGCACATGCCGAATTCCGACCAGAAACCGGGCAAAAACATGACATCGGGAAACTGGTTCACGGCTTTGAGATTGGCCTCGAACCACATCGATTCGCTGGCATAGTAATCGAGGATGGATATCCCCGCCCAGCCGGGAAGCCAGGGGCTGTCGATAATAAAGCCCGTCGGCACCGGCTCAACGGCCTCGCCATGAATCACAGCCAGTAATTTAGACCATTGCTCGCCCGTCATGCTGTTTGAGGTTTCTTACGGACAAAGTGAACGACGACGCACAGAGCGATGAAACTAATGAGCAGTATGATGCCAAGCCACTGAAGCTTCGACCACAGACTCCATACACTTCCGAATGATGCCGCGCCGGCTGCCAGAGTCATGAGGACATTCCAGAGAATACGTTTTCCTCCCCGTGGCATGTTATTGCCCAGGAAGGTTTTCTGGTTCATGAGCAGGAAGAACGCGAAGTAGGCAATCGGCAATAGAACCATCGCAAAGACGGATGTCGGCACGGCCAGGTAGGGTGCGGCATCTTTCCAGAAGAATGGTCCTAACGCTCCGACCGATACCATCAGGCTCCCGATCTTTTGCGTCCAGCCCCTCGGTGGTCTGCCCAACAGCTCGCAGAAACAAAGTCCGTTGATTGTCATCAGCATCGTCGCGGCGCTCAATGCCATTCCAATAACACCAAAACCAAAAAGATATTGGGCAACGACCGGACCGGTCAGTGGCGCCAGCGTATCGGCCAGATTAAAGGCATCTCGCTTGACCAGCATCGCCGCCATTCTCTTGTCGGCCCAAGGCAGAGCTTCCGTTCTTGTTGTTATTTGTTCCGGGGTGAGCTTGTCGAATGCCTCTTGCCCGATATCGAATTTGAGCCTGTCTTTGAGGAGTCCTTTGTAAGGACCGACAAGGTTCGCAGCCGGTTCCTCTGTGATTGTTCCACCCGGCTCATCGGCGACCAGGCCTTGCGCCGGTATCGCATGAAACTGGCTGCTCGATGCAATGACCACACAGCCCGTTGCGAGGATAAAAGGAATGAACAAACCTGTGGACAGATCGAAGATCGCCAGGCCGCGGAAATGCTTGTCCCAACCCTTGCGGAGCATCGAGTACGGCAGTAAGAACGTCATATTAATGCCGACGGCGGTAGCCGCGGCGCTAATCATAACGTCACGCTGTTGGCCTACGATCATGTTCGTCCAGAAGGGTCGGAAATTCTCAGTGACCCTTTCTATGTGAGGCATAATCTTGTCGGTCGGCTTCATGAACAAGCTCAGGTCGGGAATAAGGCCGCCGAGGATCTCGCCCCAGATAATCTTTCCCTCGAGGCTGAGTTTGAGAACAACGCCGATGAAACTCAGCACGATAATACTCACGATCGTCTTAATCATAATCTCGAAGATTTTGACACCCTTCCCCCCGGCGCCATAGGTCATCGTCACCGTCAGGGCAATCGCAAGGAAGATTAAACCGGCGATCATCTTTCCGGGTATCTCTCCCATGGCTCCGGGGCCGATGAGTCCGGGCAGCAGGTTTTGCCTCAGCGCGGCGGTTCCGAGGGCAAATTGAGGCAATGACCAGACGAGGTTCGCCATCATGGAAGCGAGCAGCCAGCCCCAGCCGAGGATGGGACTGACGTGTTCGTTAATGCCTCGCAGGGGTCTGTTTCCCGTCGAGAGGGTAACGTACGCGATGGCGCTGAGCATGATAATGCCCAGGATCATCGCCAGGGGCTGAAGCCACATGAAGCTAAAGCCCACCAGCACGCCCAAGTAAAGACTCGATGACAGCGAGCCGCCGCCGAGCGTGATGCCGCTCTGCAACCAGCCGGGTCCCGATAACTTTACGAACACCTTGAACAGCGCCCCTCTGCCCTTCTTTTCCGCATCCAGAATCATCTGGCGATCTTTCTCGATGCGGGGATTCATGTGCATGACTTGTGCTTCCTTGCCGGAAGCGCCCTGCTGATTTTGATTAGACGTCATACTCGGGTCTCCTGCTATTGCAAAATTAAAATGCGAAGATTAAAAATCAAAATTACGGAATAGCCAAAGGAAAATCAAAGATCAAAAATTAAAACTAAAAGTTATGGAATCATCGCTTCGCGACGATGACTTCCTTAATTTTGCATTTTACACTTTGATTTTTACATTTCCTTTATGGCTTCCCCAATTTTACATTTTGAGTTTTGATCTTTTACTTTCCCAACGACAAGACATACTCTTTTGTCTTCAAAACCACGTCGGGGTCCGCCTCGAACGGCAGGCAGCCGGTGCCGATGCAAACTTTTTCTCTATTCTCTGCCAGAGCCACAACTCTGTCAACTTCCTTTTGAACAACGTCGAAATTTTTTGAACTCATCCCGCCGGGGTCCATGTTGATTCTCACCATGACGTCGGGATGGGCCTGCATTTTCGCCATGAACTTTGGCTGGTGTGTCTTCGCCGGACAACAAACATAACCCGTCCCCGTGTCGATGATGTAGTCAAGAATGGGTAGTGTGTCCCCGCCCATGATACAGGGAACGGGATGGCCCACGACCGCTGATGTTTCTTCCATGATCTTCACCAGAGCGCCCAGTTCGACATCCCTGAATTGATGCGGCGCCAGTAACGGCGGTGTCGCCGCCGACTCGAAAAAGGCAATATCCAAACCCTGACGGACGACTTCCTTGCAGAATTCCACTTGCCCGGCTACAAGATGCCGAAGAGTGCGGCCGACGAGATCCGGATCAGTATAAATCTCGCAAAGTAAGCTCTCGAATCCCACAAGATTGGCCGCCAATGAGAATGGGCCACTTAGCGGAACTCTGACGTCGGCCTGGGGATATTCTCCGGCGACGTGTTTGGCGGCCTCGATAACCATCGGGATGCGGCCGTCTTTACGCGGATCGAGCGGTTCCAAGCCCAGTAATTCCTTGACGGTTCCATACGGATGTTTCGTTATAGCCGGAATCCCGTTTGCATCGGGTTGATGAACGGGCGCGCCGTATGCTTCGGCTTCGAGGTTATAAATGTCAATGCCTACGACAACCGGATTGTGATTGTAAAGACGGAATGCTTCGGCATGCCCTTTTGATAGAAGATCGCCGTCACGGGATACATCCCACGGACTTCGATCGATGACTCTCGCAGCGTGCTCATACACAGACGGCGCGAAAAAAATGACTCTCGGTTCTCGTGTTTCCTTTTGATCCATGCAGTACATCAAAACGTCTTGACGGCCACTTCCGCTCCGGCTTTTTCGGCAGAGACGTAAGCGCTGTAGATCGTCGAGATACAATCGGCGGCGATATTACTGTCACTCTCAACCGGTTCGCCGTAAGCAATGGTTCTGTAGAAGGCCTCCATTTCCTGCGGGTACCCTGTGAACCAATCCTCATCGGGCGACGGATTCGACCAGCCCTGCTTAGTGCCGGTTTTTTCGACCACGTAGATATCGTTGAAATAATCTTCGACCGGATTGTAGGTTTTCATCGCCGAGTTCGGATTGATGTTGCACATGGTCCGATGGTTGTTGGCGGCGACCTCCAGCCAGTTATGGATGCCCCCGAGGATAATATCGGAAGCGAAAATATCGGCAATCGTGCCGTCCTCGAAAACAACATGCATCAACGAAAAATCGTCGATGTCGTGATAGTCGCAACGAATGTGTCCTTTGTCCTCGAAGCCTTTCAGGCGGGTAATGGCGTGAGCGCGCGCTGAGACGGCCCTGGGTAAAATCGGCTTGCCGTTTTTCGCTTTGCCCTCGACGCGTTTGAGATAGAGCGCCGCGGTCAGCGGGTGACAACCCTTGCCGATCATGACCCCGCCGCCGGAGAATTTCCAATAGGCATACGTGGTCGCGTGGGATCCGGAGTGGGCCTCTTCGCCGTGCATCCAGAGGATCTGGGCGCCGGTTTTCTCGATGATCTCGCGTTCCTTCTGTATCGAAGGCGCGTAAATCCAGTTTTCGGCGTACAGAATCTTGCCTTTGCTCTTCTTTTCCGCCGCTAACATTCGCTCGATGCTCGCCAGCGAGTGGTCGAGCGCGTCCTGCTTGGCGAACGTATCCCCGTTGAAATCATCGGAGCCGTCGCCGAAGTAACCGGTGAGCGGCTTTTCCACGATGGCGCACTTGTCCCGTTCGAGGGCGGCAATCGCAATCGACTCGTGAACCACCGGCGGTGTGCAAACATGAATCACATCCACTTGATCGAGCAGCTCTTCCAAGCTGTTGTAAGCCCGAATTCCCCGTTTTCTGGCAAAAGCGGCCGCTTGCTCGGTGTCGATGGCAAACACGCCCTCGACGTTCACGTGGGTTCCGTAAACCTTCTTCAAACATTCGAAATGAAACGTTGCGGCAAAACCTGCACCGATGATGCCCGTCCGAACGCTTTTCTTTTCCATTGACGCTTTCCTTTCTGTGACGATTCTACTGATATAAAGTCAAAATCGCTGTGAATTGTGTCGCTGACGTTCGCGAATATCGCTCAGTAGTAGGGCGCCGCGCGGTCCGATCCGGCTGCCGAAGATCTCTATCCCCAGAAGACTCCCGCGGAATTGCCGATCTTTACCGTGCCGATGAATGCTTTCATTATAATTGCCAATGGTCAGCGTACCGCTTGAGGTGCCCGTTGGACCGCGAGAATAATTCGTTGTTTTGACAAGTCGGGCAGGATGGTCCGCATCGCCGAAAAACCAGCGAACATTCTCCTTCGGTTTGGTCCCATCGTATGTGACGGCAAAAAATGTCCATTCGCCGATTCTAAGCTTGCCCGGCGAACTGTCATGGTGCACGCGGTCGGGCCATTCATTGACCGCCAACCGGAGCTGTCCATCTTTCAGATGGACCAGATCGAATCCCGAACGATCGTATTTCAAGTTGAAAGCAATGCGGTTTCCACCGCTTCCTGTCTTTAGACTCATTGGCTTCGCCCAGCCGAGGATTGTAAAAGACCGCAATCCTTCCAATGCTTCAATGGGACCGTCGCCAACCGAAATCCATTTCCACGGCTCTCGAGAGCCAAAATCATAAGAGCCATCTCTGCCGCGATCAATCCTGCCGTGCGTTTTGATACCTGGTCTTTCGCCTTGTTTGAAACCCACTTTTACTATCGGCGTATCAGCGGCCCGATCCACAGCAACGCCCAGTGGTATGATTGAAGAAAGTCCGTCCTTGTCCGTAACCGTCAGCGTGGCGGTATAAAGGCCCGGTTTTTCATAAGTGTAAGCCGGGTTTTTCTCGGACGATGAGTTCCCGTCTCCAAAATCCCATTTGCGTTGCAACAGCGTCGATGACGAAAATTGCACCTTCAAAGGAGCTGTCCCTTCGGCAGGTTCGGCAGAGACCTTCGCTTCCGGTCGCGTCTTCTCACCCGGTGCATAAACGCTCAACCGAAGGAGATAGTTCGGCTGAGTCGCGACGAAGCTGAACATACCGGGTGAAGCATTGCCATGAGAGGTGATGGTCATGTTCCATGTATCGATGCCGTCGACTTTGTATGCCCCGGGACCGGGTAAATCCAGGCTCACCGGCGCAGAAGATGTGCAATAGACAAAGTACAATTGGCCCTTTTTCGCAAGTACGGGATTGCCCCCGGCAAGCTCGGTCGGCATCATGTCCTCGAAGGGAGTCGGCCCCATGATTTTTTTCAGGAATGCGATCCTGGCCGGGCTTTGCCCGTGCAGCACGCCGCCTTTCGACCACCAGAGAATGTCTTTCGGGTGTTTGTACGTCTCACCGTGCCCGACGTAGCAACCGCCTATCGTGCCGAGCCAGAATCTGTGCACGAGTTCCTTCGCGGTGATGTTGCCCCAGCCCTGGGGGATGTTGCCCTCGTATTTGCACTCGTCGTAGATGGTCGGTTTGTTGTATTGGTCACGCCACTTAAGCCCTTGTGCGAGATTGGAGCTTTGGATGCTCGCGTGTGTCACCCAGGGCTTGGTGTGGTCGTAAAAGCCCCGGCAATTGTGAATGCCTCGCATGTGATGATACGGATCGTGCTGTTGAACGATTTGAAAGAAACGGTCCCAATCCGCCATCGTCTTGGATTTCATCAAATCGTACTCGTTGGCGAACGACCACCATACATTCCGGTAGGCGGCCAGCCGGGCCACGATATAACGCAAATACCGATCGTCGGTTCGTGTATCCATCTTCGCGTAGCCCCACCGGTCGTAAGGATGAAACAGAATAAGATCGGCTTCGATCCCTAAATCGCGAAGCTCCCCTACCCGCTGTTCAAAATGCCGGAAGAATTCAGGATTGAAACGACTATAATCCCAATTCGTAAGCGGTTTGCCCTGGAACGGGTAGAACTGAGGCTCGTTCTTGTTGTACGAATAGCTCTTCGGAAAGACACACATCCGCATTTTGTTGAACGGCGCTTCCTTGAGGGTGGTCAAGGTTTGCTCCTCCATCGCATTGCCCTGATGCGCCCAGGCATAGCACGTCGTGCCGACCTGAAAGTACGGCGTCCCGTCGGCGTACGCAAGGTGCCAGGTCTTATGGACGCGAACCGGCCCGTGATTGCCTGGAGCCGGCTTCACACAGGTGAATTCGCCCTTTTGGCCGTCCAACTCCTTCTGGCTGCTCTCGGTTTCATACGACCACTCACCCAGTGTATCGGGCATGAAGCGAATCCGATAGACGCCATCGCCGTCATAGAACCCCTCCGGCCTCAAGATGCGATTCTTCTGTCGGAATTCAGCGCGCAGTTCGACGTCGGCAAAGGGATTGCCCGCCGAAGGTCCCTGGAGTACTAATTCAAAAATTCCCCAGCGCTCGACCGTATCGGAATCCGCTCTGACGTCAGAAGCCATCGAAATCGCGAGCAGGTTCGCACATACCAGGATTGCGATTTTCATACATTTTCGGTTTAGCATCGCTGCCCACATATTTCGCTCTCTGTATTCAAACTTGAACTAACCGACCCAATCAAACGGCGAGATGGCATTGCCGTGCTTGTCCGCCGCGGCCTTGAGACGCGAGCGAACCTCGAGAAAGGTCTCTAATAGGATTTGAGGCGTGTCGGAAACTTTCTCTTTATAAATCTTCTCGACGCGGTCAAACTTGGCCAGATTCTCCGGGATGCGAATGGTAAACTGCCGGATATAATCGTCCCGGCTATAGTCCGCATCCAGATGCTCTTTGAATAGTTTCTGAAGATCTTCATATTTCGGGATCAGACCGGTCGGGGTTTCGATTGCCTCAACATCACCGTTGACGCGAAGCTCAGCCCATAAGATCCAAACGAGCTTGTCGGCCATCCCGTTCAAGTACCGACCGTTTTCATCCTTCAGGAAATAATTCACCGAGAACACGAGCGGCGGATTCTCTATCCCCTCAGCGAAGTCCAGATTGTTCTGGATGTATCGACCGAGCGGAATCGAGAGGAAGTCGAGATTCGACATCAGATTGAACGTTCGGACGCCTTCCTTGCCAAGCGTGGCGGCGGTGGTTTCCGATTCGAGACAAGCGCCCTTGATAAGGATCCCCTCGGCCCAGCTATAGGCCTGCTCGACGGGCACCCATGTGTCGCTGTCGCGCCCCCCGTAAACAACGCCGCCGACCAGCACACCATTGGGATCATCCAGCATGGGATCGCGATTCGAAAGATCCGGAATGTTCAAGCAGTACCGCGCATTCTTATGCGAGGCGGTAACCTCATTGCCGTCTGAATCTGTTTTAGCCGGATGCCATCGGCCCGAATGATTCGTACCCTCCGGGGGCAGTTCCGCTCCCATACCCAGCCAGTGCGGCTTCTTTGCATCGTCAATCAAAACGTTTGAGAAGATCACTTCGCAGGGGACCGTCAAGGATTGGTAAATAATCGGATCGTCTTTCGCATTGACATCGCGAATGATGCCAAAGATGCCCTTTTCAACGTTTACCGAACGCACCTGACCGTCCACTTTGCGGAAATACGCAATATCATCGCCGACGATGGTTTGTCCGGGAAGCATGGAGGTCGAGGTTTTTCCACAAGCCGACGGAAACGCGCCGGTGAAGTACGTCACGCGACCGCCCGGGCCGTGGGCGCCGAGGACGAACATGTGCTCGGCCAGCCAGCCCTCTCTCGAAGCCTTCTGGATCGCCAATCGCAAAGCCAGTTTCTTGAGGCCAATTGTATTACCCCCATACTGGGTATTGACGCTATAGACGATCTCTTCTCCGAGGTCAATATAAACGCGCCGCTTGTCGATATTCTTGCTGACGTTATTCTCAAGAGCGCCCTCCGAATGCAGAAATCTGAAGAAATCAGGCGATGAGCCGATCTTTCTAAACTGCTCGTAGCCGGGCCGATAAAGAATGGTCTCGCTGTGGGCCACGTAGGGCGAATCCGTGATTTGGATGCACGGGATCGAAAACTCCGAATCCAACGGTCCCAGACAGAAGAAACACACAAGCATCTCCCGGCCGACCATCGAGTCCTTCAAAAAAGAGCGAACTTCTTCGATGCCAGCCTGCTTTTCGACGGAATTCAGACTGGCCCCCAAGTCTGAGCCGGGCTCCAGCAAGTACTTCGTCCTGGCCTTGTCGCGCGCCTGATCGTAGTAACCATCAAAGTGGCACGTATGGCCGGGGATGTGCAGCGGTATCTCTTCTCCATTCTTGACCGCCAGTTCCCGAATATAGGCCCTGTCCTCATCGGAATCAGCACAGACGAAAACCGACGCCGCACCGGTCAGTTCGATGGCGTCGGCGACGAATTCGTGCATCTTCGGATTGTCCAGGGCTGTGAGTCTGCGATAATTCTCAGCCGTTAGTTTCTCTTTGAGTAATTCTTTTGCCTTAGACATATATTTTTATGACCTCCTACTAAGCATTCATTCATTCACTTTCAAAACCGGAAGATTCTACTGGCAAGGATTACGGACGTCAACCTCTTTTTGGATAACCCTCAGATGAATCCCGAGAACCCAGAATCTATGACACAAGTGCGAACTTAACGATTGGAATCCCGTTTTCGTGCGGAAAGTAAGATCAGGTTTCTAATCGTCTCGGTATCTCTGGCCGCGAGCCACCTTTGCTCGAAATCCTTTTCCTGGGCGATCTGGGCGATCGCCATCAGAGCTCTAAGGTGATAGTTCCGTTCATCCCGGCTGCCGGCCAGGACGAACATGATCTTAACCGGATCGGGAGCACCACGGAAGGTAATACCGTCGCGGGCGCGGACAAGGAGAACATCGAACTGGTGCTCGCCATCCACGATGATATGAGGGATAGCGAAACCCGCCTGGATGACGGTTCCGCCTTCCGCCTCACGATGGAGGAATTTTTCAAAAAGAACGTATTCGTTGCTTTGGAGCCTCTCAGCCAAAACTTTGGAGACGTCCTGGAAGACCTTCTCTGCATCTTTTTTGCCTCTAAAGTCCAGGATATGACAATCACGGATCAGATGGTCAAAACGATCCTCGATAACGTCGTCTCGTTCGAGCAATATATCGCGTAGTTCGTTCTCAAGCGTGACGGTCTTGAGTTCCCGGGCGGTAACGCGCTCGACAATGTGCATAACCGCTGAGGCCCGACTGACTCGCCTGCGAACGTAAAACCCATGCCAACCAGCGCTTATACCGACAAATCCGGCCGTAATCGACAACGGCACCCAACCCATATCAACAATCAAAGCACCGTAGGCCAGAACGGCCAAAATATGAATGTACGGATATAACGGCGATTTAAACTTTGGGCGGTAGCTTTGAATTCGGCTTTCCCGCATGATGATCACGCTGATGTTGACCAGAATAAAAAGGATCAGCATCAGCGTCGAAGCCGTCTTCACCAGCACTTCGAGATCGAGAAATGCAATCGCGGAAATCATAAAAGCGCCCGTTAGAAGCACGCTGAGATGGGGCGTTGAAAAGCGCTTGCTAATCCGCCCCAAGACCGAGGGCAATAATTGGTCCCGACTCATCGCCATCGGATACCGAGACGCGGCGAGAAGCCCGCCGTTCGCCGTCGTGATAAAAGCGGCAATCGCCGCCAGAGAGAGAACAGCAAAACCCGCAGCGCCCAGAAATTTACCCGCCGCCAACGAAATCGGCATAAGGCTCCGGCTCAACTCCTCTCCCTTCACAAGACCCACCGTTACCGCAATGGCGGCGACGTAAAAAAAGGCCACGACCGCCCAGGCCAAGATCATACCAAGAGGAAGATTTCGACCCGGATTCTTGACCTCTTCTGTAATACTGGCGACATGCGTTAATCCCCCAAAGCTGACGAAGACCAGTCCGGCCGTCGCAAAAATAGCGAACCAGCCCTTATCAAGGAATCCTTTGAAGAGAACGGATTGCGTTTGACCGCCCCCGAAGGCGACAAAAAAGCCAAGTAGGGCGAGCAATATTCCCACAAGCCAAATCTGGAATTTACTCGTGTGCTTGACGCTTACGATGTTAACGGCCATAAATCCGAGACAACAAACGACGCCAAAAACCTTGAGGTGCCATTGAACCATACGCACGCCGAACACTTCGTGAAGAACCACTTCAATCAGCGCGGCCATACCGACGATAGCGAAAGCGCTTTTCAAGGCCACGGAAAACCAATTGGCCAGACCACCAAACAGGCCCCAGATTGACCCGAGACTTCGTTCAACGTAAAAATAGGTTCCCCCGGCCCGCGGCATGGCTGTGGCCAACTCTGCTTGGCTCAAAGCGCTGGGAACGATAAGAATGGAAGCGAACAAATAGGAAAGGATGACTGCCGGTCCCGCTTTGGCGTAGGCGATGCCGGGAAGAACGAATAAGCCGGAACTGATCATCGCCCCGGACGCCATCGCGAATACATCAACCAAACCAAGTTGTTTTTTCAACTGAGCCAATCTATAAATCCTTGATTCTGACCAATAACGAAATAAATACTTTTTGCATATATACGTTATTCCTACAGTCGAGTTTAAGGGTTTGAAATTATATCTTAACCGGCACCGGCAATGGGGTCAAAGCAATACTAATGAATAAAAAAAGCCGAGCCAGCCGGCTCGACTTTATTATCCTCTTCGTATCATTACCGTGTTATTGAAAGATTACTCCAGCAAACCCATCATGGTCAGCGTCGCTTGTTGTCGGAGGTTCAGCACCTGGTGAAGCTCCTGTTGGGCAAGGACCCATTTTCTTTTGCCTTTTTCTCTGGCCTGACGCAGGGCGTTGAGTCCTCGCGTGATCTCGTCCGGCGTCGTTTGCGCATCCTGAACCAGCGTCTGAAGCTCCTTCAAGATAGCCTCGCCGTCGGTTAGTGGACGGTCGGGATCAAGCGAGGAGGAGCTTTGAAAATTGCCTCCTTGTGTCGTCATACCGCCAAACTGGAACTGAAAGCCGCCGCCAAAACCTCCCGGACCACCACTGCTCGCGAAACCGCTTTTGAAGGGAGGTTTCGTTCCGACAAAGGCTTCCTCTCGACACGACTGTACTTTCTTGAGCTTCGGTTCGATGATTTTCCACTGGTCCTCATCCATTCCGAGGCTTTGCTGCATCGCCCGAGTTTCTTGCTCCTCGATCCATTTTCGCTGCTCTTCGAACTTTTTCTGGAAATGCGCTATCCTCTCCCGATGGTTCATGCGATCCATACGCCCAGTACCAGACGAGGCGCCCATTCCGGTTCCGCTTCGCCCGGCGCTCTGGGATAGCAATTTTTGTCCAAACACACCGACTAAAAGACACGCAGTCAATCCAAGAACAATTTTTCGTGATAACATGGTTAAGATCCTTTCACTGAAAATTCAGTACATGACGGTTTTCACTTTTTCCTGAAACTGTTCGATATTCAACTCGCCCTTTGCGAAAGCATCGACATCCGACTTCTTGGCGCGGATGGTGAGAACCGTGGTCGAGGACGCTCCCATTCTCCCCATACCCATGCCACCCATCATACCTCCCATACCGCCTCCCATGCCTCCAGCCATGCCCCCCATACCCATACCGCTCATACGGCCGCCCATGGCCATGCTACCTCCGTATCCGCCGCTCATGCCGCCGCCGAAGCCCCCTCCGCCCCCTGAGGAGCTTCCACCGCCGTAGCTGCCCCTCATACTACTCATCATACCCCCTGTACTGCCCATCATACCTCCTGAGCTACCCATCATGCCCCCCATGCCGCCCATCATCCCGCCGAATCCGCGACTGTTTCCAATGAGGGTCAGTATAATCCACTCGTCCGGCTGCAAGACACGGATGTTCGCCGCGTGTTTGAGCGTTTCGATGAGATCCTTTTTGAGTTCTTTGACCATCTGATGGCTTTGCACTTCGGTTGATTCGGAGATTCCAAATCGCTGAGAGGCCCCGGGTTGAAATACTTGCCGACGGGCATTTTGCCAGGTCGGATCGATGTTCTCTGGTATCTTCTCAGCGTCCTTCACCAGTTCGGTTGGAGGCGTGAAAGCAAAATTCACTTCCATCGAAAAGAGAATCCCGTAACCTTCCAGGTAAGTGGCTTCCGTCGTCCGGTTGTTCCGCTCGAAGAAGTCGCCAAAGTCGGTAAAGAGGCCCTGAACCTGGCGCTTTTGTTTGAATCGGTCGTCCAGGATATGGGACATGATCTGCATATCTTCCATAATTTCCGAAAGCTCTTCTGCTTTGATGTCGTCGGCCGGGACGACAAGAGTCTTCCGACCCCCGCTGCGACCAAGCATGGCCGTTGGGCCTGTCTTTGCAGGTCTAAAATCCTGATTAGGTTGATCGTCCATGACAGTCGTGTAGCGCATGAAAGGCGGGTGAAAAGTGTAACCTGCTTTTACCGGTGTAACCGTACCGCTCCAGTTATAATCAACAGTGGCGCTGTAAAATCCGTTCTTGTCGGAAACGGGCAGATCCGGCAAGCCTTTCATAACGACTCCCGCGGTCGCTACGCTGCCGGAAATGATAATACTCAACTGTCTTGGATTGTAGTGTTCCCTTGTCATATCTCTTGTGATGATCCGGTAGCGCTTACCGCTGGGACTAAAACTGAAACCTTCCTTTATCGGTGTAACTTCGCCGTTCCAGCCATAATCGACAGTTACGCTATAATCACCGTTCATGTCTGTGAGGGGATTGCCCGGCAAACCCTGCATCATCACCCCGGGCACTTGCCCCACAGAGCCTGAAATGACAAATTGGATCAGCTTTGCCGTGTAGTCGTCATGCATGCGATCCTGTTCGACTTTTGTGTAATTCCTACTGGCCGGCGAAAAGCTGTAACCTTCCTTCGCAGGAGTCACTGTCCCGCTCCAGCCGCTCGGCACTTCTACCCTATAATAACCTTTGCTATCAGTAACGATCTTGCCCGGCAGACCTTGCATCGTGACAACGGGCAAACCTGTTGAGCCGGCGATTGTCAATGTCCGCTCTTGCGAAGCAACCTGGGCTGAGGCCCATCCTCCTGTCATTATATTGATGACGATGAATACTGAGATTGTGTGAGTCAAGGGCTTCATGTGTTGTTCCTTTCGTTTTGTATGTTATTCGATGTTTACATCGGTTTGTGCTTCATTAAATTTTTGTGGGGTGTCCAACTGGTTGCACACGCGATTGTTTTCCACAGGGATGCCTCTGCGAATCAATTCGTTTCAACTCCTATGTTATGGTTGGTGCCTTGCCGCTTGTTCGTCTGAGCGGCGAGCGTTACCAGACCGTCTCCGAATCGGGATCCCATATATTCGAAGGCCGCGGCTACGCGCTGGCGGTCCTTGATGCGCGCGGCTTCGACCATCCGGGCGAACTCCATAAAACGCTGGTCCGTCATGTTGCCGACCGCCGTCAGCGTCTTCTCGGCGAACACATCCAGGTCATGAGCGACCTGTTGACGAAGCTCTTGTTTGAGCGTATTGCGCTCGGCCGCCAGGGCCGATTGCAAACGGTTCTCCATCTCATCGAGCAGTTCCTGTCGGATCGTTGTCTCGAGCGATGATTTCAGTGAGTTTTCCAGATTCGCCTGAAGCACTTCGACATCCACGGATTCTGGAGCCGAAAGCCTTCCGGCCAGGAAAGCGACGCCAATCAAAAGCACCGCCGCGGCTGCGAGCTTCGGAATCAGCAGTAGCCTTCGTCCTGGCGAGGGGATGGCTTCATCATTCATTAAAGTGTCCCGTACCCGCTTTGCAGCCCGGTCGCTTGCCGCCTTCGTCGGGTCGATCTTCGAGAGACGTTCGAGACGGTCGTGAAGCTGGTTGTCGTCTACATTAGACATTATGTATCTCCTATATGTTATGATGACGATGATTCGATCCGACGATCCGGCGCAGATGTTGGACGGCGCGAGAGCACATGGCCCGGACCTGGTGCGACGTCTTGCCCATCTGCTCGGCGATGTGATCGTAAGATTCCTGCTGGATATATCGCATGACCAGTGCCTCACGGGAGGCCTTCTTTAACTGAGCCAGTGCATCGAGCGTCTCCCGGAGCTCTTCCGAGTGCATCATCTGAGTCAAAGGAGAATCGTCGTTCGAGGCTTGCCGACGAACGCGTTGAAGCCTTAGTGCGGCGCGCCGATGGCTACGCCGCCAGTCGAAAGCCAGATTAATCGCCGCCTTTCGGGCATAAGCCCGGCGGTTGGTGGCCTTGTCCAAGCCTTTCGAATGACTCAATTTGATAAATAGATCCTGCATCAGTTCCTCGGCGATGTCCTCGCGCAGCGTCAGCCGCGTCAAAAGCGCAAACAGCTCCGCTCCGGACGTGTCCAATAATCCCAAAAGCTCTTTATGTCGGTTTTTCAAAAAATCTCCCGAAGCTTACACGTCGAAACTTCACCATTATAGACGAACAAACCGCCCGCGCGCAGCGTCCGTTTAAAGGAATTTCTTCTCTCTTCCCTCACAGCGCATAAAAGAAGGCCGATCCACACTTGTTTCCGGCATGGATCGGCCTGATTGCTGATGAAATCTTGGATTATTTATCCACTTTCGAATTCCTTTGCTGCGTTTCGTATTTCCTCAACTTCATTTTCGATAGCCTGCAATTGATCCTGAGCCATTTGCACTTTGAAATGGTCTCCGGTCCGATTATATAACTTAACCATCTCATTCAGAGCGTCTTTTTCACATGAGATTCCGACCATGCGGGTGATAAACATGCCTTCTTTATTGCCGCTTAATTCCCGTCCTGTTTCCAGCGCGTGCAGAAGGGAGGCCTCCGCTCTTACATAATCGTGGTTCGCCATACCCAGCCGGGCCTCATTAATAATATCCCGTGCGCGAAAACGCGTTTGACGGGCGGATTCGACGGTCTCGGCGATAGCCTTTTCCTGATCCTCCGGCGACAATTGCCAGAACTCTCGCTCCGTGATCGTTTGCATGTACGGCCGATTAAAAATATCCAGAGACAGACGATACTCTTGCTGAGGGGGTGCGTCCGATGGATTTAACTCGTCTTCCCAGAATTGATCTACAAACGCTTTCATCATTTTGTCCTGATCTTCTTCCGGGAGTTCCTTGAATTCCTCTTTTGTTACAGAGAAGACATCGAGCATCATCGGTGTGGATGGCTCTCCATCCGATTTATCCACCAAAGTCTCTGCTTCCGACGGAATAGGTTTGTCATCAGGAACGGTCGATACAGATGGTTCTTTGTCCGTCAATAGCGAATTGCCCGTTGAGGTGTCGGCTCCTAATGTGGTTCCGGAGATCGGTGGTACGGTGTTTTCTCTGCCTGACGAGTGAGTGAAAAGTAAGAGCAATCCGAAGCCCAATATTGCACAAACCGTCGCTATCGTCATTGTTGTCTTATTCATTTGAGCCTTTCTCCTGCAATACCTTTTTAATCCACCTTCCTCAATACGACCGGCGTCGGATCACTTCTTGATCTTGAATTCGTATCGATAGACGTCCGAATCTTTGCCGGGGCAGCGAAGGACGAAACCTTCTTTCATCTTTTCGTACTCGAAATCCTTCCCACTGAATCCGTCTTTGGGCAATTCTGAGGGCAGAGCATCGGGAAGCCGTCCCGTCTTGGCATGGATCATTAAAATTTCAATCGCCGCCTTGATCGCGTTGGCATGCGTTTCGACTGCCGTCATCTGATAAAGTACTTTATCAAGCGCCGGTGCGAAGAATTTAGCGGCCATCGACACCGGATCGTTTTGATCGAACTCTGCCAATTGCTTCAATCGCGAATGGGCTTGTTCATACGGCATAGGCGTACTCAGGATGGTCAGAGCCGATTTCATACGCTCAGAGTATATCCGTCTTGCTTGATTCAAGGTCTCCTCGTCGGCTTTCTTGATGATCTCCATGGCTTTCTTTTCGTCCGAGAGGGCCAGAACCCAGGCGAATTTGTCGACATTATCTATTCGAATTAGATTACTAACGATCTCAATCTCGATTTTCAGCGGACGGATGGGAGAAAGGTCCACAGTATCAGACGTTGCCAGTTTGTTCTTTAACCACTGCAACAGTTCCACGTCGCCGGCGGCCCGGCCAATAATATCCCTCATGCACGTGTACGACAAATTGCGAACGGCGATGGAGACAAGATACGAAATCAGCGTATCGTCACCGACATGGCGCGCAAATGTTCCTGCCATCAGACACCGCTCGAGGGCGGCTTTGTAGTCGCCATCCGCGGCGCGGATGCGCGCATCGACCATCAATACAAACGTTAGACGCCGCATCTGCGGCAACTGCGGCATCAGGGCCTCGAATCCCTGCGAGTAACGCACCCCCCAGTGACACTTCGGCACCTTCACAGCCACTTCAGCGAACTCAATGGCTCCTGCGCACTTGCTAATGTATTCACGTGCTTTGTCATCCGGCTCAGCTTTACCTCTAGCCACGTTTGAAATATGATCCCACGCTACTTCTTCAAGCTGCGCAAGCATGAGGAATCCCTGGTAGTAGAGCAAGGCGGCATTATCCGGATCCGGCGGAATGGCCAGAACCGGAGAAGCGATGAATGTTAACGCCAGAGTGAGAAACAGTGTTTTTGTCAATGAACCTTTGCATATGCTGACCATAATGTCATCCTTTCGATTTCATAAATCATTCGTACCATTAAGCAACTGACCCAGGGTGAGGCTGGACGGTCCCGGCCCTAACGTTTTGAGGGTTTCCCGAAACTGCCGGTCCAGGGCATCCCATCCCCCTTGTTCATACGTCATCCTCAGAGACATCATCGACACGATCCGGGTCGGTGAATCGGCGACAAGCCGAGGCTCGGGGCTCGGCCCGATCTGTCTTTGCCTATCCCGGGTAAGCAAAAGACCGGATATAACAACGATCACAGCCGCCGCAGCGAGTCTGACAATTGGATGTGCGAAAATCCTTCTGAGAACATCAGGCTGGTTGGACGAGGCCGGCTTGGCTCGTCGCGATAGAATGCTTTGGAACGCATCGGGGTGCCTGGCCTTCCATTCTTCCGCGTCGAACTCGGGCTTCGTTGTGTCGATATTTTGGGAGATGAGCTCATCCAGCCATTTTTCATCTTTTTCCGTGCTCATGATCTTACCTCACCGAAACCTTTTCGCCTTAAATATCCAGCCATCTTCTTCTTTGCCCTTCGGAGCCTGCCATTGATCGCCTGCTGCGAAATACCCAGCACGGAAGATATCTGCTCGTAAGACAATCCATCATAGTACCGCAGAAAAACCAACTCTCTTGCCGGAGCCGGAAGTCTGCCGATAGCTTCCCTGACAACCTCGGCGGCTTCATTCTGCCCCGGTTTCGTTGGCGTCACTGAGCGCTCAATAACGACAGGTCGATCGTTGGTTCGTCGAGCCATGTCTTTCGCAACGTTTCTGCAAATCGCCGCGAGCCATCCGGCAAACCGGTTCTTCCGCCGCAATTGGGGCAGTTTGACGGCGGCCTTGGCAAACGCCTCCTGTGCGGCGTCCTCGGCTAAATGCCTGTCGCCGATCACTGAATGGGCGATGGCCACCATGGCCGGATAGTAACGCCGGCACAGTTCGGTGAAGCTCTCTGCATCCCCGTCAATCGCTGCTTCGACTAATGCTATATCCGGCTCTTGCACGATGAACTTGTCTTTCTGTGATCCCGATGAACGCTATCAGAATCCTTTAGCTGATTCAGCCTTCATGATTATAGACCTGCCCTGTTGCTCGAAATGGGCGCTGAAAATAGAACCCATCTGAATTTGGCGATTATACCCCCCTGCCGGTGCGAAAAGCGCATAAAAAAGGCCGGCCCTACGATGTGGGTGGACCGGCCTTAATGGAGGATTAGTTAATAATGTGTTTTCGACAGCTTAATTCGCTGCCGTCACGGCTCCCTCGCTGCAACAAGCACTCGCTTCGGTTTTTTCACAGCACCCGTCTGATGCTTTGTCCGCACAACACGGCTTCGGGCAGTCCGGGGGACAAGCGCCTCCGCAAGGGCAGCCTTCAGCTTTCTCGTCGCCACACGTCTTTGCGCACGTGGCAGCTTCGGCCTTGGCTGCAGGGCAACCACCACAGCCCGAAGTCGGGCAAGCTCCGATACTCGAGTTCGTTTCAGTGACGCCAGACTCGTTTCTCGCGAAACCACCCAATAGAACCGTCCCGAGTAACAGGGCGACTGCAACAACGCCCACAGCAATTAAATTCTTCTGATTCTTAGCACTCATGACCATCATCCCCTAAAAAAAGAACACATGATTTATCCAACCCATACACAACTCCAATACAAAACTCATCGGCACTATTATACTATTTCTATAGGCAATGTGTTCATTAATGTCATACTAAATATTTCGTTACAAAATGACGAGTGGCCGAGCGGAGTAGCGTCCGGCTGTCTTGAAGGGCTTCATCCAGGGGCATATCCGCCGGTTTCGTCGCTATCGCGGTTTCGATACCTATTTGGGCGTACTCCTCGTGTGGTACTTTGACCTGCCCCGCTATGATCGCGACGCGCGTGCTCGATTGTCGTGCCAATTTCACCACTCCGGAGATCACCTTCCCGGACAGGGATTGATGATCAAAGCTCCCTTCTCCTGTAATGATCCAGTCGGCTGATTCCAGTTCGGTGCGAAGGTCGCTATAAGCGATGATTTTATCGATACCCGAAACAAGCGTTGCGTTCATGAAAGCCATGGCCCCGGCGGCCAACCCCCCTGCTGCTCCCGCACCCGGTACGCCTGCAATATCTCGATTCCATTGCTCTCGCACAATACGTGCCAGACGGGACAGTCCACGATCCAGTCTTTCAACCATCTCCGGCGTCGCCCCTTTTTGGGGACCATAAATCCTTGCGGCCCCGTCGTCGCCGCACAGTCGATTATCAACATCGCAAAGGACTTCAACAGGAATCGATTTTTGCGGATCGCTCGATCGTAAGAGTACCTTTGGTGGCTCAATCTTAGATATGATCTCAAGCCCCCTACCGCCGAGTGGTATGGGACCATTATTTTGGTTCAGAAATGCCCAGCCTAATGCCATGGCGGCGCCGACGCCGCCATCGACCGTAGCGCTGCCCCCTACCGCCAGGAGAATCTTCCGTGCTCCATTCTCAGTCGCGGCGTGGATCAGTTCACCCGTTCCGTAGGTTGTTGTTTCCATTGGATTCATCTGTTCCGGCGAGAGCCGCTCCAGCCCACTTGCCGACGCCATTTCAACAACAGCCGTCCTCTCTGGCAGCCAGGCAAAACCCGCTCTAACGCGCATGGACTCAAGAGGTCCCATTACTTTCTTGTGAATCCACTGCCCCCCCGTTGCAGAAATCATGGCTCTGGCCGTACCCTCTCCCCCATCCGCTAAAGGCTTAATCGAGATGGTTGCGTCCGATAAGTACTCTCTGATTTCGTTTGATATGATTTTACAAGCTTCATCCGCTTTTAACGTCCCTTTAAATGAATCTGTTGCTATAACAATCTTCATAGTAATGAATTATATCTTATCAAAAACATAGTAACATGGGTGTACTACGACGGGCGTACACCCATGCAGGGTCCAATAATAACGTGTTTTTATGCTCTATTATGTGATCGCAATCAATCAAAGAGCAATGACACTAATGATAAACAGTGCTATGGCGGCCGCACCTCCTTCAATCAGTGTTCCAAGGGTTTGGAGTCTGTACCCCTGTTTGACGGTCATGCCGGAAAGGCCCGTAACAACCCAAAAATAGCTGTCATTGGCATGACTGACGACCATAGAGCCGGCTCCAATGGCCACAACAACGAGCGCTTTCGCTGTCGCTGTTTCCAATCCGAGTGTTGACAGAAGAGGTGAAACGATCCCGGCGGTTGTGACGATCGCGACGGTCGAGGAACCCTGGGCGGTCTTAAGAGCTGCGGCGATGATAAAGGGTAACCATATACTCAAGCCGACGCTCTTACCAAGATAGACTTTGACAACGTCGTCGATCCCGGAATTCTGTAAGACTTTTCCAAACGCCCCGCCGCAACCGGTGATGATAATAATCGTGGCCGCTGAGAGGACGGCTTGGCCCACCCATCCCGAATTCGAGAGCATTTCTTTGGACAGCTTCCTGGGCAGTAAGAAAGATAAAAACACGCCTAACAATAATGCAACGACAGGTTGGCCGATGAAAGAAACAATCTCAGCCACCCTGCCGGTTCCAAACGGGTGTGTCGGGAATTCACAGACTGATTTTCCGACGATCAAGACAATGGGCAACAGGATGGGGACGACTGATTTGAGAAGTGAAGGTGCTTCTATAACGCCCTCCTCAGCTTCCGATTCTTGAGGTTCAGGCTTTGCATCGATCTTTACGGTATTTGCAAATTTAACGGCAAATAACCATCCCGCCGACAAAGCAATGACACTCACTATCGTCCCCCATAGTATGACTAAGCCGAGATCTGCTTTGATGATGCCGGCTGCTGCAACAGGCCCCGGCGTCGGCGGCACCATCGTGTGTGTTGCATATAAACCCAGGCTCAACGCTACGGCGCCGGCTGCTAAAGAACTCTTCGCCTTCCGGGAAAGGGCTTTGCATAACGGCGAAAGGATGACAAAGGCAGAGTCGCAAAATACCGGAATACTTACAATGTACCCGATAATGGCCATGGCCAGGGGCACATTCTTCTTGCCGACGGTTTTTAATGTGCTGTCGGCCAAACGGTAGGCCCCGCCGGACTTTTCCAGGAACGTTCCGATAACCGCTCCGGCAAGTACGACAATGCCAATATACCCAATCGTGCCCCCGAAACCCTGATTAATAGAGCTGATAACGTCGTTCAGGGAGAGATTGCGCGAGAGAATGCCGTAGCCGAAAGCCGCGATAAGAAGGGCAAGAAAAGGATGCAGGTTTAGCTTGGCGGTCGCAATCACGATGAAAACGACAGCAACAAGGAGAAGGAATAATAACCACACGGAATAAGCCCTTTCAGTTCATGATTATCGGCAGCAAAAACAGAGATTTGCTGCTCCTGTAGCACCACCCCGCTTGCGTAGAGATTACATTGATCGTGACTGGGCGTCAACTATTTAATGCGCATCAAATCGCGGGGGGCGTGCTCGGATGAGTATATGGTAGATATCAATCAAACATATACATTCGTAAGATCAACGACGCAGATCGAGGGAAACGATTTATCGATTACTCAGAACAGACGACCGGTCATTGGGAAGAGCTTGGAGGCGGGATGGGATGTCGTTGTGTGTCGCTAAGCAAAAATGCGATGAGTATCGGAGAAACGGACAATAGGGTGTGTCAACTTCCGGCGGATTGAACCTCTGGGGTTTGTGGAGAAGGCAGGTGATCAGGAATGTACGAGAAAAGCGAGTTTTTGGCCAGGCTGAGCGATCCCGTGAAATGTGTTGTGTGGGATCCATGAAGCCTCTATGCGGCAGGTGTCGGGGCGAGGGATTTGAATTGCTGAGAAAGAGACTTTTTCAAAAGACTCAGCAACGCAGATTTCTCCTTCTTCCGAGTCACCGGCAGGTTCATATGCGATCCCGAGGACCGAGAAAAATCGTTAGGGGCCCGAGATGTCCGAATTACCCCCTGGTTGCCATAATTTGGCCATCTGCCCAGGCGATTTCTCTCTCGGGCCAGCCGCAGAGCTCCGATCTGTTCGAGGCATCTATCTATTTTGTTGACTGGACGAAGCAGATTTCTCGCAAATGGGACGCAGAAGTAAAGGCTCTCTAGGTTATGATATAGCAGCCAAGAACTGTCATCACTGCGGACGAAACGCCTATTGCGGATCGAAATCGAGGGCTTCATATAAATATCGCGTTGTGGAGCTTTGTGTAGTAGATCCTGCTTCACGAGTAAGAAGGGTGGTACGTCGCTTGAAATAGTCGGCTATAGAACCCCATTGGGTTCTCAAGAGTTGGCATAAGATGAAGACCGTGCAGTTGAGAACAGGCTATCAAGTTGGCTGGAAAAGCTCAAGATCGCTTGGGGAAAAGCTGCTTTGAAAAGAGAGCAATGTTTGGAGATTGGACAAAGCCATCCTCATGCTTCGTCTTTGGTTAAGGGAGGTAACTGGTTG
>Ga0180431_10001768_pt1 | contig 29563 bp, 16 predicted proteins | sample SS_ome_11_FD_132459 | JGI IMG/M metagenome (GOLD analysis project Ga0180431, IMG submission 132459) | Hypersaline lake sediment archaeal communities from the Salton Sea, California, USA - SS_1_MS_1 metaG | ecosystem: Environmental > Aquatic > Non-marine Saline and Alkaline > Hypersaline >... | reverse complement strand
TGTTCCGTCAGTCGGACGATATACTTCTTCTCCATGGCTCGGCTCCATCCGGTCACCATTGACCTGATGGAACTATCGGCCAGAAACCCCCGACCACCAAAATCAATTGTGGTCGGGTACTAGTGCACTAGAGGAAACTGGTGCCTGGCCCAGCTTCACTCTGGTCGATCTGTTTCTCCTCAGATTTGCCTCGTCGATCGTCGTGGAACGGGTCGTAGAGGCAATCGGATCCTAGCCGCTCGTGAATCAGTGCCGCTACGCCGGACTACCACACTGCTGTATTGGTCGTTATCCTGCCTACAGCCAAGTAGACTACTATTGAGCTGATCCGAAGGCGTTACGTGCAGAAGCAGCGAGGGAGTCGCATGAGGAACTCCGTGGCATGTCTTCTGGCTCTTACGGGCCTGTCGTCCGCAGCTTGGGGAGCCCAAGTCTCGGTCAGCACCGAGCCTCGGCGGTACGCCGAGCTGGACCAATCGTTCTATAACGCCTCATTCATGAGTTGGGCGGGCGACAACCTGTCCGACCGTCTCAATCTGGCGGATTCCAAGGCCGCTGAGGCACGGGCGGCCCAACTCGCAAGAGTGGGCGTGACGGGCGTCCTGTACAACGGGCGGCATTTCCGGCTCAGCTATCCCGAGGAGTACGATCTGATCGAAAAGTACGGGCGCATCGTGGTCGACGCCTGTCACCGACACGGCATCAAAGTCGTCGAGCATCATGAGTTCACCGTGTTCTCCTATGCCAGCTTCCCGTACATGCTCGCCCACCTGGATTGGCTCCAGACCGACATCCGCACGGGCGAGCCCTGGCGCTGGGCCTGCATCCACAACCCCGACTTCCTAAAGACGTATGGCGACTACCTTGCGTCCTACGCGAAGCATGTAGGCGCGGACGGCTACATGCTTGACGAGGTCGGATTCGCCGGCTCGAGCACGTGTGGATGCACGTATTGCCGTGCTTCGTATACCTCGGCGTTGGGCAAGCCGTTTCCGGCCTGGTCGCAAGGCCAAGGAAGTTTCGACGACCCTGACTACCGCAACGTGGTGCGCTGGCGCTCGAAGCTGACGCCCCGGGCGCAGCAGATCGTGATGGATCGCATACGAGAGGTCTGCCCGCGTGCGATGAACATGAAGTACTGCAGCGATTATGCCGATCCCGGCCCGGCCGCTCGCGCGTGGGACCTGACCGCCCATGCGGCCCTGTACAGCCCCTTTGTCGGCTGGGAGGCCATGGTCGCCGAGGCCCTCAACGGCTGGCGTCCGTTCCTGCGGGCGCTCAAGCTGCGGCTCTCCTACGGCAACTACTACGACATCCCGGTGTGGTCGTTAAACCGCGAGATGGCCAGTAGAGAGGCCGTCTACTTCGGCTGGGCGCTCTGCCAAGCGGGCAAGCACGCCATCTGGTATGGCTCCCGGGCGCTGGCCACGGAGGAGGACCTGGCCTATTTCGCCCACTACAACGCTTGGCCCTACGTCATGCCGCATCGCCACGCGCGTTGCCTGACGGATACGGGGGTGTTGATCTCCGGCCAGACCCGCTTCACGGACCCGGCACACAGGCTGTTCTGGAACGAGTTCCGCGGCTGGCTGGACATGCTGATCATGGGAAATCGACAGTTCGACCCCCTGCTCGATGGCGACTTGGAACTCCCTGAGCGACTTGGCAAGTACTCGGTCTTGCTCCTGGTGAGCCAAGCCTCTTTGACGGATGCCCAGGTAGCGCACCTGACCGAATGGGTGCGCAAGGGCGGCACGGCGATCGTGACCGGCGCGACCGCGACCCGCGACGGCTTCGGCAACGTCCGCAACCGAAATGCCCTGGCCGACGCGATGGGGATTGCTCCCATCGATCCGCAATACAGAAGCGGAACGGTACGCGTCACCGGCGAGGTGGACGGACTGGCACTCGATTTCAGAGCGGGGCATGGCTACTTCCCCGCAAGGATCACCGCCGCTGAGAAGGTCCGCGTGTTGGCGACGATGACGGACGCCAAGGGCGGTGAGTTCCCTGCAATCACGGAGACCAGACTCGGCGCGGGGCGCTTCGTCTACGTGGGCGTCGACCTGGGATCCGCCAACTATGAGGACAAGGCGCGGAATCGCTGGCGACTCCGCGGCAGATGGGATTCGGCTCAGCGGGCGTTGATTGAGAGACTCTATGATAGCGCCCATGCTCGACCAGTCCCCGCGCAGGTCGAGGCCCCGAATGGCATCGTGGCCGTTGTCTATCAGGAGCAGGGCGGCCAGAACAAGGGCCGGCTCCACCTTCACCTGCTAAACACCACCGGCATGACGGCAAAGCCGGGCTACCGTTTTGCGTATGGCCGCCATGAAGACATCCGCTGGCCGGCGCCGAAGGGCTCGATCAAGCTGCGTGTCAGTGCTCAGCTCCTCGGCCCGGCCGTGGCGCGCACGCCGGAGCGCGAGGGCGAGATCTCGCTGGATACCAAGCCCGACGGAAAAGACACCGTCGTGACGATTCCGGGCTCGTCGCTCGGAGGATACCTGCACGTCACTGCCCCGGCGCGGCCAATCGCCGGGCAGACGCCGCTGGCCCCTCCCATCGAGGTGAGTTCGGGCGGCGCCCCTCAGCCGAAGCAGGCCAAGGCCGTGGGCGCTTCGCACAAGGCCCCCTGGCCCCTGGCCAAGAACAGCAAGGTCACCCCGAAAGGGGCGCCAGCCTTCAAGATAGCGCCAGGCAAAGCACTACGAGTCAGCGTGGGCGATCGGCTTGTGATTGCCGGCGACGGCCTTGACCTGACGGGGCATGAATACACCCCCCCGCCCGCAAGGGGGCACATGGACACGACCGCCACATGTGCGACACACCTTGCCAAGAGCCAGGATGGCTGGACGGGCGCCATTTCAGGAGGGGCAGCCAAGGACGGCATCGTGTGGGCCCGCGAGGTGGCCACTCACGATGACCGCCTCGAAGTGACCTTTGCAGCCATGATTCCCCCGGGCGACCGGGGCCCGGATGCCTATGCGGCACGCTACAAGCTGCGGATTCCGTGCGCTCTACTCAAAGGTGCGCGCTACACGGCCAGGATCGGCAGGCACCAAACCGTCAAACCGCTCAAGAAGGGGACCTTCACGGGCCGGGAGCCGGAAGGCACCAAGGCGCCGTTCCTGAGCCATGTTCGCTACATGCAGGTCGAGGGAGGCCCGCTGGACTTCTTCCTCGACGTGAATCCCTGCGGTCCGGAAGGGCTTTACCTCGAAGACTTCTCGACTTCGTACAAGACCCACTTCTTCCGCAAAGGCGATCACTACGTCATCGTGCTCTGCACGCTTGATGCGCGATGGGGCACAAAGCTGGTCAACAAGATCGTCCTTCGGCTGAGCCGGCATGCCCTGGAGGCGATTCATCCGGTGTACATGACGCACTACACGTATCCCTTTCCGGTCCTGCGGCGGATCCAATTCACGCCGGATCCGCCCTGCACCGGGATGGCCTTCGTCAAAGAGCGCGTCGGATACAATCGGGAGTTCGAGGCATGGCAGGGCGCCATCTACACCGATGCCGCAGGCGCTGGCTGGTCTGAAACCGTTCGGGGAGCGCCCGTATCGCCCAAGCGGCATCCTGACATGGGACCTCTCTTTGGAGGAGGATGGCGCGGCACCGGCTCAGCAACTTATCGCATTGCCCACGTCAACGGACGCTTGTTGTGCAACGTGCTTCTGTCGGGGGCCGGTGGGCCGACTGACTGCACGGTCCGCGTGAACGCCGAGCCCCCCGAGCCGATCCGCCTCGAGGCTGGCGAACGGTTCACTCTTACCGTCCCGGCCGCAATTCGCAACGGCCATCTTGATGTGACATTGGCTGGCAAGGCATGGACGCTTTCAGGCATCGTGCCGCAGTTGTTGATGGGCCAGGAAGAGGACTACCTCTTCGACCGTACGTGGTGGGCCTTCGGCACTCCCCCGTGGGCTCAGGGCGGCTTTCGCGGGAAGTCCGCCTGGCGAGAGTTCCCCGCGAAGCTCTGAGCATATTGTCGTTGCTGGAAGACCCGGAAGAGGCGTCCGTGCCTCCATCTCGCTTCGCAATGGACCGCGTCAATCGGCCGGGGACAAAGGACACCTGGCCGTCCTGGTATCTGACCAGGAGAATGAAGCGGTCAGGAAGACAGAGGTCATAGACAAACGCAGAGAGATAGCCGAGGGCGCAAAGCCCACCCGTGAGCAGGGAGAGCGCAGGGCTCAGTCGTAGGACCGAGAGTAGGATCAACAACGGGAAGAGCAGTGCGGGAGGCGAGACCAATACGTAGTAGGGTTCCGGGAAGGAGCTTTCACTCAGCTTCACGAGCACGCCTTAGGGAAACGCCGCCTCGACCGCGGCGGTGATCCACCAAGAGTATCGCGACACATCACGCGACTGTCGTATCGCCCAGCCTACGGCTCGCAGGCGCAAGAGTTCGTACATGCCAAAGAGAATAGCGAGCACCGGGATGGCAGAGCCGCCATCCTGCAACTTGTCGGCACCGGAGCTTGAGAACACGAGGGGTATCGCCAATGAGATGGCGACCATCATGAAGATGACCAAGACGACGCGGATGCGCTCACTGCGGAGTGTGGCCTGCCTATAGGCGTCAGATTGGATTTCCGTTCGATCCATCGACTCCGTCCCTGGCGGCTACCCTACCACTCCCCATGACGGCCAATCTGCCGTTCGTCTGGCGCCTTCGTTCCCGACGGGTTACCGCCGACCTCGGCAACCCGGCGGGACTTGTTCTTGCAGGCGACACGAGGTCGGCTGGCCACAGTGTGGTCTGGTCCGTGCACACATCGCGCAATTGATCGCGCGTCAGGCCGATGGTCCCGCTCAGGTCGACGCCCACAAGCTGCGCTCCCCCGAGGACGGCTCCCCTCAGATTCGCTCCCGTCAGATCCGTCCGGTCAAGGTTCGTCGCCTCCACCAGCCCGAGCTTGACTTCGGACCACGCGACGTCCAGCCGGTCGAGGACCGCCTGCGTAAGGTCTGCATCTGAGAGGTCAGCCCACGCGAGTATTGCGCCCACGAGTTTCGCCCCTGACAGACGAGCGCCGGTGAGTCGGGCTCTCGTAAGATCGGCTCCAATCAGAACGGCACCGGTCAGATCGGCTCCCGTCAGGTCGGCTCCCACGAGGTCCGCAAACAGGAAGCTTGCCTTGGTCAGGTTAGCCCCCGACAGATTGGCTTCGCGCAGATCCGCTTCCATGAGCGTGGCGAAATCGAGGGTGGCTCCCGCCAAGTACGCGCCTCGCGCGCGTCGAGACATTGCGTCTCTCTTCCTCGGATCGATGCTTGGATGAGTGTGTTCTGGCATCTTTGCTTCTCCTCTGGATGGTCTTCACAGGACACCGGCGTGTCGCATTTGCCATTCATATCCATTCATAAACGCAAACCGACACCGACTCCCTACCGGGAACTCCGAGATTCCCAGCTTCTTCCGGAAGACGAACTCGGCAGTAGTAACCCGACGCACAGGAGCGAGTTGAGCAGGAGCGTGTCGCTGTACGCCATCACGATTGGCTGCTGGCTTGCCATGCCGTCGATGTCCGATGTGGTTTACGGCACACATTTCGAGTACGTCCTGTACCACTACGTTCCTGCGCCCGTCGCTTCGGGCTGGCGGCGCTTCGTCTTGAACACCTGGGATATGACCACAAAGAAAAGCGGGATGAAGAAGATTGCCAGGAACGTGGCCGTCACCATCCCGCCCAGCACGCCGGTGCCGATGGCCGTTTGTGCTCCCGCGCCGGCCCCTGTGGCCATGGCTAGCGGAAGGACGCCGAAGCCAAAGGCCAGCGAAGTCATGACGATCGGGCGAAGCCTCAGCTTGGCCCCCTCGAGTGTCGCCTCGATCAAACCCATCCCCTCCTGTATCCTGGTCATGGCGAATTGAACAATCAGGATAGCGTTCTTGGTGGTCAGCCCCAGAACGGTGAGCAGACCGATCTGGAAGTAGACGTCATTGGGCAGTCCCCGCCATGACGAGGCCAACACGCCACCGATGACGCCGAGCGGCAGTGCCAGCATGATGGAAACGGGAACGGTCCAGCTCTCGTAGAGGGCCGCCAGGCAGAGGAAGATCACGATCATCGAGAAGCCGTACAGTAGTCCGGTCTGGGATTTGGCCATCCGCTCCTGGTAGGACACGCCGGTCCAGTCGAAACCGACTCCCTTGGGCAGTTTCGAGACGATTTCTTCCATGGCCTGCATCGCCTCGCCCGAGCTTCTCCCCGGCGGCGCTTCGCCCCACATGTTGATCGAAGGAAATGCGTTGTAGCGTTCCAGCCGCGGCGAGCCGTAGCTCCAGCGTCCGGAGGCCAGAGAAGTGAACGGCGTCATCGTTCCCGCGTTGTTGCGGACGTAGAACTGCTCGATATCGCTGGGGAGCATGCGGTGGGAAGCTTCCGCCTGGACGTACACCCGCTTAACCCGCCCCCCCTGAATGAAGTCGTTCACGTAGGCGCTGCCGAAGCCCCCCGAGATGGTGCTGTGGATCGCGCTGATGGGGACCCCCAGAGTGCCCGCCTTCTCCCAATCCACGTCGATTCGATACTGGGGCACGTCCTCCAGGCCGTTAGGACGTACGCGAATCAGTCGCGGATCCTGGGCTGCCATGCCGAGCATCTGGTTGCGCGCGGCCATCAACGCCTCGTGACCCAGCCCGCCCCGGTCCTGCAACTGAAAATCGAACCCGCTGGCCATACCCAGCTCAACGACCGGCGGTGGCGGAAAGGCAAACACCCTGGCGTTGCGGATCCTCGCGAACCTTGCCATGGCGCGCCCCGCCAAAGCGTCCACCTTCAGGTCCGGTCGATCGCGCAGGTCCCAATCCCGGAGTTTGATGAAGGCCATGGCCGAGTTCTGCCCGGCGCCGCCGAAGCTCCTGCCCGCGATCGTCATGCAGGATTCCACCGCCTCCTTCTCATCCGCCAGCAAGTAATCTCGGACCTCCTTCAATGCCGCTTCGGTCTGTTCGAGGGTCGAACCGGGCGGCAGCGTCGCCTGGACGAACATCATGCCTTGGTCCTCATTGGGCAGATAAGAGGTGGGCATGCGCTGGAACAGAAAGCCCAAGGCCGCCACGATCGAGATGTAGACGAACAGATAGCGGCACTTCCTCGTGAGGATCCGGCCGACGAAGGCCTGGTATCCGTCTCTTGCCCAGAAGAACACGCGGTCGAACCAGCGGAAGAAAGGCCGGAACAGGTAGAAACCGGTCTCTGCGGCTTCATGTCCTTTGGCCACGGGCTTGAGCAGCGAAGCGCACAGAACCGGGCTGAGGATCAGGGCGACCACGACCGACAGCAGCATGGCCGCGATCACGGTCACGGAAAACTGGCGGTAGATGACGCCGGTAGAGCCACCGAAAAACGCCATGGGGCCAAACACCGCCGCCAGGACCAGTCCGATGCCGATCAGCGCGCTGGTGATCTCGCCCATGGACTTGCGGGTCGCCTCACGGGGCGGCAGCCCCTCCTCGCTCATGACCCGCTCCACGTTTTCCACCACCACGATGGCGTCGTCCACGAGCAGGCCGATCGCCAAAACCATCGCGAACATCGTGAGCATATTGATGGAAAACCCGAACGCTCCCAACACCGCGAACGTTCCCAGGATCACGACCGGCACCGCGATGGTCGGGATCAGCGTGGCCCGGATGTTCCCCAGGAACAGGTACATCACCACGAAGACCAGCAGAATCGCCTCGATCAGGGTCCTGACCACCTCTTCGATGGCCACCTTCACAAAGGGCGTCGTGTCGTAGGGGTAAACGACCTTCATGCCGGCGGGGAAGTATCTGGACAGATCCTCCATCTTCGCCCGAATGGCGTTCGCGGTATCCAGGGCGTTGGCGCCGGCAGCCTGCCGAATGGCCAGGGCGGCACTGGGTTTGCCGTTGTGCAGCACGTTCGTTTCGTACCGCTCGGTGCCCAACTCGGTGCGTCCTACATCTCGTACACGCACGATGGAGCCGTCCGGGTTGATGCGCAGGGGGATCTCGGCGAACTCCTGCGGGGTCTTGAGCAGGCTCTGGACGATGATCGACGCGTTGAGTCGCTGGCCCTGCACCGCCGGCGCCCCACCGAACTGACCGGCAGAGATCTCCACGTTGTAGGCTTGAAGACCCGCGATGACATCATCGATCGTCAGTCTGTAGTCGGTCAGCTTGTCGGGATTCAGCCAAACCCGCATGGCATACTGGGAGCCGAAGCTCTCCACCTCGCCCACACCCGGCACCCGCGCCAGCACCTTCTCGACGTTGGACTGGGCGTAGTCTCGCAGGTCGATACCGTCCAGGCTGCCGTCTTCGGAGATCAGGCCTACGACCATCAAGTAATTACGGGTAGATTTACTCACCTTAACGCCCTGGCGCTGCACCACATCAGGCAAGCTAGCCATGGCAAGTTGAAGCTTGTTCTGCACCTTGGACCAGGCGAGGTCCGGATCGGTCCCCGGCGCAAAGGTGAGCTCAATCCTTCCGGCGCCGGATGAATCGCTGCTGGCGGACATGTACAACAGCTTGTCGAACCCGGTCATTTTCTGCTCGATGATCTGGACCACGCTGTTCTCGACCGTTTCGGCGGAGGCCCCGGGATAGAAGGCATCGATGGCGATGGATGGAGGCGCGATCGGAGGATACTGGGAGATGGGCAGATTGTAGATCGCCAGCCCGCCCGCCAGCATCATGATGATGGCGATGACCCAGGCGAACACCGGGCGGTCCAGGAAGAAGTTCGATAACACAACGGTCCTCCATCAGTTCGATCTCGCGATCGGGCGGTCGTTCATCTGGGCCTTGTCGTCAGCCTTCTGGCCGTCGAAGGGCATGACGCTCACAGCGCCGCCCGGCCGTACGTTCAGCATGCCCTCGACGATCAGGCGATCTCCGGCCAACAGGCCCGACACGACGAGCCATTTGTCGCCGAGAGCGCGAGCAAGCGTCAGCATCCGCTGCTGGGCCCTGCCAGCGTCATCCACGACCAGCGCGATCGCTTCGCCCTTCGGATTGCGGCCCACCCCCTGTTGGGGAGCAAGGATGGCCTGTTGGATGACCCCTTCCTGCACGATGGCCCGCACGAACATGCCCGGCAGGAGGAGTTGCTGCGGATTCGGGAACACGATGCGCAACGTGTACGATCCGGTGGTCGGGTCCACGGTGATGTCGCGGAACTGCAGTGTGCCCTCCTGCGAGTATGGCGTTCCGTCTTCCAGCAGCAGCCGCACGGTCCTCCCGCCTTCTCCACCCGTGCTGATGGCGCCGGTTTTCCAGTGGCGTTTCAGACGCAGCAACTCGGCGGACGACTGCATCACGTTCACGTAGATCCGATCGATCTGCTGGATCGTCGTCAGGGGCGTCATTTGCGCGGCTGTGACCAAGGCGCCTTCGGTGACCGACGAGTAGCCGATGCGGCCGGAGATCGGCGCCACCACGCCGGTCCATTCCAAGTTCAGCGCCGCTGTCCGTTGTTCGGACAGCGCCAGATCAACCGCGGCAGCAGCCGCCCGCTCGGCGTAGAGGGCGTCTTGGTACTCTGTCTCAGCAGCGACATCCCTTTCCTTGAGTTTCGTGAGTCGTTGAAGATCGTACCGGGCGTGTCCCAACTCAGCCTGCGCCTGCTTGACGTTCGCGTTCGCGCGATCCAACGCGGCTGCGAACTTGCGTGGATCGATCTGGTAGAGCTGCTGGCCGGCTTGGACGTCGGCGCCTTCGGTGAACAGTCGTTCCACAATCACGCCCCCGACCCGTGGCCGCACCTCCGCGATGCGGTAGGCCGTGGTACGACCGGGCAGCTCGGTCATCAGCGACACAGTCTGGGCTTCGAGCGTGACGACACTGACGACCGTCAGCGGCGCTGCCGCTTGCTGTTGCTCCCTACTGCAGCCGACGAGCGCCACGAGGCCTGCGACAGCAACGAGTCCCAGGCTGAGGCTCACGCGTTCAGCCATCCGCCCGACAGATGCCCTAGGACTTGTGATCATCATTGGTCTGTCCTCATGCGTTGGCGTTGCCCGACGTGAGCCGTCGTAGAAGGAGGCGTTCCCGCGAACGGACCCGGTGGCACTGCCACGGTCTCGGTTCAAGCTGCTCATTGTGTGTTAGCGGCTCCGATGGCAAACCGGTCTTCACACGGCACTGGCGTACCGCACTCCGGACATATTCCGCTGACGTTGCCGGTCAGGTTGTATCCGCAGTGCTCACAAAACGGCGTCTTGGGCGGTGTGGTGAATCCGGCGCCCCCACTCCGAAGGTACTCGGACAGCGGGCGCTCGCTCGCAGCGATGACTCTCTTCATCGCTAGAAGGCGTCCGACGCCCTTCGCCGCGAGCGCTTGGGCGATCGCAAGCGAGTCCTCCTCGTATGACCTTGTGGACGTCAGCGCGTCGACGATGCCCAGGTTGAGCGCGTCGTATGCTGTGAGGCGTTTCCGGTTGAGCAGAACGTCCAGAGCGGAGCGTTGACCGAGAAGCCGGATGAGGAACCACGGCACGGCCGTACCGACTTCCATGCCAAGCTTGTTGTCGCGATTCACGATGACTGTGTCTTCCGAAGCGATGCGGTAGTCGCAGGCGAGGACCAAACCGAGGAAGTTGATGTCAACCTCTCCTTGAAACGCCGTTGCTACGAAGAGTCTGCTGTCGCGAACGTAGTTGATGAAGCGCTGCATCGCGCAGTCTGCCCGCGTTAACTCCACTCGAGCCCGACTGTCGCAACACCGAAAATCGAATTCATCCGGAGGAATCTCGCGGAGGTACTCCCAGAGGTGGTCCAGCGCATCGGGGCTCAGATCTTCCGATGCGCCGGTGATGAGAAGGACCCTGCCCTGTCTGTCGGGGAGCCCTTCGAAGAACTCCCAGAGCGTGGAGACCCGCTGCAGGTCGACGCCGAGCGGCTCCGAGCCAACGTGCAGTCGAAGGACGGTGACGGGGCCAGAGGTTTCCGCTGACCAGAATTGCGGATGGGAGGGCCTCTCAATGCGCTTCTTCGTCCTCATGCTGCACCTCGTGACCAGGCCCCGATCCCGAAGCCTGCACAACGATCACCCCAGGATTCCTGCGTTGGCCTGGCGTATCCCCTTCACCTTCATCCTCAATTCCTCGGGGTTACCTGCGACTCATCGAACGTCCCGTCCGATTGCGTAGGACGCATTATTCATCTATCCGTTTCAAATATACATCTGAAAAACGCGCCCGTCAAGGAAATTTCAAATATTCGTTTGTCTAATGGCCGCGCTCGTGGTATGCTTGATTTGAGAACGTCAGTGTGGAGCCTCGACCAATGCCCAACGTCAAGAACAACGCCGCAGCAAGGGAGACCCGCCGCAAGCTGATCGAGGCGGGCGGAGAGCTGTTCGCCGAGAAAGGCCTACACGCGACCCAGATTCGTGATATCACCGACCGGGCAGGCGTGAACGTGGCAGCCGTCAACTACCACTTCGGCGATAAGTTCGGGCTTTACCGAGCTGCGCTCAAGGAAGCGCACAGCGCCGGCGAACGCGCGATGGCCGCAGTGCCATCGAGCGGCCCGCCGGAAGACCGCCTTCGCGACTTCATCCGTGCTCTCGTCCAGCAGATATTCAATCCGGACCGCCCGGCCTGGCACTATCCTCTGACTTGGCGCGCACGCTTGGAGGCCGAAGCCCTACCGGACGAGCTGATCGACAGAACCTTCCGTCCACTGACAGACCGGCTTGGGGAGATGATCCGAGAGCTCGTCCCCGGTGCAAGCGAGCGGACCATCGCTCTAATCGAGACCAGTATCGTTGGGCAGTGTGTGTTTCATCTTAATGACTGGGCTACCATCCGCCGGGTCTATGCTGGCGTCCTCGATGACGTCGATCCCTCGGCGCTGGCCGACCATCTCGCCAATTTCTCACTCGCCGCCCTCCGCGGCCTGCAAGACGGAGCCAAACGTCCCATGTCCAGCGAAGGCTCGCGGGCCCCCAAACGCAAGACGAAACGCTCCCGAAAACCCTCCAGGGGACAACGCCCGGCGGGCAGCAAGACTCCCCGCGGGAAGACCACCTGATCCATGGTTGGCGCCGCATGATCGGGGACAAGGTCAGGAAGTCGCCGCGTCATGGATGAAGTGCGCCCACCCGGATCGTCATTGATCGCACCAGCTCGGGGGAGGCTTCGCGCACCTCACTAGCCAGCCGCTCGTCGTCCTCTTGCCTGCGGTAGGTCCTCAGGAGGAGCTCGAAGTCGAAGTTCTCGGCGACACGGGCTATCCCCCCCTGCGGCAGCCGTTGATGCACCGCCTTCACCCAATGCGTCCTGCAGGTGCTGGCGACTCCGGCAGCACTCACTAGAACAGCCCGAGCGCATCCTCCAGCTGGAAGGCCACGCCCCGCTGGGCGAAGATCTGTTGCATGATCGGCCCCAGGACCCGTTCCGCCTCCTCGACCAGGCTGCCGATGGTGCCGAGGTCGATTGTGATCTCGCGGCCCGGCAACGGATCCGAAACTGCATCCACGTGACCGTCGTAGTAGGCGATGTTGCCCTTCCTGGAGGACTTGATCCCTTCGACCTCGGCTGTTCTGCCTCGCGGACCATGGTAGTCGCCGATGCAGTCCCCGAGGATCCCGTGAATCGAGTCCGCGCCCATCCAGAAGCCGTCCAAGTCGATGATGCCCTCTCTGGGTTGGCCACCGTAGTTGCTGGCGACATGAAAGTCCCACTGCTCGTCGAGCAGCATGTACATGGCGCCCGGAGCGTGGATCGCGCTGATCTTCAGGATCGGGCCGGGGGCAAGATCGTCGTCGCCTGCTTCACGATCTCCGAGCAGGCTGGACAGGACCTTTCGGCCCATCACGGTTCTGGTGTAGTTGAACTGGCTCTGCTCTTTGCTCGGGATCCGTTCGAAGTCCGGGCATTTGTAGAGGTTCTCGAATCGGGCGTACGAGAAGAGCTTCCCGCTCCTCACCATGGAATCCTCAGGCCAATCGATTTCGGGCAGATTCCAGATTGCGGGGATGTGGGGGATCAACCAGTTTTCGTTCTCCGCCCAGTAGTCCATCAAAGGCTGTCCCTGCCAGTCGCTGTTGTCGCCAAGGTCCTCGAAGCCGACGCCGACGAACGGCGGGGTCTCGCCGTAGTCATCGGCGTACACCAACATTGTCTTGGCCAACTGAGAGATCCGCGATGCGCACACGACCGCCCTGGCCTGTGCGCGGGCCTTGCTCAACGACGGCAGCAATATCGCGATCAACATCGAGATGATGGCCACGACAACCAACAGCTCGATGAGCGTGAAGGCCGGTTCGCGTGTCCTACGAGATTTGCAGTGGGACCGCATGGTTCTTTCCTTTCATCAAGCTCCGCACGTAACATGCGACAAGCCGTGACACCGTACGGAGGGAACTCGGTCTTGTGTCCTGTTCGCCTGGGCTGAGGCACGCCCCGCGCGGTACTGAACGGGCGTCGACAACAGCGGGATACCTCGCTTTCGAAACCGCCTGTCGGACCCGCGACGCAGATGGGGTCTTCGCGGTGTCGTGGCCACGCTGTAGGCCATTCCTCATCGCGTTTGCCTGTGCGCGGGGGCATGCCTTGCCCTCTCTGCGTCGTTGCATTGAGTCGCTTAGATAGGAAGTCCGGCTGGATGAGACGTTCGCCCAGCCGGGTCGGTTGTTCTCAGAAGCGCGACCCCCCAAGGGCCGTCGCGCCGTCACCTCGCAGCGGCACACGGAGCGAGATAGGTGTTCCATCGACGCGTCACCGGCGAATGCCGGCAGCGCACGGGCTGGTCGGTTCAGGCCGTCTTGGTTGACGGGGTCCGCTGAACCGACGCCCGTGACTGCAGCTGGCGTCGCGGCGGTGGTCGAGGAGGAAAGAGGAAGCGGTCTTCTCTCGGCCGTCTCGCCGCGGCGGTCATGTTCTGTCTGGTAGGATTCGGGGTTGCACATCGGACACACCGTGCGAGAGTGGTGGGCCTATTATTCGCGCTTCTGTTTCAAATATAAAACTGAAAAACGCTGCCGTCAAACGAATTTCCAAAATCTGTTTGACTAATGACCGGGCCGCAGCGGGCCGAGCGCCATCTCTTCATTCCGCCGGCACATGCCCGCCGCGGTCCGCCAAGAGAAGGATCTCGTTCTGCATTCCCTGGTGTTTTCATCTCCTTGCGTCCCCCGTTGATTCTTCCAGCAGCAACGAACTCGCCTGGGTTCAGAAACGCAGACCGGCCCCGATCCCGTACCGGGAAGTCCGAGATTCCTGGCCTGTTCCCGAAAAGGAGAGGCCCATCATCAGAAACGGGGAGCCCAACAACGAAGCGCTCTAGGAGCGTGAACGCCCTATCGCCCCGACCAGGCGACCGACCGCTGCCAGAGCACCGCTGTCCTCGGTCCGTCAAGCCAGCTCCGGGCGCCCGAGCTGACGTTGCTACCTCCGTTGGCCGACCTCGAAAACCGCGACGGGGATGCCATCGGTGCGGTGAGCCAGGGATCTTGGAGAATCACCGATTGTCCCGCTGGCGCTGAAACACCGCCTATAGCTCAGCCGCTGAACCGTCAAGTCGGTCGCTGCGCTCAAGTGGGATTCGAGCCGATCGGCTCCCGGACACGCGGCAAGGACTTCTTTGCCGGTCGGCGGCGGGCCCGTGGGGTTGAGATGGGCAAAATCGGCATTCGGCCCAAGGGACGGACGGTTTTTGCGGCCGCCGCCGAGACAACGCCAACAGGATCCCAGAGTGCGGCCAGTGCCCGTCTCGCAACCACCATGCCGTCGATGATCTGGTCTTCCGGAATAGAGAAGCTCAGCCGCAGATACCCATCCTGCATGAATCCCCGGCCGGAGGCAGTAACGACGCCCTCCGGTAGAACGAGGTAGTCGGCCAGGTCATCGGAATTGCGTATCTTGGTGCCGTCGGGCAGCTGGCCAAGACAATGCTGACCTACGCCGATGAGAAAGGCCTAAGGATGCAAGCGGCGAAACTCCCAGCTCCACTTCTGCCCCGGAGTGGCTGGGAGTTCTTGTTTGCCGCCAAGGGCAGTGTCCGAGGGGCTTGACGCAAGTTTCGCGTCGTCCGAGCGCCTTCTGCTCAGACGAATTCCCCGCCCAAACGTACGAACGGCGTTCTCGACGTAGACGCTTGTGTGAATGCCCGAGCGAAACGATAATCACTTCCGACTCTGAGCGGTTCCAGCAAGACCACGGTGGTTCCCGGGATTGGCGTGTCGGCCCCCCGCAAGGATTCGGCCATGAGAGCTATTACGTATGCGTTTCTCGTCCTGTCCTTGGCCGTCGCGCCACTCCATGCCGACCAGAAAGGCTCGAAGGGCTCTGGGTCCTCTCAGCCGGCCTCGCGTTCCGTCGGGCCAACCGCTCCTAGCGCTGGCATTCGAGCCCCGCAGGCAACGAACGGCCAAGCCCCGACGCCTGACGACATCGTCCGGGCCAAATGGCCCGCCACGATAGCGATCCTTCAGAACCAGGGCCTCGACCAGGCTGCCAAGGAGAAGGAAATCGAGAGGCTCGTCAGCCCGCTCATAGACTTCCCGTTGATGGCCAAGCTGGCGTTGGGCAAGGCACACTGGACCCGGCTCACCCCGTCGCAGCGTGAGCGGTACGTTCCGCTCTTCGTGGAGCGCATCAAGCGTTCCTATAGAGAGAAGATCGCGCTGTACGAAGGTGAACAGATCCTGATCAAGTTCCCACCGCCGGGGACAGCGGCGAAGAAGGCCAGGTCCAGCCGGACGGTCCACGTCCCGATCGAGCTGACAACCAAAGGCAGGCAAGCCATCGTGCTGCACAAGTTCCGCAAGGCCAACAGCCGATGGAAGCTGTATGACGTGGAGATCGAGGGCGTGAGCATTCTCCTGACGTACCGATCACAATTCAACGACATCCTCCGCACCGGCACTGTCGAGGACTTGCTTCTCCGGTTGGAGAAGGAGCCGCCTCGCTGAGCAACGATCTCCTGAGCGGAACACGCATCATGACGGACTGCCATTCGAGGCCAGCGGCGCTGTTTGATCGGCTGGTCTTGGCCCACCCCGGCGCCGTCGTTGTCTGCGTTCTGCTGGCGACGGGCTTGCTTGCCCTGAAGGCCCGACACTTCAGGCTGGACGCCTCGGCCGAAACGCTGGTCCTCGAGGATGATGAGGACCTCCGCTACGCGCGCCGGATCAGCACGCGTTACGGCCAGCAGGACTTCCTCGTCGTAACCTGCACCCCCAGCGGGGATCTCTTCTCCGACAAGACGCTGGCCGACCTGCGCCGATTGCGGGATGACCTGGGCCGGTTGGATCGCGTCTCTTCCGTCCGCAGCATCCTGGACGTTCCGCTGATCGAGAGCGGAAGGGCGTCAGTGGAGTCGCTCAAGAACGACCTGGCCACGCTGGAGTCGCCGGCCATCGACAAGGCTGCGGCGGCGGATGAGCTTCGTCACAGTCCTCTATACCGCAATCTGCTCGTCAGCCCGGATGGCCGCACCACCGCCCTGTTGATCGTCCTTGAAGACGATGATGTCTACGACCGCCTCGTGCAGCGTCGCGACGAACTACGGGACAAGCGCGCCACAGAATCGATGAGTTCCGCCGAACGTAACGAGCTAACGCGCGTGGCTCAACAACTGCGCAAGCGCAAGGACGTGATTGCGAGCTGGCGACACGAAGACGTTGCCGCAATACGATCCATCCTGCAACAGCACGGCTCCGAAGCCCGTCTGTTCCTGGGCGGGGTCAGCATGATCGCAGACGACCTCATCACCTTCATCAAGAGCGACCTGAAAGTGTTCGGGCTCGGCGGTGCGGTCGCGCTGGCCCTTGCGCTGGGCCTCATCGTGGGCGGACTGCGGTGGATCTGCCTGCCGATGCTGTGCTGCGCCGTATCCGTGGTAGCCATGGTCGGGCTGTTGGGATGGCTCGGCTGGCGGGTCACAGTCATCTCCGCCAACTTCATCTCACTTCAGCTCATCATGACCATGGCGCTTGCGATACATATCGCCGTGCAATACCGGGAGCTGTTGGCCCGGGACCCCCTCGCCCCCCATCGCCGGCAGATCCTCGATGCGGTTCGGCTGAAACTCAAGCCATGCACCTACGCGATCCTAACGACAATGGCCGGTTTCGGGTCGCTGCTGCTGTGTGACATCCTGCCGGTCATCATGCTGGGCCGGATCATGATCGTCGGCCTAGCGGTGTCTCTGATCGTCTCCTTCCTGCTCCTGCCCGCCCTGCTGGCACTCCTGCCGAAAGGGGCTCCGTCTCTTGCGACGGGGCGGCAGGGCCGTCTCACCGCCTCTTTGGCGCGATTCACCGAAGCGCGAGGTAACCTGATCCTCGGTATCAGCGGGCTGGTCTTGCTGGCGGGCCTCGTCGGCATCCTACAACTCGAAGTGGAGAACCGTTTCATTGACTACTTCCGTCCAGACACGGAAATCCACCAGGGCATGAAGCTGATCGATCGCCAGCTGGGCGGCACCACCCCATTGGACGTCATCGTCGAATTCGCAGGACCCCGCGTCAGCGAGGCCCCCACCCCCCCCGAGGCCACACCGCTCGAGCATGACGAGGAGTTCGACGAATTCGCCGAGTTCGAGGAAGCTGTTGACGACGACAAGTACTGGTTCACCCAGGAGAAGATGACGCGAATTCGAGCCGCGCACCGTTATCTCGACAACCTGCCGGAGACCGGCAAAGTCCTCTCGCTAGCCAGCGCGCTGGACGTCGCGGAGAAACTGAACGACCACAGGCCGTTGGACAGCTTCGATCTGGCCTTGCTCTACAGTGAGACCCCGGACCAGTTCAAGGCACTGCTCGTCGATCCGTACGTTTCCGTGCCGCACAATCAGGCCCGCTTGCTCGTGCGTGTGAGGGACTCCGACACGTCCCTCAGGCGCGACGCGCTTCTCAGGAAGATCAGGGCGGAGTTGCCCGCGGAAGTGGGCCTCGGCGAGGATGACGTGCACGTCGCCGGGCTGCTGGTCTTGTACAACAACATGCTGCAGAGCCTGTTCGACGGGCAGATCCTGACACTGGGCGTCACCGTGTTGTTGCTGTCCGGCATGTTCCTGACCCTCTTTCGGTCGTGGCGGATCGCCCTGGTTGTTCTCCTACCGAACGCGCTTCCGGTCGCGATGGTGCTGGGCGTGATGGGCTGGCTGGACATTCCGCTCGATATGATGACAATGACCATTGCGGCCATCGGCGTGGGCATCGCTGTAGATGATACGGTCCACTACGTGCACAGGTTCAGGGACGAACTGAGGAAGGACGGGGACTATCCGGCCGCCATGCATCGATGCCATGGCAGCGTCGGACTGGCCATGTACTACACATCGGCCGTGATCACGATTGGCTTCGCCATCCTCGCTCTGTCCCGCTTCATCCCCACGGTCAACTTCGGCCTGCTGACGGGGCTCGCGATGGTTGTCGCTCTTCTCGCAGATCTGACGCTGCTGCCCCGATTGCTGATCCTGACCAAGCCGTTTGGCAAGGGGGGGTCATGAACGGCTGCCGCGGCTGGCGACCGGTACCAGCGCATCAAACGCTGACCTGCGGGCTGATCGGCGTGAGGCTCCCCGTCTGGGTCGTTGTCATTCTCGCCGCGGTGGTTGGCGGCTGCAGCACCCCAAAGGCAGCCTGGTTCCAGCAACCGACGTCGGACGCTCCGACAAGATCAATAGCGTTCCTCGTGGTCGATCGCGGTGCGATCACCGCGTCGGACCCCGGCGCCGACGATGGCCTCGAAGCGGTCGATGAGTTCGAGGAATTCGACGACCTCGAGGAGGAACTCGCCGACCAGATGATCGCGGTGCCCGACCCGTTGGAGGGCTGGAATCGCGCCATGTTTCAGTTCAATGACGGGGTGTACCACCACGTGGCCAAGCCCGTTCTCGAGGGCTATGCGAAGCTGGTGCCGGAAGATGCCCGGATCGCCATCCGCCATTCCTTCACCAACCTTGGCATGCCCGCCCGACTGGTCAACTGCCTGCTTCAGGGACGGTGGGAAGCCGCCGGTGTCGAACTGCGGCGGTTCGGGATCAACACCACGGTGGGGATCTTGGGCTTCAGCGACGCTGCGCAGGCCAAGTACGGGCTCGACCCCGTGCAGGCCGACATGGGTCAGACCCTGGCTGTCTATGGCCTCGGCGACGGATGCTATCTCGTCTGGCCGATCCTCGGACCGTCCACGGTCAGGGATACCGCGGGCGCCGTTCCCGACATGTTCCTGGATCCGCTGGGGTACGTACGGCCCTGGCCGGCCAAGCTCGGTGTCTCTTCGGTCAAGGTCATCAACAACGGCTCACTCCAACTGGGCATCTACGAGGCCATGACGTCAGACGCCATCGACCCCTACGTGGCGGTGCGCCAGGCCTACATCCAGTACCGCAAGAAGCAAATCCAGAAGAACCAACCGATCCCCGAGCACCAGGCCGACCCCAGTAAGGCAGAGATCATTCCCCGTCCGTAACCGAGACTCCGTCCTCGCTGCAACCAGGACGGCGGCAACGCCGAGACTGTTGTCACCTGACCTTCCAGGAATCGTAGGAAGATTGTCGCCTGCCCCGATGCAATGCTAGAATCGGTCGCCATGAGACTCGAATACAGGATGTTGTTCGGTGTGGTCTTGGGGGGTGTTGCCATGGCATTCGCGCAGATTGCCGATGCGGGTGGAACCGGAACCCCGGGGGCGGTCAACTACGCGCGGCCCTTCGAGACGAAGGCGCGACCGGCGTTCATTCCGCTGCCTCCCGGCGCGGTGGAACCCGCTGGCTGGCTACGCGACTGGTGCCTGGCTGCGCGCGACGGGTACACCGGCCACATGGACGAGGTCGACGACGAGTTCAAGCGAGCCTGGGCTCCCGACCACAAGATGACGGGTGAAAGACTCAACTGGCCCAGAGGCGCCTGGCCTTACGAGGGGGGTGGTTATTGGTTTGACGGCTTGGCCCGTCTGGGCTTCGCCCTGCACGATGAGATGCTGATCCAGCAGGCCAAGCGGCGGCTGCACGCGGTGGCCGACCGCATGAACACCAGCGGCCTGCTCTTCCTCTGGTGGCTCGACAGGAACAATCCCGGCGATCGGAAAGCCGTCAGCGTGAATTCGGGGGGCTGGCCGCTCTGGGCCTGCGGCCTGCTGGGGCGCGCCATGACCGGCTTCTACGCAGGCTCCAGCGACAAACGCATTCTGGAAGCGCTCGAGAAGGCCTATGGGGCGGACCCCGACTGTCTTCGGTGGATCAGCACCAGCTTGTCGAATCTGTGGCCGGCCTACGACGCGTACACGTGGGGCGGCAACAAGGGCATCGCCGACGCACTGGACGCCATGTTCAAGAAGGACGGGGCGGTGCTGGTGCCGGCTCTGATCCGTTACCGGACGGCGCCGGATCTAAAGCCCGGCACAACCGTGGACAACGCCCACGTGGTCGGGTTTCTCGAGTTCACCACGCCGTGGGCGGTGGCCTATCTGTGGACGGGCGACGCGAGCTACCTGCAGGCGGCCGTTGGCTGGCATGACCTGCTCGAACGCGTGGCCATGCAGCCCCACGGCGTTCCCGTCTCCGACGAGTGGTACGGTCCCACGGGCGCTTTCCGGGGCAGCGAGACCTGCGATGTGGCGGGCTACGTGTGGAGCCAGGTCTGCCTGTTGTCCGTGACCGGCGAGGGCCGGATGGCGGACCGGCTCGAGCGGGCGTTCTTCAACGCGGGGCCGGCTACCGTGTCGCGTGACTTCAAGACGCACGTCTATTTCCAGAGCCCCAATCGGTTCGCCAACATGTCGCCGGACTTTCCGCACGGCCCTAGGGCCAAAGGCGGTACCTATCAGCTGAAGCACTCACCGCTTTGCTGCACCGCCGCGCTCAACCGCATCGTGCCGTGGTACGTCACGCACATGTGGATGGCCACGTATGACAACGGCCTGGCGGCAACCTGCTACGGCCCGTGCAAGGTGACCGCGCTGGTGGCCAACCGCGTGCCGGTCGTCATCGCCTGCAACACCGACTACCCCTTCAACGAAACCATCGAGATCTCCGTGCAACCCGCACGAGAGGCGGCCTTCCCCCTGGACTTCCACATTCCCGGCTGGTGCGCCGCTCCGGCCCTAAGCGTCAATGGTTCGCCCGTGGCCGTCCAGCGTAGCGCCAAGGGATTCGCTCGCGTCAGCCGAAGCTGGAAGCCGGGCGATACCCTCCGGCTGCACCTTCCGATGACCCCAATGCTCAGGACCGGGCGCGACGCCGCGTCGGGCCCGCCCTATGACGGCGCCCACGGGTCCACACCGGTGACGATTCCGGCCGAGGACAGCATTCGCGGCGTGCCCTACGCCTCCGTCTCGTATGGCCCGCTGCTCTTCTCGCTGCCCATCCCGGACACGACCAACGCCAATACGCCCGATCCGTCCGCCCGGTGGCATTTCGCACTCGACGTGCAGGACCCCGGCTTGACCGTCCAGCGCACGGCTATGCCTGAGAGATGGGACTGGCCACTGGCAGCGCCCCTGAAGTTGCTGGCCAACGCGGTCGAAGTCGCCTGGAACCCCGACCCGAAGGCCCCCCGGCTGCCTCTTCTGCCGGCCACAAGATCGAAACCGGCCGAACGCATCACGCTCGTTCCGTATGGCTGCACCAAGTTCCGGATCTCGATGTTCCCGGTCACCGCCGGGCCGGAGGCCAAGCCGTCGGCCATCCGGCGGATTCTGTTCCTGGGCAACAGCATCACCTTGCACGGGCCCAAAGTCGATATCGGCTGGGCCGGGAACTGGGGCATGGCGGCCAGCTCGCAGGACAAGGACTACGTGCATCTCGTCACCCGTGCGATCGCCCGGCATACCGGTTCGACGCCTCAGATACGGATCAGGAACATTGCGGACTTTGAGCGCAACTACGCGACCTATGACGTGGCCGGACAACTGAAGGACCTCTTCGCATTTGACCCCGACCTGGTGGTGCTGGCCATCGGCGAGAACGTGCCGGCGCTGAGTTCCGACGACGCCAAGATGCAGTTCAGGGCCGGCGTGATGAGAATCCTGGCGTGCGCCCTGGCCAAACGTCACCCGCTCGTCGTCGTACGCAGTTCTTTCTGGGCCGATGCGGCCAAGGATCAGGTGCTCAGGCAGGCCTGCCGGGAGGCGGGTGGCATCTTCGTCGACGCCGGCCCCCTCGGCCGCGTCGCCGCCAACGCCGCACGTTCGGAACGATCCTTCACGCACGACGGCGTAGCCGCGCACCCCGGCGACCGAGGAATGAAAGCCATCGCCGACGCGATCACCCAGGCCGTCCTCCAGCGCGCCGACCAGCAGTGAGGGTCCGCGCGGCTCTCGTTCGTCGGGAGTGGGAACGGCCGTACCGGCCATTTCCGCCGCTCGTTGCCCCGAAACATCACGTGGTAGAGTGCCCCAGCGAATTCGATCCGCAACGGCCCGACCATGCCCACCAGCGTAGCCGATCCTGCCAGAACAGGCAGTCGCTAACGCCTAAAAGCGCTCTGACCCCAGAGCCCGGACGAAGCAAGGGGTGGGGGACTATCGATGCCGACGCTTCGCCGGACGCGACCTCCGCCGTCCCAGTCGTGATCGCGCCAACAGAAACAGACCGACAGACAGCAAAGCCGCGGTCAACGATGCTAGATGACACGGAAGACGCCACCGCCGCGGGACAACAGCCGGGTAGCTCGGCGTGGGCGGCGTCGCGAACCACGGCCGGGCCGTCTCCGACCAGACCAGGAACGCATCGGCAATCGGTAGCATGCCGAATGCATACCGCCTCTCCCCGCCAAGCGAAACCGGCATGCCGACGCCCTCGATCATCTGTCTGATCGCGCGGGATACGCAGGCGTCGCCATAGAGCCGACTGGTGCCCAGGCCGACCGCCGTGGCCGAGAGGCTCACCCCACCGATCAACGGCCCGGAGTCGATGTCGCCTGTGCCCTCGACGCCTCTCGGGTACTCCAGAATCCCTGGAAACCCAAACCAGAATGACGGGAGGATGGGGAGGATGGGGTCATGGGGAGGATGGGGAGGATGGGGTCAGAGCGCTTTGGAGGATGGGGTCAGAGCGCTTTTAGGCGTTAGCGAGGGCCTGCTCCAGTTGTCGAGCGATTCGGCGGAGGCCTGGAGGCCTGGATCGCCGGACTCGATTCGTCGGGGAGGATGGGGAGGATGGGGTCAGAGCGCTTTTAGGCGTTAGCGAGGGCCTGCTCCAGTTGTCGAGCGATTCGGCGGAGGCCTGGATCGCCGGACTCGATTCGTCGGATGGCCGACACCACCCCGCTGTGCGAACTGTAGCCCAGGGCCCGGGCGATCTCCGTCGGGCCGTAGCCGTATGCCCGCCGCGACAAGTACGCCGCAACCGCACGCGCGTTGTCATCACTGCGACGCCGCGGCGCCCACGCCGAGGATGCGAGCCCGAACGCTTCTGCCACCACCTCTGCTATCCGCTCGAGCGGCGGCCTCGGACGTAAAGCCTTCAGCGCGGGAACCGATCGGTCTTCCGCCCAGTCGCTCAGCATCCGCCGGACTCTGTCGACGAACGCCTCCCCGCCGACGATGAGTCCCTGGACGGCGTCGGCCCACGGGCTCGGGGGTGGCTTGGCCATGCCCGCCGAGACGAAGCGTCGGTATCCCCGCCGTGCCGCCGCCACGTCTGACGCGAAGTCTCGCAGTACGTCCTTGTACGTGACCCAGGGGAGCTGCCACATCGCCCGGTGATAGCCGCGATAGCTGCTCCATCGCCAGTCCTGCGGACGATCGACGAGTCCAGCCCGCACGGGGTTCAGGTGGATGTAGCGGCTGACCTCGAGATAGTGGCCTTCGCTGTCGATCAGATGGGACTTGTATCGTCCCTGGAACAGGTGTCCGCTTCGGCGGTGGCGTCGGTTGTGGTAGGAGGTGTAGCTGCCGTTGAGGTGCTGCATCCCGGCCGACAGGTTTGGATCGGGCGTCTCGACGAACAGGTGGCTGTGGTTGTCCATCAGGACGAATGCATGGAGGCGCCAGCGGTATGTCTCGACGGTGCGTCGTAGCCAGTCGAGCCAGCGTCGGCGGTCTGCGTCATCCTTGACAATCTCCCGCCGCTCGTTGCCCCGAGACATCACGTGGTAGAGCGCCCCAGCAAACTCGATCCGCAACGGCCTGGCCATGCTCGCCAGCATAGCCGATCCCGCCAGAAAAGGCAATCGTTAACGCCTAAAAGCGCTCTGACCCCAGACCTCCCGCAGACGTTGGAGGTCCGATCGGCCAAGTAGGCTGGCAGCTCCAGAGCCGAGGCCGAGGTCATCTCCTCTTGCGCTCCAATCTGCTGACACGGTGAGACCGTTTATCTCTCAATCGAGGGCGTCAGCCAAGGACTCTAGAGCCGTGCGATAGGCCGCGCGGGGATTGTCGTTGCTGGGCGGGGCCATCTCGGCGAGGGGCTTGGCGTAGAAATCCTCCCTGGTTTTCTGCATCGGCAAGGGCTGAGCAGGTTTCATCCGGCTCTGCGTGTCGCCGCTGGTCACGCGATTGTCAACCCACTGCCTGTAGAGCGCTAACTGCGGTAGGTAGTAGTGGTCGAACAGCTCGAAGATGTAGCTCCGGCAGTAGCTGTTTTCCGCGTTACCTTTGAGCGTCTGTTCGAAACAGGGATTGACGGCATGGATGGCGGCGAGTTTGGCCATCGAGGCGTTCATCGAGTAATCTTCATGTAGCGCGAGGATATTGCGCAGCGCGGTCAGAATGGCCGTACACCGCTCACCCGCCGCCTTCACGACCGCGGCGTCGGACTCCCCTTGCAGCCACACGCCCTGGGCAATCACGTAACGATAGAGCGCATAGCTGAACGTACGTCCTGCCACTGTCCGAGCCAGGTCGATTGCGTCTCGGTCCACGAAGGCGTTGCCTGTTCCGTACGGTTGGTCGGCCAATCGGCGGCAGAGCGCGGAGAGTCCCTTCATGCGCGGTTCCAGTTTTGCACAGCGGCTGGCGAGGTCCCGGACCCGCTTGGACGTGACCTCTCGCTGCGCGAAAGCGGCAAGCCTGCGGAACTCGAGCGGCAATTGGGCATGCGCCTTGATGACCGGCAACGCCGCCTGCCACACCGCGAGCATTGCGTCCGACGACGCCTCATAGCGGTCGCGGCAGAAGGCGGGCAGCAGCGCCTCGGGCGTTAACGTGTCGGGCCGCCAGGCGTTCTTCGTGAAGAACGCCAGCATCAGGATGTCGCTGTGGGAGGTCTCCGGCCAATACACGAACCCTTTGCACATCGGGTCGGCGGCGGCAATGGGCAGGCGCTCCCGGATCACGTCGTAATGGCCGCGCAGGTCGTTCTGCCATTCGTACGCGTGGAGAAGGCCGAAGAACCACGGGAACCCGCCGACCACGCCCCAGTTCTGGAAGCTCTTGCCCGGCAGATCCGAGGTGTAGTCGAAGATGAACGTGTTCTGCGGGTTCAGCATCTTCAACAGCTTCGACACCTCGCTGCCGCTCCAACCGGGACAGTAGAAGTCCCACGATCCGATCAGCAAGGGAGCCTGCGGATAGTGCCCGCGCAGCTTCTGAATGATCCGCCGGTAGGCGTAGAGCTTGATCTCATGGTTCGCGGCCCGGTCGGCAAAGACATTGCGTTCGGCCAGTCCGATGGTGTGAAACATCTCAGGCCGGCCGTAGGCCTGGATGTACGCCTGCGTGAGCTTCCAGTAGTTGTCGAGATTGGCGTCGTCACGGATGTCCCAAACGGCACCCGTCGGGTTCCCGCGATAGCCCCCGCTGGACTGCGGCATGAACGCGGGCTTGACCGACTCGAGAAACGCCTTGGGCGTGCGGCTGTACCAGTGGGTCATGGTGCCCGTGTCTTCCGGATGAATCAGCCCGCGGTCACGCGCGTATTGCAGGATGTGCCTGCGGAGCTCGCCCCGGTAACGCAACGGCCACGCAGTCGTCCGGTCGTCGTAAGAGCGCGCGACCGCCTCGGGCAGCGGCGCGTCATCCGGCGGATACGGAACGATATCGGGAAAAGCCTTCTGGTACACGTCGTCCATGCCGATGCGCAACATGAAGAGGTTGAGGCGCTTCTTGAGCAGCCAGTCGATTTCGCGCTCCCATTGCTTCGGACCCCAGTGTTCGGCCTGGAACCGGTCGAGACTGCGGTGCGCGAAGTAACGGATACCGCGGTAGGCAAAACGCGGGGACTCGGTCACGTCGAGCCCGCCCATGTTGATGGTCGCCTGTTTCGGGATGACCTCGCCGTCCCAGAAATAGCGGCATCCCGCCCGCCGTTCGAAGAAGTCGTAGACCGCGTAGAGCGTCCCGCGCCCGCTGCCGCCCGCCAGAAACAGGAACCGCCGACCGTCCTTCTGGGCCGAACGGATCCGGTAAGCATCCGTGTCCACACCGAGGTCCAACGGAGCGATGATCTTCTGTTCCACCGCCTCACGGCAGAAGCGGTTCACACCGTCGGCGCCGATCACCACGAGGTTTGACGCGGTCGGCTCGGAGACGACGGTGAGTCGCGAGCCGGTCACGGCTTCGTAGTATTTCTGAAACTCCGCTGCGGCCACCGTATAGGCTCGCGGCGCCGAAGCGGGCTTGAGGATGTTCCACTCGGCGACCTGTGCCGCACATGGGGCGCCCCACACGCAGATGAACCCCAAGACCGCTGTACCAGCGTTTCGCATGGCTCGCTCTCCTATCCCGCGCCAACGGCTCTTGCTGCATCCGAGATTTTAGCCCCGACGTCAGCTTTGCCAACCGATCTCGTGCAACTCGAATCTTGGGCTCGAGTTCCTCCAACGCGGTGCGGTTCGGCCGAAACGGTCGCGCCCACCTCGCACCCCATCCTGACGTAGGAAGTGTCTCGACGCACCACTCGCGTGACGTTGGGCGGGTCCTGCCCCGCCTTCTCGATGCACAGGGGGCCTCCTCTGCCGTCTGCCTTCCAACTTCTGCCTACCCACCTTCTCGATGGTGAGGAAGGAATGCCGAAGGGCGGATGTTGACCCGCCTGGCCTGCCCCCCGAAACTTGATCCGTACGCTATGAGAGTCTTTGCCAAACGAGACCGGAGAGTGTCGTAGGCTGGGTCTTGACCCACCTGACCTGCTCACATGCCCTTGAACAAGTACAAGATCGACTTGCGGAGTGATATCCACAATCGTCCGACGGAGGAGATGCGCCGCGCGATGGCGGACGCCGAGGTTGGCGGGGACGCCCTGGCCGATGAAGACCCCGTGGTTCTCGAATTGGAGGAGACTTGTGCCGCCCTCTTTGAGAGAGAGGACGCGCTATTTGTCTGCAGCGGAACGATGGGCAACATCGTCAGTCTGCTGACGATCTCGCGTCCCGGTTGCGCGCTGATTGCGGATCCCTACACACACATCATCTCTTCCGAGGTGAACGGATTCGAGCGATTGGCCGGATGCAGACTGGTCCCGATCGAGACGGATGGGGTGTTGACCGGCGAGATGGTGCACCAGCGCCTGCTTCCCTGCTACAGCGATGGCCAGACACCAGCCGTCATCTGTGTCGAGAACACGCATGCGTTGAGAGGAGGGATGCCCTGGGGGGCAGATGTTGCAGCCAACCTTGCAAGGGTGGCACGCGAGCACGGTCTGAAGTTGCATGTAGATGGAGCCAGGATATTCAATGCCGCTGTCGCGATGGGCCAAACCGTGGCCGACCTCACAGCGGGAGCCGACACCGTGCAGGTGTGTTTGTCAAAGGGGTTGGGAGCGCCGTTCGGGTCCTTGGTCGTTGGCTCGAAAGGCGTGATCGCCCGTGCGCGGGAGTTCCGCCGAATGCTGGGCGGCGGCATGCACAAGCCCGGCATCATGGCCGCCGCCGGCTTGGTGGCGTTGCGCGACATGCCGTCTCGCACCCCTGACGATCACCGCCGAGCGACGCGATTGGGAAGCCTGCTGGAAGAGCAGGAAGGAATCAGCCTCGCTTATCCCGTCTACACGAACATCATCGATCTGTTGTTGGATCCTGAGAGGGTCGACGGTAAGGGACTGGTCGCCAGATGTGCCCAACGGGGATTGGGCATCACCGGTCCGTGGGATGCGCCGTCCGGCCAATGGCTCCGACTCGTAACGTGCCATGAGATCAGTGACGACGACGTTGAGACCGCCGCACTCATCGTGGCCGACGCCCTGCGAGAGTCACAGCGTTGATTCCGGAGAGAGGAAAAGCAGGACAGGTTTCGTTTGTTGGGCTGGACGAGCCCGCGCCCCGCTCCAGATCCCTCCTTCCCCGATCCCCGGCCTGATTCCCCTCCGCTGCCACGCGCTTGAGCAGCCCGAAGGTAACCGCTCGACGCGTTTGGCGGTCCGCCTCGTTCAGGCCCACATCGACGTGCTCGGCAAACGCTTGAACGTGACCGACGGCCGAATGCATCTCCCGCTCCAACGGCTCTTGCTCCATCTGAGATTCTAACCCCGACGTCAGCCTTGCCAAACGCTCCCCTCCGACTCGAATCGTCGACTCGAATTCCTCCAATGGGGTACGGTTCGACCGAAGCTGTGGTGTCCGCGTCCGGGTCCGGGTAGGCCGCATGGGCCAGCACGCACAACGGTCGGGTCAGGGCCGTGGCCCGACGGACGTACCGCCCCGGCGTGAAGTCCGGCCGCTCACGCAACCGGATCCCGTCCCGCACCAGCCGACGCAGCTTCTTGACAGACGCCCGCCAGGCCGCCAAGTCATTCCGCTGATCCACCGTCTCCAATACGCGCAGCGGGTGGGCCAGGCAGTGCCGCCGGTCCTCCGCCTCGACCGAGCCGTACGCCGCCCAGAAGTCGGTGATCAGCACCCCTGCAAACGCCTCATCGAAAAACCTCTTGTCCTCGATGATCCGCGTGCGGGTCCACCGGCAGCGTTGGAGGCGTCCGCCGCGTGGTCGCCAGGATGATCAGAGCCACCGCCTCCGGACCCAGTCGATGGACGCGACGGACCTGGGCTTCGGTCAGTTGGCCGCGCAGGGCGAGATCAATCACTCGTCGCAGCTCAGCCTCCGTGCCTTCCGGGGCGTCCATGCGCGTTGTGATACCAGATTAAATGCGACAGCGCAAGGCGCAAATACGTGCTTCTTGAAGGGATTCTCACGCAGGCGTGTTGCATGCGGATGATGTGCTACAGTCCGGGTAGAGCGGTCGTCCGGTCTAGAGCTCAGGCGATCGCCACAGCCAACCCCGACCCCGCTCCGGGCATGGACAGAATGCAGATGTGCGACAATTTGTTTCATCTGCAACCTGGCGTGTTAATCCATTTCGCGGAATGAACTTGGTGCTGGAAGCGGCCCGTGATGTGTCAAAGCTGACCCATCGAGGAATCCAGCTCCGGCGGGCTGGATTCGACATAAGCAACAGAGAGGAAACCAGTTGCATATGATAGCGAGCGTGGCACGCCGTGTGCCGACGGTCCTAGCGCGAGGAAGTAAGGTGTATTGCGCGCTGTCTGCGGGGCTAGTCTGGGCAGCAAAAACAGAGAGGATCCTGAACCCGAGCTGTCCATGACCAGCTGCACGGGCATATGGGCATTGGGAGGATACATGGGCATGTTCGAAATCCGAGAGGCCAGATGGTTGGCGCCGAACATCCGGCGGGTGGTCTTGCAGGCGCCGCGCGTGGCCTTGCGTCACAGGCCGGGCAACTTCG
>Ga0180431_10001765_pt1 | contig 29595 bp, 36 predicted proteins | sample SS_ome_11_FD_132459 | JGI IMG/M metagenome (GOLD analysis project Ga0180431, IMG submission 132459) | Hypersaline lake sediment archaeal communities from the Salton Sea, California, USA - SS_1_MS_1 metaG | ecosystem: Environmental > Aquatic > Non-marine Saline and Alkaline > Hypersaline >... | reverse complement strand
GTAGCCGGGAGAATCATGCAGTTTTTCAAAGGAAGTGTTCCGCAATAAATTGTAAATAAAGCCCTGGGCTTTATGGAAATACATTGAATCATAGGAAAAATCATGCAAAGCATTAAGTTTGAGCAATAATCTCGTCAGGAACCACCTCCTTTTGATTTCCCCAAAAACTGGACTTAAAAAAGTTTTTAAAACAATCCAGGGCACGCTTCCCCTAAAACAATCCACCGAATCCCCGTGAGTGCACTGCACTCCCGCCGTTTTTCTCTTTGGGGTGAACTGCAGGAAACAAGTTTCTTTCTTTTGGTGAACTTATGCTTTTCTTTACGTTTTCTTTTTGGGGTGGGCTGGAGACCTTTTTCTTTTATGAAAAGAAAAAGGGATATAGCCCCGGAGAGATTTGAACTCCCGTCTCTGGCTCCAAAGGCCAGAATGCTTGACCGCTACACCACGGGGCTGTATAAGAATAATAATTCCCGCACGCTATTTAAAGGTTTTTTGGCATAGTTTTTACATGGCAAAATACTATTTCGACATAGAAACCTATTCGCCGGGGGAAAAAATCGACCCGAGCACGGACAAAATAATTTCAATACAGTTCCAGGAGCTCAGCGATGAAAGCGGCGAGGCGGTAGGCCCGCTTCACGTTTACAAGGAATGGGAATCCGGCGAGGAAGCCATTGTGAGGAAATTCTTTCCAAAATTCAGGGCTTGGGAGTTCATTCCCGTTGGCACAAACCTTGCCTTTGAGAGAATGTTCTTAAAGGAAAAATTCGAAAAATATTTAGGAAGAGGGGTAACACACAAGTACTTGGACTACTACATGCCGAGCATTGATTTGCAGCCGGTGCTCGTGGTAATGAACAAAGGGCAGTTCAGGGGCTCCGGACTGCACTACTTCTCGGACAAGGAGTCCAGCGGCGAGAAAATAAAGGAATGGTACGAGGCAGGGGATTTCAAAAGCATCGAGGAATACATAAGAATGGAAGCCCGCGCTTTCATCAAGTTGTACGTTAAACTGCAGAAAGAGTTGCCCAAAATTTTTCCGCGCAAAGAGCCGCTGGAACAGGGACCCTGACACTGCACTTTCAGATTTTTCTCCGCATCAGGTAGCCGATGCACGAGCCCACAATGAGGGCTAGGATTAAAATAAGGGAAAGTTCGGGCAATGGCACAAAGCGTGCCGCCTGAATGGGCGTGAGCACGGGCGTCGGCGATGCAACGTCTTCAGGAATTCCCATTGTTGCCTCTTCCGCTGCCTTTCTTGCAGCGTCCGCGGCGCTTTCCGCGGCACCCATTTCCGGTGCCTGCAGCGGCTGCGCTGCCTCGAATGCCTGGGGCAAGAACTGGAAGGAGAAAAGCCGCGAGAGAAACAACGCCGTTGTTCCGAGCAGGAGCAATGAGGAGACCGCGAGCGTTATGAGCACTTTTATTTCCGTCGGATTCACTATGTTCTTTCCTTTCATTGTTAATGCATAGTATTTCCACTTGTAGCCCTCGTCAATCTTTTTAACCAGGCCTGCTTTCAACAGTACCTCCATGTGCTCTTTTACCGTGGAATTCCTCAGCTCGAGCGCGCTTGAAAGCTCGGATAACGTTTTGCGGCGCTCGTAAAGGCTTTTGAGGACGTTCACCCTGGTGTCAACGCTCAGTGCCTTGAACGATTCTCGGTCGAGTGTTATTTTGTCCTCCATTTTTACCACGTGCCACGGCATGCGCCAGTAAGAAAAGTGGGGCGGAATATTTAAATCTTTGGGGTTTTTGTGAGGGCAAAAGCGAAGGATTAAAAGCAAAAAGCGCAGGAATTAATATATGAAAAAAGCGAGCCCTGGAAGTTTTACCGGAAAGGGCAGGCGTCTGGCGCGGATTGCGAGAAGCCTGTTCAGGGCAAGGCATAAGGAGAATATCCGCATTCCCACGCTGAGAAAAGTGATAATGAAAAGAATGCAAAAAGGAATTCCTTTTACCGCGGAGGAAATAGCCGAGGTAACCGGTTTTCCTGTGAAAGATGTCAGGGAAAGGCTGGATACAGCTGCCGAGCACGGAAAAAGGGAAATAAGGGGAGTGAAAAGAACAATCACTGTGCAGACAGGTCTTGCCAGAACGGTTATTGGAGACCGTGGAAAAAGGCATGTTGCCTATTTTAGCATTGACCTTCCCCCGCTCGCGGAAATAAAAAGGCACGCCGGCTACAATGCACTGCTCAAGCTTGTTGTAACCCATCCCCTGAAGCCGGCACTGAAGGACGAGGTTATAAAAAGGAAGAACCGGTCTGTAAAAAATAACAAAAGAGTGGTTATTCCGCCGGAACTCGTTGAAAGAATGCTCAACAACCTCGAAAAAGCGGGGGTTATCAGGGGCTATATAGAAGAAAGGGAAACGGACAGGGCAAAGCAGTCAAAGTACGCGATTACCGAAAGAGGGAAAAAGGTCAGCAAGTGGTTCCAAAGCCATTCCCGCTGAATTCGCGCTGGATTCAGAGCCTGAATTCCTTTATTATTTTTTCCTCTTCGCCTTTTATGTGCGCTGTTACCTCAATGTAGGGTTCGAGCCCAGAATTCTTTATTTTTGATTTTATCAGTTCGTCTATCTGGAATATTCCCGCGGAGTTGCCCATCACTATTTCAATGTGAATCGGCACGCTTTTGCCCTTGCTTATTACGACGTTTTTTATTGCGAGCGCTGACACTGAATGAATGTCAACCTTGCCCGCGTCAAAAGGAATGCGCGCCCTTCCCTTCTTTGCGTCCAGGGAATCCGCTACGCGAACGCAGCCCGCTTCGATTGTGTGCGGATAGAATTCCTTTTCGTGGCATATTATGGCGTGCAGTATTTCGGCTTTCATTATCACCGCGTCTTTTTTGGAATAAATTCCCTGTAGCAGGGAGTCAAGCAACGGAAGCGCTATGGGAACGGAAAACTGCGCGTGCTCTCTCCTGTGAACAATGTGCCCCAGGTCGTGCAGTGCTGCGGCTAACACCACAACGACCTCCGCGTCGTTATTCTTGAAATTGTACTCTTTTACAATGCCGGGAGTAACGCCGGATTGCATGAGCATTCTGAGGAGCTTCAAAGCAATGTTTGAAACGATTGCCACATGCGTTTTCCCGTGGTCGTTGTATTTCATCCTGTCAACCGCGAGAACGTTCGCACAATCCCAGTACTGCCTTATCTCCTCGCTCGACTTGAGCCTTTCAACGATTTTTCCCAGTTTTTTGTTTCCCTTTGCGGGAATGTTCAGAATCATTTATTTCACCTTAAATTCACTTTCAAAATTCACTTTCAACAAACATTCAATAAATGCAATAATTGCAGTAATGGAATTATTGCACCCTATAATAAGAAAAAGGTAACCTCGCGGCTTTGCGCGAGCCAATTACCTTTTTATTCCTTTTCCGCGAAAAAATAATGTTGCGGACAGGGAATGTAGCACAGCTGGCCTAGTGCACTCGGCTGATAAGTGGAGGGAATTCAGAAACCGAGAGGTCGGCGGTTCGAATCCGCCCATTCCCATTCCGCGCTTTTTTTAAATTCTCCCGTGCTAATTCTTTCTCATGCCCGCAAAAGCGCTCTTGTTTGACGTGGGATACACGCTCCAGGACGACGGCATGCTTTTTGAAAAAAGCCTGGAGCACGCGGGAAAATGGCTAAAAGCAAAGGGGGCAATTTCTTCCGCGGAAAAGTTCCGAAAAGCCTATTTGCACTTTGATGCACGAATGCATTCCTACAAGTACAGCCATGTTTTCGGAGAGGAGGACATAATGCGCAGGGCACTCAAAAAGCTCGGCGCGGACACAAAACCCGCCAAAGGCGCAGTGGAAGAATGGCGCGCCTTTCAGAAAGCACGCTTCAAGCCGAACAGGAAATTCAGGAAGGCGCTGGTTTGGGCGAGAATGGAGGGCTTTCGCACTGCGATTGTTTCAAACGACCGCTCTGAGCGCATGAACGCTTTGCTGCAAGTGCACGGCGTCAGGCCTTTTTTGAACGCGGTTATTGTATCGGAGGAAGCCGGGACGGAGAAGCCCAAGAAAAAAATCTTCGAACTGGCGCTCAGAAAACTCAGGGTAAAACCTCACAACGCGGTTATGTTCGGCGACAGCCCTGTAGCGGACGGGGCGGCAAAGCGCCTGGGAATAAAATGGGTGAAAGTGAAAAAGTTTGACCGGGGCGCGCTGTGGGAAAAGGGAAAAAAATTTTCCCCCGACCAGGAAATCCCGGAAATAAGCAGGGAAAGCCTGCAGCGTGTTCTGGCAGGGCTCTAAATGCCTTCCCACATTTCGACAAACGAATCCACCAAATCGTCCAAAAAACTCTTCCTGTACCCTATTATGATTTCCTTTGCCTGCTCGGCGTTCGCCAGCGAAAAATACGTTTTCTTTTTCCTGCGCTTTTTTTCAACCAGCCCCGCTTTTATGAGCTTCTGCATGTGGAAGGAAACAGTGCTCGGAGCAAGACCCAGGAACCTTGCGAGCTGCTTGTTTGTGGCGCGCTTTTTCTGCACAAGGAAAAGGACTATTTTCCTCACGCTCTCCTCGCGGAACAGGGAAAGCGCTACCTTTTCCTCCTCGGACTGCTCGCCGTACACGGGGAAAAAACGCGTGAATTTGCCTTTCTTCCTAGACTTGACCAAGTGCTGTTTCTGCAGCACATCCAAGTGATACTGCAGCGAGCCTATGGCGAGGTCTGTCCTGCGCTGCAGTTCCCTGAAATGAATGCCCGGGGCTCTTTCCACTTGCGAGTAGATTTTTTTTCTCGTATCGAGTTCCAGATACCGGGCGCGTTCGTCCATTTTCATGTTCTTCACCGGCTACTTTTTGAACAAAGCGAGGAACAGCGAAAGGAATATAAGCAATTCGAAAACGTTCTCGCTGGAATCCGAGAGGAAATAACCCGGGGAAACGAAAATGTCAAACACTTTCAGCCCCCATTTTATGGCAAAGAAGAGGAATGCCGCTGCCACAAAAAGGGATTTCTTCGAGCCTGTTTTCCTGTAACCCAAGAACGCGAGAGCGAAGAGGAAAATCGACAAAAGGAATATCACCGGTTTTATAAAAGGGTCGAGCTGGAATGCAAATTGCGCTGCCGGTCTCAGAAAATCCCAGGGCGCCTGCGCTATTGCCGCGGGCACAAATAGTACTAGGGCTATTGGTACAATCCATCGAATTTTAGAATCCACAAACATCACGCTCCAAAAGAAAAGTATTGGGGGAAAGGAATAAAAAAAGAGAAGAAGAGTGCGTTGTGAGGTGAAACAATCCCAACGCACCGAAACAAAGCTTGGGGGTTAATGCTGATATACTTTCCTCTCTGCATTTATAAAGGCTTTATGGTACAAAGCCTAAAAATTCGTACAATAATCGAATCCGCTGGAAGAAGCGGATTCAGCACTCTGCGGCCTTCAAGAGCACATTGCGCGACCTTGGACCGTCAAATTCGCAGAAGAAGACGCCCTGCCATGTGCCCAATGCCAGGGAACCCTTTTCTATGGGCACAATAGCGGAGCAGCCTACAAGCGATGACTTGATGTGCGAATCGGCGTTTCCCTCCGCATGGGAATAACCAGCGTTTTCCGGCACAATCTCTGAGAGTTTTTTCAATATGTCATTCTTTACCGCGGGGTCCGCGGACTCGTTTATTGTTATTGCCGCAGTGGTGTGCGGAGCGTACAAAAAGCAGATGCCGTTTTTAACTCCGCACCTTTCGACAAAGCGGCTTACTTTGGGAGTAATGTCGATGAATTCATTCCTCTTTGAAGTGCGTATTTCAATCTTTTCCATTTTTCTCACTACGGGTAGGTCCTGTTAATAGTGCGCGGGAAGGGCACTACATCGCGAATGTGTCCCGCCTTACAGTACCACGCTGTAAGCCTCTCCAGTCCGAGCCCGAAGCCCGCATGCGGAACCGAACCATACTTCCTCAAATCAATATACCATTGGTAGGGCTTGGGGTCAATGCCGTCTTCCTTCATACGCTGGATGAGAACTTCGGCTTTCCATGTGCGCTCTCCGCCGCCGATTATTTCGCCGTATCCCTCCGGCGCGAGCAAATCGTTGCAGAGTATTTCCTCCGGATTGTTTGGGTCGGGGCGGTGGTAAAACGGCTTGAGCGAGCGGGGGAAATTGGTTACGAACAGCGGCACATCAAAGTTCCTGGTGAGTTCCCTTTCCTCTTTTTCCCCGAAATCGCTTCCTTTTTTCAGGTGCGGGAATTTTTTCCTCGCGAGTTCTAACACTTCGTCGTACTTCATTCTCTTGAACTTTTTCTCCGCAGCGGGCTTCAGTGTTTTCGGATCTCTGCCAAGGGCGAGCAGTTCTTTTTTGCTTTCTTTCATTACCCGCTTGGTGATAAACCTTATCATTTCCTCCTCGAAGTCCATTATTCCTTCGAGGTCTGTCCACGGCAGTTCCACCTCGGCGTGCCAGAATTCCGTGAGATGCCTCGTGGTCTTCGATTTTTCCGCGCGGAAGCTTGGCGCGATTGTATAAACGTTTCCCAGCGAATACATCAGCACTTCCAGGTAAAACTGGGAGCTCTGGGTGAGGTACACTGTTTTCCCAAAATACGGCACCTTGAACAATGTGAGAGCGCCTTCAACCATTCCCGTTACAAACATTGGTCCGCTTGCTTCAGTGCAGTGTTTTTTTTCCATGAAATCACGGAAAGCACCGAAGACTGTTGCTCTGACCTTGAGAGCGTCGCGCATTTTTGCGCTGCGGAGCCACAAGTGCCTTACATCCATCAGGAATTCGGTGCTCAGGTCTTTTTGTATTGGAAAAACTTCAGCCAGGTCAACTATTTCGAATTTTTTTATTTGCAGTTCCACTCCGCCCGGTGCCCTGCTGTCTTTGTGTAATGCTCCGGACAATTCAACGCTTGACTCGATTGTCGAGCGGGAGCATTCCAGGAACAGTTCCCTGCCCGCTTTCGCGGAATCGCAAACGCATTGTATTTCCGCGGTTTCGTCCCTGAGGAGGATGAATGTCTTTCCCTTGAGGTCGCGCTTTCTTTTAATCCAGCCGCGCAGCTGCACTGTGCCGGAGCCTTTTTCAAACGCCCTCTCGATTTTTGTAAATTTCAATCAAACCACTTAACACTTTTACACAGGTAATAAATAAAACGCTTTTTATGTGCCTTTTCCGCGGCTAGGGCGAGTGAACTCCCGGAACCTTGGGGAACGCTGCTGCCTGCCACACTTTCTCCAAACCGCAGAGATAGCGCGTGAAACGCTCTATTCCGAGACCAAAGCCCGCTGACGGGGGAATTCCCGAGCGGAGCATTTCAAAGTACCAGCCGTATTCCTTTGGGTTTACGCCGGCGCGGAGCATTCCTTCCCTGGCGCCTGCCGGCCTGTGCTCCCGCTCGCTTCCGGAAATTGCCTCGCCGAAGCCCTCTGGGTACATGAGGTCAAAATCCACGAGGACTTTGGAATCATTATCCGAAACCCTGTCATAGAAGCCGCGGGAGCCCTTTGGATAATCAATTACCCAGAAGAAATCCCTTATGCTTTCCGAAAGGACTTTCTCCGCCTCCCACGGAATTTCTTTGTCGGCTGAAACGCCGAAGCCCTCGCTCTTAAGAATTTCAACCGCTTTGCTGTGGGGCAATTTCCTGAAAGGCGGCTTAGGCACGCGCAAATCCCTTCCGAGCACGGAGAGCTCCGCCTCGCATTCCTCTTTCACCGTTTTCACCGCGCCTGCTATCATTTCCTCGGCGAGGCGCATTATTTCGGCGCGGGAAAATCTCGCGGCTTCAACATCCAACTGCGTGAATTCCGCGAGATGCCTGCCGGTTTCCGCCGCGTCCGGCGGCTCCAGGCGGACGTTCGGGGAAAAGGAGAAAATTTTCTTTATTGCGGTTAAAGCCATTTGCTTGTGCAGTATCATGGAGGTCATTAACTTGTATTCCTTTCCGTAGAATCGCGTTGTTGCAGCAAGCGCTCCCCTTATTCCGGGGTCGGTGCACGTGGAAAGAATCGGTGCGCGCAATTCCACAAAGCCCCTATCTCGCAGGAATTTGCCCATTGCAAAGCAGGCAGCGGACTGCACTCTCAGCATGGGCTCGGTAAGGGGGTGCCTGAATGAAAGGTGCCTTTTGCGCACCATTTCAAGGGAAGAAAAAGGAGCAACGCTTTTGCTTTTCCGGAGTTCAATAAAAACCACCCCCGAACTCTTTCGCGGATAGAAAATAGCGCAGTGAAAGTATAAAAGCTTTATTCCAAAAAAATGAGAAATATTACAAAAAATAGCAAAATATATATTCTTTTTGGAACACATGTTTCAACATGGATTCTAAGGACGAACGGATTCTCCAAGCCCTCAGGGGGGATGCCTCTGCCTCCAAGAGAAAAATCGCGAAAAAAACGGGCATTCCCCTTACAACAGTGTTCCATAGAATCCAGGGAATGGAAAAAGGCGGCGTAATCAGGAAATACACCGTCGACCTCGACTTCGGCAAAATGGGTTATCTCCTTTGTGCCTTCGTTTTTGCCTCAGTAAAGCAGAATCCCGCCGAAGTCGAATCCATTTCCCAGCAGGACATTGCAGAGGAAATACTGAAAAAGTTCGCGAGCGTTGAAAGCGTTTCAATTGTAACCGGGGAAATCGATTTGATAATAAAGGCAAGGTTTAAGTCAGTACCTGAACTGAACAGGTTCATCACAAAAGGGCTCAGAAACATTCCGGGCATTGACAAGACCGTTACCTCAATCGTCCTGGAGGAAATTTCAGAGACTTAAAACTTTTTCCAGCTCGTTGTGAGCGTTACCGTTGCTTGCAATGAACACTTTTTCCCCAATGCGCCACTCTTTTCCCCTGCCATTAGTGGCTTTGCCGCCGGCTTCCCTCACGAGCACTGCACCTGCGGCTGCATCCCAGGGATTGATGTTGTAGTTTATGAACGCGTCAAACTTGCCGGAGGCAATGTACGCAAGCTCCAACTCCGAAGCACCAAACATTCTGACAGAGCGCACTGTACGATACACCCTGGCAAACCTTTCCTGCTTTATGCGCCAGGATTCCTGCTTTTTGAGCCCTGAGCGCAGGGGCAGAACACAGACGAACTCGTGCAGTTTGCTGCGCCCGGACACGGAAATTTTTTTGCCGTTGCGCGTTGCACCCTTTCCCTTCTCCGCAACAAAGAGGTCATTGCGCAGTGGGTCGAATACAACGCCGAGCACCGGTTCTTTCTCCAGCGAGAGCGCAATGGAAACGCAGAAGAAGGGCAATCCGACAGAATAATTGTTCGTCCCGTCCAAGGGATCCACCAGCCACGTGAATTCATTGCTTCCCTTGTAAGAGCCGGATTCCTCCGCGAGAATGCTGTGCTCCGGAAATTTTTTGCGGAGAATGTTGAGTATTTCTTTTTCCGCGAGAAGGTCCGCTTCCGTCACATAATCGTAAATGCTGGATTTGGTGCGTATGTCCTGCAGTTTTTCGAATTTTTCCATCGCGATTTTTCCCGCTTTTTTCGCGGCAGTTATTGCCGCATTCCTTTCTTTTTTCAAATTTCCACTTCCAGCATGTCCCGGGCGAGCACCACTTCGCCCTTAAACTCTTTCCGTATCTCCGCGGCAATGTCCGTGCTTTCAACCATGGGATAGAAATGGGTGAGGAGCAATTTTTTTGGCTTGGCGCGCTTGGCAACCAGAGCGCATTCTTTCGGCGTCAAATGCTCGAAGCCCTGCATTTCATTGGGCAGAGAGCATTCCAGTACGAGCAAGTCCGCATCCTTTGAAACGCTGACTATTTCCTCGCAGTAGCACGTGTCACCCGAAAAAACCACGCTCTTTCCTTCGCACTCTATTCTGTAAGCGAGTGCGGGCACGGCATGCCTCACGGGCCTGCTCTTCACGCTGAAGCCGAACAGTTCGAATTTTGAAACTTCCATTTCGCGTATTTTCACCGCGAAATCCAACCTTTCAATAAAGGGGAATGCCTTCACCAGATGAGAGTAGAATTCTTTTATGCCGCGCGGACCGAAAAGGTTGAACTGCCTCTTCTCAGTGCCCTGCCTGAAAATCTTGGAGTGCTTCTTGTAAGCAAGCAGTGAAACCAAATCAAGCGAATGGTCGGGGTGAGCGTGCGTCAGCAGCAGCGTGAATATTTCCAGCGGGTTCCCAACCTGTTGCAACCGGCGCAGGTTTCCGGGACCGAAATCGATGAGCATTTTTGCGTCCGCGCTTTCAAGCAGGAATGCTGCGCAATTTCTTTCCTTTGAAAGAATTGAGCCGGAGCCCAGCACGGTCAGCTTCATTTAATTCCCTCAGGGGGCAATCCTGTCCGGGTCTCTGGGCAAAAGAATCACTTCCCTTATGTTCTCAATGTCCAGCAGGCCCTGCACCATCCTGTCAAGACCCAGGCCGGTGCCGCCGTGCGGTGGGCAGCCGTACTTGAATATTTCAGCGTATTCTTTCATGTCCCTGTCCAGGTCAATGCCGGCATCCTTTGCCTGCCGCTTTAGTACTTCATGCCTGTGCTCGCGCTGCGAGCCGGTTGCCACTTCCACACCATTCCACAATAGGTCAAAGCTCATGGAAATGTTTGGCTCATTGGCAGGCTTCATGTGGTAAAAAGGTCTTATTGCAAAAGGATAGCGGTAAACGAAAACGAATTCTGATTTCCACCCTTTCTTTATTATTTCGGCGAGCGCGCCCTGGGTTTCGAGGTTGAGGTCTTCCTCCGCGCCGAGCTTGAATCCTTTTTCTTTTGCCAGCATTTCCTTGGCTTCTTTCATTGTAACGCGGGGAATCTTTTTTGGGAACGCCAGCCGGCGTTCCAGTATCGTGAGTTCCTCTTTACATTCCTCGTTCAAGCGCTTGAAAATGTGTCTGAACAACCCTTCCACAGTATCCATTACGTCGTGCTCGTCCCTTATGAACCCCTGCTCGAAGTCAATTCCCGTGAATTCCGTCAGGTGCGCCGAAGTCCTGGACTTTTCCGCACGGTAAACGGGCGCGATTTCGTACACGCGCTCGAGGCCTGCGGCAACGAACATCTGCTTGTAGACCTGCGGGCTCTGCGCAAGATATGCCTTTCTGTCGAAGTATTTTACCTCGAACAATTCCGCGCCTGTTTCAACACCTATTGTCGTGAGCTTTGGGGTATTGATGTTTATGAAACCCGCTGAATCAAAGTATTCCACTGCGTATTTTAGCACTTTTCCGCGGATTGTGAAAATCGCAACGCTTTTCCTGTTCCGCAGGTCCAAGAACCTGTGGTCCAGGCGCGAGCTAAGGTCGGATTCAATTTTTCCGCTTATGTCCAATGGAACAGGAGCATCCGCCTTTGAGATTATTTCGATTTCTGAGGGGATTATTTCCACTCCCATCTGCGCCTTCTCGGATTTTTGGACCTTGCCCTTAACGTAAAGCACTGATTCCTTTGAAATTTCGTCAAATGAATTAAAAAGCTCCTTGCTCACGCTTTTTTTGGGCAGGGTTGCCTGCACTTTGCCAGTGCGGTCTTTCAGTATTATAAATTTCAGCCCGCCGAAATTCCTCAGATCGTGGGCCCAGCCCTGAACGAATGCATTTTTGCCCTTCATTTTTGGCGTGTCCTTGGCATAAGTCCTTTCCATTAAAGCCCTCCTTAAAAAGCCCCTATTCTTTGTAATAACAACAGTTTTTATTTATTGGGCATTTACCGCACTGCGGCTTCTTTGTGCAAAAGTTTTTGCCCAGTTCCACGAGCAGTGCGTGGAATTCGCCGTATTTTGGAACCGAGCGCGGCATTCCCTCCCAGAAGAATTGCTGCAGTTCCGCATAAGAGCGGAACTCTTTCCCGAACACGCGCTCGGCAATCCTTTTAGTGTAAGCGTCCACTACAAACACTGGCCTGCCCGCTGCGTAAAGCATAATGCTGTCCGCTGTTTCCTCGCCGATGCCGTGCAGGGAAAGAAGTTCCTGGCGGAGTTGCGCGGCGGGCTTTGAGAGCATTTTTTCAAGGTTTCCGGCGTACTCTTTCCGCACATGGGCTGCGAACCTTTTAATGCGCAGGGATTTCTGGTTGAAGTAGCCGCTCGGCTTAATCAGAGAGGCGAGTCTTTTCCCGGGCGTGGAGGAAATTCCTTGAACTGAGAGAATTCCGGCATTGAGCAGATTCTCAATTGCCCTTTCTGCGTTCTTCCACGCAGTGTTCTGCGTCAGGATGGCGCCGACGCACACTTCAAATTTCTGCCGCGCGGAAAGCCTGCTGCGTCTTTTGTAAGACGGCTTTTTTTCCCCGCGCTCTGTGACAGGCCACCAGTGCCGGGGACCAAATTCCCTGGCAAGCATTCTATAAAGCGAGGGTGTTTCCATGCAAAATAACTTCCAGCAGAAATCCTTTTAGTTCTGCCTGCAGAAAAGCTGCCCAATAGAAGAACAAGATATTTAAATATATTGATTTATAGTTATCTATAGGCGATTATATTGACTGATACTACCACTATCCAAGTACCCCGCAAGGTTAAAAGGGAACTGGATTCCTTCAAGGGGCACGCCAGGGAAACCTATGCGGAAGTGATTGAAAAACTGGTTGAGCTGGCAAGGGAAAGCGAGGAAAGCAAAATGGAACTGAGTGAGGAAACACTGCGCGGAATCAGGGAGGCGGAAGATGACATTAAAAAAGGCAGGGTTTACACCACCTCACAGATAAAAAAAGAACTGGGTCTTTGAATGCCTTTTGAAGTAATCTGGACAAACCGCTCAAAAAAAGACCTCAAACTGGTTGACAAAACAATGGCTGCAAGAATTGTTGAAAAAGTGGAAGCCCTTGGAGCGCAGGATTCAATCTTTTTGGAGAAGGTCAAGGGCACGCCTTACAATAAATTCAGGGTCGGCAGGTACAGGGTTCTGATTAAAAAATTCCCAGCAACAAAAAAACTCTTCATCCTGAGGGCAAGGCACAGGAAGAAGGTTTACAAGAACATTTGAAAAATATCAAAAAAAGCCGCAAAAAAATTTATTTGTTACTTTTCCTTCTCGGCAGCGGTCTGCGGGAAAAGCATGTCGAAAAAGGTTTCAACCGCTTTCCTTTCGTGTATTGAGAGATCGGGTCTTTCGTTTGCCTCGATTATTTTGTATTCTTTGCCCGTAAGCCTGGGAACAATGAAATCGATTCCTGTAACGGGAATGCCTATCGCTCTCGCGGCTTCCTCCGCGGCTTCTGCTATTCTCTGATGCAGTTTGGAGGTTATCCTGTGCACTGTCCCGCCAGTGTGCAGGTTGGAGGTTTTCCTCACCTGAATCTCTCTTCCCTTGGGAAGAACTGAATCCAAATCAAAGCCCTGGCTTTTTATCAAACGGAGCGTTTCGCTGTCAAAGGGAACACTGCTTTCCCCGCCTGAAGCCGACATTCTCCTCCTGTTCAGCTTTTCAATGAGTTCTTTCACTGAGTGCTTTCCAGTGCCTTTTATGACCGGGGGCTTTCTGCTGACTGCCGCGATTGCCCTGAAGCCTATTACTAAAACGCGTATGTCGTGGCCCTGCACGTATTCCTCAAGCAAAACCTTTTCGCTCTCCCTGCCCGCTGTTTCTATTGCTGCGCTCATTTCCTCCGGCTTTCTTACGTCGACGGAAATGCCGCGGCCGCCCTCGCTGTTCGCCGGTTTCACCACAACCTTTTTGTGTTTTTTTAAGAACAGGAGGTTTTTCTTTTTTGTTCCTGCGACAGCCTGTGCCGGAATATTCAATCCCGCGTTTCCGAGAACGCGCAGCGTTAATTCCTTGTCCTGGCACCTGCTCATTGCAACCGCGTTTGTCAGTTCTGTCAATGATTCCCTGCACCTGATTTTTCTTCCGCCGTAGCGCAGTTCGAAGAAAGCTGCCTCGCGGTCGAGCACTTCCACCACTATGCCGCGCCTCCGCGCTTCGTCCACGATAACCTGTGCCTGGGGCTTGAATTTTTTCCTCGTAACGGGCTCTGTGAAAAGCGGCTCGTTAACCGGGTTTTTGTGCTTGAGCGTGAAAGTGACAATCTGCCTGAAGCCCATTTTTTTGTAGAGGCGCGTAGCGGGTCTGTTTCCGTGCATTACCGAGAGGTCCAGATAGGAGAGACCGCGTTTCTTGTAATAATTTATAAGATGTCTTACAAGCGCTTCGCCCACGCCGGGCTGTGGTTCCTGGGGGTCGACCGCGAGAGCCCAGAAACTCGCGCCATTGCCTGGGTCGTTGAACAGAATGCTGTGGTCGATGCCCGTAATTGTTCCTATTGCTTTTCCTGTTTTTTTGTCTTTTGCCACGAAAAGGGTTACTGTGCGGGAATTCATGTGTTCTTTTATGAATTCCGGCTTTGCTGTAACGTGCTTTCTTGCCCTGAGTATTGCGTTCACTGCCTTTATGTCGCGCAGACCCTTTGGCTTTTCAATGTTGAATTCAGGGGCTTTGCCTTTCCTTGGCTTGTATTTTTCCAAGTAAAGCCTGTACATGTGGCTTGGGTCCAAAAAAATTTCCTGCGGTGCCTTTGAAATGACCAAGTGGGGAAAATTGGAGTAAACCGCCATGTTTGTCTGCCCGCGCTTTTCATCGCATAAAAGTTTTGCTACCTCTCTGGATTTTTTGAAAGTGTTCGCAAAAACAAGCTTTCCCCAGCCGAGTTCCAGTGCAATGTTCTTTTTTATTTCCCCTGCAAACTTGTGGCTTAGCTTCAGGTCCCTTGCCTCGGGGTATTTCAATTTGTTCTTTTTTCTGCGCTTTTTCGCCGCCCCGTGCTTTTTCCCTTTCTTGCCTTTTCCCGGTTTTTTCTTTTTCCTCGGTTTTTTTGAAGCCAAACGAGAGACCTCCGCTGAACTGTAAAATTGGGGGGGTCATAATTTAAAGGGTTTTGCCTGGGAAAGATTTTTATGGCTGTCAAAAGAATTCGGTTGATTGGAGACCCTGTCCTCAGGAAAAAGAGCAAGCCTGTTAAGAAAAGCGAAAAAAGGCTTGTGAAAAAACTGGTCAAAGACCTGAAGGACACGCTGCTTGATTTCAGGGAAAGGAAAAAGTACGGCAGGGGAATCGCGGCACCGCAGCTGGGCGTGCTGAAAAGGGTTATATTCATCCGCTTCAAGGGCAGGGATTACGCAATAATCAATCCCAGGATTGTGAAAAAGAGCAAGAGAAAATTCAAATTGTGGGATTCCTGTTTCAGTTTTGACATTGCTTTTTTTGTCAGAGTGGAAAGGCACTGGTCAGTTACAGTGCAGTACCTGGATGAAAACTTTGAAAAGAAAGAACTTAAAGCAAGCGGAGACCTCTCCGAACTATTGCAGCACGAAATAGACCATTTGTCGGGAGTGCTGGCAACGGACAGGATGGTTTCAAGAAAAGGAATAATCTCGTTACAGGAATACAAAAAACGGTTCGCCAATTAAACGAATTCCGGCAGCGAGTGCTGGAAGTTTTTTGATTTCGGGGACGCGCGAAACGGTTTTTCGAATTTGGCGGGAAAGTCAGGCAAGGGCCTTTGCTTTCTTTCCCTCAGCGCCAACAGCTCCAATCGATTCTTTCAACAGCTTGTTGTCCAACTCAATCAACTGTTTTACCAGCGGGCTTTTGGCGTTCAGCTTGTACAGTCTGGCCTTTCCGACCTTTCTGGTGAACTTGACTATTCCGTTTTTTTCCAGTCTGTCCCAGAACGTTTCCAAGGTATTCCACGAAACATCCGCGTTCCCGCAGATGTCCTTTTTCGAGTAGTCGAAGATGTCGTTCTCTATAAGAAAATCAAATACCCTGATTATCGGGTAATCCCCGAAAAACTCCACAAAAAAGGATTTATTCTCCATGTCCAACACATTCATTTTATGGGTTTCAATATTTTTATGGTTAAAATGCATATTTTTACTATATATTTTCTATTTAGCATAAGCAGACATAAGTTTAAATATTTTACTCTTATTATTTCAATTTATGAAACTTTCTTCTTTTCGAGTCAGGCGCTGGATTCTGAAGAAAATGGCCAGGCACAACTGGTGGGGCGGAAAGCACACCGCTTTTGATAACATTCCAAAAGGCGCTCCTAAAGAGAACTGGAAGACTATTAGAAAGGAATTAAAAACTCTTATCAGAGAGGGGCTTGTAATTCCAAAAAAGGCCCCTTATGGGTTGCATGTTTCGCTTAATGTAAAAAAGAAGGCGGAAATTGAAAGAATTATTTTTGATTAGAAAAATGAAAAGGCAGAATTTTAACCGGGCTGGGCGGTTATCTGCGAGCAGTGCCCCTCTTGCCTTTCCTTACTACCGCGGGAGTTTTTAGTTTTTCTATGATTGGCTTCACTCTGGACCAGACGTAGGGGTCGGTCATAAACTGGGGTCCGAAAAAATCCGCCACAGCCCTTGTCCTGAGGTGGGGGTGCGTTTGGGCTGCTATCTGTATAACCTGCCGCTCAATAAATCTTCTATCCATCTTAATTATAAGCCTGTAAGGCGGTCTCCACTTTGGGCCATGGGTCAAAATTCCATCCAATCTTTCCCTAAAACCCCTGACAGCTGCCCCTATTTCCTGAGGTTTCCTAATGAAAAGAACGTATGCGTCTGCATCTGGGTTCAGGTCCAGTCTCTCAAAAACAGAAAGCGCTTCCCTTCTCCTAATGCCTTCCATTGAATCCTCTTTTCCCACAACGAGTTCATCGCTGCCAATATTTTTGGTCTCAGGTGAACAAAGGAACATTGCAACAATCTGCTTCGGGCCGTGCTTGAAAATCGGCTTTCCGTTGGCATCCCTTACAAGGCTTCCCTCCGAATCCACTTCCCACTTTTCAAGCATTCCCTTGCCGCCATAAATGGGCAATGCATATACCTGCCTGCCCTCTCTGAGGGAAGCTCTCACCATTTTGGACTTTGAATGCGAAAAAATCTCTGTAACATTTAGTGCATCCTCTCCAGTCCTAACCCTGCCGGCATACCAATGCTTATATTTGGCTAGAGCGCTGCTAACTTTTGACATGAGAATCCCGCCCAAAGGCTAAATAATTATATTTAGCCAACTTTAAAACTTTAATCAAACAGGGCAATGTGCACAAAACTCAAACGAATTCAGGCAGCGACTGCTGGAAGTTTTTTGATTCAAGCGGTCTGGCTGGAATCCCGAGTCTGCGCTTCACTGAGCGCGCGAATTCATTCGCGTAACCGTGCATTGTGAGCACGCTGCAGGGCTCGGCTTGCTCAATGTAAGAGAGCAGCTGGTCGAATGAAGCATGGTCGGAAAGAGGGAAAACTTGGTCAAAATGATGACGGTAATTCCAGCCCGTGGCTTTCGCGCTCACGACCTTGCGCTTCAGGGAATACCCCAGTGCCTGGAACAAGTGCTGCGAGCAGAGCGAGGGAGGCATTATTAAAACGCTGGAATCCTGCAAATTGTGGTTCAATTTGAAGTATTCCCCCAGCCGCGCGCCGTGTTCTTCGTAAATTTTGTTGTTCTCGTAAATCCGCGAGTGCACCAATGGGGGAATGCCCAGAAAAGCGTTGCAGAACGCTGTTAACTCCTGTGCCTTGCCGGTGCTGTAGCCCGCGAGCACCACAAAATTGTTCTTTTTAATCTCTTTTTTCACCCATGAAGCCATTTTATCGTACACTTCGCTTCTTTCGGGAAAGCGGTAGTTCGGCAGACCAAAAGTGCTTTCAATCACAAGCGTGTCGCAATGCAGCGGAACAGCGCCTTTCTGTATGAGGGAGTCCTGCATTTTGAAGTCGGAGGTTACGGCAATTGTTTTATCCCCCTCGAGCAGTGCCTGCACCGCTCCCAAAATGTGCCCGGAGTTGTGGACTTCGAGGGAGAATGAGCCCATGGGAACTTTACTGCCCATGCGCAGCGCATTCGCCTTTTTCGCCTTTTTGTAGTTTTGCTCTATGAGGGAGAGCGTGGGCGGAGAGCAGAGCACGGCATTCCTGTTGGAAAAGTTAACGTGGTCTGCGTGGGCGTGCGATATCATGACAGTGCCTGCATCGCTCTTTGCGCTCGGGTCAATTATTAAATCCGAGCCGGAAACACGAATTCCTTTCTCCTCGAACACTTCCATTAAAGCGCCTCACAGAAGAATAGTGCGGCGGTAAATAAAAATGTTGCCCGCTTTTTACGCTGAACGAAAAAAAGCCACGGAAAAACAATTTAAAGAGTACTGCATTAATAATATGCGGTGTTTGCGTGCACGCAAGGCAGTTGTTGGAGAAAGCGCTGGATGAAATGAACGCATTGCACCTCCGCCTGAGGGACAGGAACTGGGCGGAATTCTCGCAGTATTCTTTTGCCAACGAACTCGAGGAATGCATTCACTCGCTCAGGGACATTTCAAAGCGCTTAAGTGAATTGGACAAAAAACTGGGAAAGCCATTGCGAGAGGAACTGAATTTTGCTCCACTCTTGAAGGATTTTGAAAAACTGGACGGATTCCTGAAGAGAAACCTGCAGATGGAAAGGAAGAAAGAGTCGCGGATACGGGAAGTGCATTTCCGCGAGCAAGCGGAAAAGCCCGAATTGTACGCAGCACTGCAGCAGAAGGCGCTTTCCATTTTGGTGCGCACGAGATTCCAGCTGGAGAGAACGGCAATCGCGCTCAAGCGCGAGCGCGTTGAGGAAAAATTAGAGGAGGGAAGCGCGGAAAAAAATTTAATGAAATTACTGGCTTCAAAGGAATCGGAACTGCAGGATTTGAGGGAAAAATTCAACGAAATGAAGAAGAAAACATTCATGGGAGTAATCCGCGACGAGGTTGCCGCGGATCTGGAGAAAGATTTGCTTGACCTCGGAAGGAAAATGGACTCGGATAAAAAGGAAATCGAAGCGCTGTGGGACCATTACCGCGGAAAATTCCAAGGACTGCAGCAGGAGTTCATGGATTTGAGGGAAAGACTGCATTTGATGAGCGGAACTTACGAGGAATACGTGGATAAAGTGGGGGAACTGAACGCGCTGTTGAAAAAGGAAAGGGATTACGCGAAGAAAACCGTGCTTGACATGGAGAATGACCTGCTTAAAATGAGAAACAAGTACAGCCTGGAAATGATGGGACTGGAGGAAAGCAAGGCAGCGGCGAGAAAAAAAGCAGAGGAGAAACTGGGCAAGCACGCGAGAAAACTGGAAAAGGACCTGGAGAGCAGGGACAAAATAATAGAGCATTTGAAGGAAATGCTCAAGCAAAGGGAAAAGGAAATAGAATCCATAGACAGGAGAAGGATTGCACTAAAAATGCTTTTGGACGCAAGAAAGGCAGGCGGAAAAAAGCGCAAGAGCGGAAAGGGGAAAAAGCGCGGGAAGAAAAAGAAAACGGAATGAAGAAATTCACACTTCACCCGCTTCCGGCACGAATTTGTCCGGGTGAAACAAGTAATTGAGCAGGAATTCTGACCATTTTTCCGTGAGCGCTTCTTTTTCCATTGCCCTCTGGTCCTCGGATTCGATTTCCTCCGCTCCGGATTCCTCTATCGCTTTTATTATGGGAGTGCCTGCCTGCAGTTCCACATCCACCAGTTTTTCCTTGAGAATGTCCACTTCGGGGTCCTTTTCCTCGTGCAGGCACAGCACGAAAATTAACTCGAATTCGTTCGCGCGGGACAGCGCCTTTCTCGGCAAATCGAGCTTGCCCGGAACAAATTCTGCATCAATGTCCAAATCGGCTATCTCTCCAGCGAGCTTTTCCTCCATTTCGGGGAAAATGTTCACCCCGCTCCCGGAATCGGACAGGAAAAGAATTTTCAAAACAAACGCCCCCTTTTTCCTCCAGATGACCTTTTATAAATGGAGTTAAAACTATTAATAACCTTTTCCCATTATTTAAGTGATGGTTTTCATGCTGCAGGGAATAGACGACGAGCCTTTGATACACCCATTCGAAGCCGGGGAATTCGAAGAGGAAAGGGAAAAAAGCCTCCTTGAAAAAATTCCCTCTTTTTATTCAAGGGAAGGACCCATACTGCCCGCAATCCCCAAAAAAGCCGTTTTCGGGCTTGCCGTGCTCGTTGCAGTATTCTTGTTCCTGTTTGTCGTGTGGCCTTTGATGCTGCCTGCCGCGGTAAGGCTGCACATTTCGGTTGAGGACACCGAGGGCGAGCCAATAGAAAACAACAAAATTTCCTTCATGCACCCGGAAACCGGCAGGCTGCTGCTCTCCAAGCAGGGAAGCGCGGAATACGATTTCGTGGTGTCGCAGGGAAATTACGTTGTAGCGGCAAGTGCGCCCTCCCCCTTCAAGACAGAATCATTTCCCGTCAAAGCGGAGGAGAACATAACCCAGACGCTCGTGCTGGCAAAGGATTTGGGGGTAAGAATAGCGGACATTGACCCTCTGGAAGACATTGCCGCGGGGGAGGAAAGGGAAACAATAATTACGCTGAAGAGCAATTCCTCATACCAGAGGGAAATTTCGCTGGTGTTCTCGGGATTCGAAAAGCTCGGCTTGGAAAGCGTGCCGGAAAAAATAATCGTTCCAAGCGGCGGAACCGCAAAAGCGACAATAATCGTGAAATTGCGGCAAGCATTGCAAAAAGAAGGAATTGAAGCCGGCTCCATAAGGGTAAAATACACCCATGAATCCTTTCCCTTTTCAGTGAAACTGCTCAGGAAAAGGGAACAATAGTTTTTTATAATAAAAAGGAATATACCTCTTGCATGGACGAGCTTTATTACTATATTCTGCCCTTCGCTGCGGTCACCGGATTTATTCTCGCACTGGCTGCCAACTGGGTGATTTCGAGAAAGGTGGGGGGGCTGAGGCATTTTTTTCTCAGGGAAGGCGGTCTCGAATTCATTAAAATGCCGTCCCTCGGAAAAAGAAAGGGAAAGGAAGTCAAAGGAATTGAACTGGTGCACTTCAAGGGAGGAAGCGCACTTGAATTCCTCGAAGTTCCCTCGCTTGCGGAAGCCCGTGCAAAAAAGGAGAAAAAAATCGTTCCCGCTGTTTGCCTGCTCACGGGAAAAAACCTCACCGGTTATTTCCTCCTGCTCACAAAAATGCTTTTCTTTTTCGAGGAATCCCCCATATTCCTCACAATAAAGGAACGCGAGCTCGAAAAATTCAAAAAGCACACAAACATACTTATTTCCATTTACAGGCACGGCAGCGAAATAAGCGAAAAACTGAAAACACTGCGCTACCAGTTCATGAAGAAAGCCATAAGCGAGTCGGAGTTCAGAAAGAGGCTCGCAGAACTCGAACTAGAAAAAAGGAAAACAATGGAAATAGGAAAAATTTACGACGGCTATAGGTATTTTTCCTATCCCGTGGAAATTCTCTCCGACCTCAAGAGGTTCTGCGAGGTTGCCAAGGGAAGGGGGCTCGTTGTGCTGACAATAGTGGACGAAATGGTCCTCAAGGACAAAAAGGACGCCTTCGAATTCGTTGAAAAAGTGCTCGGCGTGAGCGGAAAGCACCGCATTCCTGTTGTTATCACCTTGGAGAAAGGACTTTTTTCAGAGGAAGCCGAAAACAGGGCAAGAAGCTACGCGGAGCTCATAATCGAAACAAGCCAGCGGGAAGGCAAAAGGTTCGTGAACGTGCAGAGCATGGAGAAATCCTTTCCCGAAAGGGAACTGGAAAGCGTCGAGCAGGACCTGCGCGCATTCCTGCAAAAAATAGGATTCATAGGGGGAAAATGAACCCCCTGAATTTCACTTGACCGGAATTTCAATGCTTACAGTGGTGCCCTTTCCCTCGGCACTCTTTATTCCAACGCTGCCTTTGTGCAGTTTGGCGATTTCCTTTACGTTCGCCAGACCGAACTCCTTTCTACCGCCAGCCGTAATATAGCCCCTGGAATAAAATTCTTCCACTTCCTTCCTGGGCATTCCCCTGCCCGTATCTGAAACCGTGATTTTCAGTCTGTTCCTGCCAAGCGAAAGGGTAACCCGCACACTCCCTGCTTGCGCGGTCGCCCGCAAGGCATTGCCAACCAGATTGAAAACGGCTCTCCGGATTGCGAAAGCGTCCACCCCCATTTCCCTGCCGGCGTTTCTCTCCGAAAGGTTGGATTCAAAAAACAGCCTTGCAGAGGGGAGAAGGAAAAGCGATGAGGTTTTCCTCACTGAATCCGCCAGGCTGGAAAAGGGAACCCTTTCCGGCTGAAAGTGAATGCCCTCCTTATACCTTCTTATAAGCTCGCTGACGAACGAAATCTGTATTTTTGCCCTCTTTAGACCGCGGAAGAAGGTTTTTGGGTCTGTTCTGTAATCGCCTTCAAGAAAACCCAGAAGAAGCTTCAGCTGGCGGGGAAAGCGCCTGAGGTCGTGCTTTATGCTGTCGTCTTCCAAAGCCGAAATAATGCCCTCAAATGGCTCCATTTGCCTCTTAATTTCCTCTATCTGGCTCTCGGCTTTTTTGTATTTTTCCCTGCGCTTCTGCTTCTGCCGGATTTCAAACCGTCTCCTCTTCCTGTGCGGGATAAAAAAACACTTCCTTTTCGCTGGAAAAAAAGCCCGAAGCGGGATTTGAACCCGCGACCCCCGACTTACGAGGTCGGTGCTCTGAACCAGCTGAGCTATTCGGGCTTACTAAAATTAGTGCATTGCAGGTTTTTATTTTAATTGGTCAAACTGTGTTTTGCCTATGGAGAGCGTCCAGAGTTTTTCGGGCAGTTCTTCAATCTTTATCCGCACCTGCTCCATTGAGTCGCGTTCGCGCAGCGTTACAGTGTCATCCTTCTTTGTATCGTAATCTACCGTAATGGCGTAAGGAACGCCGATTTCGTCTATGCGGGCATATCTCTTTCCAATCGAGCCCTTTTCATCGAAAAGGCATTCAAAGGAATGCTCTTCAAGCAGGTCAAATACGGAGCGGGCTTTTTCCGCGAGGCCGTCTTTTGAAACGAGCGGGAACACCGCGACAAGATAGGGCGCGAGCGCAACCGGCAGCTTCAGGTAATTGCGTTCCTCGGGACCGCGTTTTTCCTTTCGAAACGCGTGGTCCAGTGAAACGTAAAAAGTTCTGTCAATGCCCGCGGAGATTTCGAACACGTGCGGAATGAATTTCTCTCCGTTTTCTTTCACTGCGAGGTTCTTTTTGCTTCCCTGCGCGTGACCTTTCAGGTCGTAGTCGGTGCGGTAGTTGCACGCAATGAGTTCAATCCAGCCGAGGTCTGTTTCAACTTCAAAATCCCATGTTTCTTTTGCGTAAAACGCGCGTTCTTCCTTCTCCAGTTCGCGGAAGCGCATTTTTGCACGCGGAATTCCGTACTTCTCATACAACTGCTGGACGCGGGCGAGCCAGTATGCAATCACTTTTCCTGAAACGATTTTTTTCTTGACAGCGTCCTCGGCTGTTATCGGCTCGGTTTTTTTTCCCAAGCGCATGAGCATTAGTTTTTCCTTTTTTATTTTTTCAAATGCGGGAAAATCGTTAATCTTCGCGGGATTGAAAAAGTACTCGATTTCCATCTGCCCGAGTTCGCGCTCCCTGAGCAGTGTCTGCTTGGGGGCGATTTCATTCCTGAAGGACTTGCCTGCCTGCGCTATTCCGAGAGGCAGGTTCAAGCGCCCTGAGCGGAATAAGCGGTCGAAATCCAAAAAAATGTTCTGGCAGGTTTCCGGGCGCAGGAAGCATTCCTGGCTCTGCGTTGCGCCTATGTCAAGCTTCATCATCATGTTGAACAGGCGCACTTTTCCAAGTGCACCCTTACACTTGGGGCATTTTATTCCGTGCTTTTCAATTAATGCGTCCAGTTCTGCGGCCGGCTTCGATTCGGGAATAATGCTTTCAGTGCTGCCCTCTATCAACTGGTCGGCGCGGTGAAGCGCGCTGCACTTCGTGCACTGCACTATCGGATCGTTGAATGATTTTACGTGTCCGGAGGCTTCAAATACCGCGCGGGGCAGTATTACCGACCCGGAAATTTCCAGCAGTCCCTCTTTTTCAAGCAGTTCCCTGCGCCATAATTCAACGACCTTGTTCCTTATGCGCACGCCTATCGGTCCGAAATCCCAGAAGCCCGCCGGCGCGCCTGAATAAATTTCCGCTGCGGGAAAGAACAGCTGGCGGCGCAGTGCCAAATTCGTCAATTCTTCTCTGGGCAAAAAAACACCTATTTAAGTGTTCAATAAAACCATTTTAAAACATTCCCTGGCTATTCTTTCTTTATGCCGGGGGAAAAAATCGGGCGGCTGCGCAGGGAACTGATGCGCAAGGCAAAAAAGAAGGTAATCGAACGTTACACGGGCAGGGACGTGCACATAATACGCGCGGTGAACACGCTTGAGGACATTGATTCAGTATTCAATCTGCTGTTCGAGGATGTGAGGGAGTGGTATTCCATTCACTTTCCCGAACTGGAAAGACGGGTGAAGGGGAATGAAACATACCTGAATCTGGTCGCCAAAATCTGCGACCGCGCGGAGTTCACCGAGGAAAACGTTCTCGCCTATTACGACAACAGGGAGCAGGCAGCCAGAGTTGCTGCAGCCGCGAAGAAGAGCATCGGCTCGCCCTTAAAGGAAAAGGATGCAAAGAGAATTTCGAAGCTGGCGGAAAAAGCATTGAGTCTCAAGAAGCAGAGAAATGCGCTCTGCTCCTACATCGAATCGGAAATGCGGGAGCAGATGCCCGCATTCTCCCTGTTGGCTGGAGCAATTCTGGGCGCGCGCCTTTTGAACGAAGCCGGCTCGGTTAAAAAACTGGCAATGATGCCTTCTTCCACAGTACAGGTAATAGGGGCGGAGCGCGCGTTATTCAAGCACCTCAAGACCGGAAGCAAGCCCCCGAAGCACGGGCTTATATTCCAGCATCCCCTGCTTCGCAGGGTGAAAAGGAAAAACCGCGGAAAAATGGCGCGGACTCTTGCAAACAAGCTGAGCATTGCCGCAAAAGAGGATTTTTTCGGGAAAAAGGATGCCGGCGGAAAAATGCTCGAAGAGCTGGAGAAACGGGCTGAAGCGCTATCCTAGTTTTTCCTCAATCCTCTGGAGCCTTTTTTCCATCTCCGCGAGCTTTTGCAGAATTTCCGCGCGCGCCTCCTCCATTACCTCGTGCGGGGGCTTTGGGTGATGCAAAGCGGGAATGGGCCTCCGCTCTCGCAGGAATTTGAGAATGCTCCTATCCTTCAGTTCGTAGAATGCCTTGCCTTCCTCCGCGGAACTGGAAACAATGCCTGCGCTCGCCAGTATTTTCAGGTGGAAGTCCACGGTCTGCGGGGCGCGCTGAATGTGTTCCGCTATTTCGCTCAGATACTTTTTTCCCGTGCCAAGGAAAAGGAGAATTTCCCGCCTTACCGGCGAAGACAAAGCACTGTGGATTTCCTGTTCCCGCACAACAATCACCAAAAACACTAAAAAAACACTCTTTCTAATTTTATAGGAAAGTAGAAAAGTATTTAAACATTGCGGCTCATTAGATATTCATAGAAAATTAGAAAAGGAGGTTTTGTGATGCCGCCAATTCCATTGCATGAAAAAAAAAGGAAAAACCTGCTGAAAGCGGTCTGCATTTCCACCTGCATTACCGCAACTCTTGCGGCAATTCTCGCACTTTTACAGTTTCCAGTCAATGTTGTCCTGCCCACCTCTGCGCCGGTGTGGGCAGGGCTTAGCTCAATGCTCAGCTGAGGTCTCTGTCTAAAAGGAGGTGATGCCAGATGCCGAGACACCACGCGCCAATGCCGCCCCACGAAAGGCATGCGCCTGTTCCGCCCGCGCCTTACGACGAGCCGACCCATGCGGAATTAATGGACGCAATAGCGGAAATGAGGGAAAGGCTTGACAGGATAGAGAGAATGCTGGGCAAGTGAGCCCGGCATCCTTTTATTATTTTTTCCGCGCTAATTTCTTCCATGAAGGAAATATTTCAGGGAGTTTTCGAAAGCAGGGGAAAAATCCTCACAAGAAATCTGGTCCCGGGAACGCGCGTTTACGGGGAAAAACTTTTCAGCGTGAAAAGAAAAGAATACAGGGAATGGATTCCGTTCAGAAGCAAGCTATGCGCGGCGATAAAAAACGGGCTGAAAAAACTGCCCCTGGAATCGGGAGACAACGTGCTCTACCTCGGCGCTGCCGAAGGAACCACGGCGTCGCACCTTAGCGACATTATAGGCAGGGATGGAATGCTGTTCGGCGTGGACATAGCGGAGAAAACAATGAAGAAATTCCTAGAGGTATGCGAATGCCGGGGGAACATGGTTCCGCTGCTGGCGGACGCCGGCTCTCCGGAATCCTATGCGGAATACATTAGGGGAATTGAAATAGATTTGCTCTACCAGGACATCGCCCAGAAAAACCAGGCGGAAATATTCAACAGGAACGCGCGGGCGTTCCTTAAAAAAGGGGCATCGGGCATTATTGCGGTGAAAGCGCAGAGCGTTTCGAGCACGCGCGCTCCGGAAAAAATTTTCGCGGAACAGGAAAGCGTTCTGAAAAAAGAATTCAAAGTGCTCCAAGCGGTAAACCTGAAACCGTTTGAAAAGGACCACGTGCTTTACGTGCTGGAAAAAAACTGAAAAAAAGGCTGGGAAAAATGCGGGAAATGAAAAGGCAGCTGGTTCACATTGGCTTTGGCACTCTTTTTATTGCTTTAACGCTTTTATTGGGGGCAGGGGAAGCCCTGCTGCTTCTGGCGCTTGCGTTCATCCTCGGGCTTGTAGTGTCGAATCTTTTGCGGACTGGAATGGACGTGCCGGTGTTCTCCGCCCTTGTGGGGCACGTGGAAAGGCTTGATGAGAAAAAACTGCCGGGAAAGGGCGCTCTGCTTTTCTTCCTTGGCGCCGCGCTTCTTCTGTACCTCTGCGTTTACGTTTTAAAGGCACCGTATCTCGCGGCGCCTGCGCTTGTGCCCGTAGTCTTCGGCGACGGGATTTCAACGATTGTTGGCTCCCGCTGCGGCAAGCACTGGATTGCGGAAAACAAGAGCCTGGAGGGGAGTCTGAGCGGCTTCTTGGCTGCGTTTGCCGTTCTTTTACTGCCGGCATTCGGTCTCTTTCCAGCAGTATGGAAGGCATTCGTCCTTGCCGCGGGCGCAATGCTTGTGGAATTAATGCCCCTGAACGACAACCTGAGCGTGCCAGTGGCATCGGGGCTCATCTTATACATAATTTTTTAGTTTGGATTTCGAATTTTTCCATAAAATTTTTAAAGTTGTGTTGCTTATTCATTACACCGCAGAATTCTTTTTGTGCTGGGGGCTTTTTTAGTGGAGAAAAAATTTCTTGAAAAAGTGAAGAAGCGTGATGGCCGCATTGCGCCTTTCCAGAAGGAAAAAATAGAGGAAGCAATTTTTAAGGCCGCGAAAGCCGTAGGAGGAAAGGACAGGAAAAAGGCAAAAGAGCTCTCTGAGCGGGTGGTGCACCGGCTCAAGAAGAAGTTCGGCGCAAAAATTCCCACTGTTGAGCAGATACAGGACGAGGTTGAAAGGGAACTCATTGAATCTGGGCACGCAAAGACAGCCAAAGCATTCATCTTGTACCGCGCTGAGAGAAACCGCATAAGGGACACGAAAGCATTCCTTGAAAAGGCGGGGAAAATAATCGAGGATTACGTACTTGAAAAATCGTGGCGAGTGAAAGAGAACAGCAATGCCTCCTATTCCCTGAGCGGGCTGCAGGCGCATGTTTCGGACACGATTATTTCAGAATACACGCTGAAAAACATTTACCCGCCGGAAATCTCGAAAGCGCACGTGAATGCGTCTCTTCACATACACGATTTGGGTGTGGGCACTTTTGCGGCATATTGTGCCGGCTGGTCCCTGAGGCAGTTGCTCGAAGAGGGATTCAACGGGGTGCCGGGGAGAATTGCTGCTGCTCCGGCAAAGCACTTTAACGCAGCGCTCGGGCAGATGGTAAATTTTATGGGAACAATGCAGAACGAGTGGGCTGGAGCGCAGGCTTTCAGCTCCTTTGACACATATCTTGCTCCGCTGGCAAAAAAGGACAACCTGGACTACAAGAGGATAAAACAGAGCATCCAGGAATTCGTTTTCGCCATCAATGCAACTTCAAGGTGGGGCAACCAGGTTCCTTTCACCAACCTAACCCTTGACTGGATAGTGCCCGAGGATATGGAAGGAATGCCCGCAATTTACGGAGGAAAGGAAATAAATGAAACCTATGGGGAATTCCAGCAAGAAATCGACCTCATAGACAAAGCATTCATTGATGTTATGAGCGCAGGGGACATGAACGGCAGGATATTCACTTTTCCCATTCCGACTTTCAACATAACAAAGGACTTCGAGTGGGATTCGGAAAAAGCGGACATGCTTTTCGAAATGACTTCAAAGTACGGAACGCCCTACTTCCAGAACTTCATCAACTCGTCGCTCAAGCCGAGCGACGTGAGAAGCATGTGCTGCCGGCTGCAGTTGGACGTAAGGGAACTCAGGCAGAAAACTGGGGGCCTGTTCGGGAGCGGCGAAAAAACGGGAAGCATCGGCGTGGCAACAATAAACATGCCGCAGCTGGGCTATCTAAGCAAAAACGAGGACGAATTCTTCGAGAGACTGGATTACCTTATGTATCTGGCGAAGGAGGCTCTTGAAATCAAAAGGAAGGAAGTGGAAAAGAACATGCAAAACGGCCTGCTGCCCTGGTCAAAACGCTATCTCGGCACGTTCGATTACCACTTTGCAACAATAGGCCCGAACGGAATGAATGAAGCCTGCGAAAACTTTTTGGGAAAAGACATTGCCTCGAAGGAAGGAAGGAAGCTCGCCCTGAAAACGCTTGATTTTATGAGGGGAAAACTCGCCGAATTTCAAGAAGAGACAGGAAACATTTACAACCTCGAGGCAACGCCCGCGGAGGGCGCTTCCTACAGGCTTGCAAGCATTGATGTCAAGAATTACCCGGACATTAAGACCGCGGGCACCAAAGAAGCGCCGTATTACACAAATTCGACGCACCTGCCCGTGGACCACACCGACGATGTTTTCGAGGCACTGGACCACCAGGACGAACTGCAGTGCAAGTATACCGGCGGAACGGTTCTGCACGGTTTCATGGGTGAAAAGATGTCAAGCGGCGAATCAACAAAAAAACTCGTGAGGAAAATTGCAAACAATTACAGGCTTCCCTATTTTACTGTTACGCCGACATTCAGCATCTGCCCCGTGCACGGATACGTGCAGGGAAAGCACTACAAGTGTCCGGTTGAAGTTAGCGGAGGTGGAAAAGTGCCCAAATGCAACAAGGATACTGAAGTGTACAGCCGCGTGGTAGGATACTACAGACCTGTTCAGAACTGGAACGAGGGAAAAAAGCAGGAATTCGAGGAAAGGAAAACCTATTCAGAGAAAAAAGCAATTGCAAAAACAAAGTGACCCAGGCCATTTTTGCCAATTCTTGCATTCTTATATTTTTCCCCTTTCTTTCTAGGTGGATGCCATGATTTTCCGCGGACTGCAGAAAACAACGCTTATTGATTACCCAAACGAGGTAGCGTGCACTCTGTTCGTGGACAAGTGCAATTTCCGCTGCCCCTACTGCCAGAATCCCTCGCTTGTCCTGGAGGAGGCGGAAGAATCGATAAGTGAAAGGGAGGTTCTCGAATTCCTGCGCAAAAGAAAGAATGTATTGGATGCTGTCTGCATTACCGGCGGCGAGCCAACCCTGCACTCGGGCTTGAAGCATTTCATTCAGAGAGTGAAAGAACTGGGATACAAAGTGAAGCTTGACACCAACGGAACGAATCCTGGAATGCTGCGCGAATTGATTGAAGAAAAACTGGCGGATTACAT
>Ga0180431_10001763_pt1 | contig 29607 bp, 20 predicted proteins | sample SS_ome_11_FD_132459 | JGI IMG/M metagenome (GOLD analysis project Ga0180431, IMG submission 132459) | Hypersaline lake sediment archaeal communities from the Salton Sea, California, USA - SS_1_MS_1 metaG | ecosystem: Environmental > Aquatic > Non-marine Saline and Alkaline > Hypersaline >... | reverse complement strand
TGCCCAATACCTCCACATCGCGAATTCCCCAGGCTTCCTGTATCTGCCGCTTCTAATCGTGAAGAGTAGCGCTTCACGGTCTTTCGGTCAAGCGAGGAGAAGTGCGGGCGCGAGCTGCCCAGTGAAATGGGCATGAGGTGCAAGCTGAAGGAACTCGAAGGCAGATCGGCCCGGCTGCCAGCACGCAGCAACAGTGCTCCATATGCGCTCGCTGGCCCGCTCGCGGGACTGGCGCTTCACGGACCTGCACTTCCGCGGCCAGAGCGTGCTGCGCAGCGCCGGCCCCACCGCGTTTGCCATGAACTCCAGCCGCGACCTGCTCTTCTGGAACCTGGAGATCGAGCGGGTCGGAGGAAATGCATTCGGCAACACCCGCTCGGACGGCGTCTTCGTGGTCGACTGCCATATGCACGACTTCGGGGCGTACGGACTGTACTCATCCCGCGGTGCTCGCATCGGTTTCCTGGGCAATCGGTTGCGGTGCATGCACAGCTTCGAGCACGGCTACCGCACGCAGGGGGCGAGAAAGGCTTACGTCGCTCACAACGACCTGCGGGATCTCGGAACCGTGAAGGACGCCTTCACAATACGCGGTCCATATAGCAGCCAGATCGTGCTTGCGCACAACCGCTTTGAGGCGCTTTCGGCCTTTGAGCCGGCGAACGACGGTGGCAAGACGTTCATCCACCATTGCCTGGCCGAGGGAAACGTTTCGACATGCGGCTACTGGATGATGGGGCAGCACTTGACTTTCCGACACAACCGCATGAAGTACCGCCGGGTGCAGGACCGGGTCATCCGCCCGGCCGAATTCGCGAGGCTATCCCACAAGTCCAGTCAGGTCGGCGTGTCCGAACATCTGCACTTCTATCACAACACGTGCTATGCTCCGTCATTTCTGGTCGGCAGGGGGAACCGGGTTACAACTCAGCACAACATCGTTGTCCTGGCCGATTCGAATATCGATCGGGACGGCCCTGGCGGTCCGATGCGGGCGGTACGGCCGGATGAGCTGGACTGCGATCACAATCTCTACGACGCGGTGAACACCGATACGGGGGAAGCCGTGCAGATCAGCGAATGGTTGATGCAGCGGCGCACGACTGGCAATGACCTCCATTCAAGGATCGGCGACCCGAAGTTCCTCTCCCTCGACCCGGACGACGAGGACTTCCTCAAGCCCGCCCCCGGCGGACCTGGCAAGGGACTGGGAGCACAGGTGTTCGAATAGTAGATAAAGTGGGAAGTGATGATTAAGAAGAAAGACAATCTGCTTCGCGTGATCCATCACGATCGCCCTCAATGGGTGCCCAACGGCATGGAAGGCACGGTATGGATCGGGCATCCCGTGACGGAACGGCCCGCCCAGGCCGGCAGAGACGCGTTCGGCGTGCTTTGGGGCTTCGAGGAGGGTGCGCGTGGTGGGACCTACCCGGAACACGGCGGGCACGTCATCAGCGATCTCGCCACGTGGCGCGAGCAGTTGATCCTGCCGGACCTCGAAAAGGCGGATTGGCAGCCCGTGCGCGACAAAAGCGCCGGCGTGGACCGCGACGAGTCACTGATCGTGGGGTTTGTCCAAATAGGGCTTTTCGAGCGCAGTTACCTGTTGCTGGGCATGGAAGAAGCGCTGATGGCGTATATGACGGAGCCGGGATTGATGTCCGAACTGCTCACCGTGCTCCCCGATTACAAGATCGCACTGATCGAGAAGTTCGACGACCTCGCCGATCTGGACATCATCTGGTACGGTGACGATTGGGGCACCCAGAATAGTCTGTTTCTGCCGCCCGAGGTCTGGCGAAAGGTGGTCAAACCTCAGACACAACGCGTCTACGATTGCATGAAAGCGCGCGGCATCCTCATCAACCAGCACTCCTGCGGGAAAGTGGCAAAACTTGTTGCCGACATGGTCGAAATGGGCGCGGCCATTTGGAATCCGTGCCAACCATGCAGCGACCTTGCCGGATTGAAAGAACGGTTCGCCGGCCGTCTCGCCTTTTGCGGAGGGATCGACAGCCAGTTCGTGCTCGACCGCCCGGGGGTGACGACGGAAGAGGTCCGCGCCGAAGTCCGCCGCCGGATCGACGAGTTGGCCGACGGCGGCGGATATATCGCGGCGCCGAGCCACCATGTGCCCTACGACCCGGCGATCGCCGAGGCCATGAATGATGAAATAGAGCGTTACGGTCGCGATCTTTATACAAAAGAGAGAACGATATCATGAAGCCCAATATTCTGCTTATCATCTCGGACGACTGCACCTACAACGACCTGCCGCTTTACGGCGGGCGCAATGCCAAAACGCCGCACATCGACCAGCTGGCCGCCGAGGGACTGGTCTTCGACCGCGCGTATCTGGGCATGGCGATGTGCGTGCCTTGCCGCTCGGAACTCTACACCGGGCTCTATCCCATGAGCAACGGCTGCGCCTGGAACCACGCGGCTTCGCGCCCCGAGGTCACGAGCATGCCGCACCACCTTGGCGCGCTCGACTACCGCGTCGGCATCGCGGGCAAGATCCACGTCAAGCCCGACGCGGCCTACCCCTTCGAACTCGTCGAGGGCTTCGAACGAGACTGCTGCAACAATCCCACCCTTCCGCACGACGTCGCGGGCATCCGCGAGTTCATGAACCGGGACGCCGACCCATTCTGCCTCGTCGTGGGGCTGGTTGATCCGCACGTGCCGTGGGTGATGGGCGACGCGAGCCAATACCCGCCGGACGAACTTGATCTCCCGCCGAACGTCGCCGACACCGCGCGCACCCGCGAGGACTTCTCGCGCTACCTTGCCGAGATCGGCTACGTGGACGGACAGGTGGGCGACATCCTCGCAACGCTCGACGAGACGGGCCGCGCCGAGGATACCCTCGTGCTCTTCACCTCCGAACAGGGCGCGCAGTTCCCCGGGGCGAAGTGGACCAACTGGAACCTGGGACTGCACACGGGCCTCGTCGCGCGGTGGCTCGGCAGGATCGACGCGGCACGACGGACCGATGCGCTCGTCCAGTACGCGGACGTTCTGCCCACGCTCGTCGAGGCGGCGGGCGGCGACCCGTCGGCCCACGACTACGACGGGACGAGCTTCCTTGATGTCCTGACCGGCGCCGCCGGGGAGTCGCGGCGGCGCTTCGCCTACGGGATGCACAACAACTACCCCGAGGGGCCGCCCTATCCTATCCGCACGGTCAGCGATGGCACGCACCGCTACATTCGGAACCTGACACCGGACGAGCTTTACATCGAGAAACATGTGATGGGCAGGTACGCGGACGACGCCGGCAGGCCCCCTTACTGGCAGTCGTGGATGTGGGACTCGCTCGGCGACGCGACGGTCTACGACAAACTCAAACGCTACATGTTGCGTCCGGGCGAGGAACTCTACGATAGCCTGGCGGATCCCTATGAACTCGATAATCTTGCCGCCAACCCGGCCTACGCCGACATCAAGGCCCGCCTGAGCGCCGAACTCGATCGGTGGATGGCGGATCAGGGCGATCCCGGCGTCCCGCAGGACAGCGCCGAGGCCCACCATGCGGCGGTAGAAGGCAAACACCTCTACAGCGTTGCGCGAGGAGACAAAGCGTGAGGCGAAATGCGGAAGTGTCAAGAACGGCAAGGAGCAAGCGATGTATGGGCAAGCGCAGTGGGTGATGATTCTCGTGGCGTCCCTGTTGGTGTCGTGCGCGGCGTCCGGGCCGGCGGCCAATCTGACAGTGAACAGAGGCACAGAGCCGCCGCGGGACTGAGGCCCGTGGCTGACGTCTCTTCGCCCGATGATGTTTGGGCCCATCTGCCAAGGGCTGCAGGTGAGTTAGATGCAGTCGATCCCATGCTATAGCCACGAAGCACACTTAAAGGAGCCGGCAGAATGACGAAACCGAGTGTCCTGGTCATGTACACCGATCAGCAGCGCTACGACACACTTGGCGTCAACGGTAACAGCCTGATCCAGACGCCCAACCTCGACCGCCTGGGCGAGCAAGGGGTCACCTTCCACAACGCCCACGTCACCAACCCCCTGTGCGTTCCCTCGCGGGTGGGGTTCTTCACGGGCCGCCATACGCATGCCACGATGAGCTACCACAACGTGATCCGGATGGACGATTCGGAGCGGGAATTCGTCTCTCTGCTCAAGGACAACGGCTACACCACGGCCCTGATCGGCAAGGACCACTGCTTTGGACACGGCCGCGACCGCATGGTCTTCGACTACCTGAGCCTGGCCGGCCACATGTGTTTCAAGCCGCCAAGGAACCCGCGTGAGCGTGAAGTCAACGAGGTCCACGCGGGGGCCTTCTGGGTCCCCTACAAGAAGCACGAAATCCCCCCGGATGAGGACGTCAGCGGCAAGCTCTGCCTCGAGGCGTGCGACTACATCGCTGTCAACCATGATCGTCCCTTCTTCCTGTGGCTCTCCATGCCCGAACCGTAACCGTTCACGGGTTTTTTGAGATCCTGATGCTTTTGCCCTCCGCGTTGGCGTATTCTGCCGGGCCATGTCAGATGCGCCGACACTCGAATGCCCAAACTGCAAGCGGCTGGAAGCCCGCATCGAAGTCCTGGAAGCGCGCCTGGAGGCCCTGGAAACCGAAAACGCCCGGCTGCGCAAGGACTCCTCCAATTCGCACAAACCGCCCTCCAGCGACATCGTCAAGCCGCCGCCACCCGCGCCTCGCCGCGGCTATTCGGCCTCTGTGGCGGCGGTGACGGCGAGCAGCGCCGGCGTGCCCCAGCGCGAGCCGGCCTCGGCGTCGTACTTCAAGTCCACCGACTCGATGGCGACGTCCGGCCGCGGGTTGCGCCACTGGAAGGAGAAGAGCGCCGCGTAGGGGCCGTCCTCCTTTCCGGCCGGGCGGGCGGCCCAAGCCAGCGCCGCTTCCGCCAGCCCCTGCGGCTCGTCCATGAGCCAGTTCGCTGCGCCGCTCTCGTAACGGATCGGCACGGTCTCCGCCTGCCCGTCGGCGTAGTGCACGACGTAAACAAAGACCGGCGGCGGGACGGTCTCGTTGCGGGACGGCCGCCAGGTCTGCCCCCGCTGGTAGGTGTGCAGGAAGAACAGGCAGTCGGCCTTGCTCCCGATCGGGATGCCGGCGACCTCCTGGGGCAGGTCGCCCTTGGCCTGCGGCCCGCCGAGCATGATGCACGAGGGCACGGGCGAGGTCCTGAAGTCAACGGTCTGGTAGGGCACGCCGGCCAACCGCGTGAGGCCGGCAGGGGCGTGCGAGATGTCGGCGTTGCCCTTGTACCAGCCGCGGTCCATCGTCATGTACTGGTTGCACTTCTCATAGATGCCCACCGGCTCGAACGACAGGTTGCCGAGGGTGAGCATCCTGCCGCCGCTGAAGTTGGCGTGCAGGTTGCGCAGCAGTGACGCGACGATGGACTCCTTCTTCTGCGCGTTCTCCGGGACGGGCTCGGTCGCCTGGATGTTGAGCTGGTTCAGGACCAGCCCGCCCGTGCCCATGGGATACTTGACCAGTCCGCCGATGTTCAGCAGGGGCTTGACCCGGCCGTACCACTCGGGCGTGCGGGCGGCCTTGATCCAGACGTTGTCGATGCCGGTCGTCGGGCCCACCTTGTCGAAGTTCGCCAGCTCGATGGTGATCTGGCTGGCCCGGCGGGACTGGTCCAGATGGAAGTCCTGCCGCTCGGGCTTCGGCTCGACCACCAGGGACAGGGGCTCTTCGGCGCCGTCCAGGTAGAGGTTGACCTTCTGCGCGATGCAGTAGTGGGTGTTCAGGGCGATGGCGAAGTCCGTGATGGTCTCCGGCCGCGGGAGCCTGAAGGAGATTCTGGGATCCTCGCCCTTCAGGTAGAGGATGAGCTTCCAGGCGTCGTCACTGACGAAGCCGTTGACCGCGTTGCGCTGGGCAGCGGCGGGATCATCCGCCCGCTCCTCGCCGCCAGCTGTGGCGTCTCCGAACATGGCGAAGCGCTCGATCTCATCGAGGTCCACGATCCAGGTGAACTCGTCGTCCACCATGTACTTGGTCCCCGCCCAGCCAAAGATCTTCTCTCCGCTCTCCATTGCGACGTCGCGGACGGTGATGCCGGCCGCCAGCGGGTCGCGCACGGCGGCGACGGTGACGCGCTCCCTCTCGAAGGGACGGATCACGTGTTCGACGCCGACGATGCGGTTGAAGTCGGCCAGGCCGTCCGGCGTCAGGCCCCAGGCCATCAGCCAGCCGCCACCCTGCGTGAACGCTTTGACGCGCTCAAGATTGCCCGCCAGCACCTTCAGGTTGGCCGGCGTGGCGTCGAAGACGATAACCTGGTGCTTGCCGGCGCGGATCGTGCCGAGCAGGTTGTCGGCGGGGTCGAACTTGAGCCCACAGTGCACCAGCAGCTTCGCCCGCTCGTCCGCCGGGTCCATGATCACCGCCGCGTCGCGGTGGATCGGGCGGTAGATGGCGGCGTAGGCGAGCATGTTGTCGAAGAGCCGCCCGGCCACGGGATCCGTGGGGAGCTTCTCCCCGACGACCATCTGGCAGAGCAGGAGCAGGCCCTCGTTGACCGGGCAGGCGGCGATGGCCGAGTAGCCGAGCCGCTCGTCGCAGTGGGCGAGCGACGTGGCGCCGGTGGTCGCCTTGGCGTAGGCGTTGCGGTAAACGACGTGGTCGCCCGACCAGGTGAAGAAGTCCTGCTGCTCCAGGCCCGCGAAGATCGGGTGCAGCGGGTCCTCCATGAAGGCGATGCGCCCGGCGAAGTCGGTCACACCGAGGTCGGCCGGCACGGCCTGGTAGTGCAGCGGTTCCGCCTGCTCCAGCGCGACGACGACCTTGCCGTCCCCGGCCAGGGAGAGCCAGCGCGGGTCGGTGGACGTGCGGGCGTCCAGGGCGTCCTTGCCGATCACCACCACGCGCGCGGTCTCGGGAATCTCATCGAGGGAAGCGACCTGCGTGAACGGGATGCCGCGCGCCTTCAGGCGGGCGACGGCCGTGCCGTGCGGGTCCATCACGGCGAGCGCCGCCGCGGGCAGGCCGGGCTTCGGGCCGCCGTCGGGGTTCAGCACGGCGACGCCCTTGACCTCGCGGAAGATCTCCTTGCCGCCGCGCCGGCAGGTGAGGATGAACTGGCCGGCCGTGCGCTCCTTGACCTCCGGGACGCGGAAGCTGACGGAGTACTCCTTGTGCTCGCCCGGCGCGAGGCGGAAGGTCTGCTGCTCGCCGGCTACCTTGTGGCCGCCTAGCGCCAGCTCCCAGCCGGCCTCGATGGGGTCGGCGTGGTGGGTGTCGTTGAATATCTTGAGCGTACGCTCGATGTCGCTCCCGCCGCCGAAGGTCCAGTTCCACTGTCGGCAGAAGATGCAGACAGGCTTCCAGGAGTTATGGTGCAAGTCGGCCATCTGGTAGGAATAGCCCCAGACGTGCGTGGCGTCCACGCCGTGCCAGCGGTAGCCCTCGTAGAGCATCTTGCCCAGCAGTCCGGCGCCGCGGTAGGCGGCGGGGCCCCAGCCCACAAAGGCGCCCTCCCCGCTGAACTGCGCGAAGTCGGACGGCTGGTTGCCCTGTACGTAGTAGCTCTCCCCCATGAAGATGGGCCGGTCGGGGACGAGTTCCCAGAGCGCTACGCCCCAGCCCCGCATCACAGCCCTCTCGTGGGACTGGTAGGCGCGCTCGAGCGTGTACGCCTCGTCGGGGTAGTAGCGCCACGGGCTCTCGATGTAGTGAACGCCGTTGACGGGAAGGGAGTTGTCTTTGAGGCAGTTGCCGCCGTCCACCATCACGGGGCGGGTCGGGTCGAAGTCCATGATCGCGTGGCCGACTCGGGAAATGTAGGGCTCGACTGTCTCGGTCAGGCCGAGGTTGCGCGAGTTGATAAAGGTGATCTCGTTCTCGATGGACCAGATGAGGATGGAGGGATGGTTGCGCTCCTGCTTGACCTGGGCCTTGAGCCGCACCTGCCAGTTATCGAACAGTTCCGGGCCGGAGGCGAGCTTGTGCAGGTAGTTGGCGCCCTGGCCGTCGAAGATGCCGCTGCGGCGCACGACGATGCCGTTGCGGTCCATGAAGTCCAGGACTTCTTTCTCGTTTGCAGCGCCTTCCCCCCTGCCGAAGCTGTCGCCCCAGAAGCGCCACATGTTCTGGCCGTTCGCGCGCCATGTAGCCAGGGACTCCTCGAGCGTCCTGCCTACCGTCGTGTCGGCCCAGCCGTACCAGGGCACGCCGTTGAGCGTGAAGTCCGGCCCGTCCCAGGTCCACTCGCGGAAGCCGAACTTTGTGCGCGTCTCGTCCAGCACGCGCCCGTCGCGCGTCACCTTCGTGACGACGTAATACTGGCTCGGCTCGTCCGGCCACCAGAGCCGCGGGTTCTCCCAGCCTTCGGCCATCTCGAAGGCCATCTCTTTGCCAGCCGGGACGGTGATCTCGCGCGGGGAGAAGGTCTTCTCCGGGGCGCCGCCGTCGAGGGGTACGATCTCCTGCGCGACCTGCACGGTCTGGTCGGCCGCCGTAGGATTCAGGACCGTCACGTCAAGTGCCAGCTTCTTGTCCTTCACCGAGGGTTTCGCGAAGACGTCCGTGGTGTAGACCGGCCCGCCGGCCACCACCAGCGCCGGCTCCTCGAGGATGCCAGCGGAGCTGGCGTACTGCCCCGAGCTGATCGGGAAGTCCCAGTACTGCCCGATCCAGTTCTGTCCCAGGTTCTCCCGCGGGATGATGAAGGCCCGTCGCGCGTTGTGGCCGTACTTCTCCTCCGAGAAGGCGTAGTAGACGTCCTTGATCACCACGCATATCTCGTTGACCTGTCCGGGCCTGATCGCCGGCGTCAGGTCGCACTCAAAGAGGGCGAAGGGCGCCTTGGTCCAGCCGCAGAAGCGCCCGTTGACGTGCACGCTGGCGATCAGCGAGATCGAGGGCATCCGCAGGAAGAACGAGCGCCCCTTCAGCGCCGCGGGCACGTTGACGCGCATGCGATAGACGGACCGATGCGCGAAGGCCAGGTCGTCCCTGATCAACTGGTTGCTCGGGACCGTGATGGCCTTCCAGTAGCAGGCATCGGCTTCGGGCAGTGTGTCGGTCGGGCCGGTGCGGTCCTCGACCAGTTGCTCGTCGTAGCGGCAGATCTCCCACTGGCCGCCCAGGGGCAGCTCGACCCGGGCCGGCCCCCTCAGGTCCGTCTCAGCCGGGAACTCGAAGACCTGCCCGGCGGCCTGCCGGTCCTCGTCGGTCCGCCAGTCCTGGCCGGGCTTGAACCTGCCGTTGGGATGGAACTCGCCCTTGAAGACGCAGAGGGCGTCGGAGTCGTAGATGATGCCCTGGGCGACCTGCTTGCCGTCCTTCTCCGTGAACCAGGGGACGATGCGGACCTGGAGGGCGTGCCGCCCGGCGGCCAGGTCCGCGTCGCCCATGTGCATCCAGGCCACCTCGGCCCAATATCCGAGCCTGGTCAGGTCAGTCGTCACGTCGGTCTGCTGGATGGTCGCCCACTGGCCGTCGTCCATGCGCCAGTCGAACGGGGAGCGGATGGAGTCCATGCCGATGCGGTTCCAGACCTGGTACTTGCCCGCCGAGGGGGTCTGGAACTCGTAGGTTAGGATCGCCCCGCCCTCCGGCAGGGCCTTCTGCGTCTCCTCCGCCTTCAGGGATACCTCCAGCCACGTTGCCCCGGAGAAGGAAGCCGCGTCCTTCCACCCGGAGGGCGCGATCTCCATGTTCACCCTCGTGGGGTTCTCGCCCTCCATCCAGACGAACTCGGCCCCGAACGCGCAGCAGACCGAGAGCATTCCCATCAGACCGACCGTCAAGACCCGGCGCACGTTCATGTGTTCCCCTTCCATCCGGCACGCGTCTCTTGTCTGACGACAGTTCCCAGCAACGGGGGTGTGATGGTATCACCGCCGGGCTACGACCTCAAGTGCGATGGACGGACGCGGCGCGGCCGTTCAGAAGGCAAGTCCAGGATGTTGCGTAATCTCGCATCTCCAGGGTTTCAGCGTACAGCGAGCGTAGGGCACCGGATAGCCCGCTGCCCAACTCAACACCCCGAGCAGAAGCGCCTTCTTTGCCGCGGGTTCGCTTCTTGCGTCCGTCTTCCTGGTTTCCTCTATCTCGCCAGTCTTTCCAGATCGAGCCTCTTGCCACGGTCCGCCACACGTGGCAATCCGCCCGCCTCACCGATGGCCAGACCTGCCGCTTCGCAATACGAGTAGCCACCGCCCTCTGGCCCGCTGGCATCGAGACCCAGAACACCGACGAGCGTGCGGCGACCGCGGACGGCTCCATCCCCAGTGCCCCGGAGCTTGCCGTCACCAACGTCTACGACGGTCGCATCCCCTCCGGATCTTGCATCGAGGCCGCTCGCCGCTGGCCGTACCGGCCATCGGGCTTCCGCAGGCGGCACTGGCGTAGCCCATCGAAGGGGATGCGGCCGGGCATCATTGAAAACCGCCCGAGACACGCATAGAATGTCCATTGCTCGGCGCTGCCCGGCGGGCCCGGCTGGCTCAGCGACTGTCTTCAGTGGCGCCTCCGACTGCCGGCTGGCTTCCGTATCCGGAAGCGGAATGGGCGCCGGAGGGGCAGCCACTCGATCCGGCAGGAGGTGCGGCGATGAGGTGTTTGCTCGGGGGGATGACGCTGATGACCGCACTACTCACCCTGGGATGCACCGGCGTGCCGAAAGGTCTGAGTCCGGTTGCCGGTTTCGAGGCGCAGCGCTACATGGGGAAATGGTACGAGATTGCGCGGCTCGATCACCGTTTCGAGCGCGGCCTGAGCGACGTCAGCGCCACCTACGCCCTGGAGGACGACGGCACGATATCCGTGCACAACCGCGGCTTCAGCGAGGCAGACCGGGCGTGGAAGGAGGTCCAGGGCACGGCACGCTTCCGGGGCGACCGCACGGTCGGCAGTCTCAAGGTGACGTTCTTCTGGCCCTTCTATGGCGGCTATCATATTATCGCGCTGGGCAGGGACCAGTACAGCTACGCAATGGTCACCGGGCCGAGCCGCTCGTACCTGTGGATCCTGTCCCGGACGAAGCGTATGGATAGGGCCACACTGGACGGACTCGTCCGTCAGGCAACCGAATGGGGTTTCGCGACCGACAGGCTCATCTACGTGCGGCAAGCGCGCGTGGATGGCTGAGAACGCTGTGCGGGGTGTCGTCCGCGCGCCACGATCCGCGCGCCGGGCCCGAACGTGATACCGACCGGAGGAGATGAGGAATGGAGCGTTACGACGACCTGCCGTTGACGGACTGCCACGTGCACATGCGGGGCGACATGGTCAGCGTGGAGAACCTGCACGGCGTCATGGATGCGTGCGGCTATGACGCCATGGCCCTGATGTGCATCGCCCTGCGCGACGATCGGGGCCTGAAGACCAGCCTGCTCGGGTTGCTGTTCAAAGCGCTGTATCCGGGGAAGGTCTATGCCTTCGGCGGGCTGCGGCACCCGGAATCGGGAGACGTCCCGGACGCCCGGCCCTACGCCGAGCAGGCCCGCCACCTGGTCGAGATGGGCTGCGACGGCATCAAGCTCATCGAAGGGAAGCCCACCATACGGAAGATGCTCGGCCGTCCGCTCGACGACCCGCGCTACGACGACTTCTACAGCTACCTGGAGGAAGAATCCGTGCCGGTGCTCTTCCACGTGGCGGACCCCGAGAGCTTCTGGGACCCCGAGCTGGCGCCGCCGTCCGCCCACGAGCGCGGCTGGTTCTACGGCGACGGCACGTTCACGGGCAAGGAAGAACTGTACGCCGAGGTAGAGAGCGTGCTGGCCAAGCACCCGAACCTGAGGGTCGTCTTCGCTCACTTCTACTTCCTCTCGGCCGACCTCGACCGGCTCGAGCGGTTCCTGGCCGACCATCCGAACGCCAGCATCGACATCACGCCCGGCAGCGAGATGTACGCCGACTTCTCCGCGCAGGTGGACCGGGCGCGGGACTTCTTCATCGACCACGCCGACCGCATCCTTTTCGGCACGGACATCATGGGCGGCTGGTCGCCCGACCCCGGGTTAGGTCAGAGAGAGAAGGCCCGGGTCGCCGACATGCGCCGGTTCCTGGAGAGCGACGACGAGTTCGGGTGGTGGGGGCACGAACTGCACGGCATCGCCCTGCCGCGCGAAGACCTGGCGGCCATCTACGCGGGCAACTTTCGGCGCTGGGCGGGCGAACGGCCCCAGCCGGTGCACATGCCTGACGTGCTGGCCGAGTGCGGGCGCCTGGAGGACCTGACACGCGACGCCGGTCTCTCCGAGATCGCCCACGACCTCGTGGAGATCCGCGAACGGTTCGAGGGCCTCGCCGCGCGGTAGCGGCACAACGTCTTTCCCCTTGCCGTGACGTTGCAACCGCCGTGTCGTTGTGGCGAGGCGCCGGGGCGGGGGCAAAGTGGCATGGCGGCGACCCACAGGCGGCCTGTTGTCTGCCATTATGGCAGAGGCCGGCGGAGCTTTCGGGCGCCTCAGCGCACGGGAAAGCGTGGAATCCGCCCCCTCGCGGCCTGAGCCGCCGCCGCCTGAGTCCCTTGTGATTCCCCCCCTGCCCTGGTATCGTATTTGCCTTTATCCCACGCAAGCGATGGTGTGCGTTCAGCCGGGCTGAGCGCTCTCAGACAAGGCAAGAGGAGGCCCAAATGGCCCGAGAGAAGATCATCGGCATTGACCTGGGGACGACGAACTCCGTCGTGGCCGTCATGGAAGGCGGGCAGCCGAAGGTCATCCACAACCAGGATGGCGCGCGGCTGACGCCCTCGGTCGTGGCGTTCACGCCGGAGGGAGAGAGGCTGGTCGGCACCAAGGCCAAGCGTCAGGCCGTCACGAACCCTACCAACACGGTGTTCAGCATCAAGCGATTCATGGGGCGGCGGCACAACGAGGTCGCGGCCGAAGAAAAGATGGTCCCCTACGAGATCACCGGGGGCGCCGAGCAACTGGTCAAGGTGCAAGCCGGCGGCAAGGAATGGACCCCGCCGGAGATCTCCGCGATGATCCTCCAGGCGCTGAAGGGCGCGGCCGAGGACTACCTGGACGAAGAGGTCAAGAGGGCCGTCATAACCGTTCCCGCCTACTTCAACGACAGCCAGCGCCAGGCCACCAAGGACGCCGGGACGATCGCCGGGCTGCAGGTCGAGAGGATCATCAACGAGCCGACGGCCGCTTCGCTGGCCTACGGGTTGGAGCGGACGGTGGACGAGCGGATAGCCGTCTTCGACTTCGGCGGCGGCACGTTTGACATCTCGATCCTGGAGGTGGGCGACGGCGTGTTCGAGGTCAAGGCCACCAACGGCGACACGCACCTGGGCGGCGACGACCTGGACGAGTACCTGATCCACTACATCGCCGACGAGTTCAAGAAGCAGCAGGGGATCGACCTGCGCGAGGACCAGATGGCCCTGCAGCGCCTGAAGGAAGCCGCCGAGGCGGCCAAGTGCGACCTGTCCACCTCCGCGGAGACCGACATCAACCTGCCGTTCATCACGGCGGACAGCAGCGGCCCGAAGCACCTGCACATGGCGTTGAACCGCGCGAAGTTCGAGGAGCTCTGCGAGCCGGTCTTCGAGCGGCTGCGCAGGCCCTGCCACCAGTGCCTGCAGGACGCCAACATGCAGCCGGGCGACATCGACGAGGTGATCCTGGTCGGCGGCTCGACGCGCATCCCGAAGGTGCAGGAAGTCGTCAAGGGCATCTTTGGCAAGGACCCCCACAAGGGCGTCAATCCGGACGAGGTGGTGGCGATCGGCGCCGCCATTCAGGCGGGCGTCCTGGCGGGCGAGGTCGAGGACGTCGTGCTGGTGGACGTCACGCCGCTCTCGCTGGGGATCGAAACGCTGGGCGCCGTCATGACCACGCTGATTACCCGGAACACGTCGATACCGACCAGCAAGCAGGAGGTCTTCAGCACGGCTGCGGATAACCAGACCAGCGTGGAGATCCACGTGCTCCAGGGCGAGAGGCCGATGGCGAGCGACAACCGCACGCTGGGGCGCTTCCAGCTGACGGGCATCCCCCCTGCCCCGCGCGGCCTGCCGCAGGTTGAGGTCAGCTTCGACATCGACGCGGACGGCATACTCAACGTCAAGGCGCAGGACCTGGGGACCGGCAAGGAGCAGCAGATCGAGATCAAGAGCTCGTCGGGCCTGACCGACGGCGAAGTCGAGAAGATGCGCAAGGAGGCCGAGGAACACGCCGAAGAAGACAAGAGCCGGCGGGAGCTGGTCGAGGCCCGGAACATGGCCGACCAGCTCGTTTACATGACCGAGAAGACCCTGAAGGAGCACGGCGACAGGCTCGGCCCCGATGATCGCGAGAAGGTCGAGAAGGCCATCGAGGAACTGCGCGAGGTCAAGGACGGTGACGACAAGGCCGCCATCGACGCCAGGATGCAGCAGCTTCAGACCGCCTCGCACCGCCTGGCCGAGGTCATATACGAGCAGTCCAAGGCGCAACAGCAGGCCGCCGGCGCGGCGTCCGCCGAGCCCGCCGCCGGCGCCGAAGCTGAGCAGGGCGAGGGCGAGGACGTAGTGGACGCGGACTTCGAGGTCAAGGAATAAGCGGGAGGCAGCCGGGCGCTCCCGATGGGGACGGGGGACGGGGATGCGGCTCGACCAGTTCACAATCAAGGTCAGGGAGGCACTGGAGGCGGCCCAGTCCACGGCGCGGGGCAGGAGCCACCAGCAGGTCACGACCGTGCACGTGCTCCAGTCCCTGCTCAACCAGTCCGGCGGCGTCGTGCGCCCCATCCTGCAACGCCTCGGGGCGGACGTCCAGAGCATTATCGACGCCCTCCAGGCGGACATGGAGAAGATGCCGCAGGTGACCGGGGCGACCCAGGTTTACATGGGCGAGGACCTGGCCCGGGCCCTGGAAGAGGCGCAGGAGCAGGCCGCCCAGATGAAAGACCAGTACGTGAGCGGCGAGCACCTGCTGCTGGCGTTCCTCCAGGTGCCCGACTGCCCAGCCGGCGGCATACTGCGCGAACAGGGCGTCAGTCGCGAGGGACTGCTAGCGTCCCTGGAGCAGGTGCGCGGCGGGCACCGCGTCACGGACGAGAGCCCCGAGGACAAGTACCAGGCCCTGGAGCGCTATGCGCGGGACCTGGTCGAGATGGCCCGGCGGGACAAGCTCGACCCGGTTATCGGGCGCGACCGCGAGATACGCAAGGTCATCCAGGTGCTCGGCCGGCGCACGAAGAACAACCCCGTCCTGGTCGGCGACCCGGGCGTCGGCAAGACGGCCATCGTCGAGGGGCTGGCCCAGCGTATCGTCAACGGCGACGTCCCCCGCACGCTCAAGGACAGGCGCGTCTTGGCGCTGGACATGGGCGCCCTGATCGCCGGGGCGAAATACCGCGGCGAGTTCGAGGACCGGCTCAAGGCCGTGCTCAAAGAGATCGAGTCCACCGGCGACGTCATTCTGTTCATCGACGAGCTGCACACGGTGGTCGGAGCGGGCGCGGCCGAGGGGGCGCTGGACGCGTCGAACCTGCTGAAGCCGGCCCTGGCCCGCGGCGAACTCCACTGCGTCGGCGCCACCACGATGGACGAGTACCGCAAGTACGTCGAGAGCGACGCCGCGCTCGAACGCCGCTTCCAGCCGGTCAGGGTCGAGGAGCCGAACGTCGAGGACACCATCGCGATCCTGCGCGGCCTGAAAGAGAAATACCAGGTCCACCACGGAGTGCGCATCACGGACGGCGCACTCATCGCCGCCGCCCGCCTGAGCGACCGTTACATCACGGACCGCTTCCTGCCGGACAAGGCGATTGACCTCATGGACGAGGCGGCATCCAGGCTGCGGATGGAGATCGACAGCGTCCCGGCCGACCTGGACGCCGTCCAGCGTCGCATCACGCAGTTCCAGGTGGAGCTGGAGGGGTTGAAGAAAGAGAAGTCGCCCCAGGCCCGCGAGCAGACGGAGCGCATCCAGAAGCAGCTCGGCGACGCCCGCGAGGAAGAGGCGGCCCTCCGGGCGCAGTGGGAGAACGAGAAGGAGATAATCTCGCGCATCCGAGAGATGAACGAACGGATGGAGCAGGCGCACGTCGAGGAGCAGGCCGCCCGAAGGGACGGCGACCTGCAGAAGGTCAGCGAGATATCCTACGGGCGCCTCCCCGAACTCCAGAAGCAACTGGAGGAGAGCCAGAAGCGCCTGGCCGACGTGCAGGGCGACTGCCCCCTGCTGCGCGAGGAAGTGGACGGGGAGGACATAGCCGAGATCGTCTCCCACTGGACGGGCATTCCCGTGCAGCGGATGCTCGAGACCGAGCGCGACAAGCTCCTCCACATGGAGGACGAGCTGGCCGGCCGCGTCGTCGGGCAGTACGAGGCCATTCGCGCCGTCTCGAACGCGGTCCGGCGCGCCCGGGCGGGCCTCCAGGACCCGAATCGCCCGCTCGGCTCATTTATCTTTCTCGGCCCGACCGGCGTCGGCAAGACGGAACTGTGCAAAGCCCTGGCCCAGTTCCTGTTCGACGACGAGAGCGCGATGGTCCGCCTCGACATGAGCGAGTTCATGGAACAGCACTCGGTGGCGCGCCTGATCGGCGCCCCGCCGGGCTACGTCGGCTACGAGGAGGGCGGGCGCCTGACCGAGGCCGTCCGGCGCAGGCCCTACAGCGTCATCCTGTTCGACGAGATCGAGAAGGCCCACCGCGACGTCTTCAACGCCCTCCTCCAGGTGCTGGACGACGGCCGCATGACCGACGGCAAGGGGCGGACCGTGGACTTCAAGAACACCATCATCGTGATGACCTCCAACGTCGGCAGCGAGTGGATTCACCAGATGATGGCCACGGACGACCGCGAGGCGGTCCGCAGCCGCGTCATGCGTGCGTTGACGGAGCGGTTCCGCCCGGAGTTCCTCAACCGCATTGACGACATCATCGTCTTCAACGCCCTCAGCGAAGAACTCATGGAGCAGATCACGCACATACAGATCGAGCGTCTGCGACAGAGGCTCGTCGCTCAGGGCGTTCAACTGGAGGTGACGCCGGAGGCCAGGCGGCTGCTGTCAGCGGAAGGATACGATCCGGCCTACGGCGCCCGGCCGCTCAACCGCGCCATACAGCGCCTCGTCGAGAACCCGCTCGCACAGCGGCTTCTGGAGGGGGAATTCGGCGAGGGAGACGCCGTCACTGTCGACGCCGCCGGGGACGAACTGGTCTTCCTCGGAAGCGCAGAGCAACCGGCCAAGGAAGCCGATGAGGCCCTGGAATGAAATCACCCCTTTCCGTTGCCGCCTATCAGATGGTCACCGGCCCCGACGTGGGCGAGAACGCCCGGAAGATCCACGGCGCCATTGACGAGTCGGCCCGTAACGGCGCCAGGCTGCTGGTCGTGCCCGAGTGTGCGCTCAGCGGCTACCTGCCGGCCGAGGAGATCGACTTCGACCTCCTGGCTGACGCACAGGAAGACGTCGCGCGGCACGTCGTCGAGGCCGAGACGTGGCTGGCCCTGGGCACGACCGTCCGGCAGGACGGGGAGTGCCGCAACACCGTGGTGCTGCTCTCCCCCACCGGTCAGGTCGCCGCGCGCTACGACAAGACCCACCTGACCGGCGGTGACCGGCGGCGTTACGCCCCCGGCGACCGGCTGCCCGTCTTCCGCGAGGGGGACTGGACGTTCGGCATCCAGATATGCTTCGACATGCGCTTCGCGGAGAACTGGCGCATCCTCCGGCGCAAGGGCGCTGAACTGGTCCTCCACGCGTCGAACGCGTCGCGCGACAGCGCGTGGAAGGTGCCCGTCCTGGAGGGCGCCATCCGCAGCCGCGCCGCCGACAACGGCATGTTCGTCGTCAGCGCGAACGACGCCCGCACGCCCCAGATGATGGTCAGCGCGATATGCGATCCCGACGGGAAGGACCTGGCCCGCGCGCCGGTGGACGCGGAGACGATCATCTACGCCGAACTGGACCACGCGGCGGTCAAGACGGATTTCCTGGACAGGCGGCGGCTCGACCTCTGGAACCGGCCGGAGAACCGCGAACTGCTATTGGGGTGAGCGGGACTGCCGCGCTGTTCGTCCTCGTCCTTCTCGGGACGAACACCACGCCGTGGGTCGCTCATGCAGCGCCGCCTTCCAGGCGGCATAGCTGCGGGCATCCTGCCCGCAGTTGCAGGTACGGGCGTGGGCAGGATGCCCACGCCCACGCCGGCAAGATGCCGGCGCTACGCCCCCACTGCTTCGCGTAAGGACATGGCTTAGGGCGGTCGCGAGCGCAGCCGAGGGGCTGCCCCCTTGGTTGCTCCAACGCGCCGCTACGCCACCAACTCCTCGATCCGCGTCTCGGCGTGCATGGCGGCCATGATGCCCTCCCCCACCGCCGTTCCGACCTGCCTGTAGGAGCCCTTCCTGACGTCGCCCACCGCGTAGAGACCCTTGACGTCGGTCTCCATGTTGTAATCGACGGGTATGACGCCACCGGCGCATTGGGGGAGCACGTTCCCGAGAAACGCGGTGTTCGGCTCGTGCCCGATGAAGACGAACACGCCCTCGCAGTCGATGCGGAAGCTCTCGCCTGTCTGCACGTTCTGCGCGGTGACGCCTTCCACCGCGTCCTGCCCGAGTACCTCGTTGACGACCGTGTCCAGGACGAACTCGATCTTCGGGTTCTCGCGGGCGGTCTTGATGTTGCCCGCCCGCGCCCGGAAGCCCTGTCGCCGGTGCACGAGCTTCACTTCGGAGGCGAAGCGCGTCAGGAAGATGCTCTCGGTCATGGCGGCGTCGCCGCCGCCGACCACAACGAGACGCTTGTCACGGAAGAACGGACCGTCGCACGTGCCGCAGTAGCTGACGCCTTTGCCCGACAGCTCCTTCTCGCCCGGCACGTCGAGTTTCCGGTGGCTGGCGCCCGAAGCGACGATGACGATCGGCGCGACCCACTCCCCGTCGCCCGTGACCAGACGCTTCAGGGATCCCTCCAGGAACAGGTCGTCCACGCCGGCGTACTGCACCTGCACGTCGAACTTCTGCGCGTGCTCGAGCATCTGCTGGGCGAGCTGGGCCCCCGTGATGCCTTCCGAGAAGCCCGGGTAGTTGTCCACGTCGTAGGCTTCCACAATCTGGCCGCCGACCACCATGCGCTCGAAAACGACGGTCTTCATCAGCGCCCGTCCCGCATAGAGGGCCGCCGCCAGGCCGGCCGGCCCGCCGCCGACGATCGCCACGTCGCACCGTTCAGACATTCGAGTTGCTCCTCCCGTCAGACTGCGCGGTCCCGGAGGACCTCTTACGACGACCTCCTGCTCGGCGCTGGCGCGGCCGAGACGGCCGCGCTACCCAATGGCGGGTAGCCCCCGGCGTCCCGCCGGGGGAGCCGGAAGCACGATGCTGTCCGTTGAACAGGCCGCTTACAGCAGCTGCCTGATGGCGTCCTGAAGCTGCTCCAGTTCCCCCTCCCCATACTCAAGCTGTCGCCAGCCGAGCGAGAACTCATCGTCAGGAGCGCGGGGTATCACGTGGAAATGGACGTGCTCGATGATCTGCCCCGCCGCCGGGCCGTCATTCTGGAGGATGTTGAAGGCCGGGCTGCCGGTCGCTTCCGCCACCGCGGCGGCCACTCGTTTGGCGATGAATATGCTCACGTGCAGCTCGTCCTGGTGGAGGTCCAGCAGGCTGGCCACGTGGCGCTTCGGCACGACGAGCGCGTGGCCGGGGTTCACGGGGTTGATGTCGAGGAAGCTGAGGACCTTGTCCGTCTCGATGAGCTTCGCCGCCGGGATCTCGCCGGCAATTATCTTGCAGAAAACGCATTCGAGCATTGGCTTTTCTCCTCCCGCCAACGTCAGGGGATCGCCTGGTCCTCGGCGGCGGGGTCGAGGGGCTGCTCCTGCTGCACGGCTGGCGGCGGCCCCGTTCCCTCGCCGTCGCCCCGCCCGCCCGGGCGACACCTCCTCAGGGCCACGACCGCCACGAGCGCCAGGAGCACGACCAGGAACAGGCCGAGCCACCTGCGGCGCGGGGTGCCGGTGGCGTCCGCCGGGTAAGGCTCCAGGCGCGTAAACTGCTTGCGCTGGGTGCGGTTCAGCCTCATGCGCCCGTTTATCGCCCAGCCGCACCCCTCGAGCAGGGCGCTCAGGTCGCGCCTGCGCAGCTTTAGCAGCGCCACCAGGGCCGTCGGCAGAAGGACGACGAGCACCAGCAGTCCGGCGGCGACGCCAATCTTCCACGCATCCACGCCGGCGAGCTTCTCCGTGATGAATGCGAAGGCCGAGCTCAGGGCCGCTATCGAGATGCTCGCGCCGATCAGCAGGTCGCGGCGCGAGGACGCCGCCTGCGGCGCGGCGGCGACGGCCGGCGCAGCCTGCGCCCTCTGCTCGATCAGCTCGGGGGCCTGTTGCACCGTTTGCTGGACGCCCTGCTGCACCTGCTGGGTCGCCTGGCCGACCTGCGTCTCCAACTGCTTCTCGGCCGCGCTCGACATGGCCTCTATCTTGCCGGCTATGAACTTGCCCAGGCGGGCGAACGGCGACAGGAGCGCTTCCTCGAAGCTGACGGGGTTCTCGATGATCTCGACGACGCGCGCCTGGTAGCGGAGGCCCGCCGTGTCGGAGAAGACGCCCCGCTTGCCGACGCAGAGGTTGCCGACGGTCCCCGAGGTGGCCGGCACGGCCACGAGCAGCTTCTCGGAATCGTTCACGCGGGTCAGCTCGACGTACATGACGTACATCCGGCTCGTCCGGGCCAGATCCCTGTGCTCCTTGAGGTCGTCCACCCTGACCGCGAAGTTGAACCATCGCCCGTCGATCACCAGGGAGCCCCTCTCGAACATGGCCCGGCGGCCGGGGTCGTAGAGGTCGGGGAAGCTGACGAAGTTGTTGGCAAGCTGGAAGAGGTGCTTGTGGTAGAGCAGCAGCTTCCGCAGGTCCCGCACCGCGTCAAGCCGGCCTGTGACCTCCAGGTCGGATGCCAGCAGGTCCCGCACGACACCGGCGTACCGACCGCCGACGTAACGGCGGAGGGTCTCCTCGCCGAGCTCTTCGACCTCCGCGCCGCGCTTTGCGCTCAACCACTCCTCATAGGAACTGAAGAACGCTTTGAGGCGCTCCCAATCGGCCCTCAGGAGCGTTTGGGCGGGTCCCATCACCGCCTCTACCACCAGCGTGCGGAACTCGCGCAGGGCCGCCGCGTAAGCCGGGTTCAGCTTGCCCTCCAACGGCAGGACGGCCTCGACGTTCGGCTCGGCCAGCGGGGCCCGGCGCAGGGCATCCTGAACGGCCCCGCCGGCGGTGGAGTCCTGCGGCGTCGCCGCCTCGCCCGGTGCGGCCGGCGGCTCCGACGTGCCGAGGAACCCGAGCGCCTCGCAGCGAGCGAAAAACTCGTCCACCTTGGCCCGGACGGCCTCCAGGGCCTCGTGAGCCTCTGCCGTCCGGTCGCCGAGCGGCAGGACGTCCCCGTCATCCCTCGCGGCCGTGGCAAGCCAGTCGAGGTATCCGGACGCGGCCGCCACGAACAGGTCCAAATCCGCCTCGGTAATCCCGATCCGGCCGGTCCGGTCCTCCCGCCCCTCGCTGCACGCCAGGATATCGCGGATGAACTGTCGCACCTCCTCATCTTCGGCCGCGCCCGGGGGGATCACGCCGTCGCCGTTGATCGGGTGGCTGTCGAGATTGCGCCTGAAGGCAGCGAGGTCTGCCAGGGCGATCCGGTCGTCCCGTTCCAGGCCCAGGGTCCGGATGACGAACAGCGCCGTCTCGGCCAGGCGCTTCCCGTCCGGGTCCGAGCCGTTCAGGGCGGCCAACTCGAGCTCGGCCGCCTGCGCGCATATCCCCGTGGTGTCCGACAGCCGCTCGAAGAGCCACTGTACGGCGGCGCGCAGTTCGTCGCAGCGTATGACGCCGTTCTTGTCGAGGTCCACGAACCCGAGGAACTCCGGCTCGCAGGTCAGCGAAGCGATGGGCGCGCTGGTCGCCATCCAGAGGGCGTCGTCCAGGTCCATGGCCCGGCGCAGATCGTCCGGCGTGCGGATGCTCAATTGGTAGGTGTGTCCGAACCTGTCGAAATGCATGTTTCCACTCTCCGACGGTTACCCGTTGACGCCCGTGAGCCGCCGCTCCAATCGGCGCTCCGATGCTACCCGGTGGCCGGAACGAGTTCAAGGACAACACCTCCCGCCGGCCACTTTCCATGCGCGGCGGCATCTGGTAGATTACCGGCGTCGAGCGCTGAGGTTCTGCTACTGACGTCGGGGCAATGCCGATGAACCGGGGATCGGAACGGGGACGGGCGGGCCATGCCGCCGTGCGCTGGGCGGCTTTCCTGGCCTTCGCGTTCCTGCTGGGCCTGCCCCTGGCGCTCAGGCGGCCGGCGCAGGGCGTTCCCGGCGAGGAGCCCCGCGACCTTCCCACCCGGAAACTCGTCGTCATCTCGATGCACGCGGACACCATAAAGCGCGAGTTCGAGCGCGCCTTCTCGCGCTGGACCGCTGAGGGGCACGGCTTCATCACGAAGATCGAATGGCTGGACGTGGGCGGCACGCTGGACGCCATCCGCTACGTGGACGACGCGTTCGAGCGGAACCCGCAGGGGGTGGACATCGACGTGTTCTTCGGCGGGGGCACCGACCCGTTCCTTCACTTCGGCCAGGCGGGCCTGCTGCGCCAGTGCAGCGTGCCTCAGGACGTGCTGGACCGCATCCCGCAGACCTACGCGGGCATGGAGCTCTATGACGCGGAGCGCCGCTGGTTCGGCGCCTGCCTTTCCGGGTTCGGCGTGCTCTACAACAAGGCCGTCCTGGAGTTCCTCGGCCTGCCGGAGCCGCAAACGTGGACCGACCTCGGCCAGGGCAAATACTTCAGTTGGATCAGCTCGGGCGACCCGCGCAAGAGCGGCAGCATGCACATGGTGTACGAGATCATCTTCCAGGCGTACGGCTGGGAGAAGGGATGGGAGGCCGCCGTGCGCATCGGGGCGAACTGCCGGGGCTTCGCGCGCGAGGCCAGCAGCGTGCCCTGGCAGGTCTTCGCGGGCGAGGCGGCCTGCGGGATGGCGATCGACACCTACGCCTTCCCCGCGGTGGCCGAGGCCGGCGAGGACCGCATGGGCTTCCGCCTGCCGGAGCACCTGACCGTGGTCAGCCCGGACGGCATCGGCGTGCTCAAGGGCGCGCCGAACCTGGAGGTCGCCGAGCTTTTCGTGCAGTTCGTCCTGTCAGAGGCCGGGCAGAAGCTCTGGATACTGCGCCCCGGCGTGCCGGGCGGGCCGGAGCGGTTCGCCCTCTACCGTTCGCCCGTGATCCCGGGGCTGGTCAAGGAATATGCCCGCGACAGCATGGTGAAGCTCGACGCGTTCGACTTCGAGGGGGGCGTGAAGTTCGACCCGGCCAAGATGAACGCTCGCTGGCGCATCCTGAACGACCTGTTCGGCGCGTGCGTGATCGACACGCAGGACGAGCTGGCGGCGGCCTGGAAGAAGCTCCGCGTCGCGCCCGAGGACGACCCGCGCCGCCGGGAACTGCTCCGGCCCCCAGTCTCCGAGCAGGAGCTTTTCGACATGGCCGGGACCAGGTGGGGCGACCCCTATTTCCGGGCCGAGACCATCGCGCGCTGGTCGGCCGAGGCTCGCGCAGTGTACCGTCGGTTGGCGGAGGGTTCCTGATGGTAGGCGTCACTTTGCGAAACGTCGCCCGGCGCTACGGCGAGACCGTCGCGGTGCAGGGAGTGTCCTTCGAGGTCCGCAGGGGGGAGCTTTTCTTCCTGCTCGGGCCGTCGGGCTGCGGCAAGACCACGATACTGCGGATGATCGCCGGGTTCCTCCGGCCGGACGAGGGTGAGATACTCTTCGACGACCGCCCCATCGGCCGCGTCCCGGCGCACAAGCGCAACACGGGAATGGTCTTTCAGAGCTACGCCCTCTGGCCGCACATGAGCGTCGCGGAGAACGTGGCCTACGGCCTTCGCGAGCGGGACGTCAGCCGCGCCGACAGGGAGCGCCGCGTCGCGGCCGCGCTCGAAACTGTCCGCATGTCCGACTTCCGGGAACGGATGCCCAACCAGCTCTCAGGCGGCCAGCAGCAGCGCGTCGCCCTCGCCCGCGCCCTGGTGATCGAGCCCGACGTCGTCCTGCTCGACGAGCCCCTCTCGAACCTCGACGCGCGCCTCAGGCTCGACATGCGCCACGAGATACGCCGGATACACGACGAGACCGGCATCACCATGATCTACGTCACCCACGACCAGAAAGAGGCGCTCTCCATGGCAGAGCGCGTGGCCGTGATGAGCATGGGACGCATCCAGCAGGTCGGCGACCCGCGCTCGGTTTACCGCCGCCCGGTGAACCGGTTCGTGGCCGAGTTCGTGGGCGAGACCAACATGATCAACGGCAACCTGCTGCGGGCCGCCGACGGCCTCGGGGTCATCCAGACGCCCCTGGGCAAGTTGAGGGCAGCACTGAGCAGCAAGGACCTCGAGCCCGGCCAGGCGGTAACCTGCATGGTCCGGCCCGAGTGCCTGACGATGCAGGCCGCCGAGGAGAACGCCGTCAGTGCGACGCTGGCCAGCAGTGTTTACCTGGGCGAGGTGGAGCAGTCCGTCCTCGAAGCCGGGGGGCTCGAACTGCGCGCCATTCGGGCCAATCCCGGCGGCACGCCGCCGCGCGTGGGCGAGCAGGTGCCCGTGCACTTCGAGCCGGAAGACGCCGTCATACTGCCCCAGGAGTGAGCCGACTGATGAACGCAAGCCGCACAGCGCTGCTCCTGATCGTCCTGGCCTTCCTGGGCCTTTTTCTGTTCTACCCCCTGGCCTACTCGTGCAGGCAGGCGTTCTTCGACGGGAGCATGTTGGTCTCGGCCGAGGACGTGCTCGACTGGCCGGGCCTCTGCGACGCCCTGGCCGATGAGAACGCAGGCGGCCCCGCTGCCCGCGTGCGGCAGATGCTGCCGGCGGAGGCGCTGGACCTGCTGCGCAGCGGCTCCCTGGACGAGGCGGCCCGCGTGCGCGTGCTCGACGCCCTCAACGCGATCCTACAGGACCCCGGTTTCTACGAGCCAGCCAGCTTCAGCGGGATCGCCCTGCCCGAGGGGGTGGAGGCCCTGGACAGGGAAGGGGAAACGCCGCCGGCGGCCGAGGTCGTGCGGCTGAACCGCAGGCTCGTCGAGGCGGCCTTCCCGCAATACGTCGCCCGGCTGCGTTTCGACGGCGGCCACTTCACGCTGAAGTTCTTCAAGTACTTCTACACGGACGTCCTGACCCGCCAGTCCATCCTGAACAGCCTCGCCCTCGGCTGCATGGTCACGCTCCTGACGGCGGCGGTCGCACTGCCCCTGGCAATCGTCGTGGTGAGGTACCGCTTCCCCGGCAAAGGCCTGCTGACGGGGCTGCTTCTGCTGCCGATGATCATGCCGCCCTTCGTGGGAGCGATCGGGATGCGCCAGGTTCTGGCGCGGTTCGGGTCGCTGAACCTGCTGCTCCTGCGCGCCGGGCTGATAGAGAGCCCCATTGACTGGCTGGGCGGCGCGCGCTTCTGGGGCATCGTCATCCTGGAGGTGCTCCACCTCTACCCGATAATGTACCTGAACGCCGCTGCCGCCCTGGCGAACGTGGACCCGTCCCTGGAGGAGGCCGGGATCAACATGGGCTCCAGCGGCTGGCGCCTGTTCCGGCGCGTCACGCTGCCGCTGATGATGCCCGGGCTGTTCGCCGGCGCGATCATCGTCTTCATCTGGGCCTTCACTGACCTGGGGACGCCCCTGGTCTTCGGGTACAGCCGGGTGGTGTCGGTGCAGATCTTCAACCAGGTGCTGGACCTGGCGGCCAACCCCCAGGGATACGCGCTCGTCGTGGGCGTGCTGGCGATGACCGTGCTGATCTTCCTGGCCGCCAAGCGGGTCTTCGGCATGAGGGCCTACGCCTCGATGGGCCGCGGCTCCACGCAGGCCGTCGAGAAGCGGCCCGGCAGGCTGGCCTCGGCCGCCATCGTGCTTTTCATCCTGACGGTTGTCGGCGTCGCCTGTGTGCCGCATGCGGCGGTCATCCTGACCTCCCTGAAAAAGCAGTGGTTCATGACGGTGCTGCCGAGCCAGTACACGTTCGAGCACTTCACCGGCGCCCTCGGGGACGCCCGCGTCCTCCCGAGCATCCGCAACAGCATCCTGTTCAGCGGCCTGAGCACGGTGGTGGACCTCATTCTCGGCGTTGTCATCGCGTACCTGCTGGTGCGCGTGGCGTTCCGGGGCGCGTCCCTGTTGGACGCCGTGGTCATGCTGCCCCTGGCGATACCGGGTCTCGTGCTCGCGTTCGGCTACGTGGCGGCCTTTGCCAGCCCGTCGGTCGAGGAGACGGCAGGGCCGGTGGCGAGGTGGTTCGCCTCCTTCCGCGGCTCGCTGGACCCAAGGGTGAACCCCGTGCCGCTGCTTGTCGTGGCGTACGCCATACGGCGTCTCCCTTACATGGTGCGGGCCGCGTACGCGGGCTTTCAGCAGGTGAGCGTCCAGTTCGAGGAGGCGGCGGTGAACCTCGGCTCGCCCCCGATGCGGGCGATGCGCCGCGTCACGCTCCCCCTGCTGAGCGCGAACCTGGTGGCCGGCGGGATACTGGTCTTCTCCTTCGCCATGCTGGAGGTGAGCGACAGCCTCATCCTGGCGATGAAGGAGGAGTTCTACCCGATCACGAAGGCCATCTATTCGCTCATCCAGCGCATCCCGGACGGGCCGTACATCGCCAGCGCGCTCGGCGTCTGGGCCATGGCGTTCCTGGGCGTCTCGCTGGTGGCGGCGGGGCTTCTGCTGGGGCGCCGCATGGGGCAGCTTTTCCGCGCGTGACGTCCCGTGGGCTTGACAGCGAGCGATGGGACAGTAGAGTAGAGCGACTTCTTACCGTGAGAAAGACGGGACCGAACGTGGGCAGACGACGCTTTGCAGCAGTGATTCTGATCGCGGCGGCGGCAGCGCTCGCCGGCTGCGGCAAGGTGACAGGGACGGCAGACCTGAACGCCCTGCTCACCGAGAGCTGGCGCGCCTACTCGACGGGCGACTTCGACTTCGCCGAGGATACGTTCCGCAGGGCGGCCGGGAATCCCGATGCAACGGCCGAGCAGCGCTACGGCGCCCTGCTGGGCCTGGCGACGACCTATCACTGGAGCACAAGCCCCGACCTGAGCAAGGCCCGGGAGTCATACCTCGAACTGGCCGAGCTGGGCGGCGACCAGCCCCGGCGACAGAGCGTGCTGGGCCTGGCGCAGATAGACCTCGCCGAGGGCAAGAAGGCTGAGGCCCAGCTCGGGCTCATGCAGTTGATAAAGGACTTCCCGGACTCCCTCGAAGCCAACGAGGCCGCCCTCCACCTGGCCGACTCCTACTGCGACCCGACGTGGGACGAGGCGCAGGCGAGCGGCTTCGCGCTGCCCTCCGACGAGCAGATGCAAAGGGGTATCCAGGTGCTCCAGGACAGGCTCGAATCGCACCCGGACAATCCGCTGGCCGGCTCCATGCACGTGATGATCGCCGACCAGTACATCCAGCTCAAAGAGTTCCCCAAGGCGGTTGACCATCTGCTCATGGCCGACAAGGAGGGCGTCGAGGGCGTCCTGACGCGCGTCATTCTGCTCTGGCGCGTCGCCCGGATCGCCGAGAAGGAGTTGAAGGATTACGAGCTGGCTGAGCAATACTACGAGCGCTACGTCGACGAGTTCCCGCGCTACGTGCTGATCTACCGCGTCATGAAGAGCCTGGAGCGCGTGCGGGCCTTGAGGACTGCCGAGGAAAGCTGACGACTATGGCGACTCCGTGGACAAGGCTGAAGCGTTATCCGGCGCTGCTGCTCCTGATCATCGTTTACGTGGCGGCCTGCGTGGTCGTGATCGGCAACGTGATCCGGGGCTCGGGCGGGGCGCCGGGCACGGGGCAGAAGAAGGTCCTCCGGTTCGCCCACTGGCAGCTCGAGCCGGGCATCCGCAACGCCGTGGACGCCCTGATCGCAGACTACGAGGAGACGCACCCCGACGTCGAGGTCCGCCAGATACTCATCCCCGAGGAGGGCTACTTCCGCTGGGTGAACACGCAGCTTATCGGGCGGACCGCGCCGGACATGATCGAGTGCGGTCTCGGGGGGCCGGTGGCGTGGTCGCTCTGGCCCAAGTTCTACGCGCGCTATTTCCTGCCGCTGGACCGCTACGTGGAGCAGCCGAACCCGTACAACAAGGGCACGCAGTTCGAGAACACGCCCTGGCGCCAGACCTACTTTGACGAGATGGACGGCGGTTACGAGGACACGCTCCAGAGCTACTACCGCGTCCCGCTGTCGGCCTTCACGGTGCGGCTCTACTACAACAAGGACATGATCGACGAGGTCTGGGGAGAGACCTTCCCGGCGACGTACGAGGAGTTCATAGAACTCTGCGAGAAGCTGGTTGAGCACGGTGAGCAGCGCGGCAGGGAGCTGGTGCCCATTGCGGGTTCCGGCTACAACTTCCGGCAGTTCTTCCAGACGTACCAGGCGGCCATGACCGCGCCGTACCTGGACCGGCTGGACGCGGACTACGACGGCTCCGTGAGCCGGGTCGAGGCGGCGGCGCGCCTCTACTCCGGCCAGGTGCAGATGACCGAGGCGCCCATCAGGGCCAACTTCGAGCTGGTGCGGGAGCTGTCGGATTACTTCCCCCAGGGCTTCATGCAACTGGACCGGGACGAGGCCGTCTTCCTGTTCCTGCAGGGCTACTCCGCGATGATCACCACGGGCAGCTGGGACTACCAGAGCCTCGGGGTCCAGTCGGAGTTCCAGATTGGCATCGCCGAAATCCCGCTGCCCTCGAAGGACAATCCGCGCTACGGCCGCCACGTGGCCGGCCCGAGGACCGAGGCGGGCATCCGGGGCGGGTTCCCGATGGCCATCACGCGCTTCTCCGAGAACGCGGAACAGGCGCTGGACTTCCTGCAGTACGCCTCGTCGCTGAAGAAGAACGAGGAACTGAACCAGGCGATGTACTGGATCCCGGCCATTCGCGACGCAGAGATGCGCAAGGAACTGAAGCCTTTCGCGCCGCGCATCGAGGGCTACTCGACCGCCCTCAACTACGACGGGCCCGGGGTCGAGCTGGCTTATAACCAGGCGTTGCCCCTCTACCTGTCGGGCAAGATAAGTTACGAGGACTTTGCTGAGGGCCTTTACGAGGCGTATCGTCGCGACGCACCGCACGGCGTGCGCGAGTTCATCCGCAACAACGAGCAGACGCTGGCCCAGCAGATGAGGTTCGCCGCGGTGCGGCGGGCGGCCATCGCCGGCGCGCCGGGCGCGGAAGCCGCGATGAGCGGTGACAGCGAACTCCAGTACAAGAGCCTCATAGAAGTCTACGTCACGCAGGTCGCCAGCCGCGCCAATGAGATACGCGTCTGGGCCGAGAGCGCCGCAGAGAGCGCCCCGCAGACCCCTGAACCGGAGTAGGCATGGCGAGGGAGAGAGTCAGGTTCTCGCAGATAAAGCGATACTGGCCGCTCTACGCCATGGTCGTGCCAACGCTGGTGCTGGTGGGGCTCTTCATGTACTGGCCCGCCGTCAGCGGCGTCTGGCACAGTTTCTATCGCTGGGACGGCGACGAGGTCGCCACTTACACCGGCCTCCAGAACTATGGCCGCGCGTTCACGGACCCTAAGTTCGGCTACGCCTTCGTCGTGGTGGGGATACTGTTCGTTGCGAGCCTGTTCAAGATGATCCCCTCCATCGTC
>Ga0180431_10001760_pt1 | contig 29611 bp, 31 predicted proteins | sample SS_ome_11_FD_132459 | JGI IMG/M metagenome (GOLD analysis project Ga0180431, IMG submission 132459) | Hypersaline lake sediment archaeal communities from the Salton Sea, California, USA - SS_1_MS_1 metaG | ecosystem: Environmental > Aquatic > Non-marine Saline and Alkaline > Hypersaline >... | reverse complement strand
TTTTGTATCTAGCTTCTGTAGCGGCCTGCCACGATGGACAGGTATCCGCTGATAAATAGCTTTAGACTATTGCTTGTCATTGTTTCGTTTTGCGTGCTATAATACGGACTTGTGTTATAGGAAATCCATTATTACTGGAGAGAAACAGTTTGCATGACTATGAATTGACCGTTATACTTGACCCGGACATTGCTGAAGAAGATGTCCCGCAGGCGATGGAGAAGCTCACTGCGCTGGTTGCCAAAAGTGGTGGTGAAGTCAAAGAGACAGACCATTGGGGAAGACGAAGATTGAGTTATCCTATCGGGCGACATGCGGAAGGCAACTATGTGATGATGAGATTGGGGCTTGAACCTGACAAAGCGGGGGAGCTTACTGCCAATCTGAATATTACTGCGGAATATCTCCGCCATTTGCTTTTGAAACTTGGCGATTAGCAGGGCAGAAAGGAGGTCACGATGGCTTGGCTGAACAAGATGATGGTTATTGGCAATGTGGGCAGCGATCCGGAGATGCGGTTTACCCCTAATGGCAAACCGGTAACTTCTTTTTCTTTGGCTACAAATCGGTTTTTCACTACTTCGGATGGAGATCGTAAGAAAGAGACCGAATGGTTCGATGTTAAGACTTGGGGGAGACAGGCTGAAAGTTGCAATCAGTTCCTCACCAAAGGTCAAAGCGTTTTCGTGGAGGGCAGGCTGAGCACTCGAAGCTGGGACGGGCAGGATGGACAAAAGCGATTTAAAGTGGAGATTAATGCCAATAGTGTGATTTTTCTTGATCGCCGGGGCGAACAGGGAGACGCGCCTGTCGGAGAGCATTTTGGTTTTGAAGAAGAGGGAGCAACGATCGGCACAGAAGATTTGCCTTTTGAATAAGCTTTCCTCAGGTTTCGATAATAAGTAAACAATGGAGCAATAGTGAGAAGACCAACATCAGGCAATGCCAGAAGAGAAAAAAGACGGTATGTCCCGAAGCGCAAGGTCTGTCCGTTTTGTGTTGATAAATCGCGGAAGATTGATTACAAGCAAGCGGATACGTTGAGGCGTTTTATTTCTGATCGGGGCAAGATAGAAGCGCGGCACAGAACCGGAGTGTGTGCCAAACATCAGCGATTACTCAGCACAGCCCTGAAAAGAGCCCGCTATCTGGCTCTTTTACCCTACACGGTAGAGCATGTCCGATGGAGTAGCAGTGGTGTTGGGGAAAGTAAGCGATCGGCCGCGTAAATTCCTCAGTATTGTGTATCATCCAGATATGTCCGTAGTATATGTGTCTCTGTGGCCTATATCGGGAAGGTAATTGATCTGTGCCCAAAAGCAAAAAAGAACGTACTGATTGGGTAATTACCAAGGGCCAGCTTGCCCGCTGGCAGAAGGAGAAGAAGCAGCGGCAGCGGGCCATCGTTATTGGCAGCGTGATTGTTGCCATAGTATTGGCCCTTGTTATCTACGCAATCTACGATAGTGCTAAATCCTCCGATCCCACTGTCCTCAAAATCACTGGTCCTCAGGGCGAGCGCGCATTTGACATGGATTATTACGTCGATATGCTTCGCCTCTACGGGATACAAAGAGTCGCCGCTTCCGATGAACGGAAATCCAAGGCCGATTCTACATTGCAGGCAATGGAGACAAACGAGGTTTTCCGCCAACTGGCAACTGGGCTCAACATCTCGGTAAGCGAGCAGGAGATTCAGGGCAGAATCATCCGGGACTTTACACCACCAGCCGGACCTGGCACTGAGGCCCCTACCAATCCGGCCACTCCCACCTACGAGGAGAGCATTGCCAGATTTTCGCAAAGTTCCGTCTACAAAGGGGCCTCTGTTAATCGGTACCGTGAAGTCATAACTCTTGAAATACTAGGAGGTAAAATACAGGAGTATATCAGTAAGCGGGATGTTCCGAATGAAGTAGAACAGGTCAACATGCAGGGAATTCAAATCGATACCGCTCCCCCGCCACCCTCACCAGGAACTTCCGTTTTCACCGAAAGCAATGCGGAAGATATAGATCCGCAAGCAATTTATGAAGAGATAAAAACGAGGCTGGATGCAGGTGAAGATTTCAGCGCTCTGGCAGAGGAGTTTTCCGCCTCTACCGGTGCCAGTGATCTGGAGTGGTTCCCCAGAGAGATAGCAACCATGTTCTATGGCGAAAATATCGCTGAGGCTGCCTTTACCATTGAATTAGATGCTCTCAGCGAACCTATCCCGGCGAGCGATGCCGAAGGTAATACCGAGTACTGGATACTGCGGGTTCACCAAAGGGAAGAAAGACCTCTGGAAGAAAAATACCGTCCAGCCTTGGAAAGTCAGGCTTTCTATGCATGGTTTGAGGGCGAGAAAATAAAATTCTCAAGTGAAATTAAACTGGATGATGCGGGCATTCAGGAAGCAATAAGCAAGGCTTTAGGTTGAAGCAGACCGGAAGGTGACTTGTGGCAAAGGATAGCATCAAGATCGGGTTGATCGGGTTGGGGACGATCGGTGGTGGTGTGGCCAGAATACTGCACGAAAAAGCCGGTTTTATAACCAGACAACTTGGTGTTCCCCTGATCCTTGCAAAAGTCGCCGATTTAGATGAAAGTAGGAAACAGTCTCTTCCTGATCCCGGCGTTTTTACCACCGACGCTAATAGCATTTTCGACGATCCCGATATTGATATCGTCATCGAATTGATTGGGGGAGAAAAACCGGCCCGCGATTTTATGGAACGTGCTCTGCAAAGCGGCAAGCATGTTGTCACTGCCAACAAGGAAGTCCTCTCCAAGCACGGGCCAGAACTTTTCGCAATTGCCAGTGAGAACAAAGTCGGGCTGTTCTACGAAGCGAGTGTTGGAGGCGGTATCCCTCTGATTGCTCCACTCAAGCAAAATCTTCAGGTCAATAATATCTCGGCAATTCATACCATTATTAATGGCACCACCAATTACATCCTTACCCGTATGGAAAAGGAAGGGCTGGAATTTTCAACTGTCCTCAAAGATGCTCAGGCTCTGGGTTACGCCGAAGCTGATCCCACCAGCGATATCGAAGGGTACGACGCTGCCTACAAGATAGCCATTCTGGCAACTATTGTGTTTCATACCGACGTTCGTCCCGAAGACGTCTACAAAGAAGGCATATCAAAAATAGCTTCCCAGGATTTCAGCTACGCGCGGGAGCTGGGTTATGCCATCAAGTTACTGGCTATTACCAGGAAAGAAGGGGACTCAGTTCAGGCAAGGGTGCATCCGGTTTTCATCCCGAAAGATATGCTCTTAGCCAAAGTTGACGGGGTATTCAATGCGGTGCAGATCGAAGGGGACCTGACCGGCAGGGTGATCCTTTATGGCCGGGGAGCGGGATCGGAACCCACCGCCAATGTGGTGGTGTCCGATGCGATTCACATAGCGCAGAGCATTGCCCTTGGTGCCAGCCTCAACCCGGAATTGCCGCTCGATCAGCCCAAGATTATCAAACCTATAGACGAGATAGAGACTCGATATTACCTTAGAATGACCATCATTGACCAGGCCGGTGTACTGGCACGGATCACCAAAATCCTCGGGGACCTTTCGATTAGCATCTCCTCCGCAATTCAAAAGGAGACCGACAGCAAATCTCAAACTGCCGAGATTGTTATCATGACCCATCCCTCAAAGGAGCAGGCAATACAGCAGGCGATTGGAGAGATGGGGAAACTGGAGGCGGTTAGAGAGATCAGCAATTTCATCCGGGTTGAGGATTTTGAGGAGTAGCCTGTGGTAGATCAGGACAAAATCAAAAAAGCCGTAATCTCTATCCTCGAAGCCCTCGGAGAAGACACCGATCGCGAAGGTCTGGTCGGCACCCCAAAACGCATCGCCGAAATGTATGCGGATATTTTCAGCGGGATGCAGGAAGACCCTCGTGAGCACCTCAAAATCGGGTTTGAAGAGGGTCATCAGGAGATGGTTATCACCAAGGATATCCCCTTCTATTCCATGTGCGAACATCATTTCCTCCCGTTCCACGGAGTGGCCCACATAGGTTATATCCCCAATGGACGCGTTGTCGGGGCCAGCAAGCTTTCCAGGGTTGTTGATGTTTTCGCCCGCCGACCTCAACTTCAGGAGCGCCTGACCACCCAGATCGCCGATATCATCGTCGAAGTTCTGGAGCCAAGAGGGGTGGCGGTTATTCTGGAAGCAGAGCATCTTTGTATGACCATGAGGGGCATAAAGAAGCCGGGCAGTAAAATGGTTACTTCTGCCATGCGAGGGCTCTTCCGGCAGCGCGCCGCTACCCGGGGCGAGTTCCTGACTCTGATAGGACACAAAAATCCCTGATTATTCAATGCCTCTTCGGGATGCTTGAGATGAGCAAATACTTTTGTCTTTCAATTCTGTTGATGGCAATCGTGCTGGCAGTCGGCTGTTCCTCATCGGAGACATCCCCCGAAGCTCCGCAGAAATCATTCCTCTGGGAAGTGCGTTCCGATATCAGCACGGTCTATATTCTGGGGTCCATTCATGTGGCCAGTCCGGAACTTTACCCGCTGGCCGATTCTATCGAAAATGCTTTCGACCAATCTGAGAGTCTGGCCGTGGAGTTTGATATTACCGCTATGAATGAGTCACAGATGGCCAGACTCCTGATGCAAAAGGCGAGATATCCTGAGGGTGAAAACCTTTACCGGAACATCTCCAGAGACCTGTATGAGAAAGCTGATGAAGTGCTGGAGGACCTTGGCGCTGACATACTCCTTTTCAATTCGTTTGAGCCCTGGGCAGTGGCTATGGAAATCGAAGCGATGCAACTGGTCCGCTACGGTTACACTCCTGAGAACGGAATCGACATGTATTACCTCCAACGGGCGCACGAGGAAAACAGGAAAATCTACGAACTGGAGTCGGCCCGATTCCAGATAAATCTATTTGATGAATTCCCAGAGGATGTCCAGATATTCATGCTGGAAGATATCGTGGATGATCCTCCGACGGAGAAGGAACTAAATCAAATGTTTGCAAGCTGGGAAAACGGTGATGTTGCTGAAATGGAGCGGCTTATGTTTGAAGATGACGACGAGAGTCCCGAGATTGCTTTCCTCAATGAGAAGCTTCTGGATGAGAGAAACTTCCAGATGGCGGAAAAGATCGAGGAATTCCTGGAAGAAGAGGAAACCTGTTTTGTGGTGGTTGGCGCCGGGCATCTGGTAGGTGAGAATGGAATCATCAACCTGCTGCAAGAGGAAGGATATGCAGCTTCTCAGTTGTGATAGCCTTGCGATATTTTGGTAATAGCGGGGGCAGGTTTCAAACCTGCCCCCCGTTTTATCTAACGGGAAGTTTCCCGCGTAAGAGATCACGATTCATGGAAAATGCAGCTACCCCGGCAAAGCAGAAGCTCACTCCGCTCGATACATAAAAAGCGCTGAGGGATTGCGCCACCGGGATGATTCCGAAGTTGTTGAAGCAGGCAGTTAATCCCTGAATTATCAGCGCGATGGCCAGCCAGTCGGTTAGAATGACTTTTCGGTCTCTGCTGGCTTCAAATTGAATTCCCCATTTGAACAGAACCAGAGCCATCACTGCAATTATGCCAACGGCATAGAGGGCAGCGCCATCGAAACCCATCGTCAGTGCGATTGGATTTAGTTCATTGAACTCCCCTCGCTGCAACGTAACTATCACCGTTGAGCCCCAGTCCAGTACAATTGCTGTCAGAGCGATGAGATATAGAATTCCCCGATGCTTAATCATATATTACATCTAAGCATGGATGAGGGCGAGAATCGGTTAAAAGACGGTCAAATCGCGGTAAACGGCGGTAAAATCTTGTGCAAAGCAACTGGATTCAGATTGAACTCTGCAATAATTCCGTTTCTCTGTTAAAATGAACTGTGCAATAATGTCCCTCGAATCCATATTTATCAAGGGTGCCCGCGAGCACAACCTCAAGAACATCGATGTCACCATCCCAAGGGATAAGCTGGTGGTTATCACCGGTGTATCCGGATCGGGGAAAAGCTCGCTTGCCTTCGATACCATTTATGCCGAAGGTCAGCGTCGCTATGTGGAATCACTTTCGGCCTATGCCCGCCAGTTCCTGGGCCGGATGGAGAAACCGGATATCGATTACATCGAAGGTTTGAGCCCGGCGATCGCTATCGATCAGAAAGGCACCAGCAGAAATCCCCGTTCCATCGTGGGCACGGTCACCGAAATCTACGATTATCTCAGGCTTCTTTTTGCCCGTGCCGGCCATCCCCATTGCCCGCAGTGCGGCAGGGAGATCGCCCGCCAGACTGTCCAGCAGATCGTCGATTCCATTCTTGAACTGCCTGAAGGGCAACGCTTCATGGTCATGGCTCCGGTGGTTAAAGATCGCAAAGGGGAGTATCTCTCGGTCTTCGATGATTTGCGAAAAAGTGGTTACGTGCGGGTGCGGGTGGATGGCGAAATCCGCGATCTTGCCGAAGAGTTCAATTTGGCCAAATACAAAAGACATACCATCGAGGTGGTGGTGGATCGGCTGGTCTCCGGTGACAGGGAACAGGCCGGAAGGCTGGCAGATTCGGTGGAGACGGCTTTAAAGCTGGCGGGAGGCGTGGTGCTGATCTCCGTTATAGATGGCGATGAGACCATGTTCAGTGAGAGTTTCGCCTGCCCAGATTGTGGCATAAGCATCGAAGAAATCGAGCCGAGAACTTTCAGTTTCAACAGTCCTCACGGGGCCTGCCCGGAGTGTACCGGCATCGGGTATAAATCAGAGATCGACCCCGAACTGGTAATCCCCAATAAAAAACTCTCGCTGGCTGAGGGAGCTATCATCCCCTGGGCAAAATCGGGTTCCATGAGCTACTGGTACAATTATCAGATCGAGGAGATCGCCGAGACCTACGATTTCTCAGTGAGGGTGCCGGTGAAAAACCTGACTGCAGAGCAACTGGATTTGGTGTTGTATGGTGACAAGGGAAGATACTACAAATATCGCAATCGCTTTGGCAAGGTTAGGGAACGATTTAGTGGCTTTGAGGGTGTTATTCCCAATCTCAACCGGCGTTACCGAGAGACGGAAAGCGAACACAGTCGAGCCGAAATCGAACGGTATATGACCGCTCGCCCTTGCGCTGTTTGTAAAGGCCAGCGGCTCAGGCCTGAAGCGCTGGGGGTAACCATCGGGGGCAAAAGCATCTCTGAGGTGACTTCCTTTTCCATTGCCAGTGCCCTTGAGTGGATCGATCAGCTCGAAGGTTCAAATAAGAAGAAACACAAGCCCGTCCTGAACGAGAGGGAACAGACTATTGCCCAACAGATTCTCAAAGAAATCCGTTCTCGGCTGGGGTTCCTGATAAACGTTGGCCTCGATTATCTCACGCTCGATCGCCCTTCCGGGTCACTCTCCGGGGGGGAAGCGGAGCGCATCCGGCTGGCGACTCAAATTGGCAGCGGACTGATGGGCGTGCTTTACATTTGCGATGAACCCACCATAGGACTGCATCCGGTCGATGGAAGCCGGCTGATCGGAACCCTCAAAGGGCTGCGAGATCTGGGCAATACTATTTTGATCGTCGAACATGATGAAGCTATGATGCGAGCCGCCGACTGGATCGTCGATCTTGGTCCCGGAGCCGGGGAACACGGTGGTCAGGTGATAGCGGCAGGCCCGATAGAGGAAATTGAAAAATGCCCTGACTCAATCACCGGTCAATACTTGAACGGAACCAGAGAAATTCCCATTCCCAAAAAGCGGCGCGCCGGTTCCGGCAACGAGCTTATTATCAAGGGAGCCCGCGAGAACAATTTGCAAAACATCGATGTGCATATTCCTCTGGGGGCATTTGTCTGCATTACCGGGGTTTCCGGCAGCGGCAAGAGCACCCTGATTGATGACATACTTCATAAAAAACTGGCTCAGGTTTTTTACCGGGCCAGGGAGAAACCGGGTGATTTCGATGAAATTCTGGGCATTGAGCACATCGATAAAATTGTCGATATCGATCAATCGCCCATCGGGCGCACGCCACGTTCCAATCCGACAACCTATACCGGCGCTTTTACCCGTATCCGGGAATTATTTGCAACCGCTCCCGAGGCTCGTGCCCGGGGTTACAAGCCGGGCAGATTTTCCTTCAATGTGAAAGGCGGGCGCTGCGAAGCCTGCCGTGGCGATGGGTATATCAAAATTGAGATGCAATTCCTGCCCGATGTTACCGTGCCCTGTGAGGTCTGCAACGGGAAACGATACAATCGGGAGGCGCTGGAGATTCGGTTCAAAGGGAAAAACATCGCCGATGTGCTGGACATGACTGTTCAGGAAGCCTCCGATTTCTTTGAAAACATACCGGCTCTCAAATCCAAACTTAGCACACTCAAAGATGTGGGTCTGGGGTATATCCGGCTGGGTCAACCGGCCACGACACTTTCAGGCGGGGAAGCCCAGCGCGTCAAGCTGGCCACGGAGCTTTCCAAGCGTGCCACCGGCAAAACCCTTTACATTCTCGATGAACCAACCACGGGCCTTTCTTTTCATGATGTGGCTGCCCTGCTCAGGGTTCTCCAGCGCCTGGTCGATGCCGGGAATACGGTAGTCCTGATTGAGCACCATCTCGATTTGATCAAATGCGCCGATTGGATCATTGATCTCGGTCCCGGTGGGGGGGATCGTGGGGGAGAAGTTGTGGCTACCGGTTCCCCGGAACAGGTTGCCAAGGTGAAGAAATCCCAGACGGGACAGTACCTTGCAAACATGTTAGGCTAAAAGGCAGGCTGGTTTTTTCTGATCGGCATTAATCGATGGGAAAAGATTCCCGGCTTACAATTGACTGATGGGTAATAAGCAAACCAAGCTAGACCCCGGAGGATCAAAAGGCATTGATTCGCGTTCCGGCTGGATAGTGGCTGCGGCAGGATTTGTACTGGTGCTTATCCTGTATGGCGCATACTATTCGTTTGGTGTATTCCTTAAACCCATGCTGGATGACCTCGGCTGGTCCACGGCGATGACAACCGGGGCGACTTCTCTCTATCTGGTAGTCCACGGTGCGCTTGCTATCGTTATGGGTCACCTCAGCGACAAATATGGCCCGCGATGGGTAGTGACAATAGGTACGCTTCTCATCGCGCTGGGATATATCCTTATTTCTCAAGTCAGTGCTCCCTGGCACCTGTATATGTGCTTTGGAGTGCTGGTTGGTATCGGGATGGGAGCAGCCTACGTCCCGCCTCTTGCTACGGTGACCAAGTGGTTTGTAGTTAGAAGGGGACTTGTGCTGGGTATAGTGGCTGCAGGTGTTGGGATGGGGCAGGTAATATTGCCTCCCCTTTTGAAGTACCTGATCGATGTATTTGACTGGCGCGATGTCTTTGTTATCTTGGGAGTGATCACATGCGTTTTTGGAGTTCCGGCAGCGCTGATGCTAAGGAATCCGCCTGATGGCAGCCTGAATGCAAATGTGGAAAATTCGGGCGAATCTCAAGGTGACTGGCCAGTCGGGAAAGCGATCAGAACATCTTCGTTCTGGTTGTTGATGGGTGTTTTCGTCGCCCTGGTTTTTGGGACCAACATTGTGATGACACACATGGTGGCGCATATTGAATATAACGGATTCGACCCTGTACCTGCCGCTCTCACCCTGACATTGATAGGCGTTAGCGGGATTTTTGGAAGGATTATAAGTGGTGGAGGAGCCGATATATTCGGAAATAGAGCAATGGTGGCGATCTGCCTCAGCCTCCAGGTACTGGTATTTGGTGCGCTGATCTGGATTGACCAGCTATGGAGTTTCTATTTGATTGGTGTAATTTATGGTTTGGGCTATGGGGGGATATTGCCGTTGGTAATCAAAATGAGTTCGGAATTTTTCGGCACCACTTCTGCCGGGGCTATATTCGGGATACTCCTTTTCGGAGCCTCAATCGGGGGCGCAATTGGAGTTCCCCTTGCCGGCCATATTTATGATGTAACGGAAGATTATGCTCTTGCTTTCCTGATAGCAATGGTCGTTATAGTAGTGGCGTTCATTATTAATCTGGTTTTGAAGCCGCCACGTGGAACTGATAGTAATGTCGGAAAATGACAAATGCCACGTGACAGGGCAATCCTCTATTTGACAAGTTTTTGAACCGGGGATATCCTGTATATATGTACACGTGAGGAGTGTTGTAGCCATCAAGCGAAAACTGTTAAGCACGATTTCTATGATAGGCGCCAGTCTGGCATTGGGGCCTGTTTTTGTTGTTGGCTGGATTATCGGGCATCTGGCTGGCAAGTTTGGGGGAGGGAAAAAGGCAGGAGTTCCCGGACGAGTAAGTTCGATAGTCATTCCCCTTGGGAGATGGAAACTGCATCTTCATCACTGGCTCTGTTCGCTGGGCTTGATCAGTATCAGTTCTGCATACGGGGTATACCTTCTGAATCCGCATATCACTTATGGCATACTGGGAGGGCTGGCTTTTCATGGAATATACAGTTACAGCGATTGGTACAAAATCATAGCTTCGCGACGTCAGAACAGAAAGGTGCGATAGAGCATCAGGAGTTTTTCGGCAGAAACAAAAAAGGCGGGAGGTTGATTTGACCTCCCGCCTTTTAAATTGACTGTTTTTACTAGATATTGGAACCGTTCCGTATTGCCCGGATCTGGTCGCTAAACTCCTTTGCTTTATAGTCGTTCATTAGTAGTTTGCTGGAGGTATAGCACCATTCCGCCAGTTCGCCGAGATCGCTGTTGGTCAACTCAGAGCCATCTATTTCCAGATGTGCTCTTATTTGCCGATCAACAAACTTCTGAGCAGCAGGTCCCAGGTATGACCTGGCCAGATTAATGACCTCGTCGTATAAGGCCACGAACTATTCCTCCTCTTCTTGAGATAAGAAGCGCACTGCCATTACCATGCGGTCGAAACTTTGAGCCAGGTCTCCGATTTCATCGTCAGACTCAATTGAAATAACTACACTCATATCACCCATGCTGACCTTTTCGGCTGCATCCCGGAGAGAGCCGATAGGCCCGGTAATTCCCCGGCTCAAGTAGTAGGCTATGATTGGCACGACAATGAGGAGCCCGATTATAACGCCCAACAGGGTAAAGAGCATCTCATTAGTAGCATCATTGAGGTCGCTTTCCAGATTATCCAGGCTTGAAAGAGGTTCAAGCGCAGTATCTGCATCCTGTGAAACCATTACCACCCATCCAAGGCCATCAAATTCGGGAAACTGGAACGGAATTTCAGAAACGTCATAGTTGTTAGCGGCTCGAGCATAGCCTGCTACCCAATCCTCTGTTACAACGATGCACTCATTGTTTTGTGCATTTGTCGGATGGATAACTTCGGTATCAGGGATTACTTTAACAATCACTTGCTTCTCGGCCTCATCCCAGGTGGGACTATCCTCTTTATATCGGTCGGCATTTTGAGAATCAATAATGAGTTTATGGGTGTTATTAACGGGAACCCATACTACCAGTTTGCTATTGGGGACTTTAGCTCCGTAGTCTCGAGATAGACTGGAGGGATGAACCCTCACCGATACTACCAGTACCCCCAGAGGGACACTCTCCGTCGCGTCTTCGATCAGGACGGCGATATCGATAAAATAGGGATACGAGACTGCCATACCATCTGTTGAGTTAAGCTTGCTCACATATAAGCCGGGGCCCCATGCGTTACGGGCTGTTTCTTCATTGATAACCGGTTTGCCCCCTGGTATTTGCGCCAGTAATTTGTATGTTGAATTGACGATATAGGCATCTGCTATGTCGGCGTCATCCAGTGTCTTTTGACCGAGGTAACTTTCGGCTGCGGAACGGGCGGCATTCCCACTTGCATCGGTCTTCTCGTATCGAGCAGCATCGATGACGTTAGTGTTGGTTGCCCATGCTTTGACCTCTCTTATCTTGGCGGCCATCCAAGTCTCAAGTTCAACGGAGAGGTTCCATGCCTGTGATGCTTTAGTAGCTGCAACCGTGTCTTCTTTAAGTGCGGATCGACTTACGTCCACGCTATTAGTTGCGGAATCCTCCGTGTTATTCATACTGTTGTATACCAGCCCGCCTACCAGAATTATGGGAATCAGGCTGACCAGTAACATTTGCACTATGATCTTACCCCTAAGACTCTTTAGAAACGGACGTTGCTTGAACTGTTGCATAAAAATTCTCCCCTCCCTTATGTTCTACAAATATCTCACGCCTGATAAGCGATTTTTTGAGCTATTTTGAATCTTCCCCTCTGTTTTTTCGTTGCTAGTCCCCATTGGTCCTGACGAGTTCGGCTTTGATTTTGTTTATATCAGCTTGGGTAAAAAGTCTCCAGCCGTTCCTGTCCTTACGCCCCACATCATCAAGAATGCCTTCCCTTATCCAACGGAAGAAGGTAGCCTTGCTTATCCCTGCCTTTTCACAGGCTTCGGAAGTTCTGTAGTAAGTTCGCCCTTTGATTCTTTGTGCCATGTTTTTTCCGGTAACTTAATTATACAAGCCCTGTCAAGACGTCTCTGCATCAGCTTATCATGCGAAGCTCAACTATTAAATCTATGTGCCGCATGTTATACAAGCCATGTCAAGACGTCTTTGTTTTCGAAAAGAGCTGATCGGATTCGATACTGTATTACAAGGAAGCAACCTTCCGAGGTTGCTTCCTTGTTTTTTCGCGGGGAAGAATCATCCTGTGAATCTATTCATCCTGAGTCATGTTACTTGCAAGTTCAGCATTTACATCTTCACATTCTTGCAGCAAGTCCTGTATGTCTACTTCGGGGAGTTGCTCCGCCAGTTTGTTGCCTTCATCCTCGCCTCCCGTTTCCTGGGTAAAAATATCCATCCCTGAAAGCGCACTGCCGCCTTCTTCCGATTTCTTTGCTTCTCCCAGCGTGGAAGTGCTCGGTGGAGGAGGGGGTGGCTGGGCGGTTTTCTGAGGGGCTTCCGATTTTTGCTCGGAAGTCACTGGCTTTGCGCTCATTTCGCCGGAGTCCGTAAGTCCGCCTATGGTTTCCGGTTTTTCTTTTTCAATTTCTTTCTTCTTTAGCAATCCCATTTTGCCCCCTTTACTGGCTCTTTAAATTATGGTTTAACGTTTTGTTATGGTGTTGCAGAAGCGCCGGCTCCCGCATTAAGTTGTGGTAGGTGCCACGCTGCCAAAAATGACTTCTGACATGTGGGGCACTATTATCATGCATATGCCGGTGATGGCCATAGTGATGGATAGATTATAGAAGAATTTACATTTGTGTCCCCCATCAGCTATTTTAGGGGTTATTGCATTGACTACGGTGAGTACCAGAACTACCGGCGTCATCAGTGTTTGCATGAGTTGCAATCCTGTGAAATTGAACGAGAAGTACCCGCCGATAGCGGATGAAGTGGCTGTGCCGGGTATATCCTGCTCTATTCCCGCGATCATCATGCCGAACGTGGCCATTACATGCGTTACGAATATCAGCAGCAGGATGATCGCGGCATGCATCACAAAAGTAAGTCCGCCAAAGGGTCTGCTTATCAGTTTGCGTTTTGTCCTGAGCAAGTGTAATTTCTCGGCATAGGCAGAGGCGCGATTGCCCGCGCTCTCAGCATCAGCTCCCAGCGCCATAGCATCCCGGAACATTCCCACACACCGATTCACTACCAAGCTACCATTATCCACCACGAATCTTCTCCAGCAGAGCGACGTGAGAATGCCCATCTGTAATCTAGTTCTGAGCTTGGTGGCTTCTTCTCGCAGTGCGGGAAGGGCGCGTAAATCCAGTTTGTTAATCCCTTCTGTTACTGTGGAACCTATCGCTGCGCTCACGCCACCCAGTGACCTCATAAAAGCCCCGATATCTCGATCCCGGCTGGCAACCTTTCTGTCATCTACGATGGCTACATATCCGATGGGAAAGATTATCGCTGCGGCCATAAGCAGTGTCCATCCCAGTCCGGCCCCGGATGAAGCTACCAGCATAGCTATGACCATGGCGGCAGGCAGAAAGGAAAAAAGCAATACTCTCATGAGTTTTTGTTCCCGGGAGCTTGGGTCCGGAAGCGTGACCAGTTCCTTTGGCGACATCAGCAGTATCAGCCATGCTCCCACAATGGTGATTCCCATAGTGAGCCCTACCAGCGACAGTATGAAAATGGTATCTGTACTCCATATCATGGTGGAAACGAGTCCGACGATTACAACCAGGACGGCGGAAATGGTCAGAGCGCTATAGGCATCCGTCCATTGTTTCAGATTGTCCAGCTTGCTTTCGTATTCATCTCCATACTTTATCGCAAAAACGTCGGCTTCACGTCCGAAGAAATCGGCTTCGGGTTCGCCCGAATCCAGAGAACCGGATAAACGAAGCAGCATGTTCCGTACCAGTTCGTCATCTACCGATTCACCTTCAATTCGGCACGCTTCCGCATAGTCATATCCCAGATATTTGACCATCAGTTCTATCTCCCGAAAAAAAAACGCTGCTCTGCCGGGAAGCTGTGCCGCAAACTCGAAAATCCGATCCCTGGAGATGCCGGACATGGAGATCGCCGACATATAGGAGAGCTGATAGAACAGGTCGAAATACAGCAACTCCCGGCTCCTGGTACTTGGAGACTTCTTTTTGTGGATGACTTCTTTTCCAGGAGCTATCTTCAAAGACTGCGGGTCCTCTTTAGAAAACCCCTTCTTTGCGAGCTGCTGAAAGAACACTGAGAAGTTCATAGAAATCGGTGACCCCTTTTTCCTTGTGGAGGCGCTCCAGAATCTTTGCCCTACGGTTCAATTCGTTGTATATGTTGCGTTTTTTATCCGGAGGGAGTCCTCTCTTTGGAGCGATCCTTTCCTCCAGGAGATAGCTGTTCATATATCCCGGAAATTCAAACTCGTCCTTTGCCGGATTCCATACGAAAGTATGAATGAAGTTAAATGACTCAGATGATGAATCATATCCAATAATTTCGCTGATACTGAGCACACGTCTTGCCAGCTTCCCGTTGGGCAGTTTCACCGCGGACTGAATGAGTATGCAATTCAGGTTATCGACGTAGTTCCGGGGCACATTGATAGGGTCGCCGCAGAGACGCTGGATGAGTTTTTCGACCGAAGCGGCGTGGAAGGTTGCCATCACGCCGTGCCCGGTCTGCATCGCCTGAAAAGCGATGAGTCCTTCCGACCCTCGAATCTCCCCGATGATTATCATGTTCGGACGTTGTCGCAAGGCTGCCTTGAGGAGATCGAACATGCCTACCGAGCCGCCCTTTCCATCCTTTGATTCTCGGGATACCTCACGCAGCCAGTTGGTCTGAGGCACCATTAATTCCGGTGTGTCTTCGATGCTCACGATTTTGGTTGTGGGCAACATAAAACAGGTGATGGCATTTATGGTGGTGGTTTTACCGGAGGCCGTTTCCCCGGCAACAAACACGTTCATGTTTTCTTCGAGCACCAGCGATAAATATGCTGCCATTTGATAGGTCATGGTCCCGAAACCGCAAATTTCCATAATGCTGGTAGGGGTTCCCATGGCACGTCGAATGGTGAAGTTAGTGCCCCGTCTGGAGACATCCTCACCATAGACAATGTTGATACGGGAACCATCCGGAAGTGTGGCATCCTGAACGGGGGCGTTGAGGGTAACTGGCCTCTTCATCCGTTCCGACATTCGCTTGGCAAAGTCATCCAGTTCTTCCATTGTGGGTATGTTTATGGAAGTGATCACGCTATCGAATATTTTATGTTCAATGAATATTTGCCCGATTCCGCTACAACTGACGTCCTCAACAAAAATATCCAGCAGCAGCGGGTCCAGAAGCCCCACTCCCACTTTCTCACGAACCACCAGATATTTAACCGCATTGAGCTCCTCGGGCGTGAGCAGGATTTTGGCGCTTCCTCCTCTGATGGGCAATTTGCTCAGAAGTTTGCTCTTCAGACTGCTGCTATCCATTCCATTTGAATTGTGGGTCTTTTCATTTCCATCATTTTCCAGAGACGAGCCGTGTTTACTAACCACACATATTTTGTCCAGTGCCTGGTGGAACGCTTTTACCTTTTCCTCGTTGGTTTCGAGGCACTCAAATTTCTTTGTATGATCGAGAAGGGCTTCCTCAATCCTTGGCATGATTGCATCCATATTGATGGTGAGATTTGGCTCGATGGGTATGTACATATGCCTGTCGGATGTGGGTTGCGGATATATGTGAACGAATGTATTCCCCTGCGTAGGGTAAATAAAATTGGGATTTCTCTCATCACCGAGGCTTTTGGGAGGCTTCTCATAGTATTTGGGAACGCCTATCTCCTCGATGGGCAGCATATGGAGGTATTGCAGCAGAAATGTCTTTTCCGTTCCTACATTTCTCAGCTCATCCGGAAGCATGGCGGTTAAGCCGCTGCTCAGGAGTTCATCTATGTCTGAGCTGATCTCCACAGGCTTAAAAGGTAAACTCATTTCCGGCATTGCCGAATCACTCCTCTGTTACGTTTCCCGCTTGAGTTAAGCCGACTTTTAACTTTTAAAAATACGAGACGAGAAAAATTCCTACCCTCTAGCATCGGACGAGACACTCGATTCACAAAGCAAAAATATCCCATCCCATAGGACGGGCATGTCTTCTGCTTATGATGTTAGCACCGATACGAGTAGGTCAAAATGGTGGTTACACGGATTTTGGTGGGGGTAAATAACCAGTACAAAAGTAAGGCTCAGTCAGGAGAACCTATTGCAAAACACCCTGATGCTGCTTCCCCGAAGAATGAGGGATGCGTTTTTCATCTGAATTTTGGAGCGAATATTGAGAAGGTTGGCCGATGTTGGCCAACTCCACCCGGTTACAGAGAACTGTGGGAATAACTAATTTGGAACAGGGAATTCTTCAATACCGAAGGGAAGAAAAATAATTCGCACTTCGTAATTCTAAACTCGCTATTCGATATCTGCCTCGTAACCACGGTCAGGCTTTTGCCTTGGATACCGGGATTATCCTCATCCCGAACCCGGGTTCGACCTCAAATGCCACCACGTTACCGGTGACTTTTGTGGCGCCCCTTACCTTGGATACTTCCATTGATTTGAGGAGTTTATCACCCAGTTGCTCGATGGTCATCCTCAGGTGCGCATCGCACATGGAGCGAACACGGATGAGCAGGTTTTCATCGAAAGCATACCCGTGTACAACGATCAGAATGGTCTGGCCTTCGTTACAGAGGTTCTTGCAATCCTCGAAGAATTCGATAGTGGATTCAATAGACACATGCGTTACAAAAGCAGTAAGGGAGTCGATGATTATCATATCGGTTTCAGTCTCCTGATGGATTGCCTCTGAAACCACTTTTAGTGCCCGTTCCAGGTTGATATCCCCGGACATCATCTGCATCGGGAATATTTTGAATCGACCCAGCAACAGGTAATCCAGTATGTCCAGACCGAGACTCCTTAATTGTTTTATGAAGCTTTTAACTGTACTTTCGGTGGTGAACAGTGTCACCCGGCAATCTGCATTAAGCGATCCCCAGATCATCTGCTGGGTAAGCACGGATTTTCCTGCATCTGACTGGCCCTCAATAAGAGTGAGCGAACCTGCCGGGATACCCCCGCCCATTTTCCTGTCTACCTCGGCGCTGCCGGTGGTGATTATTCTCCCCTCTTTTGTCTCGTTAAAAGATGACACTTGTTTTTTGCTCCTGTTTGCGCCATTTTCTCGCTGTAATTGTGGTTCCTCTCCCTGCCTCCGAATCTATTTCAAATTCATCCGCAAAGCGTTTGATGGTTTCCAGTCCGGTTCCATTTTCATCGTTTGATGTGTCCATATTTTCCAGAGCCGTTTCAACTTCAGCAATGCCGGGTCCGCTATCAACAGCCATGATCTCCAGTCCTGCTCTCCCGTTCCAGTTCAATCGCTGGATGGTGATTACCCCGCTGCCGGCATAGAGCAGCATGTTCTGCGATAACTCGGAGACAATAACCGCAATCTGGTACCGGGCTCTTACGCCCATTCCGAGTTCGTCAACTATCTGTTCCCCGATTGAACAGGCGCTTACGATGTCGTACTCATCCCTGATGAGCAGGCTTTTTTCCGCCGATATCCGATTCATCTGAACCATTACTGTTATCCTTGTGCGGATCAATGATTATGCAGACTGACCCACCTTTATACCATGCTCCTTTAGCATTACAGCAACTTCCGGTTGAACCCCCACCACCTCAGCTTTTGCACCCATCATTTCGGCCATGCTTATAGTTCCGTCCAGAATACGAATGAGGAAATCATCGACCGGGGCAATGCCGGAGATATCCAGCATCACCGTTTCCGCTTTGGTTTCGTTGATTTTATTTATCAGGTTGTCCATCATCTCTCGGGCCTGTTGGCTGTTGGTTATGCCGAGCATGGGCAGCATGAGGATTTTATCCCAGAGCTGAACCACCGGGGTGGAGGGATCAGCCTGTGCTTCCCGAAGGTAGGACATGGTTTCTGAGAGTTTTGACTGGCTGTCCAGCAGTTTCTGATTGAGTTCCAGGAGTTGCGCCTGAGTATGCTGCATTTCACTATTGGCGGCTTCCATTTCGTAAGAACGGACTTCAACTTCCTGATATTTCTCTTCGATTTTTTCTTCCCTTCGTTTGCGTTCGGTGATATCGGAATTGACCAGCGTTGCTGCCACGATCTCTTCGTGCTGTTTGATCGGGCCTATTTGAGTTTCATACCACCGCTTTGTGCCGTCAGAACTGACCCTTTGTATTACGAAATATCCCTGTTTGCCGGATTCGAAAACATCCTGTAGAGTTTCCGATACAACACTGTGGTAATCCAGGGCTATGTAATCGAACAGGCTGGTCTCTTTCAGTTCCTCTTTCTGCCTGCTTGCCGAGCCGTGATTGGCAAATTGAATTTTCCCTTCCCGGTCGACGACGAGAATCAGGTTTGGTGCGCCTTCTATTATAGAGTGAAGCCATTTATCCGATTCATTTGTAAATGACAGTGCTTCAGCAGGCTTGCGTTCGCTGATCTCTCGCAGGATGAGCATATCCATCACTTCATCCTGGTAATCGATGAGGGCGACGTTTGCCTCAACAGATATCACCCGTCCGCTTTGAGAGAGCAATTTCATTTCAAAGATATTCTTCAGCTCTTTGCCCAGCATCAGGTCCTGCTTTCGCTGTTCGAGGCATTCCATCGAATCTGGAGACAGTGCCATTTCTGCATTATGGCCCACCAGTTCATCGATATCATACTCTGTTATTCGGGCGAACCTTGAATTCGCGAACTTGATAACCCCGTCTTTGACGGTTATGATTCCATCCTGTGACCTTTCTACCAGCGAGGCATACAGGTCTTCCGGCTCGGTGGATGGCTTATTATCTGTTGCCTGCGATGTTTTACGTTTTGATTGAGTCATCTCCTCACTCCTCTCAGAATTCAAATCAGACTTGCTTCTATGGCGGTGTTGCCTCAAATACCAGCCAGCCAGTATCCTCGAATCCAACTTCAGCCCAAGCGTGCGACTGGCTGGCATAAACCGGCTGAGGTCCTCTGTTATCAGGCAGGATGTAATAACCTGTTGCCAGCCTCGCCGGGATACCGGATGCCCGAGCCAGGATCACGAATGCTGAGTTGAAATTCCCGCAAACCCCCTCCTTCGATTCAAACAAAAACCAGTCGTTTGGCTCCCATCCGGAAGGTGGGGGCGGATAGTCTAAATCGTATTCGTATTTGACCTTCAGAAACTCCTCAATAGCGTGGGCTTTTTCAAATGGGGTGGGCATGCCATCCGTGATTCGCTGAGAAAGATCCTTCGTCCGGGAAGTGATGTTATCCGGCAATTCCAGGCACTCAGGACTATCCAGAGTGGAAAGCTCATTCAGAATATCTCTGTTGAAATCGCCACACTTTCTGGAAAGGAATGAAGGATTAGGGAAGAGTATTGTATCATTGGAGAGCCGTTCCAGAGATTCCTGTACTTCAGCGATCTTCTGAAGCTTCCAGTCATTTCCATCGTAGATAATTCCCAGCCCGCTTTTGAGGTATCGGACATAAGGACAGCTATTCACGTTGAAGAGCACCTCCCCCGACGGAGCTTCCACTTCACTCAGTGAAAGAGTCGAAACCTGACTGCTGGCAGCGTAATCGATCACCTTTATCATTAAGGAAGCCAGCAGCATAAATGCCATCAGGGCTATGAGCAGCGTGCGTAATTCCTTTCTCATTTTCTTAAAAGTCTTTGCTGGCAGATTTTGCCGTTTGTGTTTACCTGGTGAAGATGGCGGTAGCCGAAACTCCATTGGCGGTTGCTACCGTTGCCATATTGGCGTTGGGAGTTCCCACTGCCGGATTGACCTTCATTTCGATTACCATTTCCTCATCAGGATTAAAAATGCCTGGATCGAAAGCCTCAGCCGTACTCGAACCGGCGTCGAGGTAAATACCTTCCACTGTCCACTCATTATTGCTTGGCGTACCGGAATTATATGTTAACCTCTTTACCAGATAGTTGGCGCTGGTATCATAGTACTGGAGGATCAAATCCCATTCATCGAAGTCTTCCAGCTTTGTCTCACCGGCATTTTGCAGCGTCATATTTATGGTGCCTCCGTTGACTGTCACGGCTCCCAGCGAAGAGATGTTGGTTCGGGCTATTTCCCCGGAGTTGTTTTCCATTTCTTTCCAGGCAGTAGCCACGCTGTCCTGGGAATTCATTGTAGTTTGGGCCACAGTGAGTCCCGCAAAAATCATCAGGGCAATGCAAAGCAGGGCGATGAGTATGTTTTCCATAAATCATCCCCCTAAGACCCGGGGGGGGTATATTGGGGAATACCCCGTCCCCATTGTATTTCGGTGGGCACTACCTCAAAATCCCCGGCAGAAATTCGCCGTGGCGGACCACACCTCTTTCTCAGGGGTTCCTTTATATTTTTTGGAATAGCTGAAAGCTGTTGTTTATCCATAATTACAAACTGAAATAAATCTCATCTGTGATCCCATTGGGAATGATTGTCTTGATGCGATATGTTGTGCTGGTTGAAAGCCCCGTATCACCGAAGTTGCTGATACTTTTGGTATAGACGATATTGATCTTGATCGTTTTCGATTTCGACCACTCGTCAGCATTATCTTCGACCGTATATTCCCAGTAGGGGGCACTGCCTCCTGCATGATCAACATAAGGTATTCTCTGGAAATCTCCTTCCTCACCAAAGAATATGTCGCTTTTCTCCGGGGCCAGGATGCGGGAGGTGCCAACATTCTTAACCCAGGCAAATATATCGAAATGACTATTGGAATTCATGTCATTCCAATAGTCACCTGTATCTTTGGAATCGTATTCGCTTACGGCGTGGATGATATCAACCTGGCTTTTGATTCTATCGTCTACTGCCGCACTCATACTTACCACAGCATCGCTGCTTCGGTTAATAGCCGGGTAGAGGCTGTTGAACATGAACGAAACACAAACCACGCCGGCGATGACCAGCATCATGGTGATTATTGCTTTGTCCACGGATAGCCCCCCTCTTCACCAAAGAGAGTAGCCAGCACCGCAGATTCGGCCTTGAATTTGCCCCCCAGCAAATTATCGAGCTGAAGCAAAACGTTTATTGAATCACCCATACTCACCGGCCCTTCCGGTTTTTCATCTTCGGCCAGCCGGATTATCTGAGGGATGGTATCGTTATAACTGGAAGGAAGGTACCCTGCCGTGCGATATATCTCTACTATGGCTTCTACTCGTTCCTTACCGATTTTCTTGATGCTCTTTTCCACCCATCTCACCAGCCCGACCAGTGTCATCAGATTGACTTGCTGAGATGCTTGTGGAGCAGCTTCTTCAATTTTCCCCTTCTCCTCCTGTTTTTCGCGATCTCTTCTGGTCCAGCGATCTTCCGGGGAGGTCCTCCTGCCAGATTTGCTCCTTTCGGGGCTTCTGGTTTCCTCTCTTCCCGCCGAGGCTCTTCCCTCGGTGCATGGTCCTGCCCTTCCCGCAGATTCGCGAGTATCAGGATAACCTTCATTGCCGGACATTCGGCGAGCCCCTCTTGGTCCCTCTTCACCCTGCGGTTCGTATTCCGGCCCGTGATGAGTGTGCTGGTGCTGAGTGGGGTATCCACCCTGAGTTGGGATCGCTCCCTGCATGGATGTCTGCATCGGCATTTGCCCCATTGGCGCTTGCATCGGCATCTGCCCCATAACAGGTTGCATTGGCATCATTGGTTGTGCCATCATCGGTGGTTGCACAGGTTGCATGGGAGGGGCTGCTCCAGTACCGGGCATAGCTTGCCCGGCAGCGGCAGGCGCTTGATTTACCGGTTGCTGTGGGATTGATGCCTCTTGAGAGGACTGTCTTTCCTGGTTGAACAACTCTTTCTCCTGTTCCAGCGCTTTTCTCTCTCGTTCCATTTGGTCCAGCATAGCTTTCAACTGGCCTGATTCTGCCGGCTCCGCTGCTTTTGGGGCTGCTTCAACCGGTCTTGCCTGTTCCGGTGGGGCCGGAGCCTGATCAGATGGCGAAGCTCCTCCGCTATCACTGCCACCGCCACCGCCGCCACCCCCACCGATGATTGAAGCATCCACATCTCCCCGGCTTCCTCCTGATCTTGCCTCAATTATCTGGAAGGGATTGTCATAGTAAGACAGGATTCGTTCCCGTATATCGAGGAGCACGTTCTGCACCTCGTTCTTTACTATTTTCAGTTCCGCTTCCAGTTCGTCTACTCTCTGGCTCAGTTCCATAGCTTGTTCCTTGGCACGGCGCGGTCATCAAAAATTTCGCTTCCCCAGTAGTTCAACACTCAGCAGTTAGAGAGTGCCCCCCTTCCCGCTGAGTGTTGTTGCAGGTTTCAAACCAGTAAGTTTATTACTAAGTATCTTTTAATTGAGGCGCATCACCGGGCTCAAGTAGGCGGGTATCCTCTTTTCCATCAGGAGTGTGGACCCTACCGAAGGCATTAGCTGAATGCTGAAGAGCCCATTAGCCCCAAGGTGATTGGCGTTGTCATCAATGAACGGGTCAAGGTCATTAGTGCCATTTGACCAGACGCCAGTGGTCCCGTTATAATCCTGCAGCCACACAGTAATGACTGCCTTTTCAGCATCTTCCAGCAGATAGTCACCGTCATCCTCATATCCACCGGAGAACGATACCGTCCAGGCGCACTCGTCAATCACGAGATTATCATCATTGTAGCTTACCAGCGTTACCGACTCACCATCGGTAAACTTGGATTTCACTTCATCAATATGAATAACTGCGCTGTTAGTTGTAGCGTCAGCAGTGTGAATCGTCATGGCATCTATCGAACTCATACCGGTTGCAGCCGGACTACTGATGGTAAGGACGCATTTCTTCCATGTATTGGTGCTCAAGGCAGGGAAGGACAGGGTTTGAACAGCGGCACTATCGGTGCCACCGTTGTGCAGGCACAATGTGAGGTCCGCAGCATCTAAGGCTGTATCGCTCTTGGCCCAGACACTGATCTGGTTCATAATGGTCAGATCAGTATCGGTAAACGTTGTGCCGCAGAGTGTGCCTGCACCAAATGCTGCCGGTACCGTGATTTTGGTGCTGCGCGGTGGTTCTCTGTAATCAGCGGAATCAATGGTGACTGTGCTGGCGGGAGTGCCCATGTTGTCCCATGCGGTGTCACAATCATCGAGAACAGGCGATTTGAGGGTGCCATCGTCCTGGACATAGTAAGGCGGAGTCAGATCGATCGCTTTACCGTCTACCAGGGCATTACCTATGGTGAATGATACTTTGGTTATGCATTCATCACTATTGGCAGTGCCCTTGTAAGCCAGCACGCTTCCCCTTAATTCCGATGTGGCCTGGCACTGGAGGATCCCCGAATGCACCGTCTCCTCCGCTTTCTGCGCGGAAAATAATCCCGCCGAAAGGACGGTATAGGCGAACACGGAGGCAACCACCACGAAGGCAATCACAATGATGGCTGTTTCCAACCCGGTTATACCCTTTTCATTCTGGTGGATTCTGGCTATGTGCTTTTTCATTTTCTCACCTCTTTCGGTTAAACTGTCCCGCTTTTCTTTTGTCCTATAGCCGGGACAAGCTGCTTCATCGCAGATTCATTACCGGCGCTAATTCTTCCGGTGTTGTCCTTCCGATACTGAGCACTTTGCTGTCAGGCGTGCGTATCATGATCTCAAAGGCGGTGTCGGCTCCTGGATCAGGTGTATGCACTTTGATATTGAACTTCTCACCGGCTTCCAGTATGTTATCGCCATCGCCGGGGCCGTATTCGGTGCAGGACCAGTACAGGTCATCGATCTGCGGGCGGCCATCATTATAAGAGATTATCACCACATTTTCGGGTGGCCGGGTGAAATTAACCGGGGCGGCGCCTTCGGGAAGATCCAAAGTAAAGCTGACCTCATTAATCCCGGTTCCATCTCCATAAGCCATCACGGCGCTTCGCAGTTGCAGGGCATCTTCACCGGCAGACCCTGCGTAGAACGGACGGCCTTCCTCTTCAGGGGAGAAGGTTACCCAGGCAACCAGCCCGGCTACGGCTATACAGGCGATCAGCATGGTGGCTACCATCAGCCTGGTAACACCCTTCTCGTTGTTCCACATTTTTTCTATCATCGTTATCTCCTTATCTTTAAGATTCTTCATTTGTGAGGGGTGGCAGTACGCTATCTGCGTTCTTTGCCCTCGAACCCTCACGCATAAACAATCTTAGTTAAAGGTATTTCTTAATTATTCCCTGTTTTTAATGCAGATCCATTACTGCATCGATATGGGCCGGTGTTGTCCTTTCAATGGCCAGGACGGCTCCCGTAGCGGGCTTCACTTCAAGGGTGAAAGTATGGTCCGGCCCAATGAGTTTGCCGCAACTCGTGGCACTGGCCCCGTCATCATCATCGCAGAACCAGGTGTTGTTACCGCCAGTTTCGGACAACCTGAAGGTGTTGCTGTTATGATTTACCAGCCACACGGTTATCATTGCCTTTTCATTTGCTTCCAGCAGATTATCGTCGTTGTAAGAGCCTATCCAGTCAATGGTCCACGCACAATCTGAGAAGTGGTTGTATTTGTCGTGGTAAGAGATCATGGTAGTATCTTCTGACGAATATGCCGATAGTTCGGTGGGCGGATCGACGGTGCTGGCTGCCGAATAATTAGGGGTCAGGTCAATTGCCTCTCCCCCCAGTACCGGGCCAACTGTGAACTGGAGTCTGGTCACCACGTCGCAATCGCTGGTGGGGGTACCGGCACCAGCAAATAGATTAATTTCTTCTGCTGTGGAAGGGGGACTATCACCACAATCACTGGAATACGCGGTGACTCCTCCCCGCAGCTCCAGGGTGCTTTGTGCCTCTTGCAGCCCGGAGTAGACCGCCTCACTGCTTTTCTCTGCGGAGAAAACCCCGGCGGAAAGGACAGTATAGGCAAACACCGAAGCCACTACCACGAAGGCAATCAGGATAATGGCCGTCTCCAGCCCGGTTATGCCGGTCTGTTTGCGGTGCATTTTAGTAAGCATTCTCTCTAGCATCTTTTTCCTCCTTTGCTTTTCTTGGTCATCTTCCCCGCTTCTCGGGGGGACGGATTCATATTGAGTCCGAACAGGTTTTGCAGACCTGCCCGGTGCAACATACAGTTATTCATTCCTCTATTAGTTCAGGTTCATCACATCGTCAATCACGGCGGGCATTGTCCTCTCTATGACAAGCGCAGCGCCGGCAGGCGGCTTGATTTCGAGAGAGCACTTTCTATTGGCGGTGATATCGGTATCAAGAACATCCGAGAACATGCTGCCACCAGAAGAACTGGTAACACATATTTCGAACCTTTCTCCAACCTCGAGGAGATTGTCACCATCGCCTTCACCCAGTTCCGTGGCTGTCCAGTAGAGATCATCTACCCTCTGGTACTGATCGATATAAGAAATCGTTACCACATTGCTGCTAGACGAAGCAGCCATTCCACTGTTATCGGTGGGCGCGGTGAAATTGATCGGCTCACCTTTAAGCGCGGGGGCCAGCGTGAATTTGAACCAGCCCACTTCAGAGGTTTCCACGGGATCTGCAAAGGAGATTACCGCCCCTTTGAGTTCCATGGTGCTCTGGGCTTCCTTGAGCCCGGAATAGACCGCATCACTGCTCTTCTGGGTAGCGAACAGTCCCGCGGACAGCACGGTGTAGGCGAACACCGCTGCCACTACCACGAAAGCGATCAGGATGATAGCTGTCTCCAGCCCGGTTATTCCTTTCTGTCTGGCGTGTATTCGGTTGAAAACTTTATTTAGCATCTTGGTTCCTCCTTTCTTGTTTTCCGAATTGGCTTTTATTTGCAGGGTTTGTTTTTCTTTGTGCGCAAACAGCATTTTCATGATTCTTTCCTTTTAAAAACTCACCCTAGTTGAGACTATCCACCTGATGGATAATGGGCGGCAGGCTCTTTTCAAAGGTCATTACGGCCCCCACGGCCGGTTTGATCTCCATACGGAAGATACGGTTCCCTCCAATCTTTTCCGCAGCGGTGGCTGTCAGATTATTGGGATTTTTAAGGTCTACTGTGATCTGGAACTTCTCGTTATTTTCAAGAAGATCATCACCGTCATCATTCCCCACCGCTGTCTTGGTCCATGCCAGGTCAGGGATGTACTGATACTTGTCGTGGTAGTACATTATTACCTTGTGACTTGGGCTGGATTCATCGGAGAGCAGACCATCTTCATCCGAATCAGTCGTGGCACTGAAATCGATAGGCTCCCCGTTGAGAACATTGGATACGGTGAAAACGAGATGGTTAGCATATGCAGTAGGCTGCTGATCTATATCCCGGAAAGCCTGGGTAGTCAGGCAATCCAGATGGATATTACCCGAAAGGCCAGCGGTAGTCGTGCAATACAGCGCTACTGACTTGACGGCATCGTAATTCGCGGTAGTGCCGGAAAGATCGACTGTAACATAGTTCCAGGTGGTATCCAGTTCGGCCGGATTGATATCCAGGTTTTCCGTGGTGCCAGTGCCGTCATCGTTTTCACTGAGTACTATCTCCAACGCGCCAGTGCCGGTGCTGGTCAGGTCCACACTGCTCCTGATCCAGAAACTGACGCTGTCGCAATTGCTCAAATCCCAGGCTGCACCGGAAGTAGTTGTTGAATCAAAGTAGCCTTCAATTTGTCCAGTACCAGAGCCAATGGTAGTGAAAAGTGCACTGCCAGCGCCCTCTATATAATCACCCTCATCAGTATCCAGAGTACAAGTGGCTGAGCCGCTGGTCCAGGCAGTTTCCATATCTTCGAGGATGGCCACCCCGTCAGTGATTACGCTGCCTTTGAGTTCCAGCGAGCTTCTGGCTTCTTCAAGGCCGGAGTAAACTGCTTCGCTGCTTTTCTGGGTAGCGAATAACCCGGCGGAGAGGACGGTATAGGCGAACACCGCAGCCACTACCACGAAAGCGATAAGGATGATAGCTGTCTCCAGCCCGGTTATTCCCTTTTGTCTGCTATGAATTCTTTTTAGAAATCTTTTCAACATGGTTGTTCCTCCTTTCTTAACTGGTCTTTCTTTTTCGACCTTATGGCAAGGTGGGGTCTCGTTCTCTTTCACATGACATCCGGTTCCTCCTCGCCAGAGCCGTGTATTTCCAGATATTTCGCCAGCCTCCTCGACCTGAGAGTCTGGATTTGCGCTTTCTTTTTACATCTCATCAGCACCTCCGTTTACCGAAATCCCCTAGTGTAAGTCCATTACTTCATCAATAACCTTGGGAGCGGTCCGTTCTATAATGAGAACCGCCCCAACAGCCGGTTTCAACTCGATGGTGAACTGGGTATTCTTCTGCAGTTTGGGAGTCACCTCGTTGGCTCCGCCATCATCCAGTCCGGCTATAGTGATCTGGAATTTTTCGCCGACTTCCAGCAGATCATCGGAATCCGTACTTCCCAGTTTTGTAAGTGACCATGTGAGGTCATCGTGCCGTTGATACATATCCATATATGAAATAACAACCGTATTACTGGTCGGCACGGTAAAATCGATTGGCACTCCATCAAGCGCCTGCATTACAGAAAAGGTAATCTCATCAATGTCCTCGTCGTCATCGGTATCCTTGGCAATGACGGCCCCGTTTAGCTGGACAGTGGCCCTGGCCTCTTCCAGCCCGGAATAGATTGCCTCTTGGCTCTTCTGTGAAGAGAACATTCCTGCAGAGAGGACGGTGTAGGCAAAAACGGCAGCCACTACCACGAAAGCGATCAGAATGATGGCTGTCTCCAGCCCGGTTATTCCCTTTTGTGTCTCGTGTAATTTACCTGCTCTTACGTTCATATGCTCCGAACTCCTCACCCTGGATTCAGATTACTTTACCTTTCAGGAAAGGTCGCCGGCATGTATATATAAGGATGGATATGGCTGTTATCCCGATCCACACCAATTTGATCGCTGTCCCGTGAGCATTTGCCAGCTTCGCATTTCCGTTTGGTTCCATTGCGAGAATTCTCATACCTTATCTCTGGTCGAATCCCCCGAATTTCCTATCACTACGTGTACCAATTTACTATTTTCCGGTCACCGCCGATACCGTGTATACCCATATTTTTAGGCAGGTTTTTCCCTATAAAATTTATGATGGTTAATCCCCACTAAAATCACTCCCCTCCCCGCACCCAAAATTGGTGGCTTCCCGTTTCCCAAAACTATTCACAACGTAGTAAGGTTAAAAGTGTCATGCGTGAATGGAATTGGCACAATGCTGTGGATAGAGCGGATAAGCAGTCACCGAGATGAATTTTTGCTTATTAAGGCAGATGACAATGTAATAAAGACCTATATATGGCTATCAGGCGCCTGGGAATCTGTGGAGGCTATGGAAGTAGCTGAAATTGTCATGTCGGGGGTATCCTGCAGTCGAGGGATTTTGATTGTCCCTCAAATCAGCACGAGCATGAACAAGGATTTGCTTTGTTAAAGTAGTTCTCCTGTTGGAGGCAGAATATGGCGAAAAGTAACAATCAGGAAATGGAATACAAACGGATTAGGGTTTTTATTGTTGAAGAACAGGAATTACTGCGGGATGCTTATAAGGCGGTTTTGCCATCTGAATCCAGCCTGGAAGTTCTGGGAATTTCCGGTGACACCGATACTGAGAGCATTATGAGCATGCTTTCAGCTTTTAATCCGGAGGCAGTGGTGCTGGGCACCAAGATGCTCCAGCCGAGCATCATAACCGAAATGGAAACCATCCGCGAACAGTGTCCTGATGTGGGCATAGTTCTTCTTTCAACTCTCTATGATATCCAGGGTATCAAGCAGCTCAGAGGATTTACCAAAAACAGTTCCAAGGGATGTGCTTTCCTGCTGAAACATTCTATTGACAGAATCACTCAATTGACCCAGGTAATCCATGCTGTCACTGAAGGGCAGGTCATTCTGGACTCGGTGGTCATGGAAGGGTTGATTGGGGCCGGAGAGACCAAGACCACCTTCCTTAAAGAGCTTACCCACCGGGAACTGGAGGTATTGAGCTGGATGGCAAAAGGCTACCGCAACGTCACGATTGCCGAAGTTCTCTGCGTGGATCCGAAGACGATTGAACGCCATATCAACTCCATTTACAGTAAGCTCAACATGGTTACAGAGAACAAACATCCCCGTGTTAATGCTATAATGCTTTACCTCAGGGCCACCGGACAGTTACCCGGCGACGTGCTGGT
>Ga0180431_10001758_pt1 | contig 29644 bp, 32 predicted proteins | sample SS_ome_11_FD_132459 | JGI IMG/M metagenome (GOLD analysis project Ga0180431, IMG submission 132459) | Hypersaline lake sediment archaeal communities from the Salton Sea, California, USA - SS_1_MS_1 metaG | ecosystem: Environmental > Aquatic > Non-marine Saline and Alkaline > Hypersaline >... | reverse complement strand
TTGTCAACATCATTCTTATCAACGAATGTGAATTCAAGTCTCATTGGACCTGTATGTTTTTCTGAAGGACCTGCAGAAATAGCTGGATCCTGGCCAACTACTTTGTCAGAGAGGATCCTGCCTTCATCATCCATTAGCTGGATCCTCATTTTTTTAACTTTCAATTTTGTATTCATATCCATTACTTCTTAGCTGGAGTTTTTGTAACTTTAGTTTTCTTAGCTGGAGTTTTTGTAACTTTAGTTTTCTTAGCTGGAGTTTTTGTAACTTTAGTTTTCTTAGCTAAGACTTCTTTTTTCTCAGTTGAATCTTTCTTTACTTTTTTCTTAGGTTCCCCTGTGTCTTTCTTAGCCCATAAATTTAAAGCTTCTTCAATTGAAATTGCTTTGTCTCCTCTTGTGTGGTTTCTCATGAATCTCCTGAATCTACCTTTTTCTTTTGGGTCTGTTAAACCTTCCGGATATTCCCAACGATGTGCAGTTTTTTCTGAAGCTTCAGGTTCCATATCTAAGTATGTTTTCTTAATCTCAGCTAAAGTTACTAGATCAGTTTGAATTTGTTCAATTTTATTGTAACTTGGATGATCTTCAGCTAATTTCTTAATTTCAGTAGTTTTGATTTTACCTTCTTTAAGAACATCTTTCAACTCCATTTGAAGCTTTTTAGTTTGATTACCAATAGCTTTACCTGTTCTTTTCCACTCTGATTTAGATTTGAATTCAGAAGGTAATTCAAATAACTTCTTAGATGGAGCTTTAAAATCAGCTTCTTCAGTTTTCTTTACGGTAGTTTTCTTAATTGTTTTTGATTTTGTAGCTGGAGCTGATTTTTTAACAGCAGTTTTCTTAGTTGTTGCTTTCTTCTTAATAGCCATAAAATTGAGATTTTAAAGATTAATAATTTTTGTATTTTGTATTTATTATAATATAATATTTTATTTCTAATTTTGCAACTTTTTATACATACGAAGTACTTTTAATATTGAGTTGATATACGCATACCTTTCATCAAACCAAGATCCATAAAGTTCTCCATCGACATAAGCTAAGAAAACTCCTTTATCTTTAAACTGTTGATTGATATTAAAGTCAGTTATCTTTAACTTATCCATAACTACATATTTGAGTTGTTTTAGGTAACTTAAAGAAACTTCAGTATTATAATTATAAGTTAATAATTTCTTTACTGTCTTCGTATTCTGTATTTCTTTAAAATGTTTCGTTTTTGATATAAGATTGATAAAATATCCTACTTTCATATTAAATATTTAAATTTTTCATTGTTGGGATTTCTGTAGCTTCGTATTCTAAGAATTTTATTGAATTCTTTTTTTGGTATCTATTTACTGCGAATTCTACTTCTAGTGGTGAGTGAGCAATACAAAAGAATATAGTTTCTTCTCCTTTATCATTAAATGCTGAGATTCTTTGAAGTCCATGGATATTCATTTTATTATCAATTATATTGATAATACTCTGCATATCTACCTCATAACCTTGAAGTAGTGTCTTTCTTCTTTTCTTCTCCTTATTTGGATTATTTAATAAATCTCGATATTTATTTGAGATTCTTTCAAAAGCTGAAATGAAATGTGATATACTGCTCATTATATTTTAATTTTTGCAGGCTAGGGGGAATCGAACCCCCTTCAGACCTAATCTCTTAGCCTTCCTGGGTAGTTAAGTTGATTAAAGTTCTAAAGCTTTAATAACTGCTTTCTTAAGTTTCTTCAAACTTTTGGCATTGTCTTCGTAGTCCTCAATGTCAATTTCTAATTCTTCTTCATCGATGATTTCTTCTAATTCTTCAAAATCAGCTTCATTGATTTCTTCTTTAGTGTACTCATCTCCTTCCTCTTCTTCATCATCTCCTTCCTCTTCTTCATCATCTCCTTCCTCTTCTTCATCATCTCCTTCCTCTTCTTCATCATCTCCTTCCTCTTCTTCATCTTCATCATCACCTTCTTCATCTTCATCATCACCTTCTCCTTCACCCTCTTCTTCTTCTTCAGCATCAGGAGCACCTGTTAAAACTAAATCTTCAGATGAAGCAACCATTTTAACGATTATAAAACTTCCGTCTGAGAAAATGATTTGAACATAGCCATTTTCTAATTCTACCACTTGAGAAACTTCTCTTTCAACTAAATTTTCCATAGTTTTTGTTTTTAAATTTAAAAATTAATAATTGAATTTATAATATAATATTTTATTTCTTATTTTGCAACTTTTTATTCATTGATTCTCATGATTCTTAACTGAGGGAAGTTCAATAACTTTAATGTACATTGAACGTCTTTTTTATAAGCGTTTAATGTTATTTCTGGCCTATTTATTTTTCCAAAGCTTTCTGAAAGGCCAAAATGTTGCTTATAAACCAGTTTTATATCTGAAATATCTGTTTTTCTCATGTTAGAAAAGTATACAATATATAGTTGGTCTCTTAAATAATCCTCTTTCACTGTAAATTCTTCAAAACCTATGGAAATTAACTCTTTCTTGATAGTTTCTTTATCCCAGAATTTATTAATTTCTTTCATGATTTTACTTACTTGATTTGGGTTTTTAGGCAGATAAATTGAGTCTAAATATCTTTCCCATACTTGATAGAATAAACCATGAGCTGAATGAATCGGAAATCTCAGATCTTCACCATGTAACTGATCTATTGCTAAATATAAAGACATCAGGGGTTTATCAAATAATGGTACTGTAATCCTGAATTTGTTATCAATTCTAGCTTGATAAGTTAATTTCTTCTCTCTTTGCTTATAATTAAACATTAATTGTTCTAATAATATCTTATCTGCTAATTTAAGTATCTTACTTAATCTAAAAGAATCTAAGTTAACTAATTCTGAATACCCAAATTCTGCCATCTGCTTGATATTCCTTCTTTTATACTGCTTCTCTCTTTCTGCTTTAGTAAATTCTACAGTTCTGTTGAAGTGTTTACGATTCTTCTCAGGAAAATCTTTCTCCATAATATCATTCCTGATATGGGGTAATTTGTAAATCTCTACTTGTTCTATCTGACCATCAAATAAAGATTCAACATATTTATATAATTCCTCACCACTTAGAATCTTATAAGGTCTTATTGGTAATCCATAATCCTTAAGATAAATTTCCCAAGATTTACTTGCATAAATCCTCTTTATAAACCTTGTTTTCACTAATTGAGGCTTTGTTGGGTCTTCAAGATTTACCACATAATAACTTCTTATAAATATGGGGAGTAATTTATAGTTTCTTAGAACTCCTTTCCTCTTTTTATATATCTTAATATAAGCTTTATCACCATTCTTATGGGGAATCTTTGGTAATGAGCTTCTTTTTAAACTCTTAGCCATATTGTCTTTTAGCTTTTGATATCCATAATTTTAAACTATTCTCATTAAATTCTCCGAACTTCTTTTTCAATCTCTTTCGGATAAAATCTTCTGACCTACCTTTTCTTACTGCATCAAATACTAAAGCTTTTTTAGTTCCCTTCACTCTCCCATTTTCATCTTTGACTCTTTTCTGCCTGGGTTTCTTTTCTTTTTTCTTTTTTACCTTTTTAAGCTTAGGTTTACTTTCTTCTTCGATTTGAGCCATCTGTAATAGTGGATGACACAGAAAAGCATGATTTTCATTATCTCTTTCTTTGAGAATATCTGATAGCCATTGATCGAATTCATATAGTTTATCTTTTTGAATGGGCTTACTGAAATTCTTCCTCAACCATAAATTCAAATCTGGGTGAGTCATATTAACTACATCTTCAAAAGGTAATCCCCTTTTTATACATTGCTTCTTAAGCTCATGTGGTAAAAACCCCATATCAAATATAGCACTTTCGGAATCCTTTTTTCTACCTGTTGATTTATTTTGTTTTTTTGCCATGTTATAATTTATAATTGCATATTATTAATATAATATTTTATTTCTTAATTTGCAACTTTTTTACTACTCGTTTCTTTTTCTTATTCTTACGTGGAATATCTTTAAGATTACGATTAGCTTTCTTAACTGATAAGAATATTTCTGGTAAACCTTCTCTACCCATCGCAATATGATCTATCTCATTGAAATTAATAGCAGCTTCCATTAAAGTTCTAGCTTTAGGCCAAAATTGTTGTCCTGTCTTAGGATTCTTTTCTAATACATAGAAATACGTTGATAATAATTCAGCAAACTTAATAGCTTCTCTTGCGTTATCATATATAAATAACCCTAAAGATTTAACTTCATCAAAATGTCTGCCTTTTTCTCTTTCGGTCTTTTTAACTTCAATTATTGAGTAATGATTGGGCAACTCTTTTGATATAACTGGTAAAAAATACTTTTCTACTTTATCATTGTTTGAGTGATACTTATCAATTAACATCATTACTGAAAAGTGAGGTAACCTTGTATATAAAGTTAGATACTTACGATATCTAGTTTTATTCCTTCTTTTGTAAATACTTTTCTCTTGGATTGATAATGGTAGTATTCTAAATTTATTAATCCTATCATAATCTAAGATTAATCTCCATAAATCTTGCTTATCTTCAGACTTGGATTTACTAAGTTCTTCCATTACTTCTAATATAGCACTTTCTTTTGAGTTTCTTCTTTTCCAAGAAGGAATATCCATTATCTTTACAGCTTCATTTGGCTTCTTTCTAGAGAGAATAGTAAGCTGTAAATATAATTTGAAACTCATGGGTAATTCTAGACTTTCAGGGAATAATTCACCATCATACTTTTCAAAATGAGCGTTGAATGTTTCGAATAACATCTGAGCTCTAGTTTTTATCTCTAAAAATTTGTAATGAGATTTCTTCATCATCTCTCCTGCTTCCCAAGTACTTTTCCCAAAGTTATTAGTAAACACCAGAGCAGTTTGTTCATCTTTAGTCAAAAGATTCCAAGCTGGGTTGTTTTGTAATTCCATATTTTAATTTTCTAAGTTTGCGAATATTTTGTCTACTTTATGATAACTATTTTCAATCATTTCTTCTAATGAATCATGATTAGATAATGTGGCGTTCGGGGTTTTATAGACAGTGTAGTATACATTATCAAAATTTATATCAACTTCCATTGAAGTTAATTCTAATTCTAAACTAACTCTTACTTTTTCAGTATTTTCATCAATTTTGATAACTTGAGCTGGTACTCCTTCATAAGGGTAACCAGTTAATGTGATATAATCACCTTTTTTAATTAAGTCTTTTTCGTATTCAAAAATACTATGGCTCTCAGCTTCTTCTACCATTTTTAGGATTTCAGTAGATGATACAGTAGCTAAGTTATCATCGATTTTATATTTACCAATACAATATTGTTCTCCTTCATGAAGAACTGAAGGATCTCTAAGGTACCCTAATATGCAATTTACGTTGTTTCTAATTTCCTCCAATTTTTCTTTAGAACAAGCATATCTGAAGGGTACCTTTAAGAATCCATAATTAAACATCAGTGGAACGTACCGATATATTTTCTTACCTTTAAATTCTTTTTGTAATATTCTAATTTTAGGGACGAACAGATGAACATCCATATCTAGGCTAACCATATCTCTTTCAGCTAGTTCTAGAGTTTTTTCGCTTATGTAGACTATCACCCATACATAAGGTTTCTGTTTCTTAAGTTTGTTTTTTCTACCCATTGTTTTTTAAGAATGATCTAGCTCTCTTATGAACTAGTTTATAATTAGTTTTAATTAACTCATCGCTCATAATTATCACTAAATCTAACCCTCTATCATTTACTCTGATTTTCATGATTTTATCGAATGTATCTTGACCAAAAATTTCATCAAAAGCTTTAGATGTACAAGCTACAAAATGTAAATCTTTCTTCATTCCATTGTATCTCATGAATAGTAATGGGATTTTCTTAGCTCTATCACCATCATTTTTAGCTTGTTCCCAAAATTTCTGAATATCAGAGTTCTTAACCGGTAATAATAAATGTTCAAAGTTTATATCTTTGTGATTTTTCGCTTCAATAGTAAATCTAAAGTATCTTGAATGTTTTTCGTCTGAACATATAACATCTCCTACTGTATCATCTTTTCTACCCCACCTTAATCCACCTGAAGAAGGTACTCTAGAAAATTCATAGCCTGTCCATTGTTCTAATACTTTAGTTATATTTCTCTCGTTTTTACTACCCTTTTTACGAGAATTTACCTTTGCCATGTTTTATTTTATTTTTGATATTAATAATATAATATTTTATTTCTTAATTTGCAACTTTTTTTACTATACCAGACTAAGTATCGTTTCTAAACTAACTCTGTAGAATTATCAACTTGTAACATGCTTATAATGTTACTTCCAACTGGGTTATAGTTATTCAAATGAGTTGTGATAAAACAAGAGAAATCTGTCTTGTTCTTTATTTTTGATTCTATTAATTCATTCACTTTAGGAATATTCTTAGAATCTAAAGATTCAAATGCTTCATCTAACCAAATAAAGTTAAACATAGATTCTTTGTTAAGTATATCATGGATTGAGAATACTAATGCAAGGTCTATTAGTTGAGTCTGGCCTCCTGATAAATCATTTATACTAACTTCATGACCCCTGATATAAACTCTTATATTTATATCTTTCTTAACATTATCTCCAATCTCTAATCTAACTACAAATCCTGAAGAAGCTGCATAGTATTCTAGGGCGTCATTTATCAATTCAATCTTCATATCATATAAGAAAGCTTTAAAACCATTATTAGAGAAAGTTTTACTTAACCAGTTATACCTTTTCAACTTTATCTCTAACCTCTTCTCGTTTCTTTTAAAAGAGTTTAATTTTATTTCTGATTCTTTCAGTTTAATCTTATACCCTTTAACTTTAAGTTTCAGTTCTTTTACTTTATCTGTTTCATTAGATAATTCAGTTAACTCTTTTTTCTTATCTGATATCTTAGATTCTAAAATTTTGATACTTATTTTAGCCTCATTCAAATCCTTTACATTGACCTTATATTCATTTAGTTGTGACTTATATTTAATAGAGAGTTTATGATTACTTTTATTAATTTTACCAACTTTTTCTTCTGTCTTCTTGTTTTTCTCTAATTCTAAATCTCTTTCCTTAATAAGTTTGTTAGCTTCGAAGTCAATTTCTTTCATCTTTCTTAACTTATAGTCTTTGGATTTCTTAATCCCATCTAAATCAAAAGGTTTACCACATGTTGGGCATACTTCTTGAATTTCTGATAGTTCTTCCTTAAGTATGTTTTTCCTTGATCTTAACATACTTAACTTTTCTATGATTCTGATAACATTAGTTTTATCAACAGTTGGAATTTCTTTTAATGTCGGCTTCTCTGGTTCAGTATAATCCTTCTTTTTGACTTTAAGTTGGATTTTTGATTTACTTAATCTCATTTCTAGAGTTTCTATTAACTCTTTAATGTTATTTATCTTTTCCTTTTGGTTTTCCTCTAGATTATTAATTAAATCAGCTGTAATTTTGATATTTTCCTTAATTGATTCAATTTTAGATTGTTGTTTATAAATATCTTTATCTATACCACTTAAATCTTCTCTGATACCCTTTATCAAATCATCAACAGATTTCTTAGACTCATCAATATATTTAAAATCGAAAAGATCATCCAGAATATTCTTCCTTTCAGTGGGGCTTTCAGCTGTTAACCTATTTAACTTCTGACCAAAGAATATCGAGTTCTTCATAACTCTTGGAGTTATATCATTTAGAGATTTGATTATTTCTTCTTGAATGTCCTTCTTCCCATCTTTATTAGATAGTTCATCATTCTTATAAAGAAGAACTCTATTACCACCTCTTGATCCTTCAACCCTGTTCTTATAGTTCTTCATCCTGACTAATCTATAAGAATCGCCTGTTTCAGTATCTTTATAGAATACCTCAACTTTAACTCCAGGGTAATCTTCATCCCTAAGAAATTCCCAAGTTTCAATAGAACTCTTTTTCTTTAATAATTCTTTACTAACTGCCCAAAATAGAGCATTCATCACAGTTGTTTTACCTACTCCGTTATCACCTCTTATGACGTTTAAGCCTATGTGATCAAGGTTAAACACAAAAGGCTTCACTATACTTGCGAAGCCTTCAATTTCTATTTTTTCGAATCTAATCATTATGTGTGCATTATATCTGTTTGTGTACCTGATTGCTGAAACATTTTATCAAGTTCAGTTCTAATGTTATTTAGATCGTTGATAGTTAGATCTCTGCCCTCATCAATTGCATTAACTGTGTTTAGTAATAATTCTAAACTATAATCATCAATGTTAATTCCCAAAGCTCTTAAAGCTTGTTGTTTAACTCCATTAGGGTCTCTTTCTTTTATTGTAATCATTATTTTAAATTTTTAGTTAATAATTTGTATTTTGCTTTTGTGTATTCTCCATTGAATTTTAAGTAAGCTCTAGCTAAGTTATTAGCCGTAAAGTAAGTAATATTCTTTATTTTACATCTTTCTTTTTTCTTTACTTTTTTAGGTATCTTAACCCAGTAGTTATAATCATCAATTTCATCTCCTTCTTGATAGAATTTAAACTGAGGACCTTTTACGGGGATAAACTTTAAGCTTAAGTCATCATACAATTCCCAATATCCAAATTCTCCATTTGAATCTGAACTACGTTGAGGTGTTGGTGCACCAGGTACTAATATCTTACTACCAATTTTCTGTTTCTTATGTATATGTCCTGCAATTACTAAATCAAACTTCTTGAATAACTTGGAGTACATTTTAGGAATATTATCAACTTCATCAGCCCTGAATCCATTATTATCTACTGCCCCTGGAATTTCAGTATGTATTAATAATATATTCTTCTGTTTCTCATTTACTTTTATATTCTTTACTGCTTCTTCGAATCCAATATTATTTCTTAAGAAAGGTATACCATGAACTTTAATGTCATAACCTATATAAACTCTTTTAAAGTCTATACATTGTATTATCTCTTTAAAGCAGTTAACCCAAGTTGGTAAACCATCTATGTATCTCTCAGACATATCATGATTACCAGATATCCCAATCCAATGAGCTTCTAAATTTTTAAATGTTGACTTTATCAAAGACAATTCAAATTGATCAATGTGGTTTGGGTTCTCTATTAAATCTCCTGCGAATAAAACTTTAGCGTTATTTTTACTTGCTATTTTATCTACTTCTAACATAATATCTAAGGAGGTTTTTAGCCTCCTTAGATTTTCATTATGTGACTTCCAGTTATGTAGATGAATATCGCTTATTATATATGCAATAACTTTTTTATTCATGGTAAAATCTCCTTATTATCTCTTCAGTTACCTGTCTAACTTTTACTCCTAAATCTCTTTCTGTATTCCATATAACTGGAGTTCTAACAAATATATTAGGATCTAGACTCCATAAACCGGGGTTAGATAACATATTCATAAACATAGAATTAATCATACATTGATAATACCAATTTTGTACTCTTTTACCATCGTCTTCAAGAATTATACTTTGAGTCAAAGGTAAGAATATTATCAAATCAAGATTCTTAAGTTGTTCTTCGATTTTATCAATATATAATTTAGAGATACCTGAATTCTCTCTCATAGCTACGCCTTGAAGGTAGTATACTATATTGTCAACTGGAGATCTATCTGTAATATATGAATCATGTTTACTTAGGACTTCTTTTCTTCTACTTAAGATATCGTTTTGATAATCTCTAAAAACATCAATGGGCATCTCATGTGGATCAGTGTGTTTATCTAAACCATATTTAGGCCATACTTCTTTAGCTGATGTACTAACGAATACTAATTCTTTAACAGCTTTTTCTAATTCTTTCGCAAGAGTGGTTTTTCCGGTTCCACTAGCACCACAAATAGCTATCTTCATAATTTTAATAATTTATGTCATCAAATATTAAAGGTACTTTAGTTTTTATTTCATCTAATAAAGGTCTCATCACTTCTCTCATTTGAGGGTGAGCTGCTTCTGCAACACGTTGTTTGAATATTTCTCTCCACTCTCTGAAATTAGCTTTCATATTAATTTCAGTTTTCAATGAGTTTGGAAGTACTGAACGTGCTTGTTGTGGACTCCACCCCTTATTTAACAGCTCTAAATAGTTATTTTCAGCTACTTGCATTGAATTAAGCCAAACTAATTTGGGGTCTTTTATTTCTCTGTAAGTTTCCCACCAAATATCATCAGTTCCACAACCAGCGTCATCATCGGGTAAGTATTCAGGCATCCATTGGGGAATGATAAATTCAACTCCACCTTTATAATTACAATATCTAGTTGATTCTTGAGCGAATGAACATAAGCGGTGTCTTACTAACTCATGACTAACTCCTCTATCAACTGTAAATTTAATAGTCATATCTGCAAACTCAATCATTGCATAATGACCTCTGTTTAATAATTTTTGAACTAAATCTTTAGCTGAAGAATCGTCTTCAGTGATTTTATATTCAGATTTGTAACAAGTTCTTGCTACTTTTTCAATCATCTTTAGAACTCCTTCATCAGGAAGTTGGATGATTTCGTACTTTGCTCTACTTAATTTCATGTTAATTATCTTTAAAATGTTTCAAAAAATCTGTCTTAACGAACGTACCAATATGATACTGCTTAGCTACTTTCAATAGCTCTTTTTTATTAAATTTGGTAGTATTTTTATTCACCCAAGGAATTTCCATACGCCTTAGATATTTTCTATTATAGTATTTCAAATCTATTAATAGTTTATTTACTTTATATAAAGTTTCTAACTCTTTAAAGTTAACACTACCGAATTTAAAATTATCTCCCCCTAATTTGATAGCATTCTTCAACGTACCAAATTGATTTAAGAAGTTCTTAGCCCTTTTATCTCCTATACCTGGATAACCCGGGATCTTATCCGAGGAATCACCTAACAATGATAAATAAGATACACATTGATTAGCTTTATAACCTTTCTCTTCTTCTAAGTTCTCTGGAGTTAAAAGAATATCTGGTTTCTTGAATGCTCCAGGCTGAAATTGATAAATATTATCACAGATAAGTTGGTTAAAATCTTTATCTCCACTAACAATTGTAATATGATATCCTTTAGCTTTATATTTCTTTGCAACCAAATATAAAATATCATCGCCTTCTTCTTCATCACTCATAGCAACTTTGATACCTAAGTAGGATAGAACTCTAATTACTTCAGATTTCTGATGAATAAAGTTTTCTCTATCAAAACCCAATTTAGGTTCTCTTCGTTTATACCCGGGTAAAGCTGCTAACCTACGTTTACTCCTATTTTTACCATCAAAGATAACAATTACCTCAGCTTTCTTGTTGTCATTTATAATCTTCCTAAGCATATATGGAAAACCATAAACCATAGAAGTTGATTCATTCTGTGGAGTCATCATAGAAGCATACTTATGAAAAGCTCTATGTAACATGTGGTTACCATCAATTAAGATTAGTTTATTCTTCTTCATCTTCTTCACCTCCTGATGTTTCTATTGGGAATAGATTCTGATCAATTGAATCTAACTTCTCTTGAAATTTATCAATGGTATTAAGTTGAGGGATAGAATCAACTAAGTTATTCAAATTATCTTCATTTGAGATATATTTATAAAATCCTCTTTCTCCTAAACAAAAGCTTTCTTCTTCATCTAAAAGATATAATTTATGAGAACCACCTTTCTTGTGAATATGTCCTGAAGCTAAAAGCATATCATATAACCCCAATGTAGGAGATAAACCAATACTCTTTCCTGTATCATCAGTAAAGTATATTTCACTTTTATAAGAAGCTCTTGGTGGAGCTACCTTATTTTTCTTGATTCTAACAGATACTTCTTTACCAATGATGATCTCAACACCTTTAGATTTCTTAGCTTTAACTGCTTTACCCCCAAAGAAAGCTAATCTTAATGAAGCGTAAAATTGCATGGCTTTTCCACCAACTGTTGTATTTGGATCTTCATAATTACTTGCTCCAACCTTATCTCTAATTTGATTAATGAATATTGAACATACTCCTAACTTAGTTAATAAGGGATTCCTTCTCCTCAACATAGTATAAACTGCTTTAGCTCTATTACCCATTTCAGCTTTTGCATCTAGTTGAGTAGTGTTTAAGTTCTCTTCAGTATCTAATGCAGCCAAACTATCTACTACTAATAATATAGGTTCATTATTAACTAATTGACTCCTATAATAAGTACATACTTCAGCAATCCAGTCAGCGATTGATTCAATTGATATTTCATTGATTAATTCTACTTCAGAAGGATCAATGCTATTCTTCTCGGCCCATTCATTAGTCCATACATTTTCTGCATCAACCCAAAGAACTTTACCACCCAATGCTTGAGTAGCGAAGGCATAATCATAAGCAACTAAACTTTTACCTGAAGATTCAGTTCCGAAGATCTCTAAAATTCTTCCGTATGGTATACCACCGCCTAACTGAAAATTTAATGCAGTCGAGGCACTTGGTAACCATAAGAATTTATCTCCTGATAAACTAATATCAGAAGCACTTTTAGATCCATATTTATCACGAATCTTATTCAGCGATAAACCTTTTATTTTCTTTTTCTTTGCCATAATAAAACAAAAAAGAGAGCTATCTCTAGCTCTCTAATTAATTAAGATTTTTTAACTCTTCTTTTCTTTTTACGAGTTGTTGAAACTTTCTTCTTAACTTTTCTAGTTGATTTTTCATCAACTTTTGGAGAAGAACCTTCCATGATCTCATCATAAGTCATACCAAAATATTTTTCTACTTTCTCAAGAGTCTGTTCATAAGTTGGTAATAATTTCTTAACTTCTTCTTCTAAGTTAATTACTGTTTTCTTGTACTTAGAAGGTACAGGGGTATTCTTACAAGGTAAAGCTGAATACTCAGTGTCTTTTTGACCGGTTCCAACTCTTTTTAATTTGATATCATAACCTGTACTTGGGTCGAATGGTTCTCCCCAATCATCTTCAAGGTATAAATCGATGATATCCTGTTGAAGACTGTTTGCAAGTAAAACAAATTTACCTTCTTTATCAGCATCAATCTTTTTACCTTTATCATCAGAATAACCGAATCCGTAAATCAAGCCTTTCTTTTTAGGTACTATTTTCTTTGCTAAATCTTTGTTGTCAGCATCATCTGAATCTTTTAAGAAGTCATAAACTTCTCTTACTGCACAGTCTAAACCAAATGTTGATGGTGACACGAAACCTCCCAAATCTTTACCAAGATAAAAATAATCAACATCAAATATAAAATCTGCATCTTCTGGTACAGGTAATATTCTGAATCTTAAAGTACCTTCTTTTAAGAAAATCATTCCACTACCCTTTCCAGAAGCTCTTTGTTCTAACTCAGCTTTACGCTTTTTCATTCTTTCTTTTAAACTAGCCATAAAAATTTAATTTTTATTTGATTAATATTATAATATAATAATTTAAAACTTAATTTGCAACTTTTTATACTAGACTTGCTTCCTAGTGTTCGCACTTAAGGTCTGTAATAAATAACTCCTTTGTTCAAAAGAATTTACTGCAGCATCTAAAATATCTACTTCTTCTGACAGTTTAATTACAGTATCATATAACTCAGTATATTCTTCATCATTATCAATGATAGCTAAAATATCTTCTTTAGTATAAGCTCTACCTGTTATTGGATTAGTCTCTTCTCTATACTCTTGCCATAACTCTGAATGTCTTTCAGATTTATCTTTCTTAGCTTGAGCTAACTTAGAAATTAACCGAGCTCTCAACATTAATAAAAACCCATAATGAGTTGGTTGATCCTTCAACTGTTCGTTAATGATATCTTCATTAACTCTTAGTTCTTGATGTAAATTAAAGTTAATCTTCTCTCCATTGTAATCAATAGAAATGTCCATAACTTTACTCTTACGTATTAACCTTTTTAATTTACCCATGATACATAGTCCTCATCTTTATTATAGCCTCTAAGATTACCCCATGATTTTCCAATCTCAACATCCATTTTCATCTGTATTAAATGTGATGGCCATTCGAATCCGAAGTATTCTTTAAGATTCTTAACTTCTCCAAAACTAAATAATTTAGGTACAGTTTCATGAACCTCATCAGCATTTATATAAAATAATAAACTATCATGAACTGTAGCTACTTCTTGTAATGATGTAGTTATCTCTCCTTTCAATATTGCTTCTCTAATCATTACTGATGTAAACAACGTCATATTAGAAGCAGTACCTTGAATAGGACTATTAATTGACTGTCTCTTAGCTCTACTTACTTCTCCACCATTATCTGACCAAACTTCTGGTAGTCTACGTTTAGTTCCAAATGGCATCCTTACAAATCCATTCTTTTCTAAGAAAGTTTCTTGAGATTTAATCCATTTAGAAACTTTAGGAAAGTCTTTATGAAAGTCTTCAATAAACTTAACAGCTTCTTCTGGAGTAACTGTAATACCCAGTTTCTTATCTCCTAAAGATTCTGATAATTTATTAGGACCCTGTCCATAAAGTATACCAAAGTTAATAGTCTTAGCTTGCTTTCTACGCATATTCCATTTGGGATATTCCTCATGATCTTCATCTTTATAAATCTTAAGAATCTCATCATAGTCCTCTTTATATTTCTTACATGCAGAAGCAAGGTGAAAATCCCTACCTTCTTTAAACCACTTAATCATCGTCTTTTCATTGGCTATTCCAGCTAGAACTCTTAATTCTGCAGCAGAGTAGTCCATGTGGATTAATACTTTACCCTTAGGACAAATAAACATGTTCTTAACTACAGAATTGGGTGAATCTGGGTCGTAATTCCTCGGTATTTGTTGCAAGTTAGGTTCACGGCTACTAAGCCTGTTTGTTACTGTCCCATGCAATAAAAATGAAGGATGTACAGAACTATTATCTGATAACTTATTCTTTATACCAAGTAAGAATGAAGTATATATCTTATTGTAATTACTGTACTCGGATAAAGTTTCTAGAAATGGTTCATCGTACCTTTTAAATAATTCTAATAGGGTATCTTTATCAGTAGAAGGAGCTCCTGTATCAGTTTCTTTGATAATATCAAATTTGAACCCCTTTTTTGATAAAAAGAATAATTCAGCCATTTGTTTACTAGAGTTAAGATTCAAAGGTTCAATAGCTTTTAACTCTTTCTTAGTTGAAAATTCTCCTGCACTATAACGAGTTAATTTATCATATCTATTCTCTATTCTCCTTTGGAATGATTTCCACTCTTTAGTTCCTACTTCAAATTCATCTTGGTCAGCTTTGATTTCATCAATCTCTTCTTCAAGCTCTTTTATCAGTTCTTTCTTAGCTTTTCTTATCCTATATTTATCGAACTTAGCTACTACTTTATGTTTTCTCATTTTAGAATCCAACTCATCAAGATGATCTTTGAATATCTTAATGTTCTTATCTAAAATTTTAGAGTCAATCTTCATACCAGTGAACTCGGCCTCTGATAAAACAAATGTAGCAGGTATGTATAAGTTACGGTATACATCATACAAACGTTGATCTTCCATTAACTTTCTTTCAAATAATAGAGCTAATCTCAATGTCATATCTGTATCAGTTCCACAGTATTTAGATAGAGGTTCTAAAGGTATCATATCCCAACCATGTTTTTTAACTAACAATTTGTTTTCATCATCATAGTTAGCATACTCTGGGATAAACCTTGCTGTTAATGGTTTTAATCCGTTTAGTGAATTCTCATCTAGAACATATTTCATTAACATACTATCTAAAATATACCCTTTAGGAATTGGTAAGCCATAAGATAATAACCACTTAATCTCATATTTTATATTATGAGCAATTTTAACAATTTTCTCATCTTGTAAAAGTTCATCAGAGATTAATTTCAATACGGCTTTATGAATAACTTTGAAAGGACTTTCATAATGTCCCAAAGGTACTACATATCTAGCTCCTGGTTGAAAGCTAATACCAATGATAGTTGCAAACCCAGTTGAGTCTGCAAAACTACCTTGGTCATCAGGAGTAGTAGTCTCAAAGTCAAAAGAGCAATAACCTGTTTGTTTACAATATTTTATTAATCTTTTAACTTCGGGTAACTTAGTACATATTTTAGTTTCATCGATTCTTAACATTCTCTAACTCTTTTATAGAAGTTTTTAAGATATTCCAGTCTTTCTTATAAGCATGTAAGCTAGTTATATCATGATATAGATACCCTGTTTGATAATAATTATCATCACCAAATTCTCTACCCTCATTTATTCTAGTTCTCATGTAAGCTTTAAATAACCAAGCTAAATAAATGTCATTACCAAAATGAGTTACTACATCAGCTGAACGTTGGGCATAGTTCAAATGAACTTTATTGTTTCTGATGAATACTTGATAGTATAATGAACATGGTACTCTCTTCTTACCACCAATATGATTTGGGTCTATATTGGGGTCCCATAAAGATATTACACATTGTCTAGAATCTGGATTTCTCCTTAATTCTTCAACTACCTGTTCAATTGATACTCTTAATCTTTCATTGTAGGTATAATCAAATTTACCCTCTTGATCTAAGAATTCTCTCCAAACATTTTCTCTTAACTTCCAAGCTTCACCGGGATTTGTAAAATCTTTAGCTACCCTTTCTTCAAATTCAGCATTAGCCCATCTTTTATTATTAGGGTTAGCTATAAATAAGTGTTCTGCAGCTCCTAATTTTAAAAGGCAATAACTGTATTTTGTAACCTCTTTAGTGATGAAGTCATCATTACCTTCAATGTTCTTATTTTGCATAGATTTGGGTTTTACTATATGACCCATCTCATATACATCTCTCATAGACTCTGATACTAACGCATAAGCGTTCTTATAAATTCTCATATTACTTCTTTTCTTTAGTTATTAAACCTAAGACATCCATTTGTCTCATTATTTTATACTTAATCCCTTTAATCTCAATGTCTATACCAGCGTAACGGTTAAATACTACTCGGTGACCTTTTTTAATATAAAGTTCTTCTGAATCTCCAACTCCTGCAACTTCTCCAATTAAAGATTCTTCCTTTGAAGTTTCTGGAATAAAAATTCCAGAGGAAGTTTTTTCTTCTGATTGTGGAATTTCAACTACCAATCTATCTTCATAAACAGAGAAATTTTCTCCTTCTTCTAAATTAATCTTGATTACTTTACTTTCCATCTCTTTAAAATTTAGTTAATAATTATTTATCTAAGTCCACTAGTTTAGATTTAGGTAAGTGGCAATCACCTATAAGCAAAGGATCTCTATTATGTGGATTTAATCCTTGTAATACCCAAGCATTTCTCTTATGCGAACCATAAGCTATCTTATCTGGATCAATTGATTTAAACTTCTTTACAGATTTCATAATCCTATCGTAGAGTACAGTTTTCTTAATTGGCTTCATGAATTTCCTTAAAGGTACTATAGAATCAAACATAGGAAAACTTAGACTACCTTGTAGATACATTTGAGTAGCGAATATTGATACTTTAAATCTTTGATTCTCTCCGTAAACAAATTTACCAATTCTATCTAATAAGGTTAAATCAAATATTAACCTCTTAGTCATTTCTGAAGATCTCATAGTAGCAGTTATCCTTGGTATATCTGAATAAGGCCTTCTTGAGAATACTAAAGTCATCAAACATGCTTTACCGTGACCATGTTTATTTGAGAATCTCATCATGATATTATAATTGGTAGCATTCTTTGATTCTCTGCTTAATACTTCTCCCTTAACTAAACTTAATTCATCAAAGTTAACATAATTTGAAACTAATGATGACCATTTATGTTTAGTATATGCAAAGTGTTTAAAGAAGTCAAATTCCTCATTTAAAACAGATATGTCAATATTCATATGAACATCAAAAACTTGTAGTGTATCACCATTTAAAAAAGCTTTACCATCTTCAATCCACTCTTGATGATTCTCTAAGAAATCTCTATGTATTTCGATGTAAGCTTTTTCTGATGTTGTATAATTTAATTCTACTGCCATATTAATATTTTGAAGCTATTCTAAATTGATTAACTTTATTTTTCTTATAATAAACTACATAAACATCTTTAGCTTCCATCCCAACAAAACTAAAGAATCCCAACATTTCTTTAAATGCGTGAATAGTATGTTTAATATAAACATGTTCATCGGTTAACATTTCAGATTGCTTCCAAGGTTTATTCTTTAATGAATTACGTGCTAATTGTAAATGGTAAGTTACTCTCCATAATAGGATTTCCATCCTATCTTTTACATGATTTGATAATGTTCTACCACCTCTTAATAGGTACCTATCAGTATCTGGGATATGAGAAATATCTAAAACCATAGTTGTTACATCATGATAATCCCTTATATTATCATAACAACAACTTAACATATACATATCTAGATTATCTGATAATGATTCAGGTTTAATACCAGTGTAAATCATTAACTCAATCATGAAGTGTAAAGCATCTCCCAACTCTTCATTGAAATTGTAAATGTGATTTAACCTCTCTTCTCCTGATAACATAATATGTGGTGAAGATTTACCCATAGCTTTTTCATAAGACTCCATTGCTTCTCCTAACTCTTCAACTACTCTTGCAGAAAAATCTTTTAATAAGATTTGACTTTCTTTTGTGTGTAAGTCAATTGGATAAGGAGGTAAGCTTTCAATCTTTGTGTAATGATTTAATAACTCTTTTTGTAATCTAAAAATCTCATTTAGATAATTCCCATCTTTTGGAAATTCAAGTTCTTTAATGTCTCTAGTGTCCATATTACTTCTTTATTTTATTAAAAATGATTTTTGAATCTGATTTAGAAATTTCATATTTCTCTATTGCTAACTTACGTATCTTAATTGGTTTTACCCCTTTAGCAATTTTTCTTTTCATAAATCTAACTACTCTCTTCTTCGTTGTTACATCGCATTCTAATTCATTCGAGGTAGTTAATTCATTATTTTCTGGATTGTAATCAAGGTATTCTTTCTCTTTACTCTTTCCATCTCTAAGTAAATGTTGATTCTGCCCGGTTTTAATTTGACAGAATTGAGCATCACCACAAACTTTACATTGCTTAGTAGTCATATCAAAATGCTTCCCAAAACAAGGATCATCATCACTACCAAACTTTGTAATGTCTATGGGTTTAGAAAAATCTATAGCTTCAGGATCAAACCTATCCTGAGCTATTCTCTCGATTTCTTTCTTTTTTCTAGCCATATTTTAATTTTTAAGTTAATATATTAATATAATAAATTATTTCTTATTTTGCAACTTTTTATACAGTGAGTACACTTTAAACTGTCTTTTCTTGTAATAGTTGATTCTGTGTTTGGAATGTCTTCTTAAATAATTACCTTCATCATAAAAATCATCTATGTAAACTATCTTCTTACTTTCATGTGTTCTTTGTGCTCTACCCGATATCTGAATAATATCTATTGATGAATCAGTCCCTGAAGCATTTTGTAGATACTTTATAAGAGGCATGTTTTGTCCGATTTTTATTATCAAAGAAGCAATAAGTATATCTATCTTACCTTCTTTAAAATCCTTAATAATATCTTTCCTACCTTTAGTTTTATGATGTACAGATTTAACAACTAAATCTGGGAATGCTTTCTTAGTTTTATTATACAAAAAGTCTACGTGTTCATGGAATTTACATACTATTAGTTGTGGGAGCTTACCCCTTTCTTTATAATACCTCATTCTATCAACTGATCTATTATTTCTTTCTTCAGAAATTGAAATAGCTTCTCTATATTCTTCAGGGTAAGAATTACCAAAAACTTTAGTGTTACCCTCAACTACCTTAATCATTAGCTTAGCTGAGTGACCTTTCTCTTGAAGTTCTTTTTCTGATATTTGATGTATGATTCCACCAAAGTATTCTTTTATAGCAGTATTCCTAATTTTATCTTTACTTTCAAATGGAGAACCAGATAGCCCTATTCTAACTGGAGCGTTGAAAGTTCTCTCTAAAACCTTTTTGAATGATTTACTACCAGCTTTATGACACTCATCAACTAAAACTGTTCTGATCATCGCTAAATCCCTTTCGAACAATTTTAAATTCCTTGCTATAGTCTGAACCATAGCTACAGTTAATTGCCCGAACTCAACAGTTTTCTTTGTCCCTTTTAAAAAACTAACATCTATATTGGGTAAGTATTCTGGTATCTCTTTCTTAAATTGTTCGAATAGATCTGAATTATCTAATAATATTAATCCTTTATCTGCATTAAAAGATAAGAATAATGACATCATGATTAATGTCTTACCTGCATTTACAGCATCATCTAATATCCCTCTATGAAAACTTAAATTACCTATTTTATTATTTATTACAGATATTACTGCTTTCTCTTGGTAATCCCTTAATTTTATATCCCCAAATGATAATACTGCTTCTTTAGATATTTCTTTGATGATTCTATTATCAATTATATTAACTCTAACTTTCATTTCTGAAGTTAAGAATTTATATACTTCTTCTAATAAACCAGTTTTAAAATATCCTCTATCTGTAACTAAATGTACTTTTCTATCCCAACCGGGTGGCATACTATTAGCAATAAAATAAGCATTGGGGTGTCTGAATGAGAATTTCTCATAAGCTTTATCCAAGATCCTTATGTCACCAATTAGTTTACATTTGTTATTATTGAACTCAATAGTTATTTCTTTACTCTTCTTCATTTTTATCAAAAATTTTATCCCAACTAACTCTTTTCTGAATAGTTTTCTTGGGTTTTATATTATTTTTATATAAATACTTAGTTAATCTATGTCTAGCTTTTTCTGATGATAACATTCCAGGTGATGGAAATTGATCTACTCCTTGTTCTGATATAAACGAGAATAAGGAGTCTACTAATATTTTAGCTTCTATTCCAAAATCTATACATATCTTAGCTGCTTCTAAATAATGTAATTTGTGGTATACATTATTTTTATCTTCCCACTGCATCCCCGTTATAGCTTCGAATTTATTTAGAAATATTTTCTCTATATCTAAAGCTAAAGATGAATCTTCAGAATTTTGTAATTTAATCTCAACATCATAAGAATCAACTACACTATCAAACTTACTAACTAAGTTATTCAACCAAAATTTCTTACCCTTGTTTAGTTCTATCACTTTATTTATATAAATCTGAAAACCCCTCTTCTTATCTAGTTGATACTCTTTACAGAATTCTAATGCTAGTTCTGTAGCTTTACGTATGATAGTAAATTGATTAGACTTCTTATCGATTTTATTTATCCGATTATTCTTGTATTTTGACTTCCTAATCATATGTAAAAGATTATTAAACATATCAACATCAGAAATATTAGATGTGGTAACCTTTTTTACCTCTTTAAGTATTTTATCAGAAGAAATGTAAGTATTTCTATTATTAAGATTACTATTTCTCTGTAATTTAATAATAATCATCTTAATTTCATTATATTGATCTAATGAATTACATAAAGGTTTTATCTCTCTAAATAACTCATTCATATAAACATGTATGCTAGGCTCTCTGTTCATATTTAATCTCTCTTAGTTTAGTTAAAATTTGATTATAATTTAAGTACCTGAATTTATGTGAAAGTCTTAATGTTCTAGTTCTCCCAATGTCATTAACATCTTGTTTCTCAGGCATATGAACTACTTTGACTTTTTTATACTTTACTAATTCTAAAGCTAATTCATAAGCTTGGATTAAAGCATCATCATCTAACAATATAACTATTTTCTCAACTGGAGAATTTATTATAGTTGATATTTGCCATTGAGATAGCTTCTTACCTCCAGTAGCTATTCCTTGATTACCTATTGTTTCAGCATTTAAAGCTCCTTCACATAAGAAAACGCGATCATATAAGTATAAAGCTGAGATATTATAAATAATCAATGATTTACCTATACCCATCGCGTCTGCATCTGGATTATTATATTTAGGGCCATTACCTAAGAATCTTCTTGTATGGTAATAATTTAAGTTACCTTGTCGATCTTTGATTGGGATTATTATGTAACCTTCATACTTACCTGCATTACAATATGACCAACCTTTATAAATTAATTTACTTAGATCGAACCCCCTTTTACATAAATAACTCCTAGCAGCTTTAGCTATTAGGTTATTACCAACATCTAATCTTAAGCAGTTATCTGGTAATAATACATCAACATCTTTTAATTTTTCTACTTTCTCTTCTCTATAAAGTCTTTCTCCGTAATCACTCTCACCTAAAAATCTGAATACTTCTTTGAAATCTTTTAATACCTCAACTTCTCTAATAAGTTCAAAGATGTTAGCATTATATTCACAAACGAAACAATGTGCTTGATCTCTACCAATATGAATACCAAACTTCTGTGATTTACCACAGATAGGACAATCAGATTTCATCCACCCATGTTTATAATCATGAGCTCCAAGTCGGCTTATTGCATAATTATATATTTTGGGTTTTAAGCTTTTCCTAATCATTATAAGTCCTCCTTGTAATCATTGGGTTTATTTATCTTTTTCTTTCTATTATATTTCTTTTCTTCTTCTGGAGCTTCAGTTGGATCACCAAAATGTTCATGATATCTTTCAATTTCTTCTTTAGTGAATTCAGTTGTACTTTGTATATCTGCATCTACTTTGAATAAAGCTCTTGCTTTAGGTTTACCATCACGTTGTACTACTAATTCTAGCCTTAATACTCCAGCTTCTTCCTCTTCTTCACTACGATTTAATCCCCAAATAGCATGAACATGTCTACCAATTTCATTACATTTAGCTAAATCATTCTCTCTATATCTAGTAGCTTCTCTAGCCCTAGCTTCATCTTTAATGTGGTGAGGAGAGTAAGTTATATCATAATTATTCTCTTTGGCTAAATTCGCAATATCTAGATAAGCATCAGCTATTCTGTTATGGTCATCCTGCCTATTTGTTGTGGAGTTCATCAAACCTATATAATCAACTATTAATATATCAAATGTTATTCCAAACTCTTCTTTGATCATATTAATTTCTTGTTGCATATCTCTAGTAGTACAGAATGCTGGTAGCCTTTTAATATAAACTTCAGACCCTAAACGTTTGTATTTTCTTAATACTTTACGTACATCTTTATCTGAATCACCCGACATAATATCAGCTTTAGTTTTCTTAGATAATGATTGTTCTATCCTAGTAGCTAAACTATGTTCTCCATTCTCAAGGTCAAATAATAAGATTTTCTTTTTCTGTTTCATATAACCTTTAACGACTTGAACCATAAACCCAGTTTTGAATTTCTTGGGTTTATCAAGAATAACTACCGTACTCCCTCGTTCATAACCATTTGCATTAGTTGCCCAGTTAAGTTGTCTGAAAGGTGTTTGAACTATATCTGAATTACTTTGTCTATCAAGTTGTCTCTGTTCAATATCTTTAATAAGGAAAGTACCTCTTTTGTTATTAATATCAACTTTTGGAGATACAGCTTTCTGTACTCTCATTACAAATTCTTGATATAGGTTGGGGTCTGTGATATCTGAGTTCTCTAGAACATCTGATAGTTCATTGAATTGAGCGAATTGTTCTACCTTCTTGATAATTTGTTCTCCATCTGGGACTTCAACCCCGAACATAGCTTTGCTCTCGGTAATAATTTCTTTACGATCTGTAGGAGTTAGTGATTTAGCATAATCCCTATGATTAAATAATTCTCTTAATTCTTCTAAGAAAATTGCTCTAGAAGGTATCTTCTTATTCTTTTTAAAATATTTTGTTATACATTTAGTAATTACAGCATGATTGATAGAAGTAAAGTATGAATCTTGAATCAGATTAATGATTTTGTATCCCCTCCTATCGTTTACCATAAATTTAAGTATTTCATACTGAAATTCAATATCAAAGATGAATTTACTACCCATTTACTATATTTTTAGTTTATTATTAATTGTAATTATAAATTATTATACTCTTGTGTCGGTTAATCAGTTGATTACCAAATAATTAATATTAATAATATAATAAATTAAAACCAATTTTGCAACTTTTTATTCACACAAGAAAGCCGGGAATTTCACCCGGCTAACTATGGCTTATGAAACGAAAGCAACCCTATTCTAAGGGAATTCTTATATTTAAGTATAATTGTATAGTACCATGATTTTGGAAGCTTGAAGGTACAGTTGGAGTTAAACCTATACTAACATTACCTCCAGAGTTTACTGTTATCTCAATTTGAGAGTATTCTGTAAGCCCAGAATAGAAATAATGACAAGTTCTTACTGTAAGCCTAGAAGGTACATAATTTGTGGGTAAATTAAAAATATTAGCTAATGTAACGTTATCTGAATCTACATAAATAATACCATCTATTAATAAATCACCATCTCTTTTACCGAATCTAACTTTTGCTCCTGACGTTGGTTGACTATAATATTGATTAAAATCATAAGTTTCACCAGTACCATAATCTGGAATATCTATATAAGAAGGTAGTAATGGTTTACTAGAAGAAATTATATTCCATTGCCAAGTTGGATTCTGTCCCCAATGTAATTCTAAAAATGTTCCAGGCTTAGCAATCATATTTTCTCCGGTAGGTGTTTTGAAATAACCTCCATTAGATTTATCTATTAATGTAATATCCTGTGAACCTGCAATATATAAAATTAATCTTTCTCCCCAATCAACTGAACCACCTAAGGTTAATGTTGATAATTCATAATAAGTAGCTGTCCCTTGTACTGCAATTACTACACCTTCACCAGATGCTCCAGTAACAGTCTTTGTAGCATCTAAAGTATATGTAGTTCCAATAGTATTTAATATCCTAGATTCATCCCATGCAATCATTTCTGCATAATTAGCAACTATATCATCTTCATTATCTGAAGATCTTTTATTAATTACATCTTCTTCTATAATCCAATAAATACCTGTTGAGTCATCTTCAAATCTAGTTAATATCCTATTTAAAGTACAAGATTGATTAGGCTGTAACTCAAATCCCAAGTTACCATCCTTAGTTATAATTGATTTTTTCGATACAGCTCCAGTTGTAGTACTAAAATCAGCATAACCAAGTTTTATTACATTACCCGTACTATTAACTAAAGTCAACTTTATTGATTCATCATTACTTTGATTAGCGAAGGATTTAACTGAATCAAAGAATATATCGGTGATCTCATCATTACCAGTATCAAAGGTATCTATAATATTAACTATATTAGAGAATTCATCACCAGAGAATTCTAATACGGGTCTATTAGAAATATCTGTATCTGTTGCAGTTCCAGATATTGGAGTAACTTCTATAGTACTCTGAGAATTTAAAATTCCATCAAAATAATTAGCTAACCCTCTACCGGGAGTATAACCCTGTTCTTTTCTTAATAAGACATTATTAAATTTATTATAATTACCACCCAATGAAGCTGGGGCGGCAGGAATCCATTTAACATAATCTGGGTCATTGTTAATTGTAGCATTTGACCTTACCCAAACGTAACCTATCACTGTCTCATACTTTTCTAAATCAGTTGGAGCACTTATAGGAGATGCTGAATTAGAGTTACTAGAAATTCTAAATGTTGGGTAATTATTTCCACCTTCCACTTCTTCATATTGAAGAGTCATTATTATAGTGTAGAAATAGTCAAATGTAGCATTATTACCAGGTATACTTTCTATTTCTTGAGTTTGATCTGTTTGAAATATTTGTCCTTGTGGGCTAACTATCAAACCTACTCTAGTAGTTGCAGCTGAAGCTTTATCAACCCAATATGCAGAATTAGTACTATGAGATAGTGTTAAAGTAAATGTTGACCCATCAATTGCAAAAGCTCCAGAATCGAATCCACAATATCTACCGTGGGGTATTAATCCCTGATTAATAGAAGCCTTATCAAAAGATAATACTGGCTCTCTATATTTGTAATAAGTATTCTTTTGTGACATAATTTATATAATTTATTGTTTTTAGTTAAAAGTTACTGTTTCTAAATATAAGTTAACTGGTTGGACATATTCTAATAAAGTTCTAATTTGAGTTAATGTTAAGTTATCAGGAGGGATCCAGACTCTAGAGTTATTTGTTATTTCTATGGAGTAATTCAAACATCTTTGACAACCATCATCATGAATTACTGGTTCATTAGTATTAGTTATAGAATAATCATCAGCAACTTGAGCAGCCTTTAATGTTTCAGATAAACCATCTAATATTACTACTAATGATGATGTATTTGACTTACCATCTCCTATAGGATCACTAGTAATTCCAGTAGTAACTCCAAAAGCTCCCCAAGAGATGAAAGGTATGCTGGGTTCCTTAGCTTCATAATATTTAGAAGTACCATCTCCATTATCTGTAATATAATAAATGTAACCTCCGGCAGGACCCTCATCTTGTAATGAGTAATCTCCAGTAGTTCCTTGAAAATCTCTAGACACTAAGACATTATAAGCTGAAGTCTTATTAGCACCACCCGAACTACCATCAGAAAAATCAATATATTTAGCAAAGTTAGCTATTTGTTCTGTACTACTCCAATAGATAACTCCATCAAAACCTCCAATACTGTTTACTTTTAATTCATTATAGATTGCTTCTAATTCATCAAATGAAGGTAAGTACCAATCATCATAAGTAATATCAGAACCATCTTCATCATGTATTACATCAGTTTGATCTCCATAAGCTAATAGTGTATCATGATTAATGGCAGGTTCAAAGTTTACATCTAATGAATCTAAATCATAACCATATAAAAATAATATTCTTCTTATTGATTCTTTTGTACCTTTCAACCTCCAGATATCTGATAAATTATTTAATACTCTACGGTACATTACTTCGGGCATCTCAAAAGATGGTGGAGAACTTAAATCTGTAGCTAAATTTGGTATTAGTTGAGATTTCATATTATTAGTCCCATCACCATAAGCTATCTTCTGATTTAATGCGTTTAATAATTCTACTTCAGTAGTTTCTTCTAAGTCTTCCATGGGAATTTCAGTATACCTTTCGAACATACCCTTCCCATCCGAATCTTTATTTGTATCATATTTTCTAAAATATGAAGGTATTAAGTTCCTGAAAATTTCTTTAAAGTCCATTATAAATTAGTTGTTATGTTCAACGTAATATCATCACTTAATGCAATTGGAATAGATAAATCTGATATTTCATAATCAGTAAAATATTTACCAGTAGTAAAAGTCCAAGATTTATTTACATCTCCAGAATCTATTGCTGTTTCTATTTTTATTTTAAAAATATCAACTCCTGATACTGAAATAACCTGGAATGATGAGCCAACTGTTATTGAACTACCAGTTAAAATACCATTTCTATATAAAGAGAATTGAGTTGTTGAAGTTGCGTATAACCTCCATTCAGTTTCAGTTGTAGAACCAGCTAATAATTCAATGTCATAATCTAAAGCAGCATTATCAGCTGAAGGTCTTATATAAGGCCTTACATAGAATTCAGTTAATGTCAAATAATCTACTTCATCTAAATTATCTATTAAAGCATAAATGTCTGATAAGTGTAAGAATTGGTTTATCTTACTTTCTCTCCAATAATAAGCATTTTCTAAAGCATTATTAATAGCATCTTCTATAGATGATTCAGAATAACCAAACCTTCCAGTAACATCAGCACTTAACCTAATTCTTGATTCTCCTGCAGGTAATACGTTTATTACTGAATTAATTACTGCTCTGTCTTCAACGTAAGTTTTAGTAGAAGCTAGTAAAGATGATTGAGCTTCTCCACCATTATAAGGTATTATGTAGATATTAATTAAAGCTCCACAAGAACCTTGTTTAGCAATTGCTGTATAAACTAAATCATTTAATGTTGCAATTGCTGCAAAATCACCTAGAGTAACCGCTCGATCAACTGAGCTAATCCATAAAGGTAACCTCTTTTGTAATAATTCGAAATTCTCTATACCTATACCAGATTGAGCAGGAAATGGGTTTGAGCATTCAACAGTGTAATTAGTGACTGGTGAAGTAATATCGGGAGCTGAAGTTAATGTTTCAGCGGAAGCTACTGCTGCAGAGCCTAGTGTTGTAAATCTTGATATCTCTAATGTATCTCCTGTTGTTAGCTTCTTGCCATTAATATTATCTCCAAATATTACTATAGCTTCACCAGAACTATTTATGCCAGTAGTAAAATGAGTATCTGTTGATTTGGAATAAGATAAATTATCTACGAAAGTCCACAGAGTAGAGTTAACTTTTATAATTACTGTTTTATCTTCAGTATCATTATTAATTATAAATTCTTCATTAGATAAACCTTGAGCTGTTCCCAACGAAGTAAAAGCTTCTTCAGTATGTTGAATTGCTTTAACCCAAATCCTAGAATCACCTTCTACCATTGTATAATCGCCATCAACTAAATAAGTATAACCATCAGTTGAAACTATTGAAGTCCCATTTGGTATAGAAATTGTTTGACCTGTAGTTAAATTAGTCTCAACTCCAGAATCATTATAATGAATGAATAATACTTCTGCTTTTGCTGAGATGCAATGTTTTGGTCTGTAATTCCATTGCCTTGCAAGTTTTAATAGAGATTCGTATTTTAAAGCAGATGTAATGAATGATTCTCTAGCTATCATATCTATATAGTAATTGAATTGTTCAGTGATAGCTGCCCAGATATGTAATAGTACAACCATAGGATTACTCTCTGAAAAATCAGTGATAATCCCTTGCCATCTTACTTGGAGTTTATTAATAAGTGTTTGTTTTACTTGGTTATAATTTCTCTCTATATAACCTATCCAATTGTTATTTGCCATAGTTAGTAAGTTATTTCATGAATAATATCTTGATTAGATTTTGTAATTTTATTATAATAATAAATTCGGAATTGTAATTTACCAAAAGACACATTCTCTATCTTAGTCTTATAAACTAATATCCTTTTCTCCCATCTGTTCAATGATAATTTAGTATAATGTTCTAAGTATATTGGTAGATCTTTTACTATTGGTTCTTCAATCGTTGAGTTTATATTACTACCGAATGAATCTTGGAATGGTTTAGTATTAATTACCCACTCAAGTATGATTCTAATAGAAGAATCTATTAATTCCTGTCCTTCTGTTATTTTTATATTACCAGATTCAGTTTGAAGTGGGAATACTATTCCCTTACCTATAATTGGCTGAAAATTTGGGTTTCTCATTATTGTTTTATTTGAGGGTTTTCAATTTGTTGTTTTGTTGTGGTTGGTAAAGTCATTGGTACTGGTTGACCTAATGTCCCTTGTGATGGGATCATTGTTGGTATAGCAGGAGCTAATACTAAATGAGTATGGATATTATATAAATTCTCTAAAGCATTCATCCTTCCAACTAATTTATTTATGTCAACCATACTATCTTTAGTACCATTGTTGAAAATTATTTTACCATCAGATTTAACGTTTATATCTTTTTTAGTAGTTACATTAGCTTCTCCTTCTAAGTTTATGTTTAATGTAGCTTCACTATTAATACTTATTCCTTCTTCATTTATATCAAATTTATTTTCTTTAAATGTCAAATTTACGTTCTCTTCATCAATAGTTATCTTTGCACCTTCTTTAACTTGAGGATTAGTTGGGTCTTCAACGTCCATATATCTATGTTGAATAGTTAATAT
>Ga0180431_10001757_pt1 | contig 29652 bp, 25 predicted proteins | sample SS_ome_11_FD_132459 | JGI IMG/M metagenome (GOLD analysis project Ga0180431, IMG submission 132459) | Hypersaline lake sediment archaeal communities from the Salton Sea, California, USA - SS_1_MS_1 metaG | ecosystem: Environmental > Aquatic > Non-marine Saline and Alkaline > Hypersaline >... | reverse complement strand
TCCACGCTGGGCAGACGTATTACGATTTCTTTCACGCCGTGGGCCAGCCTCGGGAAGTGCTGGCTGAGTCGGTGCAGGGTTCAGGCATCATCGCTGAGCGAGTTAGAGCCGAGATGACCGACGGGCAGGGCGTGTTGCTGGTGGCTGGTCATATGAGCAACTTTGACCTGGTCGGTCTGTCGCTGGGGGCGCGAGACTTTCCCAGCCAGTTGCTTTCGCTGGCTGATCCACAGGCAGGTTTCCATATCCTGAATCACCTGCGGCGTATGGCGGGTTTCGAGATCACGCCGATCACGCCCGAGGCCCTGCGTGCGGCTATTCAGCGGCTGAATGATGGCGGGCTTGTGATGACCGGCCTGGATCGTCCCGTTCCTCGGGATCGGGATTTGGTCGAATTCTTTGGTCGCCCGGCTTACCTGCCGGTGGGCCCAGCGCGGATCGCGCTGATGACGGGATCGAAGGTCTTCGTAGGCTGTTGCCATTACGATGCTGATGAAGGGTACGTCGTTGAGGCGGTAGGACCTATCGAGATGGTGCGCACCGGCGACCGCAGCCAAGATAGCCTCACCAATGCCCGGCGGTTGGCGGCCATCTTGGAAGGGTACGTGCGTGCTCACCCAGAGCAATGGATGATGTTCCATCCATTCTGGCCTGAAACGCCGGACGTCTGAGAGGGTCGCGTTACGCCCGAGTCAGGCACTTCATGCATTCAGCCATAGCTATGACGCACTGGCAGTATACCCCTTACGTCTTCCCTCTGGGCTTGGCGGCGACGGTGTCGGTGGTGCTCGCTGTATGCGCCTGGTACCGCCGTCCCGCGCGCGGTGTGGTGGCCTTCGTGCTGTTGATGCTGGCCGTGGCCGAGTGGTCACTGGCGTATGCGTTGCGCCTGGCCAGCGTCGACCTGGAAGCCAAGCTCTTCTGGGCGAAGGTGCGGTATCTGGGTATCGTCGTCGTGCCAGCGGCCTGGCTCGCCTTTGCGCTCCAATACACCGGCCGGGATAAGTGGCTGACGCGCCGCAATCTGGCCCTGTTGGCCATTGAGCCGTTGGTGGCACTGATTTTGGTCTGGACCAACGAACGGCACGGTCTACACTGGTATAGCGTCGGGCTGAATTATGAAGGTTCATTCACGACCTTCAGTTCGACGCACGGTGTGGGTTTCTGGGTGCACGCGGCGTATTCCTACGTGTTGACGTTGCTCGGTGCTCTTTTAATCATCCTGACGCTCGTTCGTTCAACGCGCCCATACCGCGGGCAGACGATTGCCACGTTGGTAGGTGTGCTGGCACCGGTGGTGGGAGACGTGATATCTACCTTTGGCCTAAGTCCGTTCCCGCACCTGGATCTGACGCCCTTTGCCTTCACGCTTACCGGTTTGGCGATGATCTGGGGGCTCTTTCGCTTCCGGCTGCTGGATATCGTGCCAGTGGCGCGCAATGCCGTCATTGAGAATATGAGCGATGGCGTTGTCGTTCTGGACGCGCAGAACCGGTTCGTGGACCTCAACCCTGCGGCACAATCCATCATCGGCTGTACTGCCTCGGAGGCGATTGGCCAGCGGGTCTCTGACGTTTTGTCCGACTGGTCTGACGTGGTCAGGCGCTACCAGGGTGTGACCGAGCTTTACACCGAAATTGCTATAGGTGAGGGCACGGCACAGCGATACTTTGACCTGCGCGTCTCATCGCTGTGCGACCGGCGCGGCCGCCTCACCGGGCGACTGATCATCCTGCGTGATATTACCGAGCGCAAGTTGGCAGAGGAAGAATTGGAGCGAGCAAAGGATGCCGCCGAGGCTGCCAACCAGGCCAAGAGCGAGTTCATCTCCTTTGTCTCCCACGAACTAAACACGCCGATGACCGTCATTATCGGCTACGTCAGCTTCTTGGCGACCGGTTCTGTGGGACCTCTCAACAAGGAGCAGACCGACCTGCTGAGCGTCGTCGAGTCCAACGCGAAGCGGATGGCCACACTGGTGTCCGACCTGGCTTACATCTCCCGCATCGAGTCTGGCCGTCTCCTTCTGAAACCGGCGCCTGTTTCCATCGTCGAGATCGTGGAGGAGGTGGCGCGCTCCGCTCAGAGGCAGATCGGTGAGAAGGACCAGACCATGACCATCGAAATCCCCGGCGGAATGCCTATGGTGTGGGGGGATCGCCTTCGTCTGGTGCAGGTTCTCACCAACCTGGTCAGCAATGCTCATAAATTCACGCCCCGAGGTGGGCAGATCGCCATCCGCCTTGAGCATGCAGTTAACCAGTGGGATTCCCAAGGTCCCCCGGAAGTCGTACATCTGGCCGTGGAAGACAATGGCATTGGCATTGGGCCTGAGGATCAGGAGAAGATTTTCCAAAAGTTCTTCCGCTCAGAGGATCAGGCGGTGTGCATGGTTCCCGGAACGGGTCTGGGACTGAGTATTGCCAAGAGCCTGGTGGAGATGCAGGGAGGGCAAATCTGGTTGGAGAGCGAGTTCCGCCAGGGAACGACCTTTCACTTCACTGTTCCCGTAGTGGATGCCACGTAACACGACAGTCAGTCGCGCACTTCGACTCTCACGTCGGCATAGGCTGGTTCTCTGGTCAGCTTGGGCTGCCTCACTCCGCGCCCGCGTGGCCTTCCGTCTCTGCGCCCGGCCTGTCGCTGGCGCTGTTTGCGCCGCCAGGCGTACCACATATCCTGGAGCCGGCGCTTCGGGGAGTCGGTGTCCAGCCCCAGTCGGAGGCGCAGCCAGGCCAGCGCCGTCACAGCAACCGCGATACCACTGAGCGCCAGTGCTGGCAGCCACAGTGATCTCAGCCCTGCGCCACGCAGGATCAACCCGCGGACAATCACCAGGTAGTGCTGTACCGACGAGACGGAGGATAGGACGCGCATTGTTTTGGGCATGTCACTCGCGGGCACCATAAAACCGGAGCAGGCAATTTCCAACATTACCAGCATAAAGACGAACAGGATCGCCTGTTGCTGCGTGCGGGAGATCAACGAGATGAACGTGCCCCAGCCGATCTGCACCAGGACGAAGGGAATCGTGAGAAGTAGCAGGAGTGGCAACGAACCGCGCATAGGAATGTCGAACCAGATGACGACGAGCCCCGTTGTCAGCAAGCAATCCACAAGGCCTACCAGCAGGGTAGGGATGGCCTTCCCCGCCATCAACTCTAGACGGCCCAGCGGCGTGACGCGCAGTTGTTCCAATGTGCCCAGCTCACGCTCGCGGGTGAAGCGCTGCGCGGCGATGATCAGTGTCACCTGGTAGACGATGAGCCCCAGCATCATAGTGATGGAATTAGGCTGGCCATCGAGGAGATGGTTGAACCGGGCTATAAATCGCAGTTCCACCGGTCCCCCACTGGCGACAGCATGTCGCGCGGTGAGATCCTGGGTGATCTTGGTGGCCACGTTCTCGGCCGTGGCGATGGCGACGGTGGACACCACGTAGCTGGAGCCATCGGCGATGACCTGCACCTCAGCACTCTCTTGGGGGTCGGTCAGCGCCTCGCTGTAGCCTGGGGGTATGGCGACGATGACGCCGATCTCGCCGTTCCGCATCCATTCTTGGGCCTGGGCGACGCTGTCCCCATACGCCTTGACCAGGAATTCGTCGGTTTGGTCCAGTGTGGTGATCAACTCGCGGCTGGCCCGGCTGCGGTCGAGATCGACCACGGCCAGCGGCAGGTTCTCCACGCCTCCTCCTGCCAGGCCGCCCATCAGCAACAACTCCAGCACCGGCCCCAGGATCACGAATGTGAGCAGCAGTTTGTCGCGGCCCAGTTGCAGCAGTTCTTTGACCACCAGGCCCCAGATACGGTGTAGGGTATCTCGCATCAGCGCATCCGTTTCTTGAAGGTCAGTGAACCCAGTCCCACCCATAGGACGGAAAGAACGAGCAATGCCAGCGCTGGCTGCCATAGGCCGGTGAGGCCGGTGCCCTTGAGGAAGAGAGCCCGGCAGATGGTCACGAAGTGGGTACTGGGCAAGGCATAGGAGAAGGCGGTGCTCACCAGGTCAGTGGTGTCTATGGGGTCGATCATACCGGTCAAGAAGAAGCCAGGCACGAAGAAGATGAACAAGGCGAGCATGGTTGCGGTTTGTTGGCTGCGCACCAGGTTGCCCAGGAACAGGGCCATACCCACGCTGGCGAGCAAGAAGTCGACGGTCAACACCAGGAGCAACAACGGGCTGCCTCGGAAAGGCACGCCGAACAGCAATGTCGCCACTACCCATACCGGCAGCAGGCCACCTAGCGAGGCGGTGACGTAGGCGATCAGCTTGCCTCCCAGGTATTCCAGTCCGCGCACGGGGGTGGTGATGAGGGCTTCCATCGATCCGGCCTCGTGCTCGCGGGCCAGGGCCGAGGCAGCGGCGATCACCGGCAGAGAGAAGACGATAGGAATGAGGCCGGGGACCATACTGTCCTGTTCGGCCGCGTCAGGCAGGTAGGCTGATTGGGAGCGGATCTGGAGCGGTAGTGAGGGAAGGGCGAACTGGCGGCTCAAAGCCAACCCAAAGTCAGCGGCGTGACCAAGCAGGCTGCCGGTCGCCTGCCCGGCGGCGAACGTATCCACGCCGTCCAGGATGACCTGCACCAGAGCGGTATCCCCGCTCTGGACGGTGTCAGCGAACCCGGGAGGTATGATCATCGCGGCATCGATGCTCTGTTCAACCAGCAATTCCTCGATCTCCTCATAGTCGGAGGCATACCCAACGGAGAAGTCCTCGTCACTGGAGAGGGTAGCCGCGAACTGGCGTGATAGGGATGTGCGATCCTGGTCCCACAGTGCCAGATCGACGCGCCCGCTGCCGCTGGCGAAGATGGTTGACAGGGCAATCAGGACGAAGGCCGGGGATAGGAACACCATCCACAGCGTACGTGGCTCACGCAGGATGTGACGATACTCTTTGACAAGCACACTGACGAGACGACGTATAGACATAGGCGACAAATTATAAGGCATAACGGTATGCCCGTCAATAGGAAAAAAGGGCTATTGCGAAGCCCCCAAGTACTATTGTCCTCGTGCGATCATTATGCTATACTAATGACAACCCTTGTTTCCTCTCGCCGCAGGAGTGGATCTATCTACCTATGCGGCTCCTAAAGACGTTCGACGACCACAAAAGAAAGGAGACTGATATGACGGTAGTGATTGGTTTGGCACTCGTTGTCCTGGGACTGGCCATCGGATTTATCATTACCTGGGCCTTCGGCGCGGGCGCTTCGATAACGCTGTTCGTTGGGGTGCTGCTGGTGGCTGCTGGCGGTATCGTCGGCTTTGTGGTCGAGTGGTTCATCGACGAGGCGTATCGCAAGAATCGGGAGCTGTGGTATCAACTGGGCCAGGGGGGGAGTGCGGCGGTAGTCGTGGGGGCAGGCGTGGGAGGGCAGGGTGCTGAGTTCGCCTCGGAGACACTGTCCGATTTTCTGCACCAGCGAGACGAAGAGGTGCGCGAGCTTCGCGAGCGACTCGCGGCGATGGATGCCCAGATGGATGGCTTGCACGATGAGTTCGCGGCCTATCAGCGGACGCACCCGGACGACCTGACGGTCATCAAAGGCATCGGGTCAGTCTATCAGTGGAAACTGCGTGATGCTGGCGTGAACACCTATCAGCAACTGGCTACTTCCGACGCCGACCAACTCCGGCGTATGCTGGACATCAAGGAATGGCAGCGGGTAAACGTCGCGTCCTGGATTGAACAGGCCCGTGACTGGGCACAGAGAGAGCCGTGATGTTCGGAGAGGATCTGCTAGCAGAGCAGGTCAAAAAGAAGAAGCGGCGGGTTCTCGTCATTCTAGTCATGCTCCTCTTGCTGGGATTGGGGGGAGTGATGGTGTTTCCGCTGGCCGAGTTGTCTCTCCTCTCTTCGACAGCCAGTCCCGAAGCAGCGGTGACGGTTCCGACGCACACGGCCATGCCACCTCGGCCAACTCCTGAGCCCGCGGGTACTGCCAGCAGTATACCAGCGCCGAGCGTTGAAGCTACCATCGCTGGTTCAATGGACGTTCCGCCTGGGCGGACGGCGACGGCCGCAGCAGCCCGGTTGACGCCGACCGTGACGGAGGGAATGCCAGGCGGCTATGGGGGTGGGGCATCGGAGACCCCCCCTTCTGTAACCAGTGCCTCTCCAGAGGCCACGCCTGGGCGGATGGCGACAACCACAGCAGCCCAGTTGACATTGACACCTGCGGATGTCACCCCACTCGCAACCATTGCACCCACCGATGCATCCACGGCGACGGCAGCGCCAAGCCTATCAGAGCCTAATGAACTGCCAGCCGCCGGAGCTGCCAAGGGTTGGGTGACCAGCGGGTTGGCGTTGGGACTGGTATCGATCGCGCTCGGAGCGCTGATGCTGGCAGCAGGATACGCACTGCGACACGCCAGACCCACGCGGCGGTGAACCAGGCGGGACAAGAGCAGAGGGCGGGAGTATGGCTCGCGCCGCCTAACTGGCGACGATTGACACAAAGCGATCTTGGTGCTAGTATACCCCCTGATCTCTGTAGACCCACGGTGGCAAAAGGATAGCCTGGCCCCAGTTGTTCGCAGCCTGGCTGTCCCTCACAGGCGGTTACTTTCCCGGCGGTGGGGGCGGGTTATCCGAGTTATTCCAGCATAGCCGGAGGTAAGGGAGTTGCACCGCCGATTTCGCATTCTTGTCGTCGATGACGAACCAGATATCCTCAACATGCTTCAGATTATGTTAACTGGAGCGGGTTTCGACGTCGAGGTGGCTCAGGACGCATTTGCTGGGCTACGCACTGCCTGTAACACTCACCCTGATGCGATTCTGCTCGACGTGATGATGCCCAACATGAACGGCTTCGAGGCATGTCGACGCCTGCGAGAGATGATGGACGTGCCTATCATTTTCGTCACAGCCAAAGGCTCCGTTGAGGAAGTGGTCGAAGGCCTCTCCCTTGGCGCGGATGACTATGTGGTGAAACCCTTTGCTCCCTCGGAGCTGATTGGTCGGCTGATGGCCTGCCTGCGCCGGGTGGATGGGAACACGGACAGTGAGAGCGACCTTCTTTTCCCTGGCGCCTCGATTACACTAGACTGTGGCCGCCATGAACTGGTGATCAACAACCGGACAGTGTATCTGACGCCCAAGGAGTTTGATGTGCTGAGGCTTCTAGTGCGCCACGCCGGCAAGGTGCTAAGCACCGATGCCATCCTGACCAGGGTCTGGGGCCCTGAGTGGATCGGCGAGCCTGACCTGGTGAAGCAGTACATCTACCGGCTACGGCGCAAGATGGAGTCGGATCCCAAGTTGCCCCGGTATCTCCACACTGTCCCGGGTGAGGGCTATTACTTCGACGCCGAGGATCTGTTCTGACTCCCTTGGCATTGATCTTTGATTCTCTTATTTTTTGCGGCGGGAATTGTTGTCTTTTTTTTAGCTTTCTTTCACCCGATCTATACCTCTTTAATATACGCTACTCCTAGTAGTCCACTCCGTCAAATCTAGTCGCTTGGGAGTATTTGAGAAAGGCCCCCACGGCCGACGAGGCTTCCGTTTTTGGTTCAATTGCGTCAGCGGAAGCGGGGTGTGTCGGCTTTGGTCTGCCAAGCTGCCGTCGTGGCGCGTAGACGCCGAGAGTCTATCTTGAGGCGAGTAGTGAACTCATTCATACAAGACTGTTGCTCGGGGGAAGCGAGCAAGGGTGGGGCATCATCATCTCTTGCGTAACCGCTGAGTGCCGGACAGCCTGAACGGTTGTCCCCCTTTGCTCCTTCCCCCTCCTTTGTTGTGTTCTCGCTTGCCCACGTCGGAGGCTAAGGAGACATTCGTGGACAGGGCCAATCTGATCCAACGGGCGAAGGACGGCGATCCAGCCGCCTTGGTCGAACTCTACGCCCGGTATCAGCCAGCCGTCTATCGCTGTATTTTTTACCGGGTGGGAGATGTCACCACGGCTGAGGAGTTGGCTGGTGAGGTCTTCGTTCGCCTGGTAGAGCGGATAGATCGCTCACCCCGCCAGGAAGGCCCACTCCTGGCCTGGCTGTGCGATATTGCCCATAAGCTGGTCGCGGACCGGCATCACCCTGCAGGGCGATCCCCGCCGCTTCAATCTGAGGCGGAGGCAGCAGCGGATGTGGGGGCTCGCCAGGAGGCCGCTGATCGGCGGCTGGACCCTCAGCACCTGGCCACCGCCATCGTCTCTCTCACCGATGACGAGAGACAGGTCGTTTTGTTGAAGCTCCTCGAAGGACTGGACGACAAGGCGGTGGCCTGCACGTTGGGGCAGCCTGTGGACGCAGTCCAGTCGTTGCAGTGGCAAGCTCTGGCGGCGCTCGTGACGGCGCTTCCATGCTGTGATCCCGCGCTCCAACCTCGGCGCTCGCAGTATCAGGAGGACGAGCTAGAACAACTGCAGAGGGAGTTCACGCAGAACGTGGCTCACGAGCTGCGCACGCCGCTCACTCTCCTGCGGGGCTACATCGAGTTGCTCCTCTCCGGCACCATGGGCAACCTCCACCCAAAGCAACGGGACGCGTTGGAGGTCATGGATGAGCGGACCGAGGAACTCTCCCGCGTGGTCCACAATCTGACATTCACGCGTACCATCACCAAAGAAGCGCTATCCCTGGCACCACTTCCATTGCCGGAGATCCTGGAAAGCGTGCTGGATCAGTACACCCGCGTTGCAAGCCAGGCCGGGGTACAGTTCGAGATCGATCTGCCCGGTGAACTGCCCGCGGTCCTGGGGGACCACAAGCGCATAGGAGTGGCGTTGTCCCAGATATTGGAAAACGCCATCAAGTTCAGCCCCGATGGGGGACCGATCCACGTGCGGGCCTGGCACGATGATGAGTGGCTGTATGTAACCGTTCAGGATCAGGGCATCGGGATCGCTCCTGAGCACCTGGACGCAGTATTCGATCGCTTCTACCAGGTGGACAGTTCCAGCACTCGGCGCTTCGGTGGCGTGGGCATGGGATTGGCTGTCGTCCGGGCGATTGCCGAAGCCCACGATGGGCGCGCCTGGGCTACCAGTGAGGGATTGGGCAAGGGCAGCACTTTCACGCTGGCACTGCCCGTGGAACCGGCCAAAGCGCCATCTATGTTCCGTGCAGCTACCCCGGAGCATCAGCGACAGTGCGAGCGAGTGCTGGGCCAGGTACTTGATGAGCACCTGGCGTCCCTGGCAGAGGGCCAAACCACGGTGGAGGAGTGTCTGGCCCTTTACCCAGATTATGCCGCCGACCTGCGCCCTCTTCTGGAAGTTGCCCTCACGGTGCGTCGCGCGCCTCGTCCGGCGCCCAGCCAGGCGGCCTTCGCCGTCGGGGAACGGCTGATGCTGGAGGCGTTGGCCGAGAAGAATCGCAGCCAGGCGGTGTCCCCGGGCCTGCTCACCCGTTGTGCGGAGTGGTTCACCAGCATCGTCGAGAAGCTGGACGTAGCTGCCGCGTCCGTGCGCGTGCCTGCCTTACGACCGGCACTGACGGCTGCGTTTGCCTTGGTGTTCCTACTTTTCGGTGGACTGTATCTCATGAACCTGCCTGCGGGAACTATTGCCCAGGCAGGCACACTGGTCCAGGTCAGCGGTGCGGTGGACGTGTTGCCGGTTGGGGGTGAAGTGTGGCGATCTTTGTCGGTCGGTGATCGGGTCGAGGTGGGAGATCGGATCCGCACTGGTCCTCTGTCTGCCGCCACACTGGCTTTCTTCGACGGGAGTACCACCGATATGAGGGCCCGTACTGAAGCCACCATCGCCCAGATGAGTTCCCGACGGGATGGCAGCGGTAAGGTCATCGTCGTACATCAGTGGTTGGGACAGACCTACAACCGCGTGGCGCGCCTGCGCGACGCGCGCTCCCATTTCCGGTTTGAGACGCCTACAGCGGTGACCACGGTACGTGGCACGGAGTTTGCCATCGCCATCGAGCCGGACGGCGCTACTCGCGTGGAGGTAGTCGAGGGAGTGGTGAATGTGACGGCTGAGGAGACCACCGTCGCGGTGCAGGCTGGACAGGAGACCCGGGTCCTGCCTGAGCAGCCTCCTCTTGCTGCACGTTCTAATCGTGCCGTTACCCCGACCCCCTGGCCTGCACCGCCACTCGCTGGCCCGGCGCAGGGGACACCGCAGTGGTCGCCGACGCCATGGCCGACCCGGACATCAGGTCCGAGCGGGGTAGCAGAGCTACCCAGGACGCCGACACCCGGCGAGATGTTCGGGCGGACGAGGACGCCGACGCCGAGCCGGACACCAGCGGTGACGGAGACTCCACGGCCCACCGAGTTGCCACAGCCAACCAATACGCCTCAACCGACGGCCACATCTACGCCCAGGCCCGCGCCTACTAGCTTGCGCCCCACGCCGACGCCACCACCGACTGGTACTCCCACGCCGACCCCACCCTTTACTCCCATTCCCACTCCCACTCCCACTCCCACTCCTACGTCTACGTCGACGGCGACCCCGACCGCCTCCCCTACGTCCACGCCGACCGCGACGCCTACCCCCACGCCAACCGCGACCTCCGTGTTCACACCGACCGCGACGCCTACCCTTACGGCGACTGCGACTTCGGAGTTCACGCCGACGGCGACGTACACGCCTACACCGACGGCTACCCCCACATTCACGCCGACGCCGACGTCTACGCCCACACCGACGAACACGTCGGAGGCGAGAGGCACGCCAGCGTTGACAGCTCGGGGAAGCGTCGTGATCACCAACGGGTCGTACGATGGTGAGTATGTCGAAGTGCGCAACGATGATACGCAGGCCATCCAGTTGAAGGGTTGGACGTTGCAGGATGAGGCCGGTAACGTGTTCAAGTTCCCAGACTTCGTCATGCAGCCGCAACAGGTGTGCCGGGTCTACACGAATGAGGACTCCCCGGAGTGGTGTGGCTTCAGCTACGGCAGCGATTCGGACATCTGGGACGACGGTAGTGACTGCGCTTATCTCCGCGATGGCACTGGAACGCTGGTGGATACGTATTGCTACTAGGTGTTAGGAAATCTTTCGGACATTCTTGACACCATATTGACGGAAAGATGCTATGATGAGCCTGTGACCCCGTTGCTGTGGATGAACGTTCGCTGACACAGCACCTGTATGCCCGGCATCTGGAGCACACTCCCCGACGACGTAGGTCAACTGTGGCTGTGATGGATTCGTGTGTTGGTTCTTTGTGGTGCAAACAGGGGGAATCGATGACCAGCCCTGAACTTACAGACAGTGTGATCACCCAGGGACGCGCGCTGGTGCAGGCCGTCGAAGCGCTTGGTACAGTCGATATCCAGGACCCGTTTGAGCGGGCCGTGGCAGAGTTGTTCCAGGCAGCCTATGAGCGCAGGTTGATGGAGATCGTGGAGAGCACGCCGCCCTGGATAGCAGAACAGATACTGAGTGCTTTTGAGCATGCCGAGGACTTGCCACCGGCATTACGGATGACCTGCAACGCAGCGGCACTGCCGCATTAGGTTGCGCAAGTCTCTGCCTGGGCTCGGCTTTCGTACCCTGCGCTGTCGACGGGATGCGTCGCCTCGTTGGCGCTATTCGACCGCCCCAACCTTTCAGTGGTTGGGGCGGCTTTTTGTTGCCTGGCACTCACCACTGGCGGTGAGGCTTTTTGACTTCTGGGCGAAGTCGCAATATACTATGCCCGTACGATCTACGCGGCGCGTGCGATCTACGTACAGGCGATGAGCCAGGCTGAGCCGGAGTGGCCAGGTTCTCTCAGTGGAAAACGCAGACGTATCACCGGGCTCGCTTTTACATAGGAGGATCAAGGAGTTGGATAGTCCGAGTAGCAATCAGCGTCGGGCTCTTGGCGCTCTATTGGGTGGCACTTTCGGTGCTGCCGTCGGCGTGGGGGTAGGGGGCATTTGGGACTGGATTTATCTGTTTGACGTGCCTGTCCATCGCGGACCAGGGGCCTTCATTGGCCTGGGCATCGGCGGGCTGGTGGGCGTTGCCTGGGGACTGCTAGCAGCGTGGCCTCAACGATGGTGGGCAGGGGTTCTGCTGAGCGTGAGCGTGGCAGGCATTTTGGTCTCTGTGCCGACACTCTATGACCTCATCCGCTACTCCGGGCCGCTCAGTGATGATTTCCTGGTTAGTTTCGCGATGGCACCGCTCGCTATCTTCGTTTTGCCGGATTTCCTCCTCGCTGGGTTGTTTAGGGGCCTGCTCGGGTTGATCTTTCGAGTCCGTCAACGCTGGGAACGACCTAGACACTGGGATGTTCTCCTGGTCGTCCTCCTACTGGTCGCGCTGGGGCTGGGACTGACCTGGCCTGTAGACCGACTGAACGAGTCGATGGAGCACAGGCGGGCGGATCTGTGGGCAGTCCACCGGTATGCTCAGGATCGGGGATGGCAGGATTGTACCCTGGAGTGGGTAGCCATAGACTCGGACTATGCCACCATCCGCGTGCGCATGCCCGATGGCGAGGAATACACGTGTGAGACCTCTCCTTGGTCAGATTCCTATGTGGAATACGTCGACTCATATAAGGAGTACATTGACTCGTTAGATGTGACTTGCTGGCCGTAGCGGGCGTGGCAAGAAGGAATTCTTCCTTGAATGAAGACCCTGACCCTAATTCGACACGCGAAGTCCAGTTGGAAGGATTCGGGCCTTCCGGACTGGGACCGGCCGCTCAACAAGCGGGGCAAGCGAGACGCGCCCGCGATGGGAAAGCGCCTGGCGGAGCGGGGCGATTACGCCGATTTGCTGATATCCAGTCCCGCTCTTCGGGCGCTGGCAACGGCAGAGGCGATTGCTCAGGAGCTTGAGTATCCGTGGACGGAGATCGTCGCGGACGAAAGGCTGTACGGCGCAGATGTATCGGAATGGCTCGAAGTCATTCATGGCCTTGATGATACCTTGGATCGGGTGATGTGCGTCGGGCACAACCCCGGCCTGACCGACCTGGTCAACTGCCTATCTCCATATCAGATCGACAACGTACCCACGTGCGGCGTTGTCGATCTGACGTTCGACGTAGAACGGTGGGCGCTTATCGGTCGCACCAGGGCAACGGGCGTGGACTTCGACTATCCGAAGAAGTCGAAGTCCTGAGGTTGCCCGCACTTAGATCATCTCGCCGGCCCACTTGCGCAGGCCCTTTATCCACCGAGCGCCTACGAATACATTGTCGCGTTGACGGTTCATGGCGACGTGGGCTTTCCTCATACGCTGACCGCCCTGCTCGGCCAGGTGGATGATACGCTGCATAATCTGATCCGAAACTGAGCGTACGTACTCCCGGTCCTCGACGTCCCCTGCAAAATGCATCGGTTCACCCACCATCATGGCGTATGGCCCGCGCAGATACCACGTGCCGACCTCGATCTCGCCATCCACCTTGGTCTCAATCAGCCGGATGTGCTCCCGCTGCAGGTGGATCCCTACCGGAATCACAGTTGCCCCAGTGCTCAGCGCAAGCCGTGCCGCGCCTGTGTGTGCCTTGTGAAACCCGCCGTCAAGTGGGCTGATCGCTCCCTCTGGAAAGATCCCGATGGTCCGTCCGGTCTCCAGTAGCCGCATAGCTGCTTCGAAGGCCGTCCGTCCGTTACCGGCGACCACGGGCACGTGGCCCGCCTGCTGTAAGTAGCGACCGAACACCGGGACCTTGAACAGCGTCTCGCTGATCAGGATACTCATCTGGTCTCGTTCCAGGACTGTGATCAAGAAGGGATCGGTCGTGGTGGGATGGTTGGCGGCGATGATCTTGGGACCCTCGGGAAGCGGCGCGCGCGGCACGACGTCCATATCGAACATCAGCCGCGCATACGCATCGACCACCCTTCGCCCCGACCGGTATAAGACCTTGTCCAACATAATGCATCTCCTCGCGATTAGCAGGCCAGGCCACGCGATGGGCGCTATATCCTGGCCTCTTTCGTAGTTTGACTTTGACAATGTCACATTTGGTTCCTGGAAGTTAAGATCTCCTGGTCAGACTCACGGTGGACCATCGCCCGGAACGCGGACTGTGGTCCGCGAAGAGCCTGCCGTAGACAATCTTATGCCAATGTGACATTGGCAAGGTGATAAGCGGCGCGAGACAGCATATCACGCAAGGGGGTGCAATGTCGTCCACCGAAGGGCACATTCGGGGGGTACATTCGGGGGTGTATTATCCCTGTGGAGTTCTTAGAGGCTATATGAGGCCCAAGTCCCGGCTAACTGCCACCGCCTCAGTTCGCCGGTGCACGCTGAGTTTTCCATAGATGTTGTTGATGTGCCGCTTGACCGTACCGAGGGCGATGACGAGCTCTTGGGCAATCTCGCGGTTTGACAGTCCAGCGGCGATCAGGCCCAATACCTCCAGCTCGCGCTCGCTCAGGGGTTCAATCAGGGGCCGAGCGGCGATCTCCTGCTGGGGTGTGGCGATGGCTGCTCCGTCCAGAAGCTGGTCCACGAAAGATGGGGCCACGTCTCGCACGTCAGCGAGCAGTGGGATAATCCGCTCGTCTTCGTAGCGGTCGTCGCCGGTGAAGGCGGATGACAGACATCCGGCGGCGATGAACGTATTGACATCCTCCTGGCTTCTCTGCAAGGCGACGGCCGCTAGTTGCAGACCGGCGATCCACCCCTCGGTGTGTGCTTCGAGGGCTGTCACGGCCTCGACGGAGAGGCTCAGGCCCATGGCCTGATTCAGAAAGGCCGTCGCCTCTTCGGCTGTGAAGCGCAGGTCGCGCTCGCGGATCTCGGTCACCTGCCCTCGGGCGTGCAGTTGTGCCAGTGGCAGCGGTGGATCCTCGCGCGTGCTGATGACCACGTGCATCTTGGGCGGCTGGTGTTCCACCAGGAACTGCACCATCTGGTGTACTGCAGCAGCGGAAATGAGTTGATAGTCGTCCAGAACGAGCGTCAACGCTGTGCCTACGGCGGTGACGGCGTTGATCAGCGGTGTGATCAGGCCTTGTATGGGCGGCAACTGTGGGGATTGGAGAATCTGCTGAACCGGGCGACCAATACCCCCATCGACCTGCTGAAGTGCGGCGACCAGGTAGTTGAGGAATTGGACCGGATCGTTATCCCCCTCGTCCAGCGATACCCAGGCGACCTCTCGCGCGCTGCCGCAGATCCATTCGGTAACCAACGTCGTCTTGCCAAAGCCGGCCGGAGCTGAGACGAGCGTGAGCCGGTGACCCCAGCGCAGACCCTCGTCCAGCCGCTCGATCAGACGAGGGCGGGGCACCACGTTGGAGCGCGGCGGGGGGATATGGAGTTTGGTGGTCAGTAGGTGTGCGGTTATCGTCACAACTACAGGATATCACAGTTTCGGTGATGTCGCCTATCCCTGAGCTAACAGAAAGCCATTGAACCATCACCTTTCTCCATTACACTTTCGAGTAGTATTCTACATAAGCCCTACATCGCCCGCCGGGGCCGGTACTGAATCGCCTCGGCCAGGTGAGCGGTCTCGATCCGCTCGCTGCCCGCCAGGTCCGCAATGGTGCGGGCGAGTTTGAGGATGCGGTGGAAGGCCCGCGCGCTCATCTGGAGTTGCTGCATCGCCGCCCGCACCAGTCCCCGCCCTGTCTCGTCCAGTTGGCAGATTTGCCGTACCTCCGTCGGCCCCATGTCGGCGTTGCTGCTGAGTGGCGTGCCCGCGAAGCGCTCGCGCTGTGTCTCGCGCGCCGCCTCCACCCGGGCCCGGATTGCCTCTGACTGTTCCCCTAACCGTTCGTCGGTCAGCTTCTGGTAATCCACCCGTGGCACCTCGATGTGGATGTCGATGCGGTCCAGCAGCGGGCCGGAGATACGCTTCTGGTAGCGACTGATGGCGGACATCGAGCAGGTGCACTCGTGCACCGGGTCGCCGTAGTACCCGCAGGGGCAGGGGTTCATGGCCGCCACGAGCATGAAGCGGGACGGGAAGGTGAGCGTGCCGGTGGCGCGGGCGATGGAGACGACGCCGTCCTCCAGCGGCTGCCGGAGACCCTCCAGCGTGCGGGTGCCGAACTCGGGCAATTCGTCCAGGAAGAGCACACCCCGGTGGGCCAGGCTGATCTCGCCGGGGCGGGGCCAGCTACCGCCCCCAACCAGCCCGGCGTGGCTGATGGTATGATGGGGCGCGCGGAAGGGGCGGTGGCGGATGAGGGGAACGTCCGACGGCAGCAGTCCCGCGATGCTGTAGATCTTCGTCACCTCCAGTGATTCCTCGACCGTCATCGCGGGCAGGATGGAGGGCATCGAGCGCGCCAGCAGCGTCTTGCCGGAGCCGGGTGGGCCGGTCATCAGGGCATTGTGGCCACCGGCTGCGGCCACCTCCAGCGCTCGCTTGACGTGCTCTTGCCCCTTGATTTCTGCGAAGTCGGCCGCGTACTGCGGAGGCGGTAATGAGACTGGGGCGAGGTTGGGATCGTAGGGCGGGGTTGTGCTCAGGCCCTGCAGGTGAGCGGCCAGTTGGCTCAGGTGTTCGATCGGGATCACTTCCAGGCCGTGGATCAGGGCCGCCTCGGGGGCATCGACGGCGGGGACGAAGATGCGGCGAATCGATTGTTGGTGGGCCAGCGCCGCGACGGGCAGGATGCCGTTAACGTGGCGCAGCGACCCGTCGAGGGACAGTTCGCCGACGAACAGCGCATCCTCGACGGCCTGTGGCCACACCTGATCCGAGGCGATGAGCACGCCCACGGCGATGGGCAGGTCGTAGGCTGGCCCGGCCTTGCGGATGTCGGCGGGGGCCAGGTTGACGGTGATGCGCTTGCCGGGGAAGAAGAGCCCTGAGTTCTTGACGGCGGCCCGGACGCGTTCGCTCGATTCCTTGACCGCGGCGTCGGGCAGACCGACGATGGTCAACGAGGGCATGCCACGGGAGGTGTCTACCTCCACATCGACGAGGACGCCCTCCAGACCTACCAGGGCGCAACTGGTGACTTTGGCGAGCATGCGTGGCTCCTATGGATGATGTGGTCTATGGTATTCTCAACTTGGTGCGCATAAGCCCGTGATCCAGCGGGATTGGGGAAAGCGTTTCCCTCACTCGCGCCGGGAGATAGTGTAGCACAGACTGCCGACAGAGGCAAATGGAGGAGTCCCCCGGAACAAACGAGGGGCTCCCAACGTTAGGAGCCCCTCAGGACGTTGCGTGTGGTACTGTTTACGCCTGCTTTGCCTTGCGGGCGCGCCGCCGCCGGACGATGGTGCGGATCAGGAAGAACAGCCCGACGAGGGGGATGGCGATCACGACCAGGACGGGGATGACGAGGACGAGGATGACGATGGCCGCGTCCACCAGGAACTGCAGCACGCGGATGAGCGTCTGGAACGCGTTTCGTAGCGTGCCCTCCGGGTGCCAGCCACCGACCTGGATCGGCTGGGCGAGTTCGTCAGGGGTGATGTCGAGCGTGATCGTCGCCATCGCCGCCGACTGCTCCAGGAATTGGATCTTCCCTTTGACCTGCTCGATGTCGGCCTGAATCTGCTGCAGGTTCTCGTACACGGCCAGGGCTGCCTCGGTATCCTCGGCCTCTTCCAGGAATTCCAGCAGTCGTGCCTCGGTTGCCTCCAGGTAGCGCAGGCGGGACTGGAGGTCGACGTAATCCTCGGTCACGTCCTGGCCGGAGACGCGCTCGCCCCGCACCTCGGTCGCCAGGGCGCGGATGCGCTCCAGCGCGTCGTCGAGGCTCTCGGCCGGGATACGGAGCGTAACGTAGGCTTGCAGCCCCTCCTGGTATTGGTTCAGGTTGGACTCGACGACGTAGCCGCCCAGTTCGTCCACCAGGTCGTTGACCTCGTCGAGGGTGGCCTCGGTGTCCGGCACCACCAGGTCGAGCCAGGCGTTACGGATGATGAGCCGCTCGATGCCGGCGTAGTCGGCTGCGGCACGGCCGGGCTCGGCGGGGAGGGCCATCTCGCCTGCCATCTGCTCCTCGACTGGGGCCTCGTAAGAGGCCATCTCTGGGGCAGGTGCTGCGGCCCGGGCACAGCCCGCGACGATCAGTACCAGGATTGAAGCGATGACACCGTATGCAAACTTCTTGCCAATTGTGTTCATTGTTGTACTCCTTTCACTTCTCCCATTGAGGGCATTGCTCTCTAGACGTCCATGGGGAGAGGAAGGTTCCCATCAAGGTAGCTTTGCTTGATGCTCAGCGTCCCATATTGAGACGCTCAATGAGGCGACGGGGCAAACCCCGGGCGCGCATGCGCTCCTGGGTGATCTCCACGGGATAGGTCACACGGCGGAACTTCCAGGTCATGTTCTCTGTGTCGAGCATGGCATAACTGGCCTGTGAGTTGCCATCGCGGGGTTGCCCCACGCTGCCGGGGTTGATGATCATACGGCGCGGGCCGAGCGATACGGATTCGGGGAAGGGGGCCACCGTGGTCTCACAACGTCTCTGCTGTTCGTCCAATTCGAAGATGATGGGAACGTGGGTGTGGCCCACCAGGCAGATGGCGGCGGAGAAATAAGCAAAATTGGCGTAGGCCACGCTCGCGTCGAGTATGTATTCCCACACTGATTCGCGGGGGCTGGCATGGGCCAGGTAGAAGTCACCTTTTTCCATCTGAGGAAGGAGCCCGTTCAGGTACTCGCGCACACCCGGCGTGAGCTCCGACTGCGTCCACGCGTTGGCCAGGCGAGCGTCGGTGTTGAAACTGCGGATATCCAACCGTCCCAATGCGGCCAGGTCGTGATTTCCTGCCAGGCTGATGTGGTCGAAGTCCTGGATGCGTTCGACGCACTCATTCGGGTTCGGACCGTACCCCACCAGGTCGCCCAGGCACCAGATTTCGTCGAAGTCTGGCGCGTCGGCCAGTACAGCCTCCAAGGCCGTCAAGTTGGCGTGAACATCGGATAGGATCAGATAATGCACAATGTCATCCCCCGCGTAAGATTGAAGATATTATATACCGATTTCGTGGTTTACCAGTTTTGTGTCACATCTATATTAATCAGGTGGTTGCCGCTTGTCCAGCCTGAACATCGGTTGTATAATCTCTCTCGAACTGACCAAGTCTTGGCAGGAGCCACTGCCCAATGGCCCCGATTCTCGATCAGCACACATTGGAGTTCATCAGTCGCAGCCCCGACCAAACGCAGCGTCTGGGCGCCCGCTTGGGTGCCCTGCTCCAGGGGGGGGACATCGTCTGCCTGGAGGGGGTGCTGGGCTCGGGGAAGACGTGCCTGGCGCAGGGCATAGGGCGGGGTTGTGGGGTAGGCCAGGCCCTCATCAGTCCCACTTTCGTGCTGGTTCGCGAGTACCCATGTCCTAGCGATGGAGTGAGGCTCTACCACGTGGATCTCTACCGCATCTCCGGAGCGGACGAGGCGTGGAGCCTGGGGCTGGATGAATTCCTGGGAGATGCGCACGCGATCTGCGTGGTCGAGTGGGCGGAGCGGGCCCGGTCCCTGATGCCGTCTGAGCACCTGTGGGTCAGGCTGGATTTTGCCGGCCGGGCTGATCAGACCAGGCGGGCGCTTCATTTCACGGCCCAAGGAGAGCGCCACACGGCGTTGCTGCAGGAGTTTCGACAGACAGCCTTTGGAGCGTAGATATATGTTGGTCGCGATCGATACCGCCACCAGTTGGTCCAGCCTGGCGCTGCACGATGGCTTTCAGGTGCGGGCGGAGCATACGTGGGAATCCCGGCGCCGGCACACGGTCGAGTTGTTGCCGCGCCTGGTGGCCGCGTTGGAGAAACTGGGCGTCGGGTCCGGGCACCTGAGCGCGGTGGCGGTGACGCGAGGACCGGGTTCCTTCACCGGGCTGCGCGTCGGCCTGGCAGTAGCGAAGGGACTGGCGATGGGGCAGGGTCTGCCACTGATCGGCGTTCCGACACTGGACGTGGTTGCGGCGGCCCAGGGGCGGGACCGCCGGCCGCTGTGTGCGGTGTTGCAGGCCGGTCGTGGGCGGATCTGTGTCGCTACCTACCGGTGGCGGAATGGGGAGTGGCGCTTACGCGAGTCGCCGCATCTCATGACCTGGGCGTCCCTGGCGGAAGAGACGGCGTCCCCCACGTTGTTCTGTGGCGAGGTTGACCCGGTTGGGGCTGATGCCCTCGCCGCTCTCGGCGAGATGGCCGTGCTCTTGCCAGCGGCGGCGAGGCTGCGGCGGGCGGGTTTTCTGGCAGAACTGGCCTGGCGCCGGTTGAACCGGGGCGAAGCGGATGATCCGGCTACACTGACGCCAGTTTATCTTCAGCATCCCACGTGATGGACCACCCCTTGTCCTGTACCATCCGCCCTATGGAGCCCCGCGATGTCCCGACGGTGATTGCCATTGAGCGGCTTTCCTTTCCCACACCCTGGCTGCCGTCATCTTTTCTATATGAACTGAACCACAACCCACGGTCGTTCTACTACGTCTTGCTGAAGCCATCTCAAGATACCACAGTGTCCTTCGGGCGCAGATGTAGCCGCTGGTTGCGCGGCGTGGTGGGCCTGACGGATGAAAACTGGATCATTGGTTACACGGGCTTCAGGCTCCAGCCAGCCGAGGCACATATCAGCACCATCGCGGTCCATCCCGACTGGCGAGGGCAGGGATTGGGTGATCTCCTGCTGCTGACGGTGATGGAGCGGGCACTGGAACTGGGCGTCAGCTCGGTGACGCTGGAAGTACGCCCCTCTAACCGGGTGGCTCAGCAACTGTATCGCAAGTACGGTTTTCGATTCAGGGGCGTGCACCGGGGCTATTATCGGGATGGCGAGGATGCGTGGCTGATGGGGGTCGAGGTGAGCCAGAGAACTTATCGGATGCGTCTCGCCGAGCTGCGCCAGGCGCTGGCGGTGTGCCTGGACTGCTGCCACCCGGCGGACGTTGGACAAAACGATGGGGATACGCTATAATCCCTGTCTAGACATCATCTACTCACCTACAAGGAGGGGAGCGTGTCAGAGCTGGAAGCGTTGGCGGTAGAGGTGGCCCGGTGCACGCGGTGTCTTCTGCATCGGGGGCGTACCAAGGCGGTGCCCGGTGAGGGACCGGAGGACGCGGACGTCATGTTCATCGGCGAAGCGCCAGGCTTCCACGAAGATCAGCAGGGACGTCCATTTGTGGGAGCGGCCGGCCGGTTCCTTGAGGAACTGTTGGAGGGTATCGGCCTGAAGCGTGAGGGCGTTTTCATCGCCAACGTCATCAAGTGCCGCCCCCCGGGCAATCGCGACCCACTGCCTGAGGAAATCGAGGCCTGCAAGCCGTTCCTCGACCGGCAGATCGAGCTGATACAACCCAAGCTGGTCGTCACGTTGGGCCGTTTCTCCATGGCGCGGGCGTTTCCGAAGGCACGTATCTCCCACATTCATGGCCAGCCACGGAAGATTGGTGGCGTGATCTACTACCCGATGTACCATCCGGCGGCAGCGCTGCACCAGCCCAGCCTGCGCCGCACTGTCGAGGAGGATATGCATCGCATCCCAGAGTTGCTCAAGCAGGCGGCGCAGATGCCTGAGTACTCGCTTCCTCCAGAGGCAGAACAGTTGCGGCTGTTTTGAAATCCCAGGTTGCAGATTGTGATCTGCGGGAGAGTGGAAGGCGCTAAGTGATCCAGTTTATCTCCATCGTTGTGCTCACGTTTGCGCTGGCGCTGATCGTGCTGGGCGTCATCACGATGTGGTTGGAGCAGGGACGGGGGCGGCTTCAGGGGATCGCGCTCACCCTGGTTGGGATGATCGTTGGCAGCGGGTATGCCTTCCTGGGGAGCCGCTTCTCGCTGAGGCTGTTCAAGCGCCTGGTCATACACGTGGATTTGCCGGCCCTGATGGCAACGGCCTTCACGTATACGGCAGGTGTGTTAGGCGGTGCCGCGTTGGCCGTGGGCCTTTTCCTGTGGGCCACGGGCCGCTTCCGGCAGCGGGTCGAGCGGACGGTGGTCGCCTTCGTCGTGGTCGGTGTGATGGTGGCGTTGATCGCGACTTTGGTTGCGGTCGCTCTCAGTTCCCTTTAGCAGTAAAACCCTTGGGGTTTTCCGAAACCCCAAGGGTTTATGAGTGTTTGGGGACAGATCACCTTCAGTGCATCAGCAGGTGATGGTAGGCCGAGATGGCGGCCTTGGCCCCCTCGCCGATGTGCACCAGTGCCTGCTCCGAAACGTGGGTCACGTCGCCAGCGGCGAACACACCCGGCCACATGGTGGCGCAGTACACGTCCACGATGATGTGTCCTCGGTTGTCGCAATCTACCCAGTCCCGGACCAGTTTGGAGTTGGGGGTGCGAGGCAGCTTGACGAATACCCCCTTGACTGGCATCTCGCGTTCCTCTCCCTCCGGCGTCGTGATCGCGATGCCCTCGACGAAACGCTCACCGAGCACCTCCTTTACCGTCACGCATTCGGCAATCTCGACGTTTTGCATCTGGCGCAGCTTGTGCACCAGGGGCGTGGTCATCAGTGGTTCAGGAGCCAGCAGGTAGACCTGGTGTGCCTTGCGGGCCAGGTCGGCAGCGGCCCATTGGGCGCGCCGACCCTTCCCCACGACGGCCACGTCTCTACCCAAGAGGAGACCGGCGTGGGTGGTCGCCGAGTAGCTCAGGCCATAGCCGGTCAACCGGGCTTCGCCAGGGACGTTGAGACGCTGGGGCTTGGCCCCTGTCGCTATGATCAGGGTCCGTGCTTCGAAACAGTCGCCCTGGGCGGTGCACACGAGGAAGTGTTGGTCCTTGGGCGTCACCTCGGCGATGCTTTCAAAGCGACGCACGAAGTCCAGATAGTCGAGTTGGCGGCGGAAGGCGTCCAAGACCGCCTCGCCGGTGATGATCTCCCGCCCCTCCATGTCCTCCAGTTGCATAGCGTAGGTGGTCTGGCCTCCCCAGCGCTCCGCGATGATCAGCGTCTCCAACCGCTGGTTGATGGCCGTGGCTGCGGCGGTGATGCCCGCTGGCCCCCCGCCGATGATGATCAGGTCGTACATTGTCATCCCTCCTCTCATGACCATTCCGCCGGTACGGGCGGGATGAGTTCTTTCTCCATCAGGAAGTGGGTCATGTCCTGCGCCTGACGGATGGTCTCCTTCGCCTTGCTGAGCAGTTCGTCGTAGGAGAGGCTCAGTCGGGCCACGCCTTGCTCCTGGGCTTTCATGCCGACGGCTGCGGCTTCGCGAGGGAAGACTTCCCAGTCGTCCATCGTCGGCAAAATGTGTTCCGCGCCGATTTCGCGTTCCTCCGCGCAGCGGGCCAGTTCCTCGGCCGCGGCGATGGCCATCTCGTCGGTGATGGTCGTGGCCCGCACGTCCAGCACGCCGCGAAAGATGCCGGGAAAGCCCAACGAGTTGTTGACCTGGTTGGGAAAGTCGCTGCGGCCCGTGCCCACTATGCGCGCCCCGGCTTCCTTCGCCTCCCAGGGCCAGATCTCGGGGATGGGGTTGGCGCAGGGGAAGATGATCGCATCCTCGGCCATCCCCGTCACCCACTCGGGCAGAATCGTGCCCGGTCCTGGCTTGCTGAGTGCGATGCAGACATCGGCACCGCGCATCGCCTCGGGGGGGCCACCGCGCCGCCCTTCGGCATTGCTGTTCTGACAGATGCGCCACTTGTCGACGAACTCGACCTTACGCTGCGCGATGTCCTCCCGCTCTGGATGCAGGATGCCCTTGCTGTCACAGGTACAGACGTTGCCGAACTGGACGCCGCTGGCGAGCAGCAGGCGCAGCGTCGCGACGTTGGCTGCACCGGTGCCGATCAGCGCGACCTTGATGTCCGTCATCCGCTTACCTACCACCTTCAGCGCGTTGATCACTCCCGCCAGGATGACGGTGGCCGTTCCCTGCTGGTCGTCGTGCCAGACCGGGATCTTGACGTCAGGGTCAGTGCGCAGCATGTCGAGCACGCGGAAGCACTTGGGTTGCGAGATATCCTCCAGGTTGATCCCGCCAAAGGACGGTTGCATCCATTTGACGGCCAGGATGATGCGGTAGGGATCCTTGGTGTCCAGGCAGATCGGAACCGCATCAACACCGCCCAGGTACTTGAAGAGCAGTGCCTTGCCCTCCATCACCGGAAGCCCGGCGGTGGCTCCAATGTCGCCCAGGCCCAGCACCCGCGTGCCATCGGAGACGACGGCGACGGTGTTGCCTTTGTTGGTGTATTCGTAGGCCAGTGATTCGTCCTCATGGATGGCGCGGCAAGGGGCAGCCACGCCGGGCGTGTACCAGATGGCAAAGTCATCCAGCCCGCGGACGGCGCACTTGAGCGCGGTCTGCACTTTGCCGCGGTAGAAGGGATGCAGGCGCATCGCGTCTTCCGCCGGTTTTTTGGCTTTGGCAAGCAATTCTTCTTTGGTGAGCATCGAACCTCCCTTGCTTTGGATAGATCTATATGGTGCTATTTTCCCGGACACTGCATAGCGACAGCCGGGGCGATGTTTTTGTCGCCGTATGCCTTGTCGAAGTGCGCGCAAAAGTCGCTCGCCAGTTTCCTGGCGCGGGTGTCGTAGGCCGCCTTGTCCGGCCACGTGTTCTTGGGGAACAGCACCTCCGAGGGCACGCCGGGGCATTGCTTGGGAACCATGATGTGGAACGTCGTATCCTCTACGTATTCTATCTCTTTCAATTGGCCGGTCAGGGCAGCCTGCACGATCTCCCGCGTCAGGTTGATGTCCATCCGCGCTCCCACCCCGTAGGGGCCGCCGCTCCAACCGGTGTTGACCAGGTAAACCTGCGTGCTGTGTTTCTGCATGCATGCGCCCAACATACGCGCGTAGACGTCGGGGTTGCGGGGCATGAAGGGCTCGCCGAAGAAGCGGGAGAAGGTGGAGACCGGGTCGACGATGCCCGTCTCGGTGCCGGCCAGTTTGCTCGTGTAGCCCATCAGGAACCACAACATGGCCTGCTCGGGCGTCAGCCGAGAGACGGGTGGTAGCACCCCGTTCGCATCGGCGGTCAGGAACAGTATGGTCTTGGGGTGAACGCTCCTGGAGGAGAGCTTGATGTTGTTCAGGAAGGCCAGCGGGTATGAGGCTCGTGAGTTGGGTGTCAGCCGATCGTCATCCAGGTCGAAGGTGCCGTCGGGGTACATCATGGCGTTCTCGAAGATCGCGCCGTGGTCCAGGTAGTGGGCCTCGTGGAGGATGGCGTTCCATATCTCCGGCTCCTTGTCGACCCGCAGGTTGATCAGCTTGGCGTAACAGCCGTTCTCGAAATTGGCGATACCGTTGTCGCTCCAGCCATGCTCATCATCTCCCAGCAGTGCCCGGCGCGGGTCGGCCGAGAGTGTCGTCTTGCCTGTGCCAGAGAGCCCCAAAAGCAACGCGCAGGTGCCCTCCGGGCCTTCGTTGGCCGAGCAGTGGAGGGGGAGAATGCCCTCGCCGGGCAGGATGTAGTTCATGACCGTGAAGATGAGCTTTTTCACACTGCCGCCGTAGGCCGAGCCGTAGACGACCCCCAACATGCGGTCGAAATCCATCGCCACGGCCATATTCGACGTCCGTCCATCGGGCAGCTTCCGGAGCCGGCCCTCGTACCGGGCCCGGTTCAGCTTGTTGTACGGCGCGGCCAGCAGGGTGAAGCCCCGTTGCGCGAAGACGCTGCGCTCGATGTCCTGGGGCACGGGACGGAACATATTGTCCGTGAAGAGCGCCGCCAGGGCCTGATCCGAAACCGTCCGCACAGGCAGGGCGCAGGCGGTGTCCGACCCCACCACCCGGTCCGTGACGTACAGTCTTGGCTCGTGAAAGAGGGATTTCAGTGCGTCCTCGGCCAGCATGTCGAAGGTCTCGGGCGTCATCGGGATGTTGTTGGGGGAGTCCCAATCGATGTTTCCTTCGCTCTCGGGGCGGCGCACGATGTAGGTGTCCTTGGGGCTACGACCGGTGGATTCGGGGGGTGTCCACGTCGCCAGCGCACCGTTCGCGGAGATGAGTGCTTCCTTGTTGTCCACCGCAGCCTGGATCAACTCCCTGCGATTCGGGTTGTTCAGCACGTTGGGGTGTCGCTCCAGAACCTGGGCCAGGTTCTCCCTGTGGTTGCTCTCTGTCACGTATAGCCTCCTTGTCTTATGGTTCAGGCAATACCTTCCCCGGATTCAAGATATTCTGGGGATCCATCGCCTGCTTGACGCGCCACTGAATGTTGATGGAGGCCGGTCCGAGCGCGTCGCGCATATAGGGCAGCTTGAATGTGCCGATGCCGTGCTCGCCGCTCAGCGTGCCTCCCAGGTCCAGTGCGACCTGGAATATCTCACCTACGATGTGTTCGACCTTTTCCCACTGGACTGAATCGCGCCGGTCGAAAAGGATGTTGGGATGCAGGTTGCCATCGCCAGCATGACCGAAGACGACGATGGGCAGGCCATAGTGGGCACTGATAGCCTTGATGCGGTGGATCGCCTCGGGAATGGCACTGCGGGGGACGGTGATGTCCTCCCCCAGTTTGTTGGGCGCCTTGCGGGCCAGCGAGGGGCTGATGCTGCGGCGCGCGCGCCACAACTCGGCCCGTCTCTCCTCGTCTCGGGCCACGTCCACCCGGCTGGCTCCTGTCTGGAGGCAGATGTCCGCGATAGCGTCGATTTCCCGCTGGACCGATTCCTTGTCGGCCCCGTCGGACTCGATCACCATGAGCGCCGCCACGTCCAGGGGTAGCCCCAGATGCATGGCCTCCTCGATGCACTCGATCGCCGTCTCGTCCAGCAACTCCATCGCCGCGGGGACCAGTCCGCGGGTCAGCACGGCGTGCACCGACTCGCCCGCGTCGTGCAGGGTCGGGAAGTGGACCAGCGCTGTGCGGGCGTAGGGCGGCTTGCAGATCAGGCGCAGGATCACCTCGGTGATAATCCCCAATGCCCCCTCCGAGCCGACGAAGAACTGGTTCATGTTGAAGCCAGTGACGTACTTGATGGCCTTGCCGCCAGTTCTGACGATGCGCCCATCGGCCAGGACGACGGTCAGCCCCAGCACGTAATTGCTTGTGACACCGTACTTGAGGCAGCGGGGGCCCCCTGCGTTGCACGCCACGTTGCCGCCGATGGTGGACTGCTTGATGCTGGAGGGGTCGGGTGGGTAGAACAGGCCCAGTTTCTCCACCTCCGCCTGCAGGTTGGCGGTGACGACGCCCGCCTCGACGGTGGCGGTCATATTCTCTTCGTCGATCTCCAGGATGTGGTTCATGCGGGTCAGCGACAGCACGATGCCGCCCCGAGTGGGAATGGAACCCCCAGCCAGCCCGCTCGCCATGCCCCGGGGGACGATGGGAATGTCGTACTGGGACGCGATGCGGACTACCGCTGACACCTCCTCGGCCGTCACCGGCAGGACGGCCGCGTCCGGCACGTGCTGCTCGAAAGTACCGTCGAACGAGTAGGCGATCAGGTCTATCGGAGACGAAAGCACCTTGTCGGCGCCGATGGCCTCTTCTAACGCTTGAATCCATTCTGTCATCGTCTATTCCTCCAGTGCCTCCAGCACCAGCTCGGTGATATCCTTGACCCTAATGCGTAGACGTTCGGCGCGGGCGGCGTTGGCGAGCGTCCGTTCGCACTGCTGGCAGGCTGAGACGAGGGTTCCCGCTCCCACATCGGCGGCTTGGTGGATGCGGTTGCGGGCCACCGACTTGCTCACTTCGGGGACAAAACTCTCCAGGTTGCCGCCGCCGCCGCAGCAATGGGAACTATCGCGGTTCTCGGCCATCTCGATCAGGCGTAGCCCGGGGATCTGCGCCAGGACACGGCGCGGCGCTTCAATCACGCCCCCTTTGCGACCCAGGTCGCATGGATCGTGGTAGGTCACGTTTTCCCGCACCTTGCGCAATTTCAGATCGCCCGTCTCCAGAAGATCCGCCAGGAACTCGGTGGCATGCTGAATCTCCAGCCCCAGGTCCTCCATTTTCTCCACTCCCAACGCGGCGGGGTAGGAGTGTTTCCAGAAATGGAAGCAGGATGGGCAGGTCATCACGACCTTCTTGACTCCCGTCGCTTGCACCGCGTTGACGTTATGCTGGATCAATTCCCGGGCCCGGTCCAGTTCGCCGTCGATAAACATCGGGTAGCCGCAGCACCACTCGGTGCCGCCGAGCAGCGCGTAGTCCACGTCGGCCCGGTCGAATATCTGCACCAGGGCCTGCGGTACCTTGTAGCTGCGTGGGAAGAATGAGCTGACGCAGCCGACGAAGTAGGCTACCTCGGCCCGCTTCTTCCCCAGGCCGGTGGGGAGCGTGGGGAGATTGTCGGCCCAGATCAACCGCCCCTCGTTCTTCTCGGCCGAGATGTTGCGATACTGGGCGATGCGGTCGTTCAGATTGGAGAGTGCTTCGGGCAGCAATCCCTGGCTGGCAAGTTCGCCCCGGCTTAGTTCCAGGATGCGGTCCACTGCCACCCCGCTGGGGCAGACGAAGGTGCACGCGCCGCACAGCAGGCAGCGGAAGAAGGCCTCCGAATACCCATCCGTGGAGGCTTCCAGCAGCCCCTCTCTTAGTGCCCGCACCAGGGCCACACGGGCGCGGGGTGAGTCGGTCTCCCGCAGGCTCTCGCGGTAGCCGGGGCAGACGGACAGGCACAGCCCGCAGCGGACGCAGTGGAGCGCCTCCTCTTCGGCGGATCGTTGTAATTCACGAGTCGGTTCGTTCACAGGTAGACAGTCCTCCAGGTTCGATGTAGCGGTGGCGGCCGGCCGCCAGCGGTTAGCTCACCACCGGCAGTGTCAAGAGCGCATGGGGCACAATCAGCACGTCTAGCTCGTCCCCCAGGTCGCGGGCCGCCAGCGCCAGTGCATCCTCCATAGTCGGGGCGGGGGTCATCTTGCAGGCCGTCACGATGTCCGGGCGCTCACTGCCCACGATGATGACCCGCGCCTCCTCCAACACTTTCGCCATCACGAAAGCCCGCTGCTGGCCCGGCGGATAGCCGTGCTGGCGGGCGTCGTCCAGGATGGACTGGACGTCGAGGGCGTCTCGCATGGCGGCGAGGAAGCGCTGTTCACCCACGCCGTCCCCCGCGCCCTCTTCGCAACGGGCTGGGATGATGAGGAAGCCGCCCGGTTTGACGACCGGCGTCGGGGCGAAGAACAGGTACGAGGCGGCACGACTGGCCTGGTAGAGATTGGCGTCCTTGGGGAAGCCCACCCCTCCGATGGCGACGTCGTACTGGTGGGGGATGCTGACCTCGTAGATGGAGCGGGCGAACGACACCAACTGCTGGTGGGTCTCTACTGGTTCCCCCGCTTTCACGCACACGACGCGCTTTTCGTCGTCCAGCACCACGTTCAGGATGAAGCGCAGTTCGGCGCGTCGGGCCGCCTCGGTGACCGTCTCATGAAAGGGGTTGCCCTCGATGCGCCCCAGCCGGGTGCCGGGATGGTCGACGAAGGCCGGGCCATGGGTGTGGGCGATGAGCGGTTCCCCCGCCGCGCCCACCGCCACCGTCTTGCGCCCACCCGAGTAGCCAGCGTACTGGTGGGGCTCGACGATTCCGGTGGCGATCAGCAGGTCCGCCTCCACCGCCGCCCGGTGGGCCGAGACCGGCACCCCACCGGGTGTGACGCCCAGGTCCACCAGTGCCTCGGGGTTCTGTGGTTCGTTGTCGATCACGCGGTAGCGGTCCACCACTGCCTGGCCGAGCTTGGCGACCTTCTCCTCAGGGGTCGAGGGCCGGTGCATACCGATGCCGCACAGGAGGGTGATGTCTGCGTCCTGGACCCCTGCGGCCTCCAGTTCCCGCAACAATGCCGGCACCAACAGGTAATCGGGGCTGGCCCGGGTGATGTCGGTAAAGACGATGCAAACCCGGTCACCGGGGCGGGCC
>Ga0180431_10001756_pt1 | contig 29653 bp, 14 predicted proteins | sample SS_ome_11_FD_132459 | JGI IMG/M metagenome (GOLD analysis project Ga0180431, IMG submission 132459) | Hypersaline lake sediment archaeal communities from the Salton Sea, California, USA - SS_1_MS_1 metaG | ecosystem: Environmental > Aquatic > Non-marine Saline and Alkaline > Hypersaline >... | reverse complement strand
GTCAGCGTTTATAGTTCTACCAGCACCTGCGCCACCTTGATCATATGCACCATCTAAGTCGTTTGGTTCACCATAATCAACGTCAGCGATTTTGATCCAACTTAATGTTGATTCATTATATACGTATTGTGCTTGTTTTCCGTCGCCATCATCATTAACCATGACGGCGTCGCCATTTTCATTGTCAGCTTGTGCATCCCATGATGATCCACTCCACTCATAAATCATGTCGGCTGTAGAATCAAGAACAATAGCTCTCTCGCCAGCAGATGGTGCACCTTGGTCATCCCAAGTAGCTCCGTTATATTTATACAAATGCCAATCGTCTGAATCAATATAGAAGTCGCCTGTAGAAGCGCCACCCGGAGCTGATGCAGATATTGTAGTAGCTCTAGCTAAAACAGGATCCAACCAAGTCACTGATCCAAATGCTGGTGCATTGGTAATGTTGTCCCAATGAACAGATGATTGTCCAGATGTTTGTAATGATGTCTGTGTATAGAAGTCTTCAGCAGTTTCTTTTGCGTTGTATAGAGTTAAATACAAAACACCATTTGCTGAACTTAAATCACTCGACCCATCGTTAACGACAAGGTTCCCACTATTCACCTCATCTCTAAGATCATCCGAGCTCGCAATTTCCTCATATTCGAATTGGTCAGAGAATGTAATTTGTGAAGTTGCAGGAACAGTAATACCAAGGTCTTCAATGGTGATTGGTGAACCACCATTATTTTTAACTATCAATGTCCACATTGCCATGATATGTTCCTCCGTATGATTATTTACAACGGTCCTTTAGAGTTTGTTCTTTAAATTATCTCGTACCATACCCATTTTTGAAAAGTAGATAAAATCTATGTTTAGTTGGAAGATTATCTCCATGCGATCTCCAGTAATATCATGGGATAATCTACAGTACCAGAAGTAACCGTTAGTTGGCATTGTAACCAATCACCCTGGTTTAAATCCAAGTCCAGATTATCAATGATTTTACTGGTTTCACTGGACAGTGAAATTGATGTGAGGGATACAGCTACACCATTTCTAAAAATGTCGAAGGTGCATCCAGCAGCACTGTTTTGTGTCTGGACTGTAATAGCAGTTATAGAAGCATTTCTAGGAATCTTATAACCACTAACATTTGTGATTAAATTTGAGGTTGCTGCTAACCACCTAGTACCAGTAATATTTCTATGTCGAATACCAAATGAGAACTCCTCTCTCGACACACTTATATACTTCGACCTACTGTTGTCATAGAATAAAAGGATTCCATTTGAATCTTGTTGGAATTGTTGGGTACTCTGACTCGGTGTTACAACATCTCTTAACATTATAAATCCTTTTCTTAGGGACCATTACTTTGAAATTTTTCCCAATCTTCAATATGCTCTTTCAGTAGGTGTTCGGTTCTAGTAGTTTCTGAGTGAATCATATCCTTTACAGAATTTCTTACTAATAGATATGCTCCAGTTAGTAATGAGAAAGCCACAATGACTGTAATGATCATTGTTCTAACTGATTTAACAATTGAATTGGTTTTTGTTTTAATGTCTCCAAGGAGTTGCATAGCATCATTATGATCTCTAGCCGCTGTTCGATTCTCTGCGTTATAAGCTTCGACAAGAGAAGTAATGGCGATTGTCAATTCTTTAAGTTCATTAGCTGTAAGAGCGGAAGACTCCCGAATTTTTTCTACAAGGTCCATTACGAACTGTTCAGAAATTGTCGGTGGAGTAGTCATTTTAATTAAAACCTTCTGCGCGTCTTTGTGATCGCAGTTGTAGAAGAGATTCATTGAGCTTTAATTTTTCTTTCTTTAAGTCAATGTGATTCTCTCTTTCGATTACTACCCATTCATCTATCTTCTCTTTAAAGAATTGTTGTAGTCTCATTTCTGTTGTAACATCGGTGCTAATTTCCATTACACCGGACATCCCATTGGCTTCTACTTTGACTGTCTTAGAATGAAAGATTTGAGATCCATCGTTTTCTTTTAGAATATCTGCAGGTTCTCCTGTTTTAAAAGTTTCTAAAACAGGACATCCTTCACATGGTTTGTCTCCATGTGTAAAAAGTTCATAACATGTTCTACCTTTAAGTTCTTCAATTGGTTTGTTAATTAATTTTGCTGCGGCTTGATTCGCCCACTCAATATGAAGATCTGGTCCTCTAAAGAATAGAACAACCTCTTCCATATTATCAAGTAGAGCCGTCTTCAACTGGAGACTAACATTTTTCTGACTCTCTGCCTCTTTCATATCAGTTATATCTTGACTAAAACCAACCGCTCGAACACACTTACCATTTTCAAAATAAAGTTCTGCCTTTTCTTTGACCCATTTTATTCTACCATCGTCCATGAGAACTCTATGTTCTAATTCATAAGGTACACCTTCAGTAGAAATTGATTTTTGCCATTCATTATTAACAAAGTCTCTATCATCCGGATGAACTTTAGATAAAAAGGTCTCATATGTAAGATCTTCATCTTCAGGCACCCCAAATACTCTATGATTTTCTTCTGTCCACAATAATATATTTCTTTCTAAATCTATTTCCCAGGTTCCAATTTTTCCAATTTCTTGAGCTTTTTTTAAGAAATATCTTTCTCTATCTAAAGCTTCTTGTATTTGTCTCCTCTCAGTAACGTCTGTAAAAATAGCTACCAACTCATCACCGTTTAATTTATAAATTGAATTTTCTGGCCAGAAGTCTTTAATTCGGTCATCTTTATATAAACAAGATGGATGAAATACAGGTTCTCCTGTTTTCCATACTTTCCTGAATGAGTCTAATAAATCAAAATCTTCAGTTTCACACCCTGGAAAAACCTCAAGAAGGTTTTTTCCAATTAGATCTTCTTTTGGTGTTTGTGTGATTTTTTCACCTGCCGCATTCATATCTAAGAATATAAAAGATTCACCATTATCATATGATGTATAGACAGCAACTCCAGAAGTCATATGATCATACATAGCTTTGTATCTTTTTTCACTTTCCTTCAAAGCTTTCTCGGCTTCTTTTTTATCCGTTATATCTCTCCAACTTGATCTACTGCAGCATACATTTCCTTCATGGTCTCTGATCACAGATACGTTTAGAGCTACGTCTATTTTAGATCCATCTTTCCTTTTGAGCTGTAACTCTCGATTTGAAATTTCTTCTCCGTTTTTAAAGTCATTAAATGTTCGTTTTACATCATCCATTACATTCTCATGATACATCTCAAAAATATGTTTTCCTAGAACTTCCTTTTTTGTATATCCCATGTTTTTTAGAAAGGTTTTATTACATTCCCTAATTAAGCCGTCTTCCGCACTAACTGATACAAACATATCTGGAGCATTATGATACAAATCTCGGTACTTCAATTCTGATTGTTTTAATTCATCTTGTGTTTTCTTGTTCTGCGTCAGGTCTATTCCCATACCAATTAAGTAAAGTTCACCTTCTATTATTTTTCTATGACCTGTAAAATAATAGGGTGTTTTTATTCCATCTTTTGAAATGAAAGTTGCTTCAACAACAGAATGACCTTTAGTAAATACATCTTTCATTGCGTCTTTTATCTTATCTTTGTCTTCTCCCTCAAAGAAGTCTGGGCCATACATATTTTTTATTTCATCATTTGTATAACCAGATACTAATCGAAATTCATCATTCCATTTTATGAATTTAGTTTTGCTAAATACATAAAACAATCCAGGTAAACTATTAATATATTCTTCCGAAAGAAGTTTTGCACTTAGTATAGCGCATTCAGCAGCTTTCAATTCACAAGCTAGAGTTTGTCTCTTGATTACTTCTTGTACTAAACCTTTAACATGGTTTGTAGATAACGGCTTCTGTAGACAGTCTACTATATATTTATTTCTAACAGCGTATGACATGATCTCTTGGGTAGCATGTCCTGTTATGATAATAAATTCTATGGTTGGATGTTTTTCGTGGATACGAGAGATGAGGTTTTGTCCATTCATATCAGGTAAATGTAAATCAACCAAAGCAAGATCAAATATATGTTTGGAACAAAGGGTGAGAGCGGACTGTGCGTTGTGGGCGATTTCTATTTGATAGTTGGTTCCACTTAAGATTTTTACTAGAACTGAACATACTTGTTTATCGTCGTCCACAATAAGAATCTTAGGTTCGAAGTCCGGCATTGTTCTCCCTCCTAGATTAGCCATATAACTTTCTCAAATAATCTATATCGACTTTCTCGTAGTTATGTTTTTTATCTTTTAATTTTAGGATCTTATCATTTGCGCCGAGTCTATAGTCGACATGAATCCACCCACCAGGAGGGTATTCTAGAATCAATGTTCTAAATTTTAAATTATTGTACATCCATTCTAACATTTCAAATAAGGTTACTTTATCCTCATTCCATGGTTCTATATCGGATGCTTCTCCTCTACAATGATTACTTGTCGTACTTCCTCCTATTGCTACATTTAGTTCTGGTGATCTATAACCACTATTGATCCTGATTGGACCAAACTTTTCTCGAACAGGTTGTAAAACATTTTTTGCTAATGCCTCTATGCGTTCCCATTCTTTGTCACCAGGAATATTTTTAATTCCCTTGCGAGTTGCAGTGTTAGACTGTACAAATTCTTTATACGTAAAATTTGGAGCACCTTTTACTTTGTCGTTCAATCTTCTTCCCATAACTTCTCCTAATCACGGTAAATACTTCCGTCAATTCCGATATCTTCCCATAAAGAAGCTAGTTTATTTCCAGGGAGAGATTTCTCTTGTGTCTCTTGTACATAGCTTCTTAAATTGAATTCCATTGTTTTTAGTTTTTCAACAAACTGGTAGATGTTGTCACATAGTCGAACTTCGGTCATTTCCGGATCCGGTTTATTCTCTAAAACCTCCATCAAACGAAGAAGCGTCTCCATTGCATCAGACTCATTTAACTCATTTAGAAATCGTTGAGCTATCTTACCCGGATCAGTCATGTCTTTTTACTCTCCCTATCTTACGATGAAAGTGGTAATCCTAAATAGGCTTCCAGTTCGTTAATAAATCCTCTTAACCTAGCCTCAGTTAAGAATGGTGAAGTTCTAGTCACTTGTTCTGCTTCATATATTGCATCGTGTAGGGAACCTGTTTCAATAGCTTGCCAGGTTTCATACAATGCTTTTCTAACTGTGTTAGTCTGACCAGAGGCTGTGATTCCCATCAATAAATTTTCCATAGTAAACTCTTTTACTTTTTGTGCCCCAAACGATTTAGATGCAGCTAGTATATCTTCAACATGTTTATCAAGATTTACTGCGTCTGCAGCTCTTTCTTCTGAAGTTGTACTTACAGGTTCAAAAGACCACGCAGATGGCAAACCTGTTAATCCTTGATATTGAATTGTTAATAAAGAAGTTGATGGGGTGTAATCTATTATGAACTGTACTACTCCAGTACTATAATTTACTGTGTTAGTTTCTCCGCTATTTAGATATGAACCTTTATCTTGTAGGTCACCGTTTTCATCTGCGTAAGCAATTAGTGTGGTGTCATCATATATAAGGAGGGTAGCATCATTTTCATCTGACACAGTTCCCGTTGGTGTGAGTATGCCAATATCGTCTGTGAATGTATAAGCAAATGTTCCGCCAGTTAGATTGACTGTATCTGTTCCGACTCCTAGTGTCCATGCGTCAGTCTCTTCACCAGATGCCAACGTTACTGAATCTATTGTGGCGATTGACTCAATAGCATCTGCTAGTTGCTGATTGGTTGTTACTCCATCAACCATATCAACTGTAATTGTAGAACCGGCGAGACTTGCGTCTGCATAATGTTGAATTATTTGATCATCAAATGTTTCTTCCACTGTTGCATTAGTTGTTCCAGCAGATAACCCAAATTCTGATAATACAGCTGTAGTTGTAGCTATGGTAATCTCATCTGGAGTTCCAGAAGTCTTTTGAGAAATAATTTCAAAACTTAATTGACCGGGTGTGATTCCTTTAATATTGACATCAAAGAAAATCTGAGCAGGAGAAGCGTCGACCATAGCGGACATGATTTTAGGACGTATAGCAAAGAGGGAGGTTTCTGTTCCATCTAATACAACGGTTGCAGTATTAACTCCATCTGATAGTGTCCATGAACCAGCAGTAATTGATAACCCTTCCTCATCTACTTCTCCACCAATTTCTCTAGCTACATTTAAACGATCAGGAACAGGAATAGCCTCTTCAAGACTTGCTAAGGAGACGCCGTTTAAGTTGACAGTATAATTATAATTTCCTTGAACTGCTGTTATTGCTAATATGCTGTCCATTGTTCCTGATGCGACTCCACATGAAGCAACAACATTTTCTTCTTTGGCGTCTTCAAATGTAGTTCCAACCTTCCCTTCTTTATATAGAGCAGAACCATTGCTGTCTGTATAAGTACTAATTGGAGTATCAACCGCATCATCGAAAATTGTTTCCACAAATGTAGATGTAGAGTCAAATACGAATTCCTCAACAATGTCATTGTCTATATCATTTTGTGTATAACCTTGTTGGGTTATTTGCGAGCTTTTATTTTCACCTTCTACAAATGATCTAGTAATCCTTGGTAAATCAGGATTTGGGATTTGAGTAGATGTTATAACTTCTCCTCCAAGGTATCTTGTTTCTTGTACAGTATAACTTGGTTTAGTTCCATATGTACTTCCAGCTACTAGACCAATTTGTGATAGGTCAGCAGAGATAGTAGAGATAGTAATTTCATCTCCTGTTCCAGGAGGTCCAGTTGATGTGATTTCTAAATGACTCTCAACAGATCCATCAGGAAACTCTTTCTTAATTGCTTCGACTTTCATATTTAGAGTTGCAGTACTATCTTCAGTAAATGCCGCATGTATATCTTCCATTACATCTTCAATAGCAGTCTCTGCACCATCAAGAGTAACTGTGGCTACAGCGGTTCCATCAGAAATTTGGAACAAGCCGCCGGATATAGTCAATGGTGAAGAATCATCCTTTGCGCTACCAGTCACAACAGCATTATATTCTAGTTCCCCTTCAACAGATGTTGGTGTTTCCCAACTACCCTCTTCTTCGTAACCGGTTACGTTAAATCTATTAACGGCGTTATCTGCTACATCTTTGTTTTCATCATAAAATGCAGCTTGAGTTGTAATGTATTTATAAAGCGCCATTACTATTCCTCCGTGTGTTTATGAAAATGTTTGTACTGCGAACCCTGAAAAAGCTGTATCACTGTCTATAAATTTCTCAACTGTGGATTGTAGGGATGAGCTATTAACTCCACTTACAGCTGCAGCAGATAGTTTTGTTGAAGGTACTGCGACCAACTGTCCTCTTGGAATAATAAGATCTGCTTTCGCAATCCAAGTGTTCCCAACGTTGTTAAATTTTACTGTAGACTTTTCTCTCACCGATCCTGTCTGTCTTTCACCAGCAAAACACAATCCTGTATTAGCTTCGAGTTCAGTTCCGCCCCAGTTTGTTCGTTTAGTAGTTGTGATATCACTTCTATATGACCATGAATTAGAAGATTCGGTAAACATTTCTGTTGTATCTGATGCTTGTATTGTAGAACTTCTACCACTTGCATAGATTCCCAAATTGGTACTTAGAGAAAATACTGCCCCAGAATGTCTCGTAGAAGACATATTAGTTCTTGTTGTCCATGAATTTTCAGAATCCGAGAACTTTTCAGTTTCTCCAAGTGTGGTTGTATATAAATTTTGACCACCGCATGTTAACGCAAAATTTGGTGAGAGAGACATTCCTTCAATATGATTTCTTGGTTTTGAAAGACTTGTTCTACTAACCCAAATATTAGAAGAATCTGAAAATTTGATTGTACTTCCTATTCTATCTGTACCATTATGTCCACCAGAAATAATACCGCTGTCAGTATACAACTCCGTACCTGCTCCAGCATTTCTTGGAACACCAGTATCTGTTCTTGATATTGCACTTTTTGAAACTTGATCATATCTTTCAGCGTTAGTGGAATAACTTGAACTAAAATTACCTCCTGTAGCCATAATGGAAGTTGTTGTTGATAATCCAAAACCAGATGCTTGTTGTTTCGCATCTAGAACAGAACCATTTATAGTCCACGCATTTTCAATGCTTCTTGGTAAATTAAACTTCAATCTTAGTCTGTATTTCGGAGTAAATGCTTCCGCTGTGGCTACGTCATTATATCTTTCAACAACTCCAGTTCTTAGAGCGCCAGTTTTCGTACCACTCGCACTAATACCTGTCGCAGAACTTAATGAGAAATGAGTTCCGTCATATCTCAATTCTACAAATGGTAGTTTAGCAGACCAGGAGTTTGCTGCATCAGAATACTTTTCAGTATTAGTAGCATATCCGCCAGCTTGAGAATATCCACCACATGTAATACCGCCATCAGAAGTCAACTTGAAGCAATCAACTAATCTTGCATTGTATCCAATCCCTGTTCTTAGGGACCATGAATTTCCAGTATCTGTGTATTTTTCTACCTTAGCAGAGAAGGTTGTGTTGTCATCCCAGCCCATACAAATCAGACCTGTATCTTCTGTGAGTTCCATTCCCCCCACGTGAGTAGTTGGTTGATTTAAAGTTCCCCTTGATGTCCAAGAGTTTCCGCTGTGGGAATATCTTTGTACAGTATCCAATCTTGTATTGTTCGTACCACCTGCAACAATACCAAGATTTGTTGTTAGGGTAAATGCACCTGCGCCGCCTCTCTCTTCTGATAGAGCTGTTCTTGAAGCCCATGAATTTGAAGAATCGGTAAATGCTTCTACAAGGTTTATATATTGTGTAGCATTCTCACCGCCAGCAACAACACCAACATCTGTAGTTAAGCCAAAACCAACACGGACGTTTGCAATCTCATTAATGTCAGTTCTAGAAGTCCAAGTATTTTCGGTGTCTGAGAATCTTTCAGCGGTTCCTAACATGCTTCCATTCGTACCACCAGCAAAGATTCCTTCATTTGTATCTAGTTCAAAACCTGCACCAGAAGTTCTTGGGCGTCCAACTGGAGTTCTTAAAGTCCAAGCAGAACCATAAACGATTGGAGTTTCAACATCATCGGTATACATATTTGAAGAACTTCGAACTAATCCATTATGACCACCTGCGATCATTCCAGTAGTACTGTTGAAACTAAATCCTTCTATATTAAATACGTTACCACCAAGATCATTAATAGAACCACGCTGGCTCCAAGCATTTGTAGTTTCATTGAATTTATAAGTATACGCATATTTCTGCCATGCTGGAGTTGGATCATAGTATCTTCCACCACATGATATACCTGTAGTTGAAGAGAGACCAAATGCTCCATGATTTATTACTGAACGAATAAGATCGCCTTTCAAAGTCCAAGTGTTACTCGTATCGTCGAATTTATTAACTTCAGATTCTCCGTAAGGCGCACTGGTCGTCATTTGACCCCCAGTAATAATACCTGTGGTTGAAGTGAGCTCTATGCCGGCATGTCTGCATATACCATTATGATGTGCGGTTCTTGTAGTCCAGTCGTTGCCACTCCAAGAGTAACGTCTTACATTATCTAATAACTGGGCAGTAGTAGCACTATTATTACCACCCACTCCTATTCCTTTATCAGTATCAAGACCAAATCCAGTAGCTTCAAAATGAGCAATAACATCTGCAGTTTTTGAAGTCCAGTTATTTCCACTATCGGAGTAAGCTTCGTTGACTGTTAGAAAATTAGTCCCATTGTTACCACCTACTAGAAGACCATCATTTGAAGTTAATCCAAAAGAGATTGGATATTCACGTACACTTGTGATACCTGTTCTTGATGTCCAAGTATTGGCTGTAAGTGAGTGTCTTGAAGTAGTTGTTGGTAGACCTCCTGATCTATTACCAGCAGCAGCAATTGCTAAATCATCATCAAGACCAAAAGCTCCATGAGAGTGTCTATCTTGAACGTCGTCTGCTCGGCTTGTCCAATATCCACCACCAGTAATGGTTAGTTCTTCTGCATCTTGAAATCTCTGAACGGTTCCTGTTAAACCAGACGATGCACCACTTCCACAGATATTCATTCCCATATATGAGGAAATAGAAGCACCAGCAGATGAAGATATTGCTTCTGGCAACGATTGTAAATTTGACCAGATGTTGGATGAATCAGTATATTTATCTACTTTAGCCAATATTCCATTACCGCTAGACCCTTGACTACCTCCAGCAATTACACCATTATCTGAACCTAATGTGAAGGCTGCTCCACCACCTCTTCCATCTGGCGATGATTTTAAAAACCATATGTTTGTAGAGGTGGAGAATTTTTCTGTGTTAAAGTGTCGTTGTGAGTATGACCCAAGTAAAATAATTCCTGTATCTGTTGTAAGTTCAAATCCTTGCGTATCTGAATGAACATCATTTAGAGATGTTTTGTTTGTCCAAGTATTGGCACCATTTGAATACTGTTCGGTAGATGACATATATCCAGAACCATTGTATCCACCTCCAGATAAACCATCATTGGACATCAGACCAAATCCTTGACATGCTTGTCTTACAAAATTCATAGAAGTACGAGTTGACCAGCTATTTGTATCATCATCATATCTATCAGTTGTTGCTAAATATCCTGAACCTGAATTTGTTCCACCTGCGTAAATTCCCTGTTTTTCTGCCAGTGGAAAATCAGTTCCTTGCATTCTAATAGTTGTTATTGATGATCTACCTACCCATGCATCAGCACTGTTAGAATATCTTTCTGTATAACCCGTTCTGCCAGAACCGTTATAACCAGCACATGCAATAGCTCGATCAGATGTTAAACCAAATCCGCCTTGGCTATATGCCGGAACTGTGAATGAACTTCTGCTTGACCATACACCTGATGGCGCAGGAATCGCAGATACAGATTCTTCCATATATTTTTCTGCTGAAGCTTGATAAGCACCAAGACCATAACCACCACATGAAATCGCTGAAGTAGTTCCTAATTGAAAACATTCTGGTCTCGCTCTTGGAATAGCCATGTCGAGCATAGAAGTCCAAGTGCTTGCGGAGTCATCATATTTTTCTGATGCTGAAAGATAGACACTGCCTGGTTGTAATCCTCCATTAGCCATTCCTGTGCTTGTACCAATATTTGTGCCTGAAGATTGATGTCTTACTTGAATTAAATTTGGAAGATTTGTCCAATCATTTCCTGATTCAGAATATCTTTCAGCTCTACTGACATAACTTCCATTATGACCACCAGCAATTGCGCCAAGATCACTTGACAAGTCAAATGATGCAACATTTTTTCTTGGATCATTATTTGCTGTTTTTGTAGTAAATGAATTTCCTGATTCTGAGAATTGTTCTGGTGGTGGGTAAGAACCATTATCACCGCCAGCAATTACAAAGATATTTGTAGTTAAACCAAAACTGTCATCATCGTCTCGATTATATGTTAGAGCTGTTCTTGATGTCCATGAATTAGAAGAATCTTGGAATCTATCGTTGTTAGCTAGACGAGAGCCATTATTACCACCTGATATATATGCGTAATCAGATGTTAGTTTAGAACCAGCACTTTGACCACGAAGTATCCCTGTTCTTGCGATCCAAACATTTTCTGAATCAGAATAACGTTCACCCTTCTCTACATAGTTACTAGCATTTGTTCCATCAAATGATATTCCTAGGTTAGAAGTCAGACTCGCCGCAGCGAAATGTTGTCTAACATCTGTCATTGCTGTTCGCATTGACCAATACTCTTTAGCAGTAGAGTACTCATCTTCAAGATTAATAATCGTATTCAATTCTTGATCACGAACTGGGAATGTGTGCTCATCGTTATCGTCGCCGTCAAGCGTAAGATCAAATGTTGGGAAGGAGATTGACATTGGTTCTGAGTCTGTATAACGAACAACATAATCAATGTATGTACCGTTATGACCTCCAGCAACTATTCCTTGATCTGTTCCTGAGAGGTCAAAAGCATCCGCGTTCTTTTGTGTTATTATAAGATCTGTACCGACACTCCAGCTATTTTGTACATCTGTATATCTTTCAGTTTTATATTTGTAGTATGTGTTATCAAAACCTCCAGATACGACACCGTCGTGAGATTCGGTTGAAAACCCTCCAAAGTTTCCTTTTTGTTCACTTACAGGTGATCTATATACCCAAGAATTTTCTGAGTCAGAATATCTTTCCACTGTATCCAACCATGAAGATGGACCATAACCGGTAACAGCTATACCAAGGTCTTCACTTAAAGTTATTCCCTCAGGATAATATCGTGTTGTGTTCATATTCGTTCTAGAAGTCCAACTATTTCCAGATTCAGAAAATCTTTCTGTTATATTGATGCCCCCACCTGATGCATTGTATCCACCCATCAATATGCCCAAGTTAGAAGTGAGTTTGAAAGAACCAGCATCATTTTTAGAATCAGACACGCTTGTTCTATTTGTCCAAGTATTAACTGAGTTATTATATCGTTCTATATTATTTCTTCTTGAAGAACCATTATGACCACACGCAGAAATTCCAGAATCAGTTGTTTGTTCAAACCCAGTATTATTTCCCAACGGAGTGTTCAATCCTGTTCTAGCATCCCAGTAGTTCTGAGATTCTGAGAATCTTTCTGTTGTAGTATTTACTGGACCGCTCCATCCGCCGGCATAAATACCTCCATCAGATGTTAATGAAAAAGCAGCCGCATGATTTCTTGGCGGATTGATTGGATTCCTTAACGTCCAATACCCAGCCATCTCAACAGCGTCTTTCTGATTATACAAAGTGGATACAACTAAAGATTTAATCTGAGTTGTTGTGTCGGTTACGTCGTCTGTGAGGATAACTCTTTGATATGTATCAGGATCGTAAGGAACGGCTGGAGTTTGATGTTTATATGTTTCAACTGAAAGACCGCCATCAAATGACAGAGAAACAGGGGAGTCTTTAAATCTCATTGCATTTGGGAAACCGCCAGCTTGAGAATTATGACTTGAATGTATTTTTGTTGCACTGAAAGACCATGCACCACCAGTGTACATAGAATCTGGAGCTTCGGTTCTATTTATCCAGTTGTTTTTTGATACATCATATCTCTCAATTTGTGCTAGATATTTACCTAGAGGACTTGAGTAACCACCCATTGCAAAACCAGAATTTGAAGATTGGCTAGAACCCTCTCCTTCAGTTCTTGCATCATTTAATGAAGTTTTTGTTGTCCAAGTATTTACTGAATCTGAAAATAGATAATGGGTTGCGACATGACCGCCAGAGTTTCCGCCAAAGACAGATCCAGCGTCGGTTGTATAAGATGCTGCTGATCTTGCTTCAGCTGCTTGGGTACAATTAGTTCTATTTGTCCATGTATTTGCAGAGTCACTATATCTTTCAGTTTCTGCACGAACACCGCCACTTAAATTATAACCACAAGAAGATATTGAGAGATCATTTGTTAATTCCCAACCAGCATTATAGGCACGACCAACGTTTTGGTTACTTCTTGATGTCCATGTATAATCGTTGTTATCCCATCTTTCGGTTGCAGTGATACCAGAATTAGCACCATTCGAACCACCAAAGATAATTCCTCTATATGATGATAGTTGAGTTCCTCCCTGACTACCCCTTAAAATAGACATATCAGTAGTAGCTAACCATGTGTCTACACTATCTTGATATCGTTCTACTTTATTATGTCTTCCTGCAGAAGCGTTATATCCACCAGCAATGATTCCATAATCTGAACCTTGGCCAAATGAACCGACCCATTGGTTTGTAGGGTAATTTGGATAACCACGTACAGTCCAGAAGTTACCGCCGTCGATTTTGTCAAGCATCGAGACTTGTTCAATACCACCAATACCAGGAGAGTAATTATCACCGGCGTTCGCCAGGATGTCAGCATACATACCCTCTTGGTCGATGGAGAAATCATCTCTCTTACTGGAGTCTCTCCATGCCATCATGTTATTCACGACAGCATTGATACGAGCTTGAGTTAGAGGACCATATAAGTCCGTACCATCTTTTTGTAGATAGCCATAGAGATTGACATCATGTGCTTTAGCCATGTTTAATTACTCCTTGAGATATTTTGCTAGTAAAGTCTCGTCTTGTTTGTGACCTTGCATATCGTCGTAATACTCAACATTTCCAATGCGTTGGTCAAACATTTTATTTGGGGTATCGTAGTAATACACTTTATCTAACTGTCCGGACTTTTTTATTTGTTCACCAATTGCTACCTCAAGATGCTTACCCGGAGTACCTTGTTGCATGGCTTCGACTGTTCGAAATTCGGGAATGTATTTTAATCCCCAATCTACATTAACAAGAAAACATAAAGTCCCGACGCCTGGATTCCCATGTCGGAACGTAACCATTTTATAACCTTCGTCTGTATGTTTTATCCAATCTAATATCTTAAAGATATTGTCAGGTAAAACATCCATAGCGAATTTAAACATCCATTCGATATTGTAGTACTTACAAAGAATTAAACCCTGACGCATGAGCATGGATTCAGCGGCTCCGTATGAGAATTGTTTGTCAGGGTTGTGGACATTATTTCGATCGTATAAAACCATGTCCACATATTTTGTAACATTTTTATGTAACGGTGAATGTGTTACAAGAATCTTTAAAAACCAGTCAGGTAATGATTTAATTTTTTGTAAATGTTTAAAGAGTGTTACATCTCTATTTGGATGTAAAAAACACCCTGTCATTACACCAACTGTTTTCTCAGTTTCATCTCCATAGAATTTAGTCGACATCCTCTGTCACTTTCTTTCCCAACCAAGCTCGATTTTGTAGCTCATCAATTTCTTGTTGGACAACTTTCTTATAAGGAGGTTCTACCATACCATTCTCTAATAATTCTATTCGTAACTCGACCTGCCAACCAATTTCTTGATCATTCAGTTCGGGCCACTTCTGTCTCTGGATCATGTTCACTATTGCGTCCTCCATTTTCATACTCCTCAATTTTTTGGATGATACTAAGGTCTTCTTTTATTCTGGTCAATTTCTTTTCCATATTATGGAATTCATCTGTATATCCACGCCCGGCATAATGCACGATATAAGCCTCAAATCGTTCTGAAGGGTTTATGAAATCCATACAATTAAATCTTCTATGGATATGATGAACCCAGAATCCCATTTTCTTAATGTTGTAATTTAATTGTGTTTGCTCATGAAGGTGTACAACTTGACCATGGTTAATATCGAATATAGGTTGATGTCTTTTGGATACTACCAAGACACCTGTGTTACAATAGTCTTTATTCCAACCAATCTGTCCTAACTCTTGTTGCATCCCTGCGATAGCTGCTCGTTGATCTACTTCTTCTGACCAGAACATGTAATTACTTTCAATAAAAGCTCCTATATCTCTCTCTGGAACTATATCGAAAAGATCAGGACAAAACTCTCTAACAATTATGTCAGTATCTAGAAATAAAATTCTATCGTAGTGATTTAGAAATTCTCCTATCTGGAATTTTTCATATCCAGGGTCGCCACCGAAAACTGGGTTATTAATTAATAGAAAGTCAGCATGAACTTTAGCAGCATACTTTCTAATTGATGGATGTGTTAATTGAGCCATCTCATTCCAATCTTTACCAATACATAACGTTACAACAGCTCTACTCATTTCGCCTCCAATTCAAAAATTCTTTCATAACCTTCTTCGGGGTTAACGTTTCACTACATGAGTATTTGTTGATCACTTTATTACAATACCACCAGCAAATATATTTCTGTAGAAGACCGTCATCTTTAAAATCTTCATGTTCTTCTTTTTTCCATCTTTCTAAAAATGCTCGACCTTGTTGATTAATTGCTGTTTCTTCTATATGCTGTTTGAAGCATTGGTCTTTTAATTGACAATCGTGGTTAACAAAGATCATTTTATCTGGTCCGCCACCAACCAACCCATCTCGATGAGGAGCAATTATCTCGGGTGGAAACTGACCAACAGAAATATACACGATTGGTATTGTTTGATTAACACTAGCTAAGTGTAACATTCCAGAATTCAAAGTAAACATTACATCAACAACATCTAGAATGTGTGGTACGTGTCTGATTGTGTATTTACCACACATATTAAGATCCACATTCCTTGGTTCTAAGTCGTTATTACCTCCGAATGCTACGACATAATAACCTTCCGCTTTTAATAGAAAGGTTAATTTCTCCCAGTATTTGACATCCCACATTCTACTATACATTGTATAAGCAGGAGCAATCCCAGCAATTGGTTTTCCTTTAGCCATCTTTGTTAGAGTTTCTTGGTGTCTAGCAATTTCTGGAATATCGTAATCGAAGATATCTAACTCATATTCTAGAGGGATATCGTCCGTATATTCCGTATTACAAATATATTCAACACTTGAAGCTACTATATGTTTTTGATGGTGCTCGTAGAAACTCCAAAATGCTTTTATTCCCATGTCTTCTTTCATAATATTGAGGGCTTGATCCCCTCGGATATAACCCTCGGGGATCGCCACATCAATATATCTACAACTTTTCCACAGATCGAAGACAAGGGGTTCTGTATATAAAACAATTTTCCTGTCAGGATACATCTTTTTAAGGTGTCTGAAGGCTGGAAGATTTGTGAGTTTATCTCCAAGTCCCGCAGGACCCAACCACACAAAAACTTTCTTCTCATCATACGGCGTAAGGGTCTTAACCCAATTCGTATACTTTTCTTTTAACTTCACAGAACCCACCTTTCGTTAATTCAAATTATTGCTGCACGATACCAAGTGATTGACAGTATAGGTAATCACACATCCCTGTAATTTGTTTCCTAAAAGTGCATTTCTTACCATCTCGAACTGGACATCCGTTAGGTGCATTTACTTTGACACCTTCAACTTCGATAGTCCATGAAGCAGGCATTTCACTTTGAGGTGGATCTTGGGACATTTGTTCCATAACCTTACCTTGTGGTAATGATCTTTGATCTACTTCATGAGCCTGAGGTCCAAGGTAACCGAGTCGAGCAGCTTGTTGTCCTACCTCATTTTTGATAGCATTTACTCGACCAACATCTAATCGATTCTGGAATGGCAGACTGTCACCGCCTTCTTTTGAAAGGTCCGCTTGCTGGTACATAAGTTGTTTGATTACTTTTCTGTCGTTAACCTGAGACCAGTAATCATGTTCAACGTCTGGTTTATTCCAATCAAGTACACTCATACCTCTCTTCTCAGTGATCTCTTCGTTTTCTTTAAATGCAGAATGGAAGTCATGGATGCTTCTGAGAAGATGTTTTGATCGATGCTGCATTCCTTCAACAGCTAGTTCCTTTTGCCGTAACTCTGCTCTTGCGATTTCCCAAGCACCCTCAGCCTCAAGTACTTCCCATGGTTCTGACTGGGTATTGTTCATAATTGACTCTTGTTTCATCATTTCAGCTTTACACTTTTTGATTTCACCAAGAGTTTTATGATAATCAAAGACAAGACCTTTAAGAGAGTCTACACGAACAGCCCCCTCAAATACAGCTTGTCTTGATTTACCAACTGTTCCTTCAGGAAACTCTGTTGGGTTAAGGACAAAATTTCGGTTCTGATAAGACGTCTGACCTCCCACTTCAATCTTTCTACCGAGGTCTTCTAGTTCTTTAACCATTCCCATGATATCTTCTTTTTTGAAGTCATCATTTAAAAGAACCAAATCTCTAGTCTCGTCAAAATCCTTTGTCTCATTTTCGTTTAAAATTTCTCCGTCGTCAACCACAATTTCTTCTGCTCTAATTTCTTCGGACATTTACTAAGTGCTCCTTTCTACTTTTAGGTTTTATATATGTTCTAAATACTTATACACATCTCTACGTTGAAATTGGCATGTCTAGATACGCTTCTATTTGATTTATAAATGCTCGTAGTCTAGCTTCTGTCAAGAATGGTGAAGTCCTAGTAACCTGTTCTGCTTCATAAATAGCATCATGAAGTGAACCTGTTTGGATCGCTTGCCATGTTTCTTGGAGAGCTTTTCTTACAACATTTGTCTGTCCTGAAGCAGTGATGCCCATTAGGATATTTTCTTTTGTAAATTCATTAATTAAGTCTTCACCAAATTCTTTAGAATCTGATAGAACCAAACCGATGTGTTTTTGTAAGTCAACTGCTTGCCTTGCTCTATCATCAGTAGCTGTATCAACTGGTTCATAAGTAAACTCTGTAACTTCTCCAGTTTTAGCTTGTCCGGTTACAGTAATATCTGGCATTGAATTTGGAGCATATGAAGAACTTAGGGACATATCAACAACACCTGTGGCGTACACAACTTCATTTGTTCTTCCACTGTCTAGATAAGCATCCATGTCTTGGAAGTCACCAGTTTCATCAGCATAAGCAATCAGAGTTGATCCATCATATACTAACACTGTAGCATCATTTTCATCTCCTACAGATCCACCTGGTTCCGCAAATGGTAGAAGGTTTTGCCCATCAAAATCTCTATCTCCACCAGTTAAGGTTACAGTGTCAGTTCCAGATCCCAAGCTCCACGGAGTCCATTGAGTATCATTATCAACTAATGAAGTAGATTCAATTAACTCGTGATTTTGGATTGCGATAGCTATATGGTGGACAGTAGACTCACCATCTTCAATATTGATTGTCAGGGTTGTTCCGGATAATACTGCTGTTTCATTATCCTTAAAACCAACACCACCATTTTCAATATTGATGGTGAGATTCCCTCTTGGTCCTTGCTTCGCTACAATGTCAATTAGATTATCTAATGTTCCTGTAGCTTTATCTGAAGTAAGTACAAAGCTTTGTTCAGCTGTTCCATCAAGTGCTGTATTTACACGACCTTGTTCATATAGATAAGCACCGCTACCATCTTGGAATGTAGATATTGGTGTATCTACAGCATCATCAAACTCTGTATCCTGCCAAGTTGTAACAAGGTCTTCAACTTGTGCTTCAATACCTTCTTCTTCCATCTGTTCTTGAGTATAACCGGGTTGTACAATACTAGTTACTTTTTCTCTGCCTTCAGGACCGAAATCTGAGAAAACAGTCCTTGTTATTTTTGGAACTATAGGATTCGCAATCGTTCCATTAGATGTTGTATAATTTCCGCCAAGGCACAGAATATCTTTTATTGTAATATCAGGTTGAGTTCCATTGGTTGTACCTGCTTCTAAACCAAAATTTGCTAGTGAAGCAGTTCCGCCCAAGGTAATTTCATCTGATGTTCCTGGTTCATCTGTAGAGGTAAGTTCTAACCATAATTCAGTTACACCAGTATAATCATTGACACTCTTGAATAATTTGAAGTCAATATTCAAAGGTCCAGAGGATTGATTTTCTGCATCTATAGCATCGAAGACGTCTTCAACAGATTCCTCACTACCAGTTAATGTTACAGTTATCTGATTAGTACCATCATTAATTGTTAGAGTTCCTGGGTTAATTGAGATAGGAGGATCGGACTCGTCGATTTTATTACCAACAACTTTAGCGTTGGTTGGGTCGCCAGGTTCGGTATGTGTAGCATTCACCCATGCTGTAGCGTCCAACACTCCCGTTACGTAGTATTTGTCAATAGCTGTATCACGCCCAGCTTGGTCGTCAAAACCTTGTCCCTGCTCGACGATGTACTTGTAAAGTCCCATTCGTTAAACCCTCCTAGAGCTTATTATTTTAAAAGTTGAACTGCGAAACCTGAAAACGAAGTTTCACCAAGAGTATATCTTGCTGTTTCATCATTATTATAAGTACCTGAGATATATCCACCACTTGTAATACCCTTATGACCTCCAAGTCCACATGCACTGTTTTGCTCTATTGAGTATGGCATGTTTTTCCTAGTTACCCATATACCAGAATTCGCATAGTATTGAAATGCAGAATTGGTTAGAGGTTCTCCACCTGGTATAATACCACTCTGCCCACTCATTGACATTCCTGCTACATAAGCTTTTGCAGTTGGACCATCATTAGAATTTGTCCATGTATTGGCTGACAATGAATATATTTCTGTCTCATCTTTGTATCCACTATTATATCCCAAAGCTTTGACTGCTATGTCATTAGTAACAGAGAATCCAGCCACATGATTTCTTCCAGAATTCAGAGACCCTTTTGATGTCCATGAGTTGTTAGAATCAGTATATGTGTATGTCGATGTTGAAGAGCTAATACCGCCAAACACTAAACCAATATCAGATGTTAGTGAAGCATAACCTGCATAAGCTCGTTGTAGTGTTTGTGCCGTTCTTGTTATCCAAGAGTTGTTATTAACAGAGTATGCTTTAGTTACATTTGACTGACCAGATGCATTATAACCACCACTCACAACACATCGATCATTAGTAAGACTGAAGGATTGGCTATTTTCTATAGTTTGTCCTGCAGCTCTAGAAAGCCATGAGTTATCTGAATCTGTGTATTTATGTGTTGTATTTGTATATGCACCAGCGCCAGTTTCACCACCTTGTCCTAGAAGCGCATCAGATGTTAGCGCACATGATGTCATGTCAGATCTGCCAACAGGGTTAGCATCTCTCATTGCCCACGAGTCGCCTTGAATATCTCTTGGTAGATTAAACTTCAATCTCATTGTTTTGTATGGAGTAACCGCTTCGCTTGTATAGGATTCAGAGTATCTTGATGTCGCTGATACTCTGTTACCAGTTGTATCGTAACCACCTACAACTATAGCTTGACCAGATCCAAGATTGAAATCTCCTGTATCTTGTCTGTTTATTAACATTGTTTTTGATAGTGACCAGGAGTTGGAATCATCATCATATACTTGGGTATATGAAGTTCTTTCTGTAGCACTTCTACCACCTGTTAGCATTCCAACACCTTCACGGAGATCTACTCCTTCTGTATTATGAGCATCGACTGTACATGCAGTTCTAGATGACCAACTATTTCCTGATTCGGTGAACCTTTCAGTTGTTTTGTCATAATTTCCATTGTAACCGCCAGAGATTACACCCTTGTCCGAATCTCCTAGCGTAAATGCTCCATGACCACCCCTAGGATCTGTGACCCCAGTTCTGGAGGTCCAATTATTTCCAGAATCAGAATATGTTTCTGTTTGTGGCATATAGTTATTGTTATGACCTGAAGCTAAAACTCCAGTGTTTGACGTAAGTTCAAAAGCATTAGAAATTTCTCTTACTGCGGTAACTGAAGTTCTGTTTGTCCAAGAATTTCCTGAAACTGAGTATCGTTCTGCGTTTCCTATGTAACCAGATTTATCACCCGTTGCAGTCATTGTCAAGTTTGATGTAAGACCAAATGATGCATGTTTACGTCTTCCATTATTCATACTGGTTCGATTCGTCCAGTAATTCTCATCGTCATTAAATAAATCTGTAGTAGTTAGTTGAGTTGAAGTACTGTTATCACCGCCGCATACTAAACCAGTTGTAGTAGATGTGGACGCACCATCAGGGTACATTCTGGGTTCACCCAATGCAGTTCTAAATGTCCAAACACCACCTGTGGTTGTTGTAGACACAATAGCTTCGTCAACATACATTTCAGTACTAGTTAAATAAGAACCATTACTACCCCCAGGTTGAACTCCACCAATGCCATCTAAACCATGACCCTGATCTTTACAATTTCTAGCAATTGACATATCTAATTTCTGTACCCAACAATTTTTAGAATCGGAGTAAACAGAACTATCTTTCAATTTGTAGTTGCCGTTATTTTCTCCGCCAGCCACTACACCAGAATCCGTAGACATTTCATACCCACCAGCATTTCGTTTTCCAATAAGTGTATTAGTTCTTGTAGTCCAAGAATTTACTGAATCAGAATACCTTTCCACATTAGTATTCCAATCGTAAGAACTATTTTGTCCCGTGGCAGATATTCCAAGATCATCTGTCAGGCCAAATGCTGCGTGAGATTGTATCGCTTTAGTCATCGATGTTCTAGCAGACCACGTATTCGGATAGAAGAATCTATAAACTGCACTATTAGTAGTAGCGTTACCACCACCACAAACAATGCTATAGTTTTTAGCTATTGGAAAACCCGCTAACTTTCTAGTTGTTTGTGGACAAGTACTTCTGACTGCCCATTCATTAGTTGTATATGTATACATGTCCGTTGAATTGATATATCCAGTACCGTTATATCCGCATGCTATTACTCCTTTATTTGGCGTACTACGAAAACCTACAGGATGGTTCTTTGCTTCGGTTGCTAATGAACTTTTACCAACCCAGACGTTTCCAGAGTGAGCATACACATAAGACTTATCTTGATATGTATTGGAGTTGTTATATCCAGTTGCTAAGACACCAATATCAGAAGTTAGACCAAATCCTGCTGCGAAGTTGATTGGGTCAATTAAGTTTGCTCGGTTTGTCCAGATACCTCCTGTTGGAAGTGCAGCTTGTGCAGTATCTTTATATCTATCTACTGTACCTATGTATGTTGAATTTTGACCACCCGCTGTTATTCCTTGATTTGTTGATAATGAGACACCAGTATAACTATTTATTGATGCACCAGAAGGTCTAACTATCCATTGGTTATTAGAATCAGAATATCTTTCAACAACCCCCACAGTTGTCTGAATGTCTCGCCCACCTGCTATCACTCCTGTATCTGAGGTGAGGTTAAATCCTGCATGTTGTCGTCTTGCTGTTCCCATATCTGTTCTCATCGACCAACCACTACCAGAGTCAGAATACTTTTCAGCAAAACCAAGATATGTAGTACCATTATGGCCACCAGAAGCTATACCTCCATCTGTCGTAAGAGTAAATCCTGCTAAACTATTTCTCTCTTCAGTCATATCACCTTTAGAGGTCCAAGAATTTTCAGAATCAGAGTATTTTTCTGTAACTTTTAATCTGCTCCCATTATGACCACCAGCTACAATGCCAGTATTTGTTGTTAGACCGATCCCTGCAGGACCATGACTTCTTACAATGGAGCCACTAGTTCTATTTGTCCAACTATTTCCTGTATTAGAATATCTTTCTGTTAGTGATGTATAAGAACCATTCCAACCAAATGCTGTTACGCCTAAATCAGAAGTTAAAGAAAATGCTGAGCCAATAGATCTAGCGTTATTTAGATCTGTTCTAGCAGTCCAACTATTTCCAGTATCTGAATATCTTTCTGTTGTTCCTAATGTAGTGGCATTAGTCCCACCAGATGTAATACCCAAATCAGATGTAAGTTGAAATCCTACTAAACCAGCTCTCGCTATATTCAAAGAAGTTCTAGCTGTCCATGAACCTGCTTCATATGTTTCAGTTCTAATCAATGTGTCAAGAGCTTGATCTCGTAGTTCAAATGTTTGACTCTCATCATCGTTTCCTGTAAAGGTTAAGTCAAAGGTTGGAAGTGAAATGGACGCAGGTTCTGAGTCAGTGTATCTTTCAACAGAACCAATACCATTAGTATTTCTTCCTGCAACAGCTAATCCTGTAGAAGATTCTAACGAGATACCTGCGTGTCCTCTTCTTCGTTCATGAACCAAAGTTTTAGGCGCCCACGTATTAGTAATTGATGAAAATTTCTCTGTTATGGTTGAATAACCGCTAGAGGTATAACCACCGCTAAATAACGCCTCATTCCCATTTATACCAAAACCAGCAGGACCATCTTTTGGTATTTGTGTATCTGTATTTAACGTCCAGGAATTTCCGGAGTCATGATATGTTTCTGTGGTTGTAGAAATACCAGAAGAATTACTTCCCCCAGATATTACTCCACCATCTGTGTTGAATGATGCTGTACCCAATTCTTGTCTTGCATCATTACAGGAAGTTCTGTTAGTCCAAGAATTACCAGACTCACTAAAACGTTCTGCTGTTGCAGAAACAGTACCAGTAGTTCCAGCTACTGCTATTCCAGTATCTGTGGTAATAGATATTCCTACAAGATTTGACTTAGCTGTAGAAATACCATTTCTGTTTGTCCAAGAATTGGCGCTATTATTATATCTATCCGTATTTGTCATACGACTAGCATTATAACCACCTGCGATTATTCCAGTATCAGAATCTAAATTAAAAGAAGCAATACCATATCGTCTTACTGATATAGCAGTTCGGTTATTCCATGCATTCATAGAATTGACATATTGATTTACTGTATCAACATACGTAGAATTAGTACCACCTGCTGTAATACCAACATCACTTGTTAAAGAAAAACCTGTAAGATACCAAACCGTAGATACAGGATTCCTCTGTGTCCAATACCCAGCCATCGTATCAGGTTTCTTCTGGTTAAACAACGCTGATACAACCACACCTTTAATCTCGTCAGTAGTACTTACAACATCATTTGTGAATACAGTTTGCGTATCAGAATCAACATCAAATGGAACTGCGTTATTTGGGTGTTTGTATGATTCTAAAGTTTCTCCATTTGAGAATGACATAGAGACTGTATCTTTGAATCTTTCTGTTGCATCTAAATAATTAGTCCCATCATACCCACCTACTGTTAATCCCTTAGTAGATGTAAGAGAGAACCCTATTACATAACTTCTTCCTGTTGTACATTCTGTCCTGTTTATCCAAGTATTATCTGAGTTGTTAAATTTGTCAGTAGTTCCTAAATCATTTACTCCACCAATAGTACGACCACCTGATATTATACCACAATTTGATGTTGACGACATCCCAGCTAAATTCGATCTGGTTGTAGAAAATGCTGTTTTCGTTGTCCATGTATTAGAAGCATCTGAAAACCCTTCTGTTATGCCTGTATGTGAACCTGTGTAACCACCTGTTGTGATTCCTGCGTCTGTCGTTAAAGATAGAGCAGCCAGACCAAACCTTGCAGTATTTAGTGCAGTTCTGCTTGTCCAGGCATTAGCTGAATGAGAATATCTATCTGTATTTCCTAGATAAGAGTTGTTGTAACCACCAGCAGCTACTCCTGTATCTAAAGATAATGAAAAGGTCGATAAAAACCACCTCTGTACGCTAAGAGCTGTCTTACTTGTCCATGTATCAAGTACATTAGAATACAAATCAACTAAAGTACCTGATGGACTTCCACCTGCTATTACACCCAAATCGCTAGTTAAAGAAAAGCCTGCCAAATGATTTCTAGGTGTACCAAATGCGGTTTTAGAAGTCCAATTATTTACGGAATCAGAATATCTATCAGTAAATCCAACCGCAGAGCCGTTAGTACCACCTGTAGCTATACCTTGATCTGACGTTAAAGAAAAACCAGCCAGGCTCATTCTTTCGTCGGTAATAAAAGTACGATTTAACCAATAATTTCCACCATCAATCAGACCATTTAAACTAAACCCATCAATTCTTCCTTCGTAAGCATTCGCGCCAGGAAACTCTTTATCAACAGGAATCAAAACATCCCCAACAACATTAGAGTCAGTTCTCACATACTTTTGATCGTACTGTTCTCTTCTTCCTAATAGACTCTTGATATAAGATTTACTAGAACCTCCAAACCATGGTCCGAGAAGTTCGTAATCTTTTTTCTTGATATCAGTTTGTAAATTTAATCCATAGAAATCCATGTGAGATTAACTCCTCTTATTATTTTAATGTTTGAACTGCGAAGCCTGAAAGCGAAGTTTCGCCATCTGTATATCTTTCAGCTGAGTCACGATTAGATTTTTCTCCACCGCAAGCCATTCCTTGGAATCCTGACAAGGAGAACCCTCCTTGCCTTGTTCCGCCTTCAGAAACATTACCTTTTATCAACCATATATTCGTTGTATTGTAATATTTTTCTGAAGAAGTTATGGTGCTGTAGCCTGCACTTAGAATGCCTGTATTTGAGTTTAGTGAAAAATTTCCTGGTGATAGACGATAAGTTGACATGCTATTTCTAGTTGTCCAGGAATTTCCAGAATCAGAGAACTGTCTCACTACATTTGAATTACTTCCGTTGTCTCCACCGCATAACATGCCCAGATCAGTTGTAATAGGAAATCCTCTAGATTTATATATTTTCTCTGTTGCAGAAGTTCTAGACGTCCATGAATTTAAAGAATCAGTATATCTTTCTGCTTGATCTTCTCTTCCTGAGCCATTATGACCTGTTGCAACTAATCCAGTGTTAGTGGTCATTGTATAACTATCTGCTGCATAACGTGATCTATTAGCAGCAGTTCTTGACAGCCATGTATTAGCAGAATCTGAATATCTCTCAGCGTGGTTTCTAGCCGACCCGTTCCAACCAGCAACAGATAAACCAAAGTCTGATGTAAGACCAAATCCCATTCTCTGACCACCGTAGCTTAAAGTTGCTCTTGATAACCAAGAATTTGAGTCGTCTGTATATCTATAAGAAGTATCTAACCAGGTACCGCCACCATTTGCATCTCCGCCAAATTGAAGTCCTTGATTGCTATTAAGAGAAAAAGAACCATGATATCCAATATCACTAGGAACGTTTGTTCTCATCGACCAAGTATCACCTTGTATATCTCTGTACAAGTTAAACTTCAATCTTAGTTTGTAATATGGATTGATTGCTTCAGATGTATATGTATCTGTGAATCTTTCTGTGATACCAATCTGAGATGCAGCTGTATTTAAACCGCCAACACAAATGCCTTGTGAAGAACCAGTTGCGAATTCTGCAACTCTACTTCTTTCCTGATTCATTGGGGATCTTACTGACCAGGTATTTTCCGTGTTATGAAATTTATCAGAAGATTGTAATCTAATTCCATTTTTACCACCAGCAGTAATAGCTAAATTATCGCTGATTTTGAACGCATCCATATTAGTAGCATTTGCTGGTTTATCAGCTACGTTTGTCCAGCTGTTTCCGGAGTCTGAATAACGCTCAGTTGATTTAGAATATAAACCAGTTACTGTTCCTGCAGCAACAATTCCAATATCCGATGTAAGACCAATACCTGACGCTTGGAATCGACCTGTATTCATACTGGTTCTGCTAGTCCAAGCATTTCCTGTATCTGAGAATCTTTGTACATATGCTTGATATGATTCTGCGCCGTTGTTACCACCAGCCGTTACACCAAGGTCTGTATCCAATCCAAAACCTGGATCTGAATCTCTTACAAAACCTCCTGTTCTAGCAGTCCAGTTATTACTTGAGTCTGAATATCTATCTGTATCATTGACGTATAATGCACCGTTATATCCATTTGTATATATTCCGTAATCAGAAGTTAATCCCCAAGATGTACCATCTCGTCTTGGGTCTGACACTGCTGTTCGAGAACCCCAAGTATTGTCAGTATCATTATATCTATCTACATTTGTTGGATATGCTGAGCCATTATAACCACTACAAAATAACCCAAGATTAGAAGTTAATGTTATACCGGAACCGCCGTCTCTTCGTGTGCCAACTTCTGTTCTATATGTCCAGTAACCTGCAGGATCTACAGTAGAAGCAATAGCGCCATTTGTATATCTTGTTGTGATTTTTGTATTTACTGGATCTGCACCAGCAGATAAAATGCCTTGTTGCTTAGTTGCACCAATACCGAATGATGATCCTGCATATGAAGGATGAATATTAGATGCTTTACTTGACCAGATATTATCTACATCAGAATATTGGTTTGTGGCATCTGAGAAGGTGTCACCGTTAGCTACTCTTCCATCACATGATATTCCTTTTTCTCCTGATAGTGGAAATCCTCCGCCAGAAAATGTGGGTTGTGAAAGACCAGATCTAGAAACCCAAGAATTATTAACATTTGAATATTTTTCAACAAATGACGTAGTTCCAGTAGTTCCATAACCAGTTGCTTTAATACCAGATTCAGAATTAAGTTGAAAACTAGCAGCATCTTGTACAGCCAATAATGTTGCAGTTCTTGCTGTCCAGGCATTACTAGAGATACTATATCTATCTGCATTTGATAGAAAAGCCGAGCTGTTCTCGCCAGCCATGATTAAACCTTCAATGGTGCTTAACCCAATAGGGCTAGTATGTGTTCTAGCGGCTGTAGTTATATCAGTTTTGGCAGTCCAGGAATTAGAAGCTTCTTCAAAATAATCTGTACCAGGAGAGAATGAGGTAGCATTCTTTCCACCTGCTAATAATGCATCTGCTCCATATACATTAAATCCAGACGCGCCATACTTTGCTTCTGGATGATTAGTTCTTGTTGTCCAACTATTGTTTGAATCTGTATATTTTTCAGTGGCGCTTGAATACACTCCATTATGTCCACCAACTTGGAGTCCTGTGTATGAAGTGAGATCTACTCCAGTTGTAGATGATCCACCACTCAAACAACTGGACCTAATCTGCCAAATTCCTGCTGGTTCTAATACAGGTTGTGTGACTTCACTGTTATATGTTTGACATCTATTACTTTGAGATCCGCCAGATACAACACCCTTACCAGATGTTAATGCAGAAGCAAACATACCTGTCCCAGTAAAAAGCGGTTGTTCTTTTGAAGTCCATATATCAGTGGAGTTGGTGTACTGATCCGCTGTTTGTATACCGCCGTCACCAGAAGCTCCATTTTTACCGCCGCATGTCAAACCGTTATCTGAATCGATATTGAATGCGCTATGCAGATTCTTTATAATTGCATTTGTTGCTCGAGCGGTCCAGGAATTTCCAGAATCAGAATATAACTCATTTTTAGTTTCCCAAACTGTACCAGCCGTTCTGCCTGTACTTACCATACCAGCATCTTCAGTTAATCTAAACGCTGCTGGAGAACTTGTATCATTACTCAATGCAGTTCTTGAAGTCCAAGCATTTCCAGAATCTGAGTATCTTTCTACTGTCTTTAGATATGTTGGATAATTTCCGTTATAACCACCAGCAACAATGCCAAGATTTGTTGTCAGTTTAAAACCACCATGGTATCCTCTAGCAATACTCAATGCTGTTCTTGACGACCATGAATTTCCAGTGTCATTATATCGTTCTACATTTGTTAACGGAGAAGCATTCCAACCACCCGCAACAATACCAAGATTTGGTGTTAGACCAAATCCTGCGGTATATGATTTTACAATAGTTGTGTTAGTTCTAGGATACCAAGCATTTTGTGAATCTGAATAACGATCTACAATTTGTCCTAGAGCTGTGTCATAACCACCAGCAGCCACACTCAAATCTGTAGTCAGTTCAAATCCTGTTCCTATGTATCTTGGAGTGGAGAATGTGTTTCTTAATGTCCATCCACCAGGAGTTGTAGTTCCTGTTAAATCAATTAATGTGTCAAAACTCTGATCTCTTAAATCAAAATCTTGTGACTCATCGTCGTTACCAGATAGAGAAATGTCAAATGTTGGTGCTGATATAGATGCTACTTCAGAATTTACATAACGTTGAGCATTACCGCTAATAACACCACCTGTTGGTGATGAATATCCTCCAGCTACAAGACCGTATGTTGTGCTAATATCAATTCCTTGACCATGTCTAGTTGGTTCAATTAAATCAGTTCTAGTAGATACTGCATTAACAGAATCATCAAAAAATTCAGAAAAGAACATTGTTGCGCCATTATATCCGCCAGCCATCAATCCTGTGTTTTCTGAAAGATTGAAACACTGTTGTTGGCGTTTTCCATTTAACATGGTTGTGCGATTAGACCAAATATTAGCAGAATCTGCATAACGCCAAATAGTTGTTTTATATTCTGCACTGTTATTATAACCACCTGAAATAATCCCAAGATCAGTAGTTAAATCAAAACCGCCAGGTGAT
>Ga0180431_10001750_pt1 | contig 29743 bp, 30 predicted proteins | sample SS_ome_11_FD_132459 | JGI IMG/M metagenome (GOLD analysis project Ga0180431, IMG submission 132459) | Hypersaline lake sediment archaeal communities from the Salton Sea, California, USA - SS_1_MS_1 metaG | ecosystem: Environmental > Aquatic > Non-marine Saline and Alkaline > Hypersaline >... | reverse complement strand
TTTTACTCTTTGACATCGACGGGACGTTGATCCGTTCCGCAGGTGCCGGACGGGCCGCCATGGAGCGATCTTTCAGGGATGTCTATGGTTTTGATGACGGATTCAACGATATCCATATGATGGGACGGACGGACCCGAGCATCCTGATGGAAGCCCTGGAGAATCGCGGCCTGGATTGGAACGCCGGGGAAGTGGAACGATTTCAGACTACCTATTTTCGTTATCTGGAAGAAGAAATCGAACGACCGCGAGAAGGGAAGAAGACGTGCCGGGGTATCGACGCCCTTCTTCCTGAGCTTCAAAAGAGGCCGGATGTCGTCCTGGGCTTGCTGACGGGCAACTGGCGGACCAGCGGCCTCATCAAGCTCCGTCATTTCGGTCTGGATGGGTATTTTCCCATCGGTGCCTTTGGTGATGACAGCCCCAGGAGGGAAGACCTGGTGCCCGTGGCGCTGGAACGGTTTAAGATGCAGTGGACCAGCAATTTGAAGAATGAGCGAGTGTACGTCATCGGGGACACGCCCCTGGACATCCGATGCGCCAAACCTCACGGCGTGCGAACGGTGGCCGTTGCCACGGGGTTTCACACCACGGCGCAATTGGCGCCCGATGCGCCGGATTATCTGTTCGAAGATTTTCGAGATACAGAAAAAGTTCTGACCATTTTTAACTGACCGTTTGAATCGTTTTTTTACATATCATAGAAAATGACATCGACCATATTTGGGGCGGGAGTTTGCTGGATTTTCGTGTTTGACGAGTATAGGATGGATTTTCCATGGACATTGCCCGCCTGGGGTGTGAATGTTATTCAGCCCGGATGTCCAAGTATCCTTAAGTCGAGGAGGAGCACGATGAAGATCCCTAAGATGCTGTTTTTTCTAGGAATCCTTCTGATGGTCGTCGGTTGTACGTCCGACCGTCCTTGGATTGGCACATACGCTCTGGAGATCACAGAAGAGAATAAGGACATGTACGACATGTTTCTCGAGATGGGCATGGTCTGGCCGGAGATCACCCTGAACGAGGACGGCACCTTCATTACCCACAAAACCGAGGGTGGCGTGAAAATCTCCGGCACCTATACGGTCGAAGGCACCACGCTCACGATCCATGCCCAGGACGTCGGCGGTGATGAGCCCGAGGGCAAGTATGCGGAACCGCATTCTGCGCTGTTCAAGGAGGATTTCCAGGTTCTGATGATGGAGGGTCCGGACAAGGAAAAATGGGTTCGTAAAGAAGCGAACGCGTCGTTCCTGAAAGGAGAATAAAAGGCGCGTGTATCGTGAATCTGACCGCGGTCTGGAATACCTAATCGATGACTCGATACCGTCCGTTTCCCTCGGTCTGCGGTCAAACGTGCTTCTCGGAAACCCGAAGAGCCGAATCGTATCCGATATTCTGTAAAATTTCGTATTCTCAGAATCAAAAGATTGTCAAAAAATCCACAAAGCCCGTCTTTTACCTGTCCGGACGTGAGCCGGAGACTCTCACCATCACGATATGAAAGAGTAGCGATGCTCCGCATGGATGAGATGGTGGGATGAGCCGTTAGGGTCTCATCGTCAGGCGTAACATTATCAAATCATAAAATAAAAAAGGAAAAAACATGTCTGAGCAGAGATACAGTCATACGATGTCTGCGGAAGAGCTCTTCCTTTTGCTCCTCTACCAGGCGAATCAATTCGAGTTGTTCAAGAATTTCATCATCGAAGTCTTGGACCTGAAAGGGATCATGAACGTGAATGAATTTCATGATCTGTTCAAGCAGTATAAAGACATGAACAAAACCAAGCTGCTCCACAATCTAATGATGATGAAGCCGACTCTGGAGGACATGAAAATCGAAATATCGCTTCTTTAGAAAGGAGACGCCTATCATGCTGAGACGCATCCCTCTCGTAGCGCTGGCCGTTTTCAGCGTCATCGTCATATTCTGCCAATGCACCAAGACACCTGCCAACAAGCATTACCCCGTGAATCGGTCGCCGCTGCTTCAAACCCGGTTTGTGAGACTGCCCCTGGGGGCTGTACGACCGACGGGATGGCTTCGGGATCAGCTCGTTATCCAGAGTCAGGGCTTGACGGGCCATCTGGATGAATTCTGGCCCGATTTGATGGAATCTGCCTGGAAGGGGGGTGAGGGGGAATCCTGGGAGCGGGGTCCGTACTATTTAAACGGCCTCGTTCCTCTGGCATACATCTTGAACGATGATCGGCTAATCCAAAAGACCGAGCCCTTCATCGAATACATGCTGGAAAGCGGCCGGGATGACGGCTGGTTCGGTCCGCCCACGAACGAGGATCGCTGGCCCCTGGCCGTGGCCATGAAGGTGTTGACCCAGTACTACGAGGCAACCCGGGATACCCGGGTCCTTCGGCTTCTGGAGCGTTACTTTCAGTATCTAAAAGACAATCCTCCGGACTGGCCCGACGATGCATGGCGGGGCGTGCGGGCCATGGAAAACGCGGTCACCGGGTATTGGCTGTACCGCAGAACAGGAAATCCCGACATCCTCGAAGTAACCCAATCAATTTTCAAAAACAGTTACGATTGGCCATCCTTTTTTATCACATTTCCGTGGGACTCCAGGGCACTGGAGGAGGAGCGCATCCCCTATAACTGGAAGAGAGACGGTCTGACAGCCCATGTTGTGAATGTGGCCATGGCCGTGAAGTATCCCGGGCTGTGGTATCAACAGGCCAATGACGAGCGGTTTAAGGAGGCGGTCTATCGCGGCATAGAGAACCTGGATACGCATCACGGACAGGTGGGAGGTCGTTTTTCGGGAGACGAGCATCTGTCGGGTCGGCGACCGACCCAGGGCACCGAGCTCTGTGCTGTCGTGGAGTACATGTATTCCGTGGAGAAGCTGATGGAAATCTTCGGCGATCCGGTATTGGGCGACAGGCTGGAGTTGCTGGCCTACAACAGCCTGCCCGGTACGATGACACCCGACGGATGGGCCCATCAGTACGACCAGCAGGCCAATCAGGTGCTGGTCACCGATGCGGAGAGAGCGTGGAGCTCCAACGGAAACACGTCGAATCTGTACGGCCTGATGCCCAACTACCCGTGCTGTCTGGCGAACATGCATCAGGCATGGCCCCTGTTTGTGGAGCACATGTGGATGGCCACCCACGATCAGGGGCTAGCGGCCGTGGCGTACGGGCCCTGTGTTGTATCGGCAAGGGTGGCAAACGGCATGGAGGTGATTATCGTCCAAGAGACGGACTACCCCTTCGACGGCACGATTCGTATGACGCTGGAGCTTTCCGGCCCGGCCCGTTTTCCCCTCTATTTTCGAATCCCTGGCTGGGCGGAAGACGCTCGTCTTATTGCGAACGGCGACACGGTGGAGGCAAGACCCGGCACGTTCGCCATCGTCCAGAGGCGATGGATATCGGGCGATGAGATTCATATCACATTCCCGATGAAGGTTCGCACGGAGACGCGGTACAAAGACGCCGTCTCAGTACTGCGAGGCCCTCTCTATTATTCCTTGAGAATCGGAAAGTCTTACAAGCGGGTTCGCCTGAAAAGCGACCGCATCACCAGCATAGACTACATGGGCTCTGTGGATTGGGAAATACGGCCCACGACGCCCTGGAATTATGGACTCGTCATCGACCGAAAAGATCCCGATGACGTGATCGTCCACAAGCATGCCATACCGAGATTCCCGTTCATCGACAGGGGCGAACGCGTGTATTCGGCCGAGAAGGATTGCTCCATTCCCTGGGGCGGCGACGCGTGCGTGGTGCTCCGGATGAAAGGCAGGAGGATACCCGGTTGGCGGATGAAAGACCATTCGGCCGACGATCCGCCCAAGCGTCCTGTCTCATCGGCTGGAAAAGAAGAGGTGATAGAGCTGGTTCCTTACGGCTGTGCCCGGCTTCGAATCACCGAATTCCCGGTCGTCGAACGATGACGTAAAATGGACCGAAGCGTCACGATTTTAAGTCGATGTGGGATATCCTAACTGTACCGGATCGAAGGTATGAAACTTATCAAACAAGAGGAGTCGTATTTCAAGGGGGCATGATCGTAAAAAGCAGAACAAGCGAATCGCGTCTCATGGATTTTCATGTACTAAAGGACTATCTGCTCGGTAAGAAGGGGGCGAAGGAAGACTTACCCTTCGATCCCCATACGCTGGTCTTGAAAGTCATGGGCAAGATGTTCGCCCTCATCGCCCTGGAGGAAGATCCTCTGCGGATCAACCTGAAATGCGATCCCGAGCATGCCGAGGCGTTGAGGGCCATCTATCCTGCCGTTCTGCCGGGTTACCACATGGACAAGAGACACTGGAACACGGTGGTCCTGGACGGCAGTATTCCCGACGAGGTAATCCAAGAGATGATCGACGATTCGTATGCCCTGGTGGTCAAGGGCCTGAGGAGCGCCGACAGAGAGAAACTGTCGTCATCGTGAATCACGTATCGTTTCTTCTATATAATAGTATATACATGAGTCAAATGAATCGTTACAGAGACCCATGAATATACTGATTCAGGGATTGCCGGGTGTCGGGAAGACGACCCTGGTTCGTGCCATAGCTGAGCGACTATCGGGTTTCCGTTTTGGCGGGTTTTATACTGAAGAGATCAGAGACAGGGGCCGCCGGGTGGGATTCCGCATCCAGACTTGGTCGGGCGAGACAGGCATCCTTTCCCATAAATCCTTCAAGAAAGGTCCCCGCGTAGGCACGTACCGTGTGGATGTTTCGGGATTCGAGGCTCTGGGCGTGACGGCCCTGGAGAAGGCACTGAGGACGTCCGACATCATTCTCATCGACGAGATCGGGAAGATGGAACTGTTCTCTCGTCGGTTCCAGGAGGTCGTCATGCGGTGTCTGGATTCCCCAAAACCCGTCTTAGCGACGGTGATGTCGCGATCGCATCCTTTTGTGGACAGGATAAAATCCCGACCCGATTCGCACGTTGTGAACGTGACGGTACAGAACCGGGATGATCTGGTGGTCACATTGTCCCGGCAAATAATCGAAGAGTCGAATGGTATTCGCGATCAATCTTCGTCTAAGCAAGAGTCTTCCTGAGGAGCTATCCTGCTCCGACCTCCCGATGATGCAGAGATCCCGGCAAGCGGACACAACCTCATGACTCGTCGAACTGGATGGCTTCCACAGGGCAGTCTTCCGCTGCTTCACGAATGCAGGACTCGTTGGCAGTCAGATTGGCGCCTTCCTTGACCTGCGCCGTCTCTTCGCCCATCTCGAAGACCTCGGGACAGGTATCCACGCAGAGTTCGCACGCCGTGCAGTCTTCTTCCACCCAGACACTCGTGATGGCCATAATCATGCCTCCTATTTTAACCGCGCAATGTATTGACGCATGGCATCGACCATTTGCTCGCTGTGTGTTTTTTTGTTTGTTTCCATGTCGAGGTACGTGGCATTCGGCATCATGGAAACCATTCTTTCAAGATTCGTCGGTTCATGCAGCATATCCTTGGATGCGCCCACGATAAGGGTGGGAACATCGATGGTATCCAGCAAATCCCAGACTTTGTATTTGGAAAAGGCAAGGGCCGCCCTCTTTAATTTCCAGGGATCGGCAGCATCCAGGTTTCGGCAGTACTTTAGATACTGGGCGTAATCGGCATCCGTATTCAGGCGGAAGTTTTTCAGGTACCATTTGATGAAGGGTTTTATGATCATGTAAAATCCGGGATAAAAAGCGTGAATGATGACCATGCCGAACTTGGGCACGCGAAAAACGGCGTTGGGACCGATCAGGACGAGGCACAAGGGATTTTGTTGGATAAAACGGCAGGCGTCAAGAATCGCGGTGGCTCCCAGGGAACTTCCGAATAGGATGTATCCGTTTTTCTTCAAACCGTGGTTCGAGATGAAGGCCGCAATGTCTTTTGCCAGGGCTTCCACGCTATAAGCCACTTTCCCCTTGACGTGAGATGATATTTTCTCCCTGGTTTCTATGTAGTACACGGTGAAATCTTTGGTGAGCGCTCGCAGTACTTCTTGCCAAGAATTCATTTGGGTAATCCATCCGGGCACGAACACGACGGGAGGATTTTTACTAGGCCGCGGCGGGGAGAACGTGACGACTCGAAGAGAGACGGAGGGTGATGCGGAGACCATCTCGTCTCGGTATTCTGTTCCAGGATGGCAAAACTTGGATAACGGCTCCATATGACTTTCCCTCGTGCTGGTTTTATTGGCTTCCGGACGGATGTTCAGGGTGTGTCCGTATTACATATAGAATCAGGCATCGTTTCGTCCGTATCATTTTGATCGGTTCATCCGGGCGTACCACGTTCGGTTCTGTTTGTACAGGTTTTTGTATTCCTTGAAAAGGTCGTCGTAGAGCTTACGGTGATTCGGGTCTGGCCGGAAGCTCCTGTCGATTTTTATGTATTTTTTGATATTATCGTACGAATCGATATACCCCAGCGTCATGCTTGCCAGCAAGGCAATGCCCCGGGCACCGGCCTGTTGCGGGTCGGCCACACGGTTGATGACGCGGTTGGTGATGTCTGCTATGATCTGGCACCAGATGTCGCTCTTGGCACCGCCGCCGATGATGTTCAACTGGACAACTCTTTCGTAAAGGTTCTCCAGGGTTTCCATGGCCCAGCGCGTGTTGAAGGCGATGCCCTCGAACACGGCGCGGACCAGGTGCTCTCGGGAATGATTCAGGCCGATGTTGAACAAGCCGGCCCGGACGTGGTCGTCGTCGATGGGACAGCGCTCACCGTACATCCAAGGCGTAAACATCAGACCCTCGGCACCGGGGCCTGCCTTCTCGGCCAGTTCGTCCAGTATTTCGTAAATCTCGGACGCGTGGTATTCTTTTTTCAACTGATCTTTATGGTACAGCACCTTGTTCTTGAGCCACTCCAGGCAGATACCGGCCGTTTCCTGGTGCGCCATGCCCAGGTAGTATTTTTGGGGATAGGCGCTGCCGATGCATCCCGTATAGTGAGGGATATCGACCTTTCGTTTCGTATAATGTCCAGCAACCCAACCGCTGGTTCCCAGACTGATGTGGAGTTCGCCCTCTCCGATGGCACCCGATCCCAGGGCCGCGGAGCTTAGGTCGCCGGCACCGTTTATGACGGGCGTGTTGGGAACAAGGCCCATATTTTCAGCTGCCTCGGGTGTGAGCTCACCCACGATGTCGGCGCTCTCCCGGATATCGCACAGTTGGTCTGTCATTATCCCTGCTAGGCCGCACAGTTTGGGATGCCACTGGTTTCGTTTTTTCCGGGTATCCATCAGCCACCAGATGTAAGCCGTGTCGGCGGAGGTGACGAAGTTACCCGTGAGCCGGTAAATGATGTAGTCCTTGACATCGAGATACTTATACGTGTTGGTGAATACGTCGGGCTCGTGTTCCCGGAGCCAGAGGATCTTTCCGATCTGATCCTTTCCCGTATGGCCCGGGCTTCCGCCTGTGATTCGGAGAAATCGCAGGATATGAAAGATATTATATCCCATGATTCGCGGAGGTGTCCACAGCTGTTGGCGCAGAATGTCTGCACTACGCCCGTCCAGCCAGGTCATGGCACGCCTTAATGGGATTCCTTCTTCTGATACGGGCACGAGCCCCTGGGTCTGGGATGAGAAGGTGATGCCGACGATGTCCCTGGGTTTGATGCGCGTTTTTTTCAGTACGCTATGCGTGGTCTTGCAGACGGCCTGCCACCAGTCGTCGGGCTCCTGTTCGGCATAACCAGGATGAGGATGGTACATGGGATACTCTTGCTTGGCCTCATCGATGATGTCGCCATACACCGAGATCAGGATGGCCTTGTCGGCACTGGTTCCCATGTCGTGAGAGAGGATATATTTATCGGGCATCCGGCGTCCCTCATGCAATGGAATGGATGTCGAGCGCTATTTTTCGATATTCTCCAAACGAGAGGGAATGGGAATTCCTCAGATTTATCCCTCGCAATGTTGTCTCTCTATGTCCCCGTAACCGTACAAAGGTTTTTCAACGCATCCGGCAGTGGCTGGATGTTCCGTGATTCGTAATCAAAGCACACCATGCCGTTCTCTGCCAGGGCGATGAGAGAACCGTCCTCCAGCCGGGTCACGCGGAAGAATAGGCGGAAGCCGCGGCGTGATGGGTCACCGGCCGCCACTTGGAACCGGAGGACATCGCCGGCAAAGGCTTCGCCTTTATACACGATGACCACATCGCCCATAATCAGGGAGACGCCGCCGCAGTCGAGTTCGGTATAACCGTGATGGGCCAGAAAGGCAACGCGGGCTTCGTGGATGAGGGACAAGAGCTTATCGTTGCCCAGATGGCCGCCGTAGTTGAGATCGGTCGTGCGGACGCGAATGTCGATGTGAAACGGGTACACGTCCAAAGCTTGGAGTTTTATTCGGGGCATGGATTTATTCCGCCTACGAATCGGGTTGCTGATTCATGCACTTCTGAGGACTCAGTCGATCCAATCTGGTCTTATATGGACCCTCGTTTTTAATTTGCCGGTTATCGATATTCCTGTCCTACGTTCTCTATAAAGACGCTTTGTGAGTGCGTCGGCCTTTATAATAGAATCATGTCCTTTAAATTTCAACCTCCACGCCGATTCCCGCTTCTACCGCCTTGTCGTAAACGAGCTTGGCCGTGGCCGCATCCTGTATGGCCAGTCCGTTGGATTTGAAGATGGTGATCTCACTATCGTCGGCTCGGCCTTCTTTCTTGCCGATGACCACTTCGCCCAGTTCCGCATAAAAATGGGATTCATCGATGGCCCCTTCCTGCAGCGGGATCATGATGTCTCCGGCTTCGTTAAAACAGGCTTCTCTGGAATCTCCCACGAGTTTGGACCGCTGGATGACTTCTGTGTCCAATTCCCGCGCGTTGGGCGTATGGCTGCCGATGCCGTTGATGTGCGTGCCCGGTTTCACGTTGGAGCCGTCGAAGAGGGGCGTCGGGCTCGATGTGGCCGCGCACAGGATGTCCGCCTCTAAAACCTGATCCGGGGAATCGGCCTTCTGGATGGGGATGTCCAATTTCTTGCTCATGTCGGCCACAAAGCTGTCAGCGGCTGCATCGGATATGTCATACACCAAGGCCTTGGAGATATCCCTGGCAACAGCCACAGCCCATAACTGGGTCCGCGCCTGGACGCCGGCGCCCAGAATGCCGGCAACCTGACCCTCGTCCTTCCTTGCCAGGTATTTGGTGGCCACGCCCGAACCCGCGCCTGTACGAACTGCGGTCAGGTAACCGCCGTCCATGATGCAGATCACATCCCCGGTCTCTGGATTCTGGAGCAGAACCTTGCCGAAGATGACGGGCATGTCGAACCGCTTGGGGTTGTTCTTGTAGACGGTTACGACTTTGCACGCCAGGGCACCCATCTCCTGCAGATAGGCCGGCATGTACAGCGACAACCCATCGGGAGGCTTTATGTTTACCCTCAGCGGCATGTCGGCCGTACCGTTTGCGAACTCTCCAAACGCTTCTTCGACCACATCCATACAACTTTTCATGTCCAGTACAGACATAACATCCTGTCTGTTGAGTATCAGCGTCATGGCAATGTTCCTTTCTTATGAATCACGTTTCCGTGGTGCGGTCGTTATCTGTCGTGTTGCTCCTTTATCCTTCCCACAAACCATTCCCATATCTTCGCGTGGAATTTGTACGTTGGCGGGTTGTCTTTCAGGAATTGTTTGAGGCTGAATTTTTCATCGTCCGGCGTGATGCGGCACTTCTTTTCTGTCTCCCAGAGGGCATAGAACTCGGGATGAAATTGGATTCCCAGCACGTTGGGGTATTTGTCATGCTGGATGGCTTCAACAATCTTCCCGTCCATGGAGGTGGCGACGACCTTCATCCCCTTGCCCAGATCGTCGACGGCCTGATGATGGGAGCTTATGATGTACGGAGTGTCGGATGTACTGAATCCCATCGCATTTACGAACATGCCCTCCTCATGGAGTTTGATCCGATGCATGTTGAACCACAGGAACTCTTCCTGGGGATAGAGACGTGCCCAGGGGTTGTTGTGCCAGTTTTCCTTCCCGAGATCGACGACGTCTTCCACGAAGGTTTTTCCGTATTTTTCAAACCAGACATCCTGGATCAGCGTGCCGCCGGTGCCTATGTTGAGGGTCTGCTCACCCAGGCAGATGCAGAGGACGGGAAAGTCGGGCCTGGAGGCCACGAGTCCCTGGAAGTGGTCGTCCTGATACCCTCCCAATAGGTGGAAGATAAACGAGAGCTCCATGTAATGCCGGTAGGGTGTGCGGATCCCGGTCAGCAGGTTTGTCTTTTTGCCGTAGATTTCCGGCGGGATGTCGGCCCCTCCGAAGAAGATAATCCCGTCGGAGTACCGGAAGATCTTTTCGAAATCCAGTGTGCAGTCGTTTTTCTGGAAGAGATTGTCCTTGTGGATATCGCCCCTGATCTCGTGGAATCGCAACCAGTCGAGTTTCTTTTCATCGGCAAGATCGACGGAGGCATCGTAGTCGGTGAGTTCTTTTTCGTGATAGGCGCCCACGACGATGATGTCTTCGCTGGGGAAAAATCCCTCTTCCTGCAGGCCCTGGAGGGATCGAAGGGTGCCCCGGGAGGGATAAAGAATCGTGAGGGTCAGCACATTGGACTTCTTGTCCAGTCCGTCGAAGTAGCGGTCGTCGCTTTGTGCAAAGAGGACACTGCCGAGTATCATCACAAAGAAAATCGAAAACATCGTTTTTTTCATACGAAAATATCTGTTCATGATTGGCTCCTCTATGTTTCGATAAGGCTGTTTCAACATCCGTTATGCCGGGAGGCATTCATTCAAACATCAGAACCGGCTCCTACTGGTCGTGCTTATACGTCATCTGTTAGGGCGTGACCCTGTATTTCTCGAACCAGGCCATCAGGTAGAGCTGCTGTAGAAGCCGGTGAGACGGCCGCCTCCATCCGTGGTATTCTTCGGGTACGCGTACCAGGAGGGTCTCCTTTTTCAGCATCTTCAGAGCCCGGTAATACTCTTCGCTCTGGCCCATGGGTGTACGCAGGTCCGCCTCTCCGGTCATGACCATGGTCGGGGTCGTGACGTTGGCCACATAGTGAAGGGGTGAGCGCTGGGCGTATTCCATGGGGTCTTCCCACGGGTATTTCTGGAATTGCCGGTACCAGCCCGATCCGTCGGTGTTCCCCACGAAGGAGTGCCAGTTGATGACCGGACGCATGGACACGGCGGCCCGGAACCGGTCGGTATGGCCGACGATCCAGGCCGTGAGGACGCCCCCGCCGCTGCCGCCACACACGAAGAGGTTGTCAATGTCTATGAAACCCTTGGCGATGACAGCATCGATGCCGGCCATCAGGTCGTCGTAATCCTTGCCAGGATACGCATACTGAATTCCGTTGACGAAATCCTGACCGTAGCCCGTACTGCCCCGGGGATTCATGTAGAAGACGGCATATCCCGAAGCGGCGAAGTTCTGCCAGGCCCAGTTGAATCGTACCGAGTACATGGACCAGGGGCCGCCGTGAATCCAGAGGAGCATCGGGTATTTCTTGTCAGGCTCAAAATCCACGGGCTTGATGAGCCATCCCTGAAGGTCGAGACCGTCAGGCGATTTAAACCACATTTCTTCGGCTTCGCCCAGGGTAACGCCATCCAAAACGTCTTCGTTCACGTCCACGAGCTCCTTCAAATTCTCTCGTTTTCTTACGTTGAAAGTAGCCAGGTATCCCGGCCGGTCAAACGTGGATACCGTGGTGGCCGCCTGGCCGTTTTTGGCGACGGAGAGACCCGACAGATAATGATTTCCGCCGGTGATTTTTTTATCCTGTCCTTGAGTGGAGACAAAGTAGACGTTGGCCACGCCTCGCTCCCGCATGACGTAGTAAACACCGCTACCGTTGGACGACCACGTGACGTTGGAAGGTGAATTGGGGAGGTCGCCGGCGAGCATGCGTTTGTCCCGACCCTTGGCATCCATCAGATAGATGTTCGACAGATGGCTCGTATAATTCTTTTCATCGTACCCGGTGTAGGCAATCCATCGGCCGTCGGGTGAGATGCGGGGCGTCCTGTCGGACCCTTTCCGTGTGGTGAGGGTGTCGATGTCGAGGGTGGCAACATCCACGGCGTAAATCTCCGTGTCCCAGTAGATGTGTTCGGCATCGGGTTTGCGGATGCCCGAGAAGATGATTTTTCTGCCGTCGCCCGACCACTGCGGATCGGTGTGATTGTAGTCGCCCGAGGTGAGTTGACGGGGTGTGCCTCCCAGTTCGGCATCGATAATGAATATATGGGAGTATCCTTTCGGCACCGGGCCCCGTCCGTCCCTTCGCCAGGACAGACGGTCGATGATGATGGCCGGTTTGGCCCATTCGGCGTTCTCCGGCTTGGGCGGGAGTTCGACGGGAAGGATCTTCTTGGTATCGGGCAAAAACGACGTGAAGGTCAGCATCTTGCCGTCGGGAGACCAGGCCAGGTCTGAGGGTGCCCGTTCGAGATGCGTCAGCTGAGCTACCTCCCGGGTGTCCAGCCAGAGGACGTGGATTTGGGTCGTACCGTCCCGGTCTGAGAGAAACGCGATCTTCTTACCGTCGGGCGACCAGACCGGGGAGGAGTCCGTCCAGGTCCCGTGGGTGAGTTCCCTCACACGACTCCCGTCGACATCCACAATCCACAGGTTGCTGTGGTACCGGTCGTCCATCTTGTTCACCCATTGGCGGGTGAAAAGGATGTATCGGCCGTCGGGTGATATGCTGGGATCGGAAACGGATTCCATCTCCATGAAGGTATCCCTGTCCAGGTATCGGGTATTTTCGTCTGCCGCGACGGTGACACAGGAAAGAACCCAGACGAAGAAAATAACAACGCCGTACAAACACGCATTTTTTTTCATCACAATCTCCTCTTTAAATTGCATGCAGGCTTTGTAAATCGTGTAACATATAACCGATGAGATCCATTTTCACCCATGCATTGTTCCCTGTATCCCTTTTCAATAACAACTTTTTATTGGATGACTGTCCCCTGTAAGTCATGCTGAACGCCGCGTTTTCTTGATACTGTGTGACATTCAGCCCATTCGCTGGATCTCTTCGTACCGAAAGCAGTCCACCACATGATCGTTGACGAGTCCCGCGGCCTGCATGAAGCCGTAGCAGATGGTCGGGCCGACAAATCGGAATCCCCTCTGGTAGAGGTCTTTGCTCATGGCCTCGGACTCTTTGGTCTTGGCCGGAACGTCGTCCGTGGTTTTCCAGGCGTTCACTTTGGGTCTGCCTCCCACGAACTGCCAGATGTACCGGTCAAAACTGCTGAATTCTGATCGCACCTCCAGGTAAGCCCTGGCGTTTTGGATGGCCGCGTCGATTTTCTGACGGTTGCGTATGATGCCCGTGTCGGCCAGGAGGGATTTACGCTTGCGTGCATCGTAAGCGGCCATTTTTTCAGCGTCGAAACCATCGAAGGCACTGCGGAAATGGTCCCGCTTTTTCAGGATGGTGTGCCAGCTCAGGCCGGCCTGGAATCCGTCGAGAATGAGGAATTCGAACAACGTCCGGTCGTCATGGAGGGGCACACCCCATTCGGTGTCGTGGTACTGAATATACAGCGCATCGGCCGATGCGACCCAGGAACAGCGCTTTATCGTCGTGTTCATCCTTAAAATCCCTATCCAGAACAGAGGTATGATGGGTCGTCCCAATGCGCGGGCACACCCGAGAAGAAAAGGGAAATCCGTGCTTCACGGTATGGCATCAAAATCCTGATGACGTCCATGGTCTTCACGATGAAACCGCCGAACCATCCCCCTGAATAGAGCCGCATGCCTTCCGTAGCCGTCGTGGCGTCTCCCCTCTGACGGTTATGATTCGTCGAACTGCTTTTGGATCATGATCTGCAGAATCGTCCTGTCTGTCTCGATCATGCCCTGGGTGCTGAGCTGGCCGACGTTCTTCATCGTCTGCTCGGGCGACGGGGCGATGATGCCGTCGGTGCTCTTGACGTCCAATCCATGCAGGGCGAAGAGGGCCGATTGAACGGCGGTGCCCGCTGCCGTGGCCAGCTTCAGAGCACAGCCGTTCTTCGCTCCGTCGCAGATGACACCGGCCAGGTCTCCGATAACGTTCTTGATGGCACCGGTGATGTGATGATGGTTTCCACCCATCAGATAGGTGATACCGCCGGTAGCCCCGGCTCCGGCCGCGATGCTGCAGCCGCAGATGGCCGAGAGCCTCCCTGTATGGGCCTTGATGTAAGCGGTGATGACATGGCTGAGAGCGATGGCTCTGAAGATCCGGTCTTCCTCATCGCAGACGATGTAATCCTTGACTGCCCAGATAGGCAGGATGGCCGTGAGGCCGTGGTTGCCGCTACCGGCTGAGCTCATGGCCGGCATTTTCACGCCAGCCATCCGGGCATCCGAGGCCGCCGATGTCAGAATCCGGGCCGCCAGGATCATGTCTTTCTTCAGGAGTCCCTCCCGCACCAGACGCTCCAGGGCCAGGCCGACACCCAGGCCGGGACCGTACGTGAGACCATACTCGGCCAGCTCCGTGTTGTATCGAACGCCCTCTTGGATGAATGCCAGGTCGTCCTCGTCCAGCTGATCCAGGAGAGCGATGAGGTCTTCCAGGGTAAGCTGGGACAGCCACGCCTCCAGCTTATGTACGTCATTCTGCGATTTGGCCGTCCTTGAGAGCAAGGGATGGTTCTCCATCTCCTTTCCCGAAAGCTTCAGCGATGTGATGTTATCGTGAAGGTCCTGTATGACGGCCTCGGCTTTTTCATTCTCATTTTCCAGAATGACACGGATGAAAAGAGAGCGCTTGTCTTCCAGCAGATGAATGCCCACGCGGTGGTCTTTTATGAAGGATTTGGCCTGGTTGAGGATGTGATGATCGATGGGCTGGAGGACTTCGAGTTTGAGTTTTGGGTCTCCACCGAACACGCCCAGGGCTGCGGCCAGGTCGAAGCCGGACTCACCCTGGGCACCGGGGATGGAAACGGCGATGCCGTTCTTGTAGATGTTGGGATCTACCCACAGATCGATGGCGCGGATGTGCTTATCCGACAGAAGTGAAGCGGCCGCTGCTGCGGCCAGGGCCACGGCCGAGGGTTCCGTACAGCCCAGAGCCGGGGCCACTTCCATCCGCAAAATATCCTTGATGGTATACGCCATGCGTCCTTTTTATTTTTGTTTGTTCCGTGCATGTCATTCGTCGGACGACAGGTAGTCTGTCTTGTTTTCATTTTTTTCGGCTCGGTTCTTCAGCGCTGCGTGTCCGAGTGACTTCCTATAATATGTTGAAGAATTCCGGCAATATCAATATTTTTTTTCTCTCCGTGCGAGAATAAAAAAGCTTTGCATCTGACCGCCGGTCTTTTTACATTTGAACCATGCTGAAAGAAATTTCCATATCCACAAAATCGCGAACCGACATGGTGCTCATCGATGGGGAGGTTTCGGGCGTGGTCAGGGAGAGCGGCGTACAGGAAGGCATCTGTGTGGTCTGGGTGCCCCATACCACGGCCTCGGTTACCATCAACGAGAATGCCGATCCCAGTGTGGTACGGGATATCCTGTACGAAACGGAGAAGGTGATTCCCTTCAGTGATGGGTATCAGCATGCCGAAGGAAATTCGGCGGCCCATATCAAGTCGAGCCTGTTCGGGCCTTCGCTGACGTTGATCATCACGGGGGGCAGACTCCTTTTGGGCACATGGCAGTCGATTTATTTTTGTGAGTTTGACGGCCCGCGGACCCGGCGCCTTTTCGTCAAGGTGATGGAGGGCTGATTGAAACTGGCGGAAGTGGGCGAGTTTGGACTCATCGAACGGATTCGCCGGATGTTCGATGAGCCGTCTCCCAGCGTCATCCTGGGCATCGGGGACGATGCCGCTGTTTGTCGTTCCCAGCCAGGCCGCGTGATGCTCCTGACGACCGACGCCCTGGTGGAAGGAGTACACTTTCATCGTCCGTACACGCCCGCCAAGTCTCTCGGCTGGAAGGCGTTGGCCATCAACATCAGTGATATCGCGGCCATGGGGGGTGTGCCCAGATACGCGCTGGTGACCCTGGCGCTGCCGGAGACCTGGACGGTGGAGGATGTGGAGTCCCTCTACGAAGGTATCGATCAATGCGGTATGGCGTACGGATGTCCGCTGGTGGGGGGAGATACCGTCCATTCACCAAACAGTTGCATGCTCTCGGTCATGGTGCTGGGCGACGCGGACGAGCGCAAGGTCGTGACCCGGAGCGGCGCACGCGAAGGGGATCTCATCTGCATGACGGGCGAAATGGGCGGGGCGCGGGTTGGGTTGGAAGTCCTGGAATCCGATACGGACAAAAAACGGTTCCGTCATTCCGTGGATCGATTCTTGGAACCCAAACCGAGACTCTGGGAGGCAAAGCGCCTGGTGGAGGGGATGAGCGTCACTTCCATGATCGATATCAGCGATGGATTATCTTCGGAGATCGGCCATCTGTGCCGACAGAGCGGCCTGGGCTGTTTGATCCAGGAGGAGAAGATCCCTGTTTCCCGGGAAGCCGTTCGCTGGGCAGAGTCCAGGGGAGAGGCCCTTACACCGTATACTCTGGAGAGCGGCGAGGAATACGAGCTGTTGTTTACCGTGTCCAAGAGGCAGTTTGAAGCATGGCAGGATAAGGGGTTGGACAGGAACCTGGAACTCTCCGTGGTGGGCGTGATGATGCCAAAGAGCAGAGGCATGCTCGTCCAAAGAAAAGGCAAAACATATCCCATCTCCATGAAGGGATGGAATCATTTCGGCCGATGAGAAGCTCTCGAATGCATGCCTTTCGTCGGTTCACCCAGGTGTCTCCTTACGGCCGGCTGGCCCCCCTTTATGACCGTGTGATGGATCACGTCGACTACGAAGCATGGGCCGATTACATCGTCTCGCTTTTTGCCACTTATAAAAGGGACACCCGGCGGATCGTGGACGGAGGGTGCGGCACGGGTTCCATGGCTCTCGCCCTGGAGCGACGGGGATATGCTGTGGTGGGGTTCGACAGGTCCGAGGAGATGATCCGTATCGCCAGAAGCAAGATATCTGTCCCCTTCTGGCAAGGGGATCTGAGAGCCATCGGCCTTTCGGGACGATGGGATGCGTTTCTCTGCTTGTACGACACACTCCAGTACCTGGAAAGCACGTCGTTGGATTCCCTCTGCTTAGAAGTCAGGCGTGTTCTGGCGGATGACGGTCTCTTCGTGTTCGATGTGGTCACGGAAGCGCATGTCCTCCGGTACTGGGCCGATTACACGGAACGGGATCGCGGCAAAGGATGGGAAATGATGCGAAAGAGCTGGTATGACCGGCGAAAGCGGTGTCAGTACACGGAATTTCATATCGTCTCATCGGCCACCCAAAAAGTCTTTCGGGAGTCTCATCAGCAGCGCATCTACGCCTTGGATGAGCTGGAGCATATCGTCCGTCGGAATGGATTCAAACTGCTGGGTCGATTCGACGGTTTTACGACGCAACCCGCTGATGAAACGTCCGACAGGGTTCACTTCGTCCTGCAAAAGGAGGAGTCGTGATTCAACTTTCCGATGTATGGTACATGGTCGGAGGGAACCAGATACTATCCGAGATCAACATTCAAGTGAAGGCTGGAGAATTTGTGTGTATCGTGGGTCCCAGCGGCGCGGGCAAGAGTACGATTCTCCGTCTGGTACACATGGAGATGAGTCCGACACGGGGCCAAGTCGTCGTGGCCGACTACGATGCACGAACGGTACATAAAGGCGACATTCCCCTTTTCCGGAGGAAAGTGGGCGTTGTGTTTCAGGATTTCAAGCTCCTGGAAGATCGGGATGTGTACGAGAATGTTGCTTTTGCGTTGTGGGCGACGGGCGTTCCAAGACGGCGTATCAAGAAACGGGTTTTTCAGGTTCTGGCCGAAGTCGGCCTGAGCCATAAGCGCTATGCTTTGATTCATGAGCTTTCGGGGGGGGAACAGCAGCGCGTGACGATTGCCAGGGCTTTGGCCAACGAACCCTATGTCCTGCTGGCCGACGAGCCCACGGGAAACCTGGACCCGGACACGACGGAGGAGATACTGCGCCTTCTCAAGAGGATAAACGGTAAAGGAATGGCCATTCTGATGGCCACCCATAAGGAAGACCTCGTCCGGCGGCTCCCGGCCAGCGTGGTTCAGATTCGTCAGGGGAGGATGGTCGAATGAGTCTGAACCTTCTTTATTCGATGCGGGAAGGGATCGTGGGTATAAAACGTGCTCGCATGGCATCGGTTATTACGGTTTCGACGATTACCATTACCATGACCCTACTGGGGCTTTTTCTCATCCTTACCTTAAATATTCAAGGCATCGCCCATAGCTTTCGAAATAAAATGACATACGAGGTTTTTATCGACAACAGCCTGGAGTCCACAGACATTCAACTCCTGGAGAAGAACATCATGGATTTGGAAGGTGTGGAAGACGTGACGTTCATTTCCAAAGAAGAGGCGCTGGAGAGGTACAGAAGGGATTTTGAGAATGATCCTCTGGAAATCGTCGGGTATAATCCGCTACCGCCATCGTTCCAGGTCAAGCTGAAGCAGGACTATCGATACCCAGAACGTGCCGAAGACGTCGTAAGGAAGACCGAAGCCCTGGAAGGTGTTGACAAAGTAGTGTATCATGAAAATCTTTTCAGGCTCGTGTACCGTTACAGTCGCATCGTCGTTCTGGTGGATGTGGCGCTTTTTTTAACGGTTTTACTGGCTGCCATTCTCCTGGTGGCCAATACGCTGCGCCTTACCATACTCTCCCAACGCAAGACGATTCAGATTATGGAGCTGGTGGGTGCCACCGAGGGATTTATACGCCGTCCCTATCTTATTCAGGGCATGCTTCAGGGGGGAATCGGGGGCGGAATCGGCTCGTTTATCGTGTGGATTATTGTCCAGGGCGTTTCACTGCGATTTCCCGATTTTCTCAGAGTGACGATTCCCATGCTATTGTTCCCCTTGGCTCTTGGATTGGTCCTGGGACTCATCGGGGCAGCGATAGGCCTGGGAAGGTTCTTAAAGAGGGCATAGGTAGCACATTTTTACCTTGACACAATATACAAAAATTCTTACCTTATATTTGGTTTTGTTTAGGTTAACAGAGGGATTTTTCGTTCTTCTTTTATGCACGATCTGAATGAAAGAAAGACAGACCTTCTGCGCAGGATTGTGCAGAGTTATATCGAGACGGCCTCACCCGTAGGATCTTCCCACCTGGTGAAGAAATATCGGTTGAATTACAGTCCGGCTACGGTTCGGAGCGAAATGTCCAGTCTGGAAGAGTCGGGGTATATCATGCAGCCACATACGTCGGCCGGTCGTGTACCCACGGACAGGGGATACAGGATTTATGTCGACTGTCTGATGAAACCCGGACGTCTGGGGGCCAGAGAACAAGAGAAGATTCATCAGCAGATGGAAAACTCGCGGGGAGACATCAACCGTCTGTTAGAAGAAGTGTCCAGGATTTTAGGAAGCATTTCCAAAGAATTAAGCGTCGTGCTCACACCCTGGATTTCCTGGGGTATTTTTGACAGGTTGGAACTCATTGCGCTCACCGAGCGAAAGGTCTTGGCGGTCATCCATGTACAGAGTCGTTTGGTCAAGACCATCGTTCTTGAAGTCGATTCGGATGTAGATCAGGAGAGCCTGGAAAAGACGGCGGCAGAGCTGAACGAACGACTCAACGGACTCACGCTCCAAGAGATTCAGAATACCTTCGGTAGCCACCTTCAGAATGTCGGCAGAGGAGATAGGAATCTCCTCCAGCATTTCGCCGAGTACGTTACGGACATCTTTGATTTTTCCGAACCGCTGGAAGTTCATACATGCGGAACGCAAAATATTCTCATGCAGCCGGAATTCTCGGATGTCGGTATGATGGAATGTATTCTCTCCTTGGTGGACGATAGAAAAAGTCTTGCCTATTTATTTCGGAAGAATACCAAAAAGACGGAAGTTATCATAGGTCGAGAGCATAAAGACGACAAGCTTTGTTCTTTTGCGGTGGTTACGGCCTGTTATAATAGAGGAAAGGATATAGGTGCTCTGGGAGTTATCGGTCCAACGCGCATGCCATACAGCAAGATACTTCCGTTGGTAGATTATACGGCCAAGACAATGACTCAGTACTTAAGCTGAGAACCAAGGCGCCCTTTGAGAATATGAATGATAAACTTCGATCAAAATCGACTCAGAAACAGGGATCCAAAAAACAAGCAAGAGCCAAGACCCCACCCAAAAGAGGGGAGGAGCAACTCAGAAAGAAACTGAAAGCGGCTCAAGAAGAGATCGAACGTCTAAAAGACCGGCTTTTAAGGACGGCTGCCGAGCTGGACAACTATCGGAAACGGACGGAGCGTGAATTTGCCCAGGTACTCCATACAGCCAACGAAGCCGTCATCAAAGATATATTATCCATCATCGATGATTTAGAGCGTTCTTTGAAATCAGCTCCTAAAGGAGGAAAGGCCAAAGAATTCCAAAGGGGTATTGAGTTGATCAATCAGAAACTCTTATCCATTTTAGGTCGTTACGGGCTTGAACCCATGGATTCGATGGGCAAGGATTTTAATGTGGATCAACACGATGCCCTTCTTCAGGTAGAGAAAGAGGACATACCCGCCGGAATCGTCGTTGAGGAACACGAGAAGGGATACTTGCTTAACGGAAAGGTTATCCGTCATGCCAAGGTTGTGGTCAGTAAGTGAGGGGGAGGCGTTGATATAGAGCATGGCCAAGCGAGATTACTACGAAGTGTTAGGCGTCGATAAGGGGGCCGGCCAGGAGGAGATAAAAAAAGCCTACCGCAAATTAGCGATGCAACACCATCCCGACAGGAATCCGGGCAAAAAGGAGGCCGAGGAGAAGTTCAAAGAGGCCGCCGAAGCGTACGAAGTATTGATCGATCCGCAAAAGCGGGATCGGTATGATCGGTACGGATTCCAGGGGCTAAAGGGGGGCATGGGTGATTTCGGTGGATTTGATTTTGATCTTTCGGATGCCCTTCGCACATTCATGGAGGGATTCGGAGGCTTCGGGGATATTTTTGGAACATCTCAGCATCGTTCCGGGCCTGAACAGGGAAACGATCTCCAGCTCCGTCTCGGCCTGTCTTTGAAAGAAGTCGCAACAGGTGTCGAGAAAAAAGTCAAGATCAAGCGGATGGTTCGGTGTGATCGCTGCCGGGGAAGTGGAGCGGAATCCCCCGATGCCGTGAAGACCTGTCCCACGTGTCATGGAACAGGACAGATACGACAGGTCAGCCGTTCGCTCTTCGGTCATTTCGTGAATATCACAACGTGTCGCACGTGTGGCGGGGAGGGCAAGGTTGTACAGACGCCATGTGCCGGTTGCGGGGGTATGGGACGGAAGAAAGGGGAGACCACGTTACAGGTAAAAATTCCTGCGGGCGTAGCCACGGGGAATTATATTACCATTCGGGGCGAGGGCGATGTGGGACCCAAAGGCGGGCCGGCGGGGGATGTATTCGTCTTTATTGAGGAAAAGAGAGACGATATATTTGAACGGCATGGGGATGATATTCTCTTTAATTTGTCTATAAGTATATCCCAGGCTGTTTTGGGAGATGAAGTGGAGATACCGACTTTGTCCGGCAAGGCCAGGCTTCATATCGATCCAGGAATCCAGCCGGGAAGGATTCTGAGAATGCGGGGGAAGGGAATACCGCACCTGAACGGTCATGGTAAGGGTGATCAGCTCGTGAAAGTAAACGTTTGGATTCCCACAAAAATTTCCAAAGAGGCTAAAGGTCTTTTCGAAAAGTTGAGTCAATACAAGGAGGTGCATCCTTAGTACGGGTTATTCAGCATGGTGGGTTTTACTCGGAGCGAAACACGAGCCCTTCTTTTTCTAATCGTGACCTTTGTTGTCGGGGTGGGTGTATGGACATACCGAAACCAATGGGCGCCGTTACCCGAACTTTCGGAGGCGCGTCGGGTAGACCAGAAGACCACACCAACGACGGATAGGATAGTAGAAATCCAGGGGGAGGATGCTGAATCCAATCACGTAAAAATCATTCTCAACGATGCCGACCACAAGGAATTGGAACGCTTGCCGGGTGTCGGCCCCGTCATCGCAGCCAGGATCATCGAATACAGGGAGAGACACGGAGGATTTAACGCATTAGAAGAACTCATCGAAGTAAAAGGCATAGGAGAACAGACAGTAGAACGGTTAAAACCTTACTTGAAGTTAAATCAGCAATAATTTAGAAGGGAGGAAAACAAATGGCAGAGAGAGCGAGGGGCAATATCTTCTATGAGATTTTAATTATCATTCTGATAATTGGCCTCATCGGGACGATACTTTATCCATCAAAAATATGGAAGAGTGAGGAAGAATTCGAAAATATCTGCCAGTCACGGATGGAAGCACTGGCCCAGTTGGAGTATAATTACTTGCAAAAACACAACACTTACTCCGACAGTATTCCCGCTTTGAAAGATGTACTTCTATTAGATCCCGAGTATTCCGCAACTTTGGATTCCCTCATATACTGGGATGCTCTTGTCACCCGCAATAACCTGGAGAAGATTATCAAAGAGAGGCAATTCCCGGATGATCTTTTGGATTATATGCAGATGCGCTTTGAGAGTAACAAGCCATTGGGCAATCTCGTGATTTGGGACTCTTTGGGATACCGTCTGATGGGTGAGCTCAAAGATATAGTCGGGTCTCCAGACTTTGCTAGAGATGATTCCTTGGATAAAGGCGTGAATTGGGTTGTCCTGGTCGGGGAAGATGCTTTTTGGAATATTCTCGAAACGACCGACGTCTCACAGAGGGTAAGAAGAAGGATCGTATCCGACCTCCGTAGAGGACGCACTATCTTGGAAACCTCGGGTTGGGAATATTATCGAACCACGTTCTATGAGCGGCTCCGGGATTATTTGGACATGGCCCTCCGAGAAGACGTGTGGACCAAAGAACAGGATGATGAGTGGGAGGAGTGGCGTCGAAATCTTTGGAATGAAGAGATGGATAACCTGGCACCCGAAGTTCAGGATTCCATCTGGCAGAGCTTCCAACAGAGACTCTGGGACAGAGACAAAGAGTTGATATGGAAGAAGGAGAGGAACGGACTGTGGAAACAGGAAGGTGCACAGTGGGTAGAAGAGAATACCACGGCGTGGCAGCGTAGCCTTGTTCAAAAATGGCAGCAGGACAGAAAAAAAGAGTGGGAATCTGAAACACTATCCAGCCTTCCCGACTCTCTGGCCGGTGCGTTTGCTGCGGAGAAAGACTCGTTGTGGAAAGATGTGGTTGATTCGCTGCAGGCCGAGGAATATGAAGAATGGGAACAATCCAATAAAAAGTATGTAAACGAGACAATACGAACAATCTGGGAGAGTGACCGCCGGGTAAGCTGGGAAGGACCTGCTCGAGAGGAATGGCTGGCCGAAAAGGAAGCGAATAAAGCTGCTCTCTGGAGAGACATCAAGGAAGAACTCTGGAAATCGGAAGGGCCGCGTTTCTGGAGGAACGAAGAGACGAAACTTGCACAAAAATTCAGTGCTCGGAAACGGCTGGATCAGGCGGTAGCCTGGAACACGGTATTGGGTGCCGATCGAGTCCGATCTATCACAAGCCAGCTTCAACTTCCCGATACCCAAACCCTTTGGAATGAAATCCATAAGAGGATGAAGGTGCAGGATAAAGCCGTTGGAATAAAGAAAAATGTATCCATGCTTAACGAAGTGGGAATCGTGGGCTTATTCAGGAATACACTCTTGGATTCTATAAACACGTGTCCCCTGGCCCACCAACCGTATCTCATTGAAGCGTTCGTGGAAACGAATATTAACAGGTTCACGATTCATTGCCCCATCGTAGACACAGAAGATGTAAAATTCGCACTTCGCATAGACCCTGTTACAAACGACACGTCTCGAGTCTCGTTGGAATTGTCGGCAGCCCAGAAAATATTTGGCGGTGGCAATATCAAATCTCACGGTTATATCGATGCAGAAGGGAAGAAGAGCTGGGATAGAAGGGGAAGCTGATCCTTGAGTTCCATGACGTCAAATGCTTTTCTCGGCCTTTCCTTGCATCCGGAACGTGTCTGTTTGGTGGAAATGGAGGAAGGCCAGATTCAGGCCATCGGTGCGCGTGAGCTCATTCAACCCCTCAACGTGGAAACATTCTATAAAGATGGCCAATTTTTCGATAATCAAAACGAGACGATTCAGGAGTTATACCAAAATGCAGGTGCAAACAGTAGAGAATTGGGTGTCGTGCTAGAAGAGAGCATGGTTCTGATTAAAAAGGTACCTCTGGCGCTGGGATTGGAGGAAGACATGCTCAAGGAATCCCTGCGATGGGAGGCAAGTCAATGCATTGTGTCTCCCCTGGACGAGTACATCCTGGACTATCAGCGACTCCCATTTCAAACGTCATTGGGAAATCCTATTTACCTGGTGATTTTGCTGCGGAAGAGTCTACTGGAAGGCATTTGCGCTTTGGTGGAAAAGAGTGGATTGAGCCTCAGAGAAGTCGATGTCGATGTGTTTTCCATTGTGCGAGCCCTGCTCGCAAATTATGATATCGGCGCCGATGAAACGGCTGTCATCGTCGATGTGCAGAGGCGTTATCTCACGTTCATTTTTGTTCGGCAGAAAGAATATTTTCTTTCTCATCGGGTTCATCTTCAAGAAACAGGATCCAATTCGAAGCTCGATGATTCGAACGTTGTGAACACATTGGTCAAGGAGCTTAAGCGGCTTATCTTCGGACATCGTGTGGGTCGGGGGATTGAGGACCTGAGTCGAATTTTCTTGATAGGGGGTGAAAATTTGCAAAAGGTTGCACACGAATTATCCGAGGCCGTATCCGTTTCACTGGAAACAGTGAATCCCTTTCAACGAGTTCCTGTAACGCTATCGGTTTCCCAATCGAAGGAATTCAATACCTTTCCTGAAAGGTTTGTCGCAGCGGTGGGGATAACGTTAAAGAAGATACCTGCCCCCGCATAAATAGCAGTACGGGTAAGGAGAGACCGTAAAGGAGGACACATTCCATGGTCGACATTAACCTTTTCAAAGAAGAAGAAGAGGAAGAGTGGAAACCCGATTCGGAAGGTGGGGAATCCCTGGAGAGTGATCTTGGTGATGAGTTGAACCTCGGTGATGATATTGAAGAGCCTTCGCCTTTGGACGATGAGAAACTGTTGGGGGATGAGGAAGCCATACCCGACTTTGAAGAGCCCGATGAAGCAGAGCTGGAAGAAGACTATGAGTACGGGGAAGGAACGGCGCGAAAAGCACCCATCTGGCTCTGGGCCATTCTGGGCGTCGTGATTGTCGCGGCCGCGTTTTATCTCTTTTGGTATCAACCCAGGCAGAAAAGAAAAGCCGCCTCCCATGCGGTAACCCTGCTGAGACAGCCGCAATCGGATAGTCTCGCAACGGCCGTCCAGAGGACGGGAGGCACTACGACGTCAGCCGCTGACGACACCTCGGCGGGCGGTACGGAGGCGGACCGAGAACCACCTCCACCCGTCGCTACGGGAACCGTACCTGCGGGAGTGCCCGGTTCGACGATTCGTTATGTGAATGCTGCCAAACCTGTTTTTGAAAGTCTGTCCAATCAGGGACAATTGGGAACCATCATCCTGGAGGGCAACAGATTCCATGTGGGATACGTTTCTGCCAATCCCGGATTGTCACAAACCATAGGCCAGAGGATTCAGAGAATGATTGGCGCGTCGGCCATCAAAGTATCGCCGGAGGACAGGCATCGAACCGCTGGCAAAGTACAGTACTGGGGTGTCATTTCCGGAGACCTTCCCCAAAGCAATTATACAGAGACACAGACATCGGCGCAACGATTCGCTTCTGTGGATCGTTTTGTACAGGGAATGAGAGGGCTCGTGCAGCAAAGTGGATTGACGTTCCAGGAGTCGGAAGCATTCTCTGCGCGCAGCGAAGGAGGCATTCGAAAGACGCCCATACGGGTCAAGGTTGAAGGAAGCAATGCGAATGCCGTTTCTTTTCTCGATGTGTTGAAGGGATTTCAAGGTGCATACGATTTAACCAAGTTAACGATTGCACCTGTCGACATTTCGGATTTTCAGGCGAGTCAGGTTAAATTGGCGTTGGATTTCTCGGTTTGGACAGGGTGAGGGATCGAACGGTTACGTCTGTCATCATTTGCCTTAGGGTGGTGGTCCTTTTCGCATGACGATTCGGGTTATGGGTGGTTCGGCCCGAGGAAGGAAACTCCTCGGGCCGGTTGGATTTAAGTTCCGTCCGGCAACAGGACGGGTCAAAGAATTTATCTGTAATTATTTGAACCAAAAAGTCGTAGGGGCAAAAGTTCTTGATCTTTTTTCCGGTTCCGGATCGTTGGGCATCGAGGCGTTGAGCCGAGGAGCGAGCGAGGTGGTTTTTACGGAACGATCCGCCCACAACGTACGTATGATTGAGAAGAACGTCAATCACTGCGGCTTTACGGATAACGTTCGTGTTCTCAAGGGGAATGTGTTTTCCCTGTTCAAGACGTTGGTAAAAATGGGAGACGTTTTCGACATCATTCTAGCCGATCCGCCTTTTAAGGGAAATTATCGACAAAGGATCGTACAGGGAGTCGACGAGAATCATTTGCTCAGGGATGGCGGCGTCTTGATCGTAGAACATGAATCCCACGACCCTGATCCTGGGGAGCACAACATGCGCCTCGTAAAACAGCGGCGTTTTGGTCACTGTATAGTTTCGATCTATAATTGAGTAAGGACGTATGCGTACGGCGATTTACCCGGGTACATTCGATCCCATTACCAACGGCCATCTGGACATCTTGAAGCGGGCCTCACAACTTTTTGATAAAGTAATTGTCGTGGTTTCGAACAATCCTCACAAGAATCCCCTGTTCTCGTTGGAAGAACGCCGGAAACTCGTGCATGAAACGGTGAAAGACATTGACAATGTGGAGGTGGATGTCTTTGATGGTTTGCTGGTTCAATATGCCAGGGAAAAAGGGGCCTTGGCATTGATTCGAGGACTGCGGGCTGTCTCGGATTTTGACTATGAATTTCAAATGGCATTGATGAATCGAAAACTATTACCCGAGTTGGAGACGGTCTATTTGATGCCCAGTGAGGAATATACGTACATCAATTCGACAATTGTCAAGGAGGTTGCAAGACTTGGGGGTAGAATCGATTGTTTTCTTCCACCCGTTGTATCGGAGCATTTGAGAAATAAAATGCGCGCCATGAATTCGAATACGTAAGATACGGAGAATCACCTCATGACACTACTCGAACAAATTCGGCAAAAAGCAACCGAAAAAGGCAAACACATCGTACTCCCCGAGGGAGAGGATGATCGCATGATCCAGGCTGCCCAGCGGCTGGTACGGGAAGGTATTTGCCGTGTCACCCTTTTGGATGCAGCTGGAAATGTATCCCAGAAGGCCAAAGACATGGGTGTCTCCCTGGAGGGGGTTCAGGTTCTACAACCCGAAACACACGATAGATTAGAACAATACGGACAGACATTGTATGAGCTGAGAAAGCATAAGGGCATGACCCAAGAAGAGGCAAGGCAGACGATCGTAAGGCCTCTTTTTTGGGGGGCCATGATGGTTCGGGAAGGCGATGTCGACGGGAGTGTGGCGGGTGCTGTGAATACGACGGGGGATGTGTTGAGGGCCGGGATTCAGTGTATCGGTTTGGCCGAGAATGTCTCCATCGTCTCCAGCATCTTTATGATGGTTGTTCCCGGATGGGATAAACCGTTTACGTATGCCGATGGGGCCGTGGTACCGGATCCGGATCCAGATGCATTGGCGAGCATCGCCATCGCCTCGGCACAAACACATCAGAAGTTAACCGGAGAGGAACCCGTGGTGGCCATGCTCTCCTTTTCCACATACGGGAGTGCCGATCATCCCATGGTGGATAAAGTCAAGGAAGCAACGCGTTTGGTCAAGGAGCGAGCTCCTTCTCTGAAGGTCGATGGCGAACTCCAGGTCGACGCGGCCATCATTCCATCTATCGGAGAAAAGAAAGCTCCTGGGAGTCCTGTGGCAGGGAAGGCTAATGTGCTGATATTCCCGGATTTGGACGCCGGTAATATTGCCTACAAATTGACACAGCGGCTGGCCAATGCAGAGGCCATAGGACCCATTATCCAGGGGCTTCGGAAGCCGGCCAATGATCTCTCCAGAGGCTGCAGTGTTGATGATATCGTCAACGTCGCAGCCATCTGTTGCCTGTTGGCCGAATAGATACGTATTGCACTGAACATCGGATTGTGGATCGGTTCATTGGGTGCCGGTCCTTAGAAACGCCTTGGGGAATCTTTTGAGCAGTACTACGTTTTTTCCTCCTCTGAAGGATGAAAGGCGATATTGTACTCATCGCCGCCAACGATTTCCCCAGGCAAAATACAGCGGCTTCTGAATCGACGGGTGTTCGATGACGCGAATTCACTACAGCGACAACCTCCATGCGCGTGGTCGGGAGCTTTACCTTCAAACGCAGAATTTGGATGAGAGCAAGATCGTCTCCACGCTATTCGACGGTGGAAGAGTACTGGCCAAAAAGGCGGTTCCTTACGATCCGGGAATCGCTGAGGATGATCTGAAAAGCCGGGCAGAAAAGTGTCACGCACAAACACGTTCCGACATCGAACTTCTCTATGCGATTTCATCCAGGGTCAAGACCGTTAGGCATCCGCCCAGCATGATGAGGATGGGTCGGCAATTCCTACGATGGAACCTGTTGGACGAGGCCATCAGTGAACTCGAGCTTGCCCTTCAGTACGATTCTCAACTCGGGGATGCCTATCTCGCTCTGGGCGAGGCGTATATCAAGAGAGGCGGACATAAGGAAGCTGTCCAGGTTTTAGAGAACGGTGTCCGTGTGAAGCCGGATTACGCCGATATGTGGCAAACGCTGGGCAAAGCCCGTCTGGCGGGCGGGCAGTATCCCAAGGCAGAGAAGGTCTTTCGTGAAGCGCTTCAGATCAACCCATCCTACGATGACGCCCATTTCTCCCTGGCGCTTTGTTATTTGGAGGTCATCGCCAAAGGATCGCAAGAAGGACAAGACCGGCAGATCGACTACCTTCAAAAGGCGCGAGAACATCTGGGTCGGGCGATAGCTCTTTCCGGACGGTTTCAAACACCCGATGTCGAAAATGCCATGCGCCAAATCCACCAGAAAGAGATAAAGAAGGCGTTGAAGTCTATCCGGGAAATCGATGCCGGTCTGAAACAGCGGATCGATTTGCATTTTGATGACGCCTTTTACCTGGGATTGATGTACGGGGAAAGAGGCAAGGATTCGGAGGCCGTTCAGGAGTATGTACACAAGCTGGAGACGATGGCTCGAGAGTACCCGGATTATCCCGACATACGGAATAAACTGGGAGTGGCCTACCTGATTCAGTGTCGCCATTTATTCAACAAAGCACTCCACCAGTTTCGCAAAGCGAGTGAGCTCAATCCGGATTTTGAAAAAGCGAAGAACAACTTAAAATTAGCAAGAAATGATGGAAAAGGACTCCTCATTCTCCTGAGAGCCATGCTGAAGTGATTGAACGAATTTCGACCATCTTAACTAATTAAAATACAATGGCTTTTAAAATATCACAATATCAATCAACTGTCTTTATTCCTTTTTTTTCAATGGATTATGAGATGCTGTTTCCACAAACATTTACATTTGGTATATTATTTGCCATTCATAGTCAGGCTCCAAATCCGGGA
>Ga0180431_10001749_pt1 | contig 29745 bp, 26 predicted proteins | sample SS_ome_11_FD_132459 | JGI IMG/M metagenome (GOLD analysis project Ga0180431, IMG submission 132459) | Hypersaline lake sediment archaeal communities from the Salton Sea, California, USA - SS_1_MS_1 metaG | ecosystem: Environmental > Aquatic > Non-marine Saline and Alkaline > Hypersaline >... | reverse complement strand
TCAGCACCGCAGCCGCATGTCCGGGATATTTGGGGTCGAGCCACTGCTTCATATCATCGTAGAATTCGCCGCTCGTAAAGTAGTCTATCTTTCCCTTGATTTGATAGGATTTTTTCTCTTTCGTAATAAAGAGAAGCGCCCCCCTGGTTCCGGCCAGGATGTTCGCCTTCGTTTTCTGGAACTTGTTGTTCGCGACCACGAACTTATCGTCGCTGTAACGCCTCACGCAGCTTGCATAGATCGAATTCGGAGTCCCGTTCGAGTCAACGGTGGTAAGCACGATCAATGCTTCGCGATTTTCCCACGCCTTTTTTACCGCATCAGTCAATTCAGCCATCTCATCTTCCTTCGCTGTAAGAATTTGAATTCCGGTCCCGTAGGATACGAAACAACACCGTAAAGATAAACACGTAGCGGTAAATCGTCTAAACGTTTCAGGCTTTCATCTTCCAAACGATTGTTTTCAGCGGCTGATTCGACACGGCTGTTATGAATCCTCCCGCCCGGACATCTCGTACATTTAATCTGTCAGTGCGAAGTATACGAAGTATAACCTGAAAAGAATCATGGCACCTGAATCACTAATCGTATTTAAATGCCCGTTCCCCTGCCCCTGGCACCACCATCTATGGTAAACACCTGTCCGGAGATGTAATCCGACGCCTCGGATGCGAGAAAGAGCACGAGCAGTGCCACATCTCGCGGCTCGCCGAACCTCCCAAGCGGGACCAGGTCGATTACAGACTGTTTTGCATCCGGATCGTCTTCAACCGCTTTTGTCATGTCGGTACTGATCATTCCCGGAGATACGGCGTTTACCGTGATGTTGAACTGCCCCCACTCCGACGCGAGGCAGCGGGTCAGCCCGTTCAATCCCGCCTTGCTCACACAATAGGCGGATAGAAAATTCTGGCCCTCGTCACCGGCGGTGGAGCTGGTAATGACCACCTTGCCCTTTCCCTGTTCCATCATGAGAGGGCCCACGGCACGGGCGAAAAAGAAAGACGCTGACAGGTTCGTGTCCATGACCCTTTGCCAGTCTTCTAGTGAAAGCGGCCTGTTCCATTTTCCATCGGTTAATTCCCATCCGACAATCTTCCGGTTTCCGACACAGGCGACCGGATTTTTTAACAGTATGCCGGCGTTGCTGCACAGTATGTCGATCCCGCCGAGCTCCGAGACGACGGTGCCAACACATTTTTCGACCTCGTCGTATCCGGACACATCGATCTGCAGGGAGATAGACTTCCTCCCCAGAACTCGTACCTGGTGCGCGGTTTCCTCGACCTGATCCGCGGTTCGAGCCACGACCGCCACATCAGCCCCGGCCTCTGCAAGAAGGAGCGCTATGGCCCGCCCTATTCCTCTTCCGGCACCGGTAACGAGCGCCCTCTTTCCTTCAACACTGAACTCTTTCGGTATCATGGTTGCCCTCTTTGAAAATCGCAGGCGATTACTTTTAAAGCGTCTTCGCTCCGCCATTTCCATACTATTTGATCTGCACGAATTGTACGTTCAGACAAACGTGCTGTCAATACCGCATTAGCACATGGAATGAACCGGTATCTCGGAATGTCTGCAGGAAAATCCGGTTATTGCTCTGAACCGTACCGTTTTCTCTTCCTGCCCGACGTTATAAAGAGAAATACCGCGGTGCCCACAAGACCGATACCGATAATACCGATTCGCAGGAAGCCGCTGAGGAAGAATACCGCGGACAGGCCGATCATCACCCACATTATCGCGAGGATGACGACCTTCATTCTAAGAGGAATGGTGCGATTCTCTCTGTAAGCTCTTATAAACCGCCCGAATACCCTGTGGTTGAGAAGCCAGTGGTAGAGACGGCTCGACCCTCGAACATAGCAGGCGGCGGATAAAAGAAGAAAGGGCGTTGTCGGGAGGCCGGGAATCACCACACCCACGATTCCAACGCCGAGGAAGAAGGAACCGAGGCCGATAAAGAGATACTTCGTCATGGCTTCAAAACTGCTTGCATGATTGGTTTTGTCAACGTTGATCTACCGATATAAATCGTTTATCAGACTGCCGCGAAAGCGTTTTCCCTCCCCTTTCGGACTTGCGGGCCGAATCTACGGGATACCCGATCTCTATTGGTTGTTTCAGGCAGGCAGGACTTTTCCGAGGTTTTCGAGCATGTTCTCCACGTATCCCTTCAAATCGTTTACCTCGGAACGCGGCAGACGGAAACCGATGGCACCTTCATGGCCTCCCCCGTTTTCGATCGAGAACATTTCGAGCACGTTCCTCAGGTCATACCGCTTGTAGTCCTTACTCCTGCGCATACGGAATTGTACCAGATCGGATACCGAAGGATGGTCGTAATAGGCGATAAGACTCAGCTTTCCGCTCTCCTCGGCAAGCTCGTTCGCAATCGCCCGGGCAACCGAAACGATGGCATCGCTGTCCGCCCTCTGCAGGAGCAGCTCCATTTCCCTGTCGCTGAGAATCGTATACGCCACTTCCGGGGTACGCTTTTTTCTCTCCATGAAGAAGCGGTAGCACATGTCCTCGGCTGAGGAGAGACGCTGAAGCTCGCCGTAAACCTCCTTGATACTCCCGAGATTCCCCGATTTCGTCGTCTCTTTTGCGAGAAGCTCGTTCAGCAGCCTGCTGAATATGTCATAGAATCTCTGCTCGCGGCGCGATTTGATGAATTTCCCCATATTCGTATCACCGATAATACCGGAGAGTATGGCGAGAACAAGATTTCTCGTGAGTATGCTGTCTATCTGAAAGCGCTCGAGAATATCCCTCCGGCCCCTGAGCTTCAGAGCCACGTGCCCGACGAGCTCCGCCGCGGAGGTGGCTTCGGTAACGAGACAGTAACCCTCGTCACCTATATAGGTGCTGTCAGCTCCAAGGTGATGGTCGAACTCAATCTTGAGGATGTTTTTATTCTCCATAAGAGCATCTATTTCCCCCCCCATTCGTTCGACCATGGAGGGCTTCGGCGTATCGCATATCACGAGTGTGTCAACGGGCGTACGGAACGAGGCGCAATCGGTGAAAACTTCTATTGCATTGTACCGGCAGATGCTGAGCAGGTATCCGAAGTGTTCGTGGACCCTCTTGCCAAGGCATATACGGGCTTCCTTTGAAAACTTGCTGAGCAATATGGAAAACGCGACCATTGAGGCGATACAGTCCTCGTCCGGATTTTCATGTCCGAGAAGGAGAAAACTGTTCCGCTGAACGAGGGCTTCGATGATGTTGTCGATGATCCTGTTCTTTTCTCTTATCGTCTCGATACGCTTCTTTGTCATGAACCCCTCTCCAGCCTGCTCAGGACAATTGAATGGCTCGTTAAATATATCAGGCGGAGTAAAAAAGGTGTGTGCGGCTTCCCAGCGAACCGAGTCGCGCCTGAACCGGAAGATGTTATTATACACGGCTTCGAACCGCTTGTATAGAATTTTATCCTCATTTTTGTCCTCTCAAAAAGCGGCTCAACGTTTGCATGATTATTTCAATGAAATGGCGAAACCTCAAGCGTTTAACCGGACATACTCATGTTTGCAGGGAGTCGATCGATAATTATAAGGCAAATGCAGAGATAATATAAATCCGGATGTAACGAGTTCCCTATCCACGGACTGAGACCGACACAATGACGGAAACAACGATTATCCCGGCCGGGAAAACCGCAAACGGTAAAACCTCGATCGCGCTCGTGCAAAACGGCATACAGGACGGGCTTTACTTCAGCGTTATACAGGCGGCGCATGCGGGTACGATGGATATATACCCGATAAACGAAAGCGGCCTTGATGAAAGGACTCCGGACAACGAGTATGAAGCGGTCCTGGCAATAGCCGACGAGCGAAACGGTGGAATTCAGAGAATGGACCGGATATCGGTATCCTTTCCCGATATTCCCATTATAGCCGTGGTGGAGGAAGAAAACCCGAATTGGGAACAACTTTTACTGGACGGGATCGTGCAGGATTATATTCCGGCCGCGGAACTGACCGGTCGATCGCTCAACCGCGCCGTCAGCCATGCGGTCGCCCGGCACGGCGTGCTCAAGCGGCTTGACCGTGAACGGGTAACGGCGAAATACCTCGCATATCACGATACATTGACCACGCTTCCGAATCGTCAGCTCTTCTTCGACCGGCTCATCCAGACAATGGCACATGCAAAGCGCAACCGGGAGGGTATAGCAGTACTTTATATCGACCTCGACGGCTTCAAGGCGATAAACGACACATACGGCCACAGTGCCGGAGACCTGCTCCTTAAAAACGTGGCCCTCAGGCTCAAGAATTCCCTCAGAGAGAGTGAAACGGCGGCACGGCTCGGGGGCGACGAGTTCGGGATCATACTCGAGGATGTGAGCCACCGATGCGACGCAGGCATTGTCGCCCGCAGAATACTGGATGCAATGGCACCGTCCTTCATCGTTACCGGCATAAAGTGCAGGATCAACACGAGTATCGGAATCAGCGTCTATCCGCAGGATGGAGAATCTCCGGAACGACTCATCCATTGTGCCGATACCGCGATGTACAAGGCAAAGCAGGAGGGAGGAAGCGGGTACATCTTCTACAGCTCCATCGTAAGCCGATGGGACAGGGAACATCCGCTCCAGAAAATGAACATCAGAAAGGCGATTGAAAAGAACCAGATCATCCTGTACTATCAGCCGCAGGTAAGCTGCTCGACCGGAAAAATCGTCGGCGTCGAGGCGCTCGTCCGATGGAATCACCCCGAACTCGGCATCTTACCCCCGGAGCAGTTTATTCCGGGCGCCGAGCAGACCGGAATGATCGTGCCTCTCGGTTACCGTGTGGTTGAGGAAGCATGCCGAAACGCGGCCGCATGGGTGAACAGGAGGTTCGGACCGGTTCCGGTCTGGGTAAACCTCTCCATGCGACAGCTCTGGCACGGTGAAATCATCGAAGCCGTGCAAAACGCGGTCAAAGCAACGGGTATCGGTCAGAATCTCCTGGTGCTCGAAATTACGGAAAGCGGATCTCCGCCGGGATGGGAGCGGACGATTGGGATGCTCGGTTTGCTCAGGAAAACGGGCGTTTCCCTGGCTATTGACGACTTCGGTACGGGTTATTCGTCTCTGAGCTATTTAAAGCAGATGCCCGTGGATTCGATCAAGATCGACCGTTCATTTATCGCCGGGCTGCCGGGCGATCCGGGAAACAGCGCAATTGTCCGGGCGCTCCTTTCTATGGCCCGCAGTCTCGGGCTCTCAGTTACGGCGGAGGGAGTCGAAACAGAGGAGCAGTTCGAATTCCTCCGGCGTAACGGATGTGACAGGGTGCAGGGAAATTTTTGTTCGCCTCCGGTCCGGATGGACCGTATAGAAGCCCTTCTGGAGACCCAATCCCATGCCGGATAAAATTGAACTTGGGGGATACTATCCCGGGGCCATCGGCCATATCACCGCTCTCCATGCGGAATACTACGCCGCCGTCTGGGGATTCGATCGTACTTTCGAGATTCAGGTTGCAGAGGAGCTCGCTGACTTCATCTCTTCATTCAGGGAGGGGCGTGACGGGCTCTGGACGTACGAGACCGCCGGATCCATCGCGATTGACGGAAGGGAGGCATTTGAAAGGGGAGCGAGGCTCCGGTGGTTTATCGTGGAAAGCACCTGCTGCGGTTCCGGGCTCGGCAGACGCCTGCTCCGCAGCTCGGTTGAATTTTGCCGAGAAGCCGGTTACCCAGGTATCTATCTCTGGACATTCGAGGGTCTTGACAGGGCCCGGAAACTCTATGAAAAAACAGGTTTCAGGCTCTCCGTCGAAAAGCGGGTTAAGCGTTGGGGCCGGTTTATAAACGAACAGAAGTTCGAGCTTGACCTCCGCCGGTAGAACACGCTCCTTTTCACGACAGATCGTACTTGTTCATGAGCTCGTCCACCTCGATCTGATGGTATACCGTATCCTTGAGCGCGCGTATAAATCCTCTCATGTTCGAACCCGCCCATACGCTTCGACCGAATACGATCCCTCGCCCTCCGGCGGAAATTGAATCATGCGCCACCTGCAGCATCGCGCGCGTTGTGTTCCCCCCCGGACCTCCGAGCACGAGGACCGGAATCCGGGCCATTTCCACAATCGATGAAAAGCTTTCCTTGTCTCCCGTATAGGGAACCTTCAACATATCCGCGCCGAGCTCCATCGCAATTCTACACGCATGCGCGATCATGTCCGGATCATTCTTCCTGTTATCAGGAATATGATTGCCCCAGAGCACCGGCTCGATCATCAGAGGCATATTCAGCCGGTCGCATTCAGCCACGAGCTCGCTCATATAGCGAAGCTGGGCGCTCTGTAAATCGGGATCAACTCCCCAGATAAAGAGGACCTTGATCGCGTCGAAACCCCACTTGAGCGCGAGCTCGGGAGTGACCCCGGGCTCATAACCGATAACGCCCTGCTGCTCCCCCGGTATGTTCGCGAAGAGTGCATTGTCGATTGCGATAATCCGCGCCGGAGCGTATCTGGATCCAAAAAGATCCGCGGTCACCTTGCCGAGCCCGAAGCACATGATCGTGGCATCTATTTCCTCCTCGATCAGGGTCCTTACAAGGTTGTAGGGATCCTCGAGCCCGGCCGTATTCCCGAGATACCGTCCATGATCGGCCGGAATCATGACGCTTCTGCCGTTCTCGGGGTGGAAAAGCTTACGTAGTCTGAGTTCTCGCGGGTTTGATATCATTATAGTCTCCCTGTTACAGAATGTGCGTGTTGTGCGGTTAATTAGAGTGAATGTCGTGCTCTAATAACTCTATATGATGTGCAACTTTTACCTATAAGAGACACTCTTTTTCCGGTGAAGGTGAAGTCTGAAATGCTCTGTAAATTTAAATGGCCAAGCCCCGGATTGTTTCGAGATATTGCCTCCCTCATCCTTTTCCTTCATTAATTGATGATACAAAATACAATAAATTATCATGTTTAATAACTTCCCAAGAGTATAAATTGGAAACTCGAGGTTCACCCTAATTTCGGTTTAACTGCACACTCCACCGGATCTCATACCCCCGATGGAGCCGAGGTTGTTGACCTCTCAGGTAGGCGGAAGTAAGGTTATACCTGCGCAACGAAGATATGTACTGTTAAAATATATTAGAGCGAATGTCGAGTTTCAAGAAATATATATATAATATAGAGCTTTCACGTGCATAATATATATTAGTGCCGGTGAACTTAAGTAATATATGAATTTAAAATTATCATGTTTAATAACAGTTACACGGTTTAAAAGAAGAATCGAAGTTCACGCTATTAATATTTTTATGCCGATGTCGATTAAAAATACCTCAATGTACATTTTCAAAATCATCCTGCTCTCCGTCCTGCTCCTCATCCTGCTCCAAGCTTCCCCCGCGATCATCATTTCTTCCGACGCACTCCCCCCCCTAAAAGGCAGGAATGAATCCGGGCTCCCCGAAGGGGTACACGTGATTCCCATGGAGCGCGGCCGACTCATGGTGGAGCCGCTGGAATGCGGGGCGACCCTGCTCGCCATCGAAATACCGGATGCACCCGTTTGTCATGGTATGATAGCGGTAAAGGTGGGAGGAAGGTACGAAGCCGATGAATACGCGGGTATTTCTCACCTCCTCGAGCATCTTGTTATTCGAAAGGGTAAAGATTCGGCGTCCCTCGCAAAAATCAGGGAAGCGGGCGGCTCCGTGAACGCGGTCACCGATTTCGAGATGACTTCATACTACTTTACCGTACTGCCTGAGTTCTTTACTGATTCGATAGCGGCACTCGCGGACATGGTGCTCAGCCCGGGATTCGACGAACAGGATCTTCGCAGCGAACGAAAGGTCGTAATGGAAGAGCTCGGCGCTCATACCAATGACCCGAGGCTCGCCGTTCTGCCCGCCCTTATCAGGAAGGTGTTTCCATCCTCCCCCCTCACCAATCTCGTCATCGGTAATAAAAAGAGCGTCAGCCGAATAACACTGCAGGACCTGTACCGGTTCCACCGTACCTATTATACGCCGTCCAATCTTATAGTGGCTGGGGCGGGTAATATAAACGGAATGGACATGCTCGTGTCAATGCGAGCACTTCTGTCCGACATGGAAAAAAAAGAACCGCCCTTACATACATTCGGGCCGCCCGAAACGGCGCTTCATACGCTGTACAGGAAAATACCGGTACGCCAGTCATTTCATATATATGGCGCAGTAGTGCCGGGCATAAACTCCGAGAGCTATCCTGCGATGGAGATGCTGAGCGTTCTGCTCGGCTCGGGAGTCAACTCACGCATGCACAGGAGGCTCGTTGTGCAGGACGGTTTCACAAACCAACTCTATCAGTACTGGTTTTCTCTTTCCGACACGGGGGTGTGGGCCGTTTTCATAAGCCTCAATCCGGAGGATTCGGCCCAAGCAAGAGCAGCGGCCGCAGAGGAGATACGCCGTGTTACTGCCGGAGATTACTCGGATCGTGAGCTTCAGAATGCCAGGGACGCCCTTCTGGCTGAAACCCTGATTCGTCTCGACAAGCCCTGGGACCTCCTGAACTTCGAGGTGGAGAACCTTGCCTTCAGGGGAGAGATCGCGACCATTCCCGAATACACCGCGCAAATCAGGGAGGTGGACCGGGCGGACATCAGTCAAGTCGCCCGAAGTTTCTCGGAGGAAAACCTCATAACCATTTTCCTCGAGCCCGCGCGCGGTCCCGGAAGGATCTACATCACGCTGAAATACCTCCTGACCGGTGAGTTATGAAAAAAACGGCTCTCTTCACGTTTATCCTCCTTCTCATGCTGACCGGGAAAGCCTTTCCGGTGACAACACACAGACTCGATAACGGGATGTGTGTGATACTTGACGATTATGACGCAACCGGGCTCGCGGGAATCAGCATCATGTTCCAAAAAGGCACGATGTACGAAAATGAGGAGGAGAGGGGAACTTTCAGACTCCTGACGGAGGCGCTCCTCAGAGGGAGCAGGGAAAGAACGAAAAACGAGATCGCGCGGGACATCGCGCTGCTTGGAGACGAGGTGAGCCTCACGGTTACCCGGGAATACTGGGAATTCAAGGCGAAAGTACCGCCCGAGCGGCTGGAGTTCACCCTGGCACTCGCGCGTGAGGTCCTCTTTTATCCCATGCTCAGTGAGGGAGAGGTCGAACGAGCCAGGAATATTCGTATACAGTCCATACGAAGCGGGCAGGACGCGCCCGTTCACCGCCTCTTTGAGCTCTTCAGCTTCGTTTTTTATCCTGCAGTCTATGCGTCGCCGAAAAAACGCGAAAAAAACATCATGGAAATTCCCGTTGGATCGCTCAGGAACATACATACACGATATTTTAGAACGGATACCGCCGTTCTCGCCGTAACCGGGAACATTCATGAAGAGGCGGCGCTCAGCACTATCCAGGGCCTCTTCGGAGGTATATCGCCCGGGGAACCGGTGCAGACGCCGTTTACTGAGACGCCGTTTACTGATACGCCGGCTGCAGAGGAGCCATCCGCCCCGGACCTTCCCGACAGGCTGGAGAAAAGAGGCGGACTCTCGCAGTCGGGCATTATCATCGGAACGAGGCTCGAAGGATTTGACAGGCGGAACGAACACGTTCTTCGCGTATTGAACGCGGTGCTGAATAACTCCGTCGGCGGAAGACTTTTCGAAAAGGTCAGAAAAGAAAGCGGTCTCGTCTACTCCGTCAGGCCCTATTACATCCTGCATACTAAACCCTATGCGTGGTTTGTTTACTCCACGACAAGGAAAAGGAATATATCCCGTGTGACGAACCGTATTCTGGAAGTGCTGGAGGAACTGCGGACAAATCCTCCCTCAGAGCAGGAGCTTGAGCTTGCGAAGCGGTACGTTCATACCCGCACTGCCCTCTCTCATCAGAACCCGGCATTTCGGGCCTCTTATCTTGCGGAACGGTACATCCGTGGATACGAGCCTGATGGATATGAGGAGCAGGTCCGAAGGATCATGGAGGTAACCGTTTCCGACCTGATCGATATCATCGGGCTGTTTCCCGACGAGTGGACCGTCCTCATTCTCAGATAAGGTGACAGTTCCTATAGGAACTGTCACAAAAGGAACTGTCACCGGGTGTCCCCGGTTAAAAAGTATTGTGAATTCCGTAGAATATGATATGAATAAAGGCGAGCCTGCAGCACCTCTCAAGCGGGGTTAAATAATGTTTTTTCTTCAATTATTCGGAAAACTTATAAAGCTCCTGCGCTCCGCGGACAAACCGGGACAGTTGGCGGGAGGATTCATTCTCGGCATGATGCTCGGGCTCGTCTCTTTCAAGTCACTCTTCGTAGCGCCGGTGATCCTCCTTATAATCGTACTGAACGTCAACCTGTCCATGACCATCTTCGCGTTCATCCTTTTCAAGCTGATCGCATTTCTCTTCGACCGGATCTTCCACAGCCTCGGCTACTGGCTCCTCGTCGACCTGGAGTTTCTGCAGGAGGTATGGAGGACCCTGGCCGGTATAAAGATCGTGCCCTATACCCGGTTCAACAATACGGTCGTGCTCGGAAGCTTTGTCACATCTCTTCTCCTCCTTATTCCGGTATTTATCGGGGTGAAGCGCTTCCTGATGAAGTACAAGGAGAAGTACCAGCCGAAAATCGAAAAGCTCAAGTTCGTACGCGCGCTGAAGGGATCGAAGCTCTACACCATCTTCTCGAAAATCGTCAATCTGGGGGCCTGACGGTGCGAAAACAGGGTATCATCTTTCTCGTTGTGCTGGCGGGTATCATTATAGCCGTGCAGATGATATTCTCCGACCGGTGGATAGAAAAGAGGATGGAGAAGATCGGCGGCAAGATCGTGGGCGCGCGCGTCGAGTACGACAATGTCGACTTCTCTCTCCTTGGACTCAGCCTGAACTGGGACAGGCTCCAGGTGACGAACCCCGACGACACATGGAAGAACATGTTCGAAACGGGCCCCTGCGGTTTCAACATCGCGATGGAGCCCCTCTTCAAGAAAAAGTTCATCATAGACCGGATGTCGGTGTCCGAGATAAGGCTGAATACGGACAGGGAAACGGACGGTGCGATCCCCAAGGAGCCTCCGAAAGAGAAGTCGAAACTCGCCCAGAAGATCGGGGAAAAACTTGACGACGAGAAGGCTGCGATCCCGGCGCTCAACCCGGAGGACCTTGCCGGAAAAATAGATATCGAGTCCATCTGGAACTCCATAGAGCTCACGACCCCGGACAATATCGAGAACCTCAAGGACTCGTACATCGCCAAGTTCGAGGGATGGGAAGACAGGCTGACCGGTCTCACCATAGAGGAGGACATAGCCGAGGCCCGTAAAAAACTCGAAAGCATAGAGATAACGAAAATCCAGGACCTCGACGATATCAAGGGCCTCGAGGACATCAGGGACCTCGACGATATCAAGGATCTCGAAGAAGTAAAGAATATCGAGAATGCGGTCGACACGGTCAAGGACATATACGAAACCGCAAAGGAATACGAGAAAACGGTTAAACAGATCGTCGACGACTTCGAAAAGGACATGCAGGAAATCGGAAAGACGGACGATCTCATCAAGGGGTGGATAGAGGACGATTTCAATCAGATAAAGGACCTCCTGCAGCTTCCGGACGTCTCCAGGCGCAACATAGCCAGGATCCTCTTCGGGGATAAGATCCTGGCCCGTTTAGACAGGGTCAACCGCATAATGGACAAGATCCGGTATTTCAGGGCAAAGCTCCAGCGGTTTACCCCGAAGAAACGCGAACGTCCGCCCCGTTTCGAAGGGCAGGATATCGAGTTCGTCCAGGAAGAGGAGCTTCCCGTTTTCTGGATAAAAACCATAGAAGTGTCCGGATACGCGCAGGATCAGACGCGGGTTTCCGGTGCTCTGGAGAACGTTGTGGCCGGGCAGAAGATAATCGACAAACCCACCACTTTCCATCTCGACGGCGTCCGTCCGGACGACTCCAGCCTCAGGCTCGCTGGGACCTTCGACTACAGGGGAGACACCGGGAAGGAGCTCTTCAGCCTTGATCTTGAAAACCTCCCGCTCCGCGACATCAAGCTGACGGATTTCGCCCTCCTACCGAACCGTATCGCGCGGGGAGACGGGGCGATCAATTCATACATGAACTTCACGGGATCGGATTTCGAGGCGGGCGTGGAATTCCTCGGAACCGGCATCGTATTCGATTACGGGGAAAAACCCGAAGATCTCAGCGGCTACCTCTACGATATTACCAAATCAATCACCGAACAGATAACGGAGATACAGTTCGGAGCAACAGCGACCTATATAAACGACGAGTTCAGCCTGTCCCTCTACAGTAATCTCGACGATCTCATAGCCGAGAAAATGAGGGAGATCATTGAACAGGAGATCGAAAAGGCCAAAGCCGCCATAGAGGCTCTCGTTATGGAACAGGTCGACAAGTATAAGAAGGAGCTCGAGGACCTTATCGAGGAGAAGAGGGCCGAGATCGAGCGGGAGATAGCGAAATACGAGGAAATGGTCCAGGGTTACCTGGACGAAGTCGAAGCAAAGAAAAAGGAAGTCGAGAAGCTCCTTAAAAAAGAGGAGAAGAGAATAAAGAAAAAAATCGAAAAGGAGCTGCAAAAGGCGAAGGAACTGGTTGAGGAGGAACTAAGAAAGGCCAAGGAACAGGCCGAGGCCGAGCTGCAAAAGGCGAAGGAACTGGCTGAGGAGGAGCTGAGAAAACAGCAGGAAGCCCTGGAAGCGGAAAAAAGACGGCAGGAGGAGGCCCTCGAAGCGGAGAAGCAGAGGCAGGAGGAGGAGCTGAAAAAACAGGCCGAGGATAAACTCAAGAAGATGTTCTGATCCCCGCCTGCTGAGGGCCCCATGTATGGGGATATATCGGCCCCGTATAATTTCGCGTTATACGGCCGGTAAAATAAGCAGTGTATAATGAAAGGCCCCCGTCCCAGAAAGGCGGGGGCCTTATTTACTACTCATCTCCCGCTGTTTCCGGTTCTTTCCTGCGCCGTTTGAATGCGTCGAACGCCGCCTCCCCCTCCGATTCCCAGAACTCGTGAAAGTCACGGTGGTTTTTCCACGCATCCTTCATGTTCTCCCTGCGGGCGAAAGGCGAAAATTCATGTTTTTCGTTTCTGAAGGGATGATCGTCGCGGTTCTTCCCATGGCCGAAAGCACCGAAAATGAGCTTCGCAAGTATCACGATGCCGAATGCCTGCCAGTACGTTATTACCGGAAGGTTGAATATCTGCGGCATGAGCCAGTTCCAGAGGATCATGACGAGATATCCGAACACGAGGCCGAAGACCGCTGCAGCCGCGATACCGAACAGGACCATTGCCGCGATACGAGCGCCCCGGTGCAGGGGAGTCGTTTTGTTCCCAAACCACTTTGAGTGCATGAACATCTTTTTACTCCTCCATTCAATCGTTGAGATATTCGAGCGCCGCGCGTATCAATCTTACCGCCCGGTATTTACGGGAGAGAAGCGTACTGACCGGTACCGACCATTCCTCTGAAAGCTCACGGTATGTCCGTCCCTCGAACTCGGTCGCGGTGAAAACGTCCCTGAGCTGGTCCTTTAATCCGTCCACCGCCTCGAATATTTTCTCCCGAAGCATGTGCTTTTCGACCTCCGAATGAACGTCGTATCGGAGGTCGGCCAGCATTTCCAGGAACGCGGTATCACCTTCCGGACCGGCCGAATCGAGAGAAACGGTAGCGCGTTTTCTTCTGTACGCGTCCACCACCCTGTTTCGAAGGGAGCGATAAACGTATGCGGCCAGGTTCTCAATGGGTGCCGTGATATCGGCCCTGTCGAATATGGTGAGCATGACGTCCTGAACGATATCCTCGCCGTCCCGGGCAGCGGAATCCCGTATCAGATTCCGGACATACGAGACGAGCCTGGACCGCTCTTCCCCGAAGAAATCCGCGATGCTTCGCTGTTTCTGGGCGCTCATACTAGTCAGGACGAAAAGTGACTTGTTTTATTGCAGTAAAATGGGGACCGGCCCGGATATTTTTTCATATCGATTATCCAAGCCCCTTCAGCTTTTCGGGTGTCGCTTCTCCGATCATCATCTTGATGATGTTCTTGTACCCGATCTTTCTGTTGTCGCCGAAAAAACGGGACAGTTTTTCATACGGTTCTGGATACTCCTCCCGGATTTTGTTAAGCGCCGCGTAAACGGCTTTCAGCTCCTCGAGTGTCGCGACCGCCGGCATAGGCACCTCCCTATCGGTCATTTGAATATATCAGTATTAACACGGATACCCGTTATCCTGTTTCACCCGAACCCGCTCCCGTAACCGCGAAGTCGTAGATCGTCTGATGCCTGTTGATCTGGAAACCGATGATCGCGGCGAGCGAGGCGGCGAGACTGTATTTCAAACCGAAGATTTCAACGGTCATGACCGCCGATGCAAGCGGTATGTTCATACTGCTCGCCAGCATACCTGAGAATCCGGCGGCAAGAAAAGAGAAGTATGCACCGCTTCCCGGCTCGAAACCGAGAAAAAAAGCATAGGCACTGCCCAGCATCATTCCAAGCAGGGCCGCGGGACCCGTAAAGCCCGCGCTCATACCCGAGCCCACGGTTATACAGTTGCAGACCGCCTTGAGCACAAGCATGATGATGAGCGTCCACCCGATCGGAACCGGATACAGAAGAGCACCGCTCAGGATTTCCCGGTTGCCCTGCATAAGTCCGGAAATGAGCGAATTGCTGGTTCCAAGAAGGCCGGGATTCAGCAGCCATGCAACCGAGGATGCAACAGCCGATCCCGCTACGACCTTGAGCAGGACTTTACCTTCTTCCCGCTTCATGATACGGACTACGAGCGAGTAGAATTTGGTGTACAAACCGCCCGCTATACCGAGCAGCACGGACAGAAGCAGGATCCAACCCGTGGTTCTCAGCTCCGGGAAAACACCGGGAGGGTTTATACCGTAAAACGAGGAGAACCCGAACAATCCCGAGATGACGACAGCCGCAAGGCTCGCGAGGATCGCGGGGAAAATATCACGGTAATTCATCCTGTCCTTCTGTATGATTTCCACGGCAAAGAGACCTCCGCCGATTACGGTATGGAAGATGGCCCCCACCGCGGACGCCATACCGCATATCGAGGCGGTACGAAGGTCATCGGCGTCAAAACCGAGCTTTCTGAGGTTTTTCACCAGCCACGACATGGCTCCCGACGAAACCCGTCCCAGCGGTCCGACAATGCCTCCGTTCCCGAAGGTTGCCAGGGTGGAAAGCGCGGCAAAGTATTTGAAAAGCGTCACGGAAGGATCGAGGTTGCCGCCGTATCTTCTTATCCCCTGCAGATAGGAAGGCATCCCCTCACCCGAGGCATCGGGCTGAATTTTGTATATGACCGCGCCCGCGAGTACCGCTCCGAGCACCGTATAAACAGGAAGCGGTACGTGCGTTGAAAGGAGAAAAAGTTGCGTCCGGTTAAGTAAAAAGAAAAATGAACGGACAACGCCGACTCCCACCGCGCCGGAAAGTAACGCGATGAAGGTCCATTTGAAGAGGTAGAGGTAGGATACGGCAACACGCTTTTTCAGCAGCACGGTTTCCCCCGCCCCGGGACCTTGCGGATCGGATCAAACGCAGGTAATATACCCTTTTCGGCCCCCTGTGAGAAGTTATAATGTACTGTAACCACGGGAAGGAGCTTCTATGAAGTCGGAAAGATTGAGTTTCAGAAACAAAGGCGGAGCCGTCCTGGGAGCACGCCTGGACCTTCCCGATGGAGGCGAAGCGTCCGAATTCGCCCTCTTTGCCCATTGCTTCACGTGTACAAAGAACCTCAAGTCCATCGGGAACATCAATGAGCGTCTGACCGAATCCGGCATCGGTGTTCTGCGGTTCGATTTCACGGGCCTCGGAGACAGCGAGGGGGACTTCTCCAGCACGAATTTCACTACGAATGTTGAGGACCTCCAAGCAGCGGCTGATTTCCTCACAGAAAATTACGGCTCCCCCGCATTGCTCATCGGTCACTCACTTGGAGGGGCGGCCGTGCTACAGGCGGCCGGAAGCGTATCGTCCACCGCCGCGGTGGTAACGATAAACGCTCCCTGCGACACTTCTCACGTTATCGGGCTTCTCGGGGAGGCTGCCGTGGAGGCCGAAAGGGATGGAGAGGCGCCGGTCCGTATCGGACCCAGGTCCTTTAAAATCACCAGGCAGTTCATCAGAAATCTCGAGCAAACGAGGATGCAAGAGATTATCGGCGGCCTGGACAGTCCGATTCTCGTACTGCACGCTCCCGAAGACGATACGGTCGGGATCAAGAACGGGTACAGGATATTCGAGCTCGCGCGCGGCCCCAGGAGCTTCATTTCACTCAACGGAGCCGACCACCTTCTATTGAACGAGCGCGATTCCTCCTATGCGGGCGACCTCATCGCGGTGTGGGCCCGCAGGTACCTCTCGTTATCGTAGAATACCGGTGAACGGCTACGTGAAAGCGCTGTCCCGGCAGGTCCTACATCTGCTTGAAATGAACGGCATCCGCCGGAACATCGAGCAGTTCCTTCAGCTGCTTGTCGAGTTTCATCATCGTAAGGGTCATTCCCGCCATTTCGAGCGAGGTAAAGTAATTTCCTATATAGGTCTTGTAGACCGATATTTTTTTATCCGCCAGGATTTCCGCTATCCTTCTATATATAATGTAGAGCTCCATGATGGGAGTGGAACCCAGCCCCGACATGAGAACGCATACCTCGTTCCCCTGTTCGAAGGGAAGGTCCGGCAGTACGATGTCCAATGTCATTTCTGCGATCTCGTTTGCGGTTTTTATTTCGGTCTTCTCAATCCCCGGTTCGCCGTGATGACCGATACCGACCTCCATCTCGTTTTCCTCGAGTGTGAAGTTGGGTTTTCCCACCGCTGGTATAATGCAGGGAGACAGCCCCACTCCCATGCTCCTCGTGTTGTCTATCGCCTTCTGCGACGCGGCGATCACCTCATCGAGGCTTCCACCCTTTTCCGCCATGGCGCCTCCGATTTTCCACATGAGTATCTCGCCTGCGACTCCCCTCCTGTTGTCCTCATTTCCCTTGGGCGAGGAGGGAACATCATCGTTTGCGATGACCTGTTTCACGGATATTCCGTCCCCGTCCGCCATTTCCACCGCCATATCCACGTTCATCACATCACCGGCGTAGTTGCCGTAGAGGCATGCCACTCCCTTTCCTCCGTTCGCGGCTTTGAACGCATGATAGAAGGCGTCCGCCGGAGGGGAGGTGAATATCTCCCCGACTGCAACAGCGTCGCACATGCCCTTTCCTATATAGCCGATAAAGGCCGGCTTGTGCCCGGAACCTCCCCCGGTTACGATTCCGACTTTTCCCTTTACAGGCGCATCCGTACGCGCAACTACACGGGCCTCCGTCAACACCTTCACCGTATCTCCATGCGCCTGGACGTAACCCTCCACCATCTCCTCGACAACGGCGTTCGGATCATTGATAAATTTCTTCATTCGGATTCCTCCTTAACCATTCTCTTTCAGGGATTCTCCCAGTGTTTTCAGTATGATATAGCATGACGCGGACCCCGCATCGATGGTCCCCCGTGAACGCTCGCCGAGCCTGCTCGACCGGCCCTTTTTCGCCACGAGGTCCTTCGTGCTCTCCATACCCCTTTTCGCTCCCTCTATCATGGCGGTAATGACTTCATCCCGGGACTTCCCCTCCCCGGCCGCCTTTTCACACTCCCGGAGCGCCGCATCAAGAGTATCCACGAGCGTCTTGTCGCCGACTTCCGCCTTCCCCCTCTTCCTGACGCCGTCGAGGGCTTCTTTCAGCATCCCGCATATATCCTCGCCCGACAGCGTATCCTTTTCCCTGATGCTCTTTCCCATGCCCATGAAAAAGGTGCCGTAAATGGGACCCATGGCGCCCCCGATATTCGACACGAGCGTCATCCCGATTGCCCGAAGCACATCGGAGAGGGTATCGGGCACTTCTTCCAGTTTTCCCTTCGCCATACCGAAACCCTTGGCCATGTTGACACCGTGATCTCCGTCGCCGATGGCGCCGTCGATCTCGCTGAGCCATGCCTTGTTTTCATCGATTGCCGAAATGAGCCGCATTCCTATTTCGCGTGCATTTATACCCGCCATTGGACTCTCTCCTCAATGGTATAATGAAATGGAGGTAAAAAGGGAATCCACATATATGATACCGATTGCCGCATTAAGCGCCACATTACGTGCCGTATTAAGCGCCGCATTAGGCGTCGTGATCGTCATCACCGGATTCACCGTGATCCGGCGAATAGGGATTCCGGGGAGCGGAAGGACCCTGTGCACCGTAGGGCCCGTGCGGGGCTCCCGGTCCCGGATAGCCAGGTCCGTTTCCGCCGGCAGGTCCTGAAGGATTGTAGTATGCACCGGGATCATGGTACTGCGGTCGTGTACGGTCGCCTCCGGGGTTTGAATCATCAACCCAATCATCGATATCGAACTTCCCGTTAATCCCGTCCTTGAACCTTTTAAACTGCTTCATCCCGGACCCGAGTGATCGTGCGATGCCCGGCATCTTCGAGGCGCCGAATACGATGATTCCAACGACGAGGATAATAAGTATCTCCTGCATGCCGAGCGCACCAAACATCCGGCCCCTCCCGATGGGACGTGATACCATAAGCTAACCGGAACAAACCATAAATGCAATAGAAAACATCCCATTCCCTTGGCGACCCCTTTCGTTTGTAGTATACTCCTCCCATGACATGGTTCTACTTCGCCCTGGGTACGGCGGTCTGCTGGTCAGTGGGGCAGGTGTTCGTCAAGAGAGGCTTCGCCAACATTCCCCCGCTCTGGAACAACATCGTCAACAACCTGCTCGCACTTATCCTGTGGCCCCCCGTCGTTCTCTGGCTGAGCGGTTTCAGCATTAATGTGCCTTCCCCGTCCATATTTTCCGTCATATTCATATCATCCTGCTTCTATCACACCTTCTTCTATGCCATCTCAAAGGGCCGGCTCTCACTGACGGGAACCGTGATTGCGGGTTATCCGGTCGCGACCATCGTTCTTTCGTTTGTGTTCTTAAACGAGCGGCTGGCCTTACTGCAGTACATCGGAATACTTTTCATTCTCTCAGGCGGAGTAACCGTAGCGCTGCCCGAGCGGGTCGAAAGGGAAAACGGGAAAGACCTCTCCTGGATCTGGTGGGGAATGGCGGGCGCCGTACTCCTCGGAACAGGAGACTTTCTCACCAAGGTCTCCGTGAACCATATCGGCTCCTATTCCCACATTTTCTTTCTCTCCATCGTGTCCGTTATCGTATCGGGGCTTAATTTCCTCATCGATTCGAAAAACCGGAGCACGCCCCGATTCTTCAAGGTGAGCTTCCGTCCGACGTTCATCGGCATTCTTCTGCATCTTTTCGGAGGCATGCTCTTCCTTCTTGCTTTCGATTACGGGGGAGCCTCCCTCATCGTCACCGTTTCATCGGTTTATCCGGCGTTCGTCGTTCTCCTCGCCATCAGGTTCCTGGGAGAAAAAATCAGCAGGAGGCAGGCGATGGGAATAGCGGTAACCGTGCTCGGCCTGCTCTTCGTGGGCCTGGGTACGGCTTGAAAACAGCACATAATCTCCATCCGGCCGGACATGAGGCATTTTCCTTTAATCTCACCAATAACTCGACGACCGAGGGAAATTGCGCTATACTTTCGAGAAAAAGCCGCGGATATCACATGAACAGGAATCGTTCTCTCCCTCTTCTGCTGCTCGTTTTCTTTCTTCTGGCCGCCCCGTTTCCGGGGCTGTGCTTCACGGTCGGAGAAAAGCTCGTTTATTCCATATACGCGAACAATGTGAAAGTCGGCTATCAGCTGATAGAGCTCTCTTCGATAGAGAGGCTGGACGGACGCGAGGTGTACAAGCTGACGGGTCATTCCAAATCCGCGGGCTTTATAAGTATCTTCTACCGGCTGGACGACAAGTGGGTGATATACCTCGACAGCAGGACGCTCCGTCCCGTCAGGGTTGAAAAGGACCAGGTGGAGGGCAGGAGAACCGGATTCATCGTTTCGGATATCGACCAGGAGACCAGGACCGTCACGATAAGAAACGTAACCAAGCAAACCTCGAAAAGTGTCAAGGGTGAGAACGACATATACGATTTTATATCAATGGTATACCATTTCAGGAGAAGCGCGGCGCTCTACAAAAAACAGGGCGACAGCCTCACCTTCGACTTCCTCGAATCCAGCAGGATCACCACGGTCACCTTCGAGAATACGGGCTCGGACACCATGAAAACGAGGAAGCTCTACAGAAAAAAAGAATTCGACGTGACGCGGTATTCACAGAGCCCCGACGCCGGCATCGAGTTTTATATAGCGGACGACCCGACGCACCTTCCCCTCAAGATGTACGCCCTGGCGCAGATCAACAAGCGCTCGTCCATCGATATCGAGATTTATCTCACCGAGTATACCGGGGGCAGATAGACCGGTATCCCCGTCATAGTATAAATCCATAATACCAGGTCGACCCTGTAAAGAAAATAATTCCCCGGAAATAGTTGTATTAATCCGCAAATTCGATCATAATAGAGAGAGGAATTATATTAAAAGAGTTAAAACGGGTATCCTTCCCTCACCCCCGGATTCTCTTTACTTCCACGACTTTGCGGTTTAATAACCGTGCACCGACAGGAGCGTGGTCTCCATGTTCGCACGATTGAAGCTCAACCGGAAGATACTGATTCTCTTTTCACTCGTAAGCGGCGGCATACTCGTTATCATCGGGAGTATTTTACTCGTCAGCCTTCGAAAACAGCTTTTCAACACCATAAACGAAGATTATCAGAACCAGCTCCGCCACATCGACTACACGCTCACATGCTTCTTCAGGGGTTTCCGTGAAGATCTTGAGAATATCTCCTCGGATCCCGTGGTTCGCACAAGGGACGACAACGGATTCACCTCCTTTCTTGATGCCGACGAGGAGACTTTCGAGTACAACATCGGAGAGACGGAACAGAGGATCATAGACATCTTCAGCCGGTACCGTACGACCCACCCCCATATTCACTCGGTGTATATGGGACGTGAAAACGGAACCTTCGTCCGCTCCCACAAGCGCGCGCGCCCGACTCAGTACGACCCGCGACAGAGACCATGGTACCTGACTGGGAAGGAGAACGCCGGTTCGATTACGAGAACCCCACCCTTCAGATCCGTGACGACCGACGACGTTACGGTCGATTTCGTCAAGGCCCTCGTCGATGAAGGGGAGCTCTACGGCGTGATGGGTATTTCGATCAATCTCAATGAACTGACCGCATACCTCAACACCATTCAAACCGGGCACGAAGGCTGGTTGATGGCCATAGACGAAAACGGCATCGTGCTCGCGAGTCGAAAGGAGGAGTGGCGATTCAAGCACATCAGGGAAATTGGCGCTGTAAACATCGACGGGCTCTTTAAACAGGATGAAGGATTCACAACGATCGAGCTTGGAGTCCAGAAGTTATACGTTTTCTACTATACCTCCCCGAAGCTCGGCTGGAAACTCGTATACCTCATCCCACATGAAAGCATCGAATCCATGGTGCGGGGTTTCGCGGACAGGATACTCCTGATCCTTTTCGGAGCACTCGCGCTTCTGAGCTTTCTCACCATCGTGGGTATCAGGCGTTTCGTGATAAGACCCATCCATATACTCGAGCAGGGCGCCGCTCACATACATAAGACCGGGAACCTGGACCACCGTATACCGGTTCGATCCGAGGACGAGATCGGCCGCCTCACCTCCTCCTTCAACTCCATGATCGAGTCGATACAGCGTTCCGAAAAAACATTGAAGGAAACTGACGCCGAGCTTATAAAACACCGCGATCATCTCGAGGAGCTCGTCCAGGAGCAGATGCGAGAGCTGATCGATACTGAGGTGAAGTTCAAGATCATCGCGGACTACACCTACGGCTGGGAAAGCTGGCTTGACGACAAAGGCACACTGCTCTGGGTCAATCCCGCTGTCGAACGGGTTACCGGCTATACGGTGGATGATTGCATGAACATGGAAGACTATCCCCTGCCCATCGTGGATGAAGACGACAGGCCGGCGGCAATGGATATCATGAAAAAGGCCATGGCAGGAGAGCCGGGAAGCGGCGTATTAGTCAAAATCAGGCATAAGAGTGGAAGCACAATCCATATATCCGTTTCCTGGAACCCGGTCTACGACAACGGCGGGGAGTTTATCGGTTTTCGTACGAGCGCGCGCGATTTTACGAAAAGAAAACAGGCCGAAGACGAGCTCCTCAGACGTGACCGTCTGCTCGAAGGTGTTTCCGAGGCGGTGAGCGAGCTCATTATGAATCCGAATGTGGGCAACGCCATGCAGCAATCACTGCACATTCTGGGAAATAAAGCGGGGGTCGACCGGTGCTATATATACAAGAACACCCAGCCGGCACAGGGCGAAGGTCTTATGAGCCAGATATTCGAATGGAGTGCTGACGGAAAAACGACGGTCGACAATCCGGAGCTGAAGAACATCTCGTACGAAAATCAATTCCCGGGGGGGTATGAAATTCTCTCAAATAGAAAGGTCATAAACGTGAACCGGTCGGACTTCTCCGGGCGGGAGCGTGAGCTGTTGGATGCCCGGGATATTCAGTCGCTCATCATCATCCCCATATTCGTTCGCGAGGAGTTCTGGGGTTTCGCCGGGCTCGACAACTGCAGGTCGACCCGCAACTGGACGAACACGGAAAAATCAATACTCAGGACATTCGGACAAACCCTCGGAGAGGCAATCGTGAACTCCCGTGACTCGATAGAGCTCGCAAAGGCGAAAAGCTCTGCGGAATCCGCGAACCGGGCGAAGAGCGATTTCCTCGCGAACATGAGTCATGAAATTCGAACGCCCATGAACGCCATCATGGGTATGAGCCACCTCGCCCTGCAGACCGACCTGTCGCCGAAGCAGCGCGACTACCTGAAAAAGATCGATATATCGGCCCATGCGCTTCTGAGGATTATCAACGATATTCTGGATTTCTCGAAGATCGAGGCGGGCAAGCTCGAGATAGAGGAAACCCCCTTCCACCTGGACGAAGTGCTGGACAGCCTGTCGGATCTCGTGACCGTCAGGGCACAGGAGAAAGACCTTGAAATACTTTTCGAGACAAGACCGGAGGTTCCGACCTCCCTTGTGGGGGACCCCCTGCGTCTGAACCAGATACTGATCAACCTCGTGAGTAACGCTATCAAGTTCACGGAAAAAGGTGAAATCGTCATCTCAACGGAGTGCGTGCAGGTGGAGGGTGACAGGACCGAGCTTATGTTCTCGGTACGTGACACGGGTATCGGGCTGACCCCGGAGCAGATATCGAAGCTCTTCAGGCCCTTTAGACAGGCGGACGGATCCACCACACGCAAGTACGGCGGCACGGGGCTCGGGCTCACCATTTCACGACGCCTTGTCCAAATGATGGGCGGCACTATAGACGTGAAGAGCGAACCGGGAAAGGGGAGCACGTTCCGTTTTACCGCCGTATTCGGCCTGCATAGGGAGCTGCAGAAAAAAAGGCCCCTGATTTCGGACGATTTCAAGGGAATGAAGGTCCTCGTGGTGGATGATAACAGGACCTCTCTCGAGATACTCGAGGGAGCGCTCGCGGCCTTCGGGTTTTCCGTTGATACCGCCGAATCCGGTTCCGAAGCCATCGACAAGCTCGAAACGGCATCCGCCGACGAGCCCTTCGAGCTCGTGCTCATGGACTGGAAGATGCCGGGGATGAACGGTATAGAGACCTCGAAACGGATAAAAAAAGATAAAAACCTCTCCCGTATAGCGACCGTCATCATGGTCACCGCGTACGGACGGGAGGAGGTCATGAAGCAGGCGGAAAACGCCGGGATCGACGGTTTTCTCATAAAACCCGTGAGCCAGTCCGTTCTCTTCAACACCATCATGGAGGTGTTCGGTAAAGATGTCCCCAAGGTCTCAAGCGAACGCGAGGGGTCGAAGGCGATCGAGGGTATAAAGAAAATAAGGGGAGCGCATATTCTCCTTGCCGAGGACAACGAGATCAACCAGCAGGTTGCGCGGGAGCTGCTGGAAAGCGTCGGTTTGAGGGTCACCATCGTATCGAACGGTCTCGAGGCGGTCGGTGAAGCCGTGGCCCATACGTACGATGCGGTTTTAATGGATATACAGATGCCCGAGCTGGACGGGCTTGAGGCGACTCGGAGAATCCGTTCGAACGGCAGGGTGAATATCGAAAAACTTCCCATCATCGCCATGACCGCCCACGCAATGGCGGGCGACCGGGAGAAGTCCATTGAGGCGGGCATGAACGACCACGTGACCAAACCCATCGACCCCGATGAGCTGTACAGGACGCTCTTGAAGTGGATCCCGAAAATAAACGGGGGCGGAGCGGATGTTTCGGATAAGAAAACTCCGCGCGGACCAGATGAGTATTTGCCATTCCCTCCCCTGCCGGGAATCGACACCGATACCGGGCTCAGGCGCGTGGGTGGAAACGCAAAACTGTACAGAGAGCTTCTCATCAAGTTTAAAAGGGATTTTTTCGGGATCGATGAAAAGATACGAGATGCGCTCGGGAAGAGCGACTTTCAAGCCGCGCACAGGCTTTCCCACACCGTCAAGGGGGTTGCCGGCAATATCGGAGCGGACGGGCTTCACAAGGCCGCAACCGGTTTCGACAACGCGATCAAGGAAAAAAGCGAGGATCTGGAAGAGCTTAACAATCATTTTTCACGGGAGCTGCGGTCCGTATTCGCGGCAATGGATGCACTGAAGGAGGAAGAAATGATAGAACCGAAAACAGATGAAGAACTGAAGACGGGAACGCCCTCCCTGCTGCTCTCCCTCCTGAACGAGCTCGAGCCCTCTATTCAGAAGAGGCAGCCGAAGAAGTGCCTTCCCGTTATGGAAAAAATCGCCGAATACCGGTGGAAAGAGGATTCGGAGCGGCTCGTCGGGGAAATGGAGTCCCTGATAAAACACTACAAGTTCACGGAAGCCCGGGCCCTGTTAATGGAACTGAAGGCTCATTTATCGTAAAACGGTCATACATTTTTGAAACACTGTGCTTGCGGAATCCATGCGGAACTGAAAACCCTTAAAAGACCATTCGGGAGGCAGTTATGAACGAAGAAGAACGGCCCGCGATTCTCGTGGTTGACGATACGGAAGCGAATGTAGACATCCTTGTGGAAGCGCTCGATACAGACTACGATGTAAGCGTCGCCATTGACGGAAAAGGAGCGCTGGAGAGCGTGGGCATGAACCCTCCGGACCTCATCCTGCTCGACATCGTGATGCCCGAAATGGACGGCTACGAGGTGTGCAACCGGTTGAAGAGCGATACTAAAACGTTCGATATCCCCGTAATATTCCTCACCGCCATGACGGATCTGGAAAACAAGACGAAGGGATTCGAACTCGGGGCCGTCGACTATATCACAAAGCCGTTCGAAATACTCGAGGTAAAGGCACGGGTCAATACACACCTCACCCTGAAAACGGCGAAGGAATTCCTGGCCAAACAGAACGAGATACTCGAGCGAAAGGTACAGGAAAGAACGCGCGAGTTGTCCGCCACCCAGGACGTCACCATACTAAGCCTCGCCTCGCTCGCCGAGACCCGCGACAATGAAACGGGCGGACACATCAGGCGAACACAGCACTACATCGGACTTCTCGCGGAACACCTCAAGAACCATTCCACGTTCTGGAGTTTTTTTGAAAAAGACCGCACTATAGACCTCCTCTTCAAGTCCGCACCGCTCCACGACATCGGTAAAGTGGGAGTACGGGACAACATTCTGCTCAAGCCGGGAAAGCTGACACCGGAGGAGTTCGACGAGATGAAGAAACACACGACCTACGGCAGGGATGCGCTCCTGAAGGCTGAAGAATCGCTTGGAAGCAGCTCATTTTTACAATTAGCCCGCGAGATTGCCTATACCCATCACGAGAAATGGGATGGATCGGGGTACCCCGAAGGAGTCAAGGGAGATAAAATACCCGTATCGGGCAGGCTCATGGCTCTTGCCGATGTGTACGATGCGCTGGTGAGCAAGAGAGTCTACAAACCGCCCATGCCCCACACAAAGGCCGTTCAAATCATCGAGGAGGGAAAGGGAACACAGTTCGACCCCAACATAGTCGACGCATTCCTGAAGGTGGAGTCCAGGTTCAAAGAAATCGCTCTCACCAACGCGGACTTCGACGAGGAAAAGGCGATCCTTACCCGATCGGTTTGAGTTCACGATAGACTTCCCCTCGGAGGTATTACCGGTTTTGCCCATAGACCCGCTTCGCTTATACGCACGGTTCAAGCGGGAAGCAGGGAGAGCAGGATCTCGGTGCCGCGTTCCCCGCCCTCTTCCCTCTTTACACACGACTTGACCTCCACGGTGCCGCCGTAGGTTTCGACGAACTTCTTGACGAGCGGCATTCCGAATCCGGTTCCCCTCTCCCCTTCAGTGCCCGGCCTTGTGGTCATTTTACCGATGTCGAATATTTCGGCCAGCAGATCGGGGTTCATACCGATACCAAAATCCTTAATCGAGAGAACGACCCGGTTTTTCAGTCTGAAGGAACGTATACGTATGGAAGTCCCTGGAAAGGAAAACTTGGCCGCGTTCGTCATGATATTGTTCAGCACGGAGTTGACGAGGGATACGCGTTCCGCCCTGACTGTCAAGCCGGGTTCGAGGTCACTATCAACCGTCAGACGCTTGGCACTGAATTGCGAATCCAGAAGTGAGAGAGACGATTTCAGCGCATCGGAAAGATCGACCGATTCCAGGCGCAGGGGTTTCTCCTCAGCGGCCCGCAGGGTACGGACGAGCTCGATCAGCTCGACCCCGTTCCGGGCGGCACCGTTAAGAATGGGCACGTACTTATCGACACCTTTTTCTTTACCAAGGACTTCGAGTACGCCCAGGATCGCGGTAAAGGGATTTGCCAAGTCATGGCACAGTATGTGCAGGAGCTCCCTCTGCTCCGCGGTCCGGCGTACGACGAGGTCCCTGCTCTTTTTCAGCTCGAGATGCGCGTGAACACGGGCCTGCAGCTCGGGTATATTGAAAGGCTTGGTAACATAATCGGCGGCCCCTTCCTCGAATCCCTTCACGATATCCTCTGGCCGGGTCTTCGCGGTAAGGAAAATGACGGGTATCTCCCGCGTATCTTGGTTTCCCTTCAGAGTGCGGCACACCTCGTACCCGTCCATGCCGGGCATCATGATATCCAGGAGTATAATGTCGGGTGGGTATTCGGAAACCGCCCGGAGTGCTGATGGTCCGTCCATGGCAACGCTCAGCTCGTACTCGTCGTCGAACGCGTTCACGATGATATCGATGTTCGCCTCTGTATCGTCAACCACCAGAACGAGCGGTTTTTCATTGCGGGCCATCGTCATTCTCCGGACAGACCCCTGGGTTTTCCAAGCACCTCCGAAAGAACGATCGCCCTCTGAAGGGGCGGGAGCGCCTCGATCCGCTTCATGACTGAAACGGCGCGCCGTTCAGAGGTGCGTGACGGGCCTCCCAGGGTCCCCAGTTCCCGTGGCCTGTCCCTCAGAGGGGTGACCGCGGGCGCTTTTTCACTATGGACCCGCTTTACGGCATGAAAACGTATTCGCTCCGATACGCCCGCTTTCTCCGGTATAGAACCATCGGCACCCTGAATGCGGGGCGGTTCCGGCGTCTCTCCCGTCTCCTCCCGTACTTCTTCCGTCCGCGGTAAGTTATCCGCTTCCTCCATGACGGTATGGGGGGAAAAAACGAGGCTGTCCGCGTTCTGTTCCGCGAGGATGGACTCAAGGATGGCTCCTCCTTCTTCAGCCCCCTGTGCTTCCTCCCCTGCGGATGCCTCCATTGAGAGGGCCCTCTTCCTCTTCCGCCTGCTTGCGGTGAGACCGAGCACCACGTTGAGCATAACGACAATAAAAAATATGAGCAGAAAAAAGAGCTCCATTTGATCGGACCTTTATAACGAAAAGTGTACCTGCCTATTCCTCGGGAGTCTGCTCCCCGCCGATGTTTTTACGCATATCGGTATCGGCCTGTATGTTTCGCATCCGGTAGTAGTCCATGATGCCGAGATTCCCCTTGCGGAACGCCTCGGCCATGGCCCTGGGCACCTCGGCCTCGGCGAGTACGACCTTGGCACGGTTTTCCTGAACGAGCGCGACCATTTCCTGTTCGCGCGCCTTTGCTGCGGCACGCCGCTTCTCCGCCTCTGCCTGGAACCTTCGCTTGTCCGCTTCTGCCTGGTCGGCCTGGAGCTTCGCGCCCACGTTCTCGCCCACGTCCACGTCCGCGATGTCTATGGAGAGTATCTCGAATGCCGTGCCCGCGTCGAGTCCCTTCTCCAAAACGCGTTTGGAGATGTTGTCCGGATTCTCGAGTACGTCCTTGTAGGTCTCGGCGGAACCGATCGTGGTGACGATTCCCTCGCCGACGCGGGCGATGATCGTCTCCTCGGTGGCTCCTCCCACGAGCCGCTCGATGTTCGCCCTGACCGTCACCCGGGCCTTGGCCTTGAGCTGTATGCCGTCCTTTGCAACCGCGTCTATGGTCTGCCTCCCCTTCTCGGGATTCGGACAGTCGATCACCTTGGGATTGACCGATGTCTTGACCGCATCGAGCACGTCCCTTCCGGCAAGGTCTATGGCGGCCGCCTTCTGGAAGGTAAGCGGAATATTTGCCTTGTTCGCGGCCACGAGCGACATGCTCACCCTGAGAACGTTCCCGCGCGCGAGGAAGTGCGTTTCGAGCAGGTCGGTATCGATCGGGATGCCCGCCTTTGACAGCATGATCCTGCTGTCGACGATGGTGGCGGGATTGACTTTCCTGAGCCACATTCCGATGAGCTTGGCCACACCGACCGGGGCACCGGAAAGAAGCGCCCTGAACCAGAGGCCGAAAAACTTGATGAAAAGAATGATGAATACCAGCGCAACGATTCCAATGAATATGTAGAGAATATAGAACATTGTTTTTCCCCTTCACGACTCGGTTATGGACCGGGAGATCGCCGGATCTGAGAACCGCGTGAACGGACCTCCTCAGGACCGGAGTCGATCTTCACCTATAAAATAACGGCTATTTGTTACCCGGAATACTCCCTTTTGATTCGGCCCTGCGGACAACGACCCTGTTGCCCTCGACCCTGACGACCCGTATCCTCGTTCCCTTCTCTATGAGCTCGCCCGCGGTAACGACGCTGTACTTTTTATCGTCGATCATGACCATACCCGAGGGCCTCAGCATCGTTGCCGCGGTCCCCTCCCTGCCCGTGAGGTTCTCGTACAGCGGAGGATTATATGCGGTGTACCCGCCCTCACGGTCCTGGGAGAGACTGAGTATGAGTTTTTTCCCCACGAACGTCTTTGGAAAGACCTTCAGGCCGATCAGTATCATGGCGGGGGTTCCGATGAGCGTTCCGGTGAGAAGCAGGGACCCCGTGGTGGTGCCGAATCCCCGGTATCCGAGAACCGTGCTCACGATCATGCATACGATGCCCGCCCCCCCGATCATTCCGGCCGCGGGCACGAAGAGCTCGAGAAACAGCGCGATAAAGCCCACGATAAAGAGAAGCAGCGGTACCCATACGGTCATGACATGCTCCTCCCCGCACGATTCATCATGTCTTCACCCTTCTCACGAGAACCCGGTTCCCGCTCACCTCGATAACCTCGATTTCCTCGCCCGGTTCCACGAATTCCCCCTCGGTTTCCACGTATACGAT